>SMEZ01000023.1_pt1 | contig 94216 bp, 92 predicted proteins | sample 2456351 | NCBI WGS metagenome assembly SMEZ01 (sample SAMN10132605, study PRJNA489261) | soil metagenome | isolation source: day120 antibiotic-loamy sand soil ammended with composted manure from dairy... | place: USA | collected 2015-04-01 | reverse complement strand
CGGTCGCCGTCGGTCACCTCACCGATCACGGTGGCGGTGATGTCCCACTTCCGGCACACCTCCATGAATTCGTCCACATCGGAGGGACGAACGATCGCACACATGCGCTCCTGCGACTCACTCGACAGGATCTCGGCGGGCGTCATCCCCTCGGCCCGCAACGGGACCCGGTCGAGGTCGATGTGCATGCCGCCGTCACCGGCCGCGGCCAGTTCCGACGTGGCGCACGCGAGCCCCGCCCCACCGAGGTCCTGGATGCCCACGACGAGCTTCCTCGCGAACAGCTCGAGCGAACACTCGATGAGGAGCTTCTCGGTGAACGGGTCGCCCACCTGCACGCTGGGCAGCTTCTTCCGCCCACCGGAGTTCTCGTCACCCGAGAACGAGTCGCTGGCCAGCACGGACACACCGCCGATACCGTCGAGACCCGTGCGAGCACCGAACAGGACGACCTTGTTACCGGTTCCGGACGCGTGCGCCAGATGCAGGTCCTCCACCCGCATCGCGCCCACACACAAGGCGTTGACCAGCGGGTTCCCCGCATAACTCTCGTCGAACACCACTTCGCCGCCGATGTTCGGCAGCCCCAGGCAGTTGCCGTATCCGCCGATACCGGCGACCACCCCGGGAAGCACGCGCCGCGTGTCAGGCGCGTCCGCGGGTCCGAACCGCAGCGGGTCGGCCACCGCCAGCGGCCGAGCCCCCATCGCGAGGATGTCCCGCACGATGCCACCGACACCCGTCGCCGCGCCCTGGTAGGGCTCCACATAGGACGGGTGGTTGTGACTTTCGACCTTGAACGTGACGGCCCAGCCGTCACCGATGTCCACCACGCCCGCGTTCTCGCCGATACCGGCGAGCATCTTGGAACGCATCTCCGGCGTGGTGGTCTCACCGAAGTAGGCCAGGTGCTTCTTGGACGACTTGTACGAACAGTGCTCGCTCCACATCACCGAGTACATGGCGAGTTCGGCATCCGTGGGCCTACGCCCGAGGATTTCCCGGATACGCGCGTACTCGTCGTCCGCCAGCCCCAGCTCCGCATACGGCTGGGGGAGGTCCGGCGTCCGCTCGGCGTGTGCGGTGGTGTCGACGGCGGGAGTGTCCACGTGAGGTGCTGCCACGAGTCCAGACTAACCGCAGGCTTTCCTTAGGCGGACGTGACCAGCGGCTTCAGTGCGTCGAGTGCGGAGTAGAACACACCGAGCCCGTCGTCGGACGGCCCGGTGAGGGCGTCGATGGCGTGCTCGGGGTGCGGCATGAGCCCGACGATCCGGCCATCGGCGCTGCACACGCCCGCGATGTCACGACGGGAACCGTTGGGGTTGCCGTCGACGTAGCGGAACACCACGCGCCCCTCGCCCTCCAGCTCGTCGAGCGTCGCGGGGTCGGCCACGTAACTACCCTCACCCGACTTGAGCGGGATGAGGATGTCGGCGCCCTTGTCGTACCGCGTGGTCCAGGCCGTGGTGTTGTTCTCCACCCGGATCCACTGATCCCGGCACACGAAGTGCAGGTCCTTGTTCCGCATCAACGCTCCGGGCAGCAGACCCGCCTCGCACAGGATCTGGAAGCCGTTGCAGATACCCAGCACCGGCATCCCCTTGCCCGCGGCCTCGATGACCGAGGTCATCACGGGGGCGAACCGGGCGATCGCGCCGCACCGCAGATAGTCACCGTACGAGAACCCACCGGGGACGATCACCGCGTCGACGCCCCGGAGATCGGCGTCGCCGTGCCACAGCGACACGGCCTCGGCACCCGCACGCGTCACCGCACGGGCGGCGTCGACATCGTCGAGGGTGCCGGGGAAGGTGATGACTCCGATTCGGGCGCTCATCAGTCGATCCTCCGAATCGTCCACTCCTCGATCACGGGGTTGGCGAGGAAGCCTTCCGCGATCTTGGCGAGCGTCTCATCGTCGACGCTATCGTCGACCTCCAGCTCGAAATGCTTGCCCTGACGGACTTCGGTGATCCCGGAGAATCCGAGCCGATCGAGCGCACCGGCGACCGCTTGGCCTTGGGGATCGAGGATCTCGGGTTTGGGCATGACGTCGACGACTACTCGGGCCACGACAGGGTGCTCCTAGACTCTGCGCAGGTCAATGCCCCTCGAGCGTAGCTCAAGGGGCCGAGAAGCCCCCGACGCCCCTCGGCCCCTTGGCCATGTTCATCACCCGACTCCCACACCCCGCAAGACGTACGAGCGGGGAACGACGTTGCTTGAAAAGCAGGACTCGGAGCTGATTCGCCGGATCGGCGCAAGCACGGTCGAGGGCGGTGACCGTATGCGACCAGCACATGAACGGCCTCGCACGGTATGACACCGGGTATAGCCCGATCAGAGTAATCCCCTGACCTCGACTCCGCCGGTCAGTAACCGGGCCCGTAGCCCTGCACCGGCAGCTGCCCGTATCCGCCGGGCGGGGTGTGACGACCGAACCGCCGCATGGCCCTACCGACCGGCGGCAACATCGCGACCACGGTCGGGACGAGCCAGAGCACGAACGTCACGAGCGGCAGAATGATCAACTCCCCGAAGGAGTTGCTGAGCAGATCGATCAGCGCATAGACGTAGTAGCCGACGACGAGCAGGCCGATCACCGCGAGTATCCAACGTATCACGTTCAGTCGGAACATCAGGCAGAACCCGAGTGCGGTCACCGTGCAGGCGGTCGTCATGGTCGTTGCGATGGCGAAGTCGACGTTGCCGGTGACGTCCTCGCTGAACGCGAGCCCGACGAGCGAGAGAACGAGCCCGACCTCGGTCTCACTGTCGATCCCGGTGCCGCTCCAACCGACGGCGGCGGACACGAACGCCATGATCACCGGGGGTAGGAAGAGAGCGGCTGACACATACGCCATCGCCGTACCGGACCTGCGTGGCGGTAGGGGATGAGGCACCTGGCCGTAAGGGGCTTGTGGGGGGTATTGCTGGGGTGGATACCAGCTCTGCGGATGGCCCATCACCGCTCCCGCCTGCAGACATCGCGAGCAACGTGCCGTTTCTAACACGCCCGGCCGCCCCGCAAGGGCGTTTTCCCGGGAATCCGCCCGTTAAGCCCCCGTTCGGGTCAGCGCCTGTTCCACTTGTCACGCCCGCCGTGCCTGCCGTGCCACGTGGCGATGAGTCTGCCCACGAACTCGTCGGTCTTCGCGCTTCGGGCGAACGTGGTCAACGCCAGCGGCACCCGGAACCTCTGCCTCGCCACGGCCTTCGGCCGCGCGAACTCCCGCAACCCCTCGGGCCCGTGGATGCGACCGAACCCCGAGTCACCGACACCACCGAACGGCAGTGAGGCGATCCCCGCGAACGACAACGGCGCGTTGACCGACGTCATCCCCGTCCGCAGGCGTCGGGCCAACTCCATGCCCCGACGCCGGGAGAAGACGGTGGCCCCCAGCCCGTAACGGGAGTCGTTGGCCTTCTCCACGGCCTCGTCCATGTCGGACACCCGCATGACGACGACGGTCGGCCCGAACGTCTCCTCGCGCACGGCCTCGGAATCCTCCGGCACCTCGACCAACACCGTGGGCCGCACGTAGCGATCACCCACCGCGTCGGTCCCGCCCAGCAGGGCACGGCCTCCCCTGGCCAGGGCGTCGGCGATGTGTCGGCGCACGACCTCCAACTGCGAGCGCATGGTCATGGGCCCGTAATGCTCGCCCGGTCGCACCGTCCGCGCGCGCTCGGTGACCTTCCCGACGAACTCGTCGTACACGGCGGCGTGGACGTAGACCCGTTCGACGCCCACGCACGTCTGTCCCGCGTTGGAGAACGCGCCCCACACCGCGGCGTCGGCGGCGGCGTCGAGGTCGGCGTCGGCGTCCACGAGCAGCGGGTCCTTCCCGCCCGCCTCGATGATCACCGGGGTGAGCCGTTCGGCGGCCGCCGCCATGATCTTCCTGCCGGTGGCGGCCGAACCGGTGAACGCGATCTTGTCGACGTCCGCGCGGGTCAACGCCGCCCCCGTGGCGCCGAAACCGGTGACCAACTGCAGTACGGGGTGCTCCGGCACCGCCTCGGCGAAGGCGTCCACCAACCAGGCCCCGACACCGGGTGTGTACTCACTGGGCTTGAACACCACGGCGTTGCCCGCCGCGAGCGCGTAACCGATGGACCCCAGCGGGGTGAAGACGGGGTAGTTCCACGGGCCGATGACGCCGACCACCCCCAGCGGCTGGTACTCGACCGTGGCCGCGTGGTTGGCCAACAGGAGACCGGGCGAACGCCGTTTGGGGCCGAGCACCCTGCGCGCGTTGCGGGCGGCCCATTCGATGTGTTCGACCGCGAGCACCACCTCCAGCTGGGCGTCACCGGCGGGTTTCCCGGTTTCGGCGCTGACCACGGCGCACAGCTCGGGCAGCCGCCTGGCGATGATCCCCTTCCACCGCCGCAGCCGTTCGGCCCGTTCCGCGAAACCGAGCGAGGCCCACCACCGGAAAGCCTCTCTCGCCTTGGCCACGGCGGTGTTCACGTCGTCGTCGGTGTGCACGGGGTACGTGCCCACGACCTCGTCGGTCGCCGGATTGAGTGAGTCGAATGTCTCGACGGCCTGCGTGGTGCTCGTCATGCTGTCAGCGTAGGGAAGCGACAGTTTACTGACAATTCGTCAACAAGGGGGAAGCTCCCGTGAAGCTCGTCCATTTCGGCCATTCCTGCGTATTGCTGGAAACCGAACACGCCCGACTGTTGTTCGACCCCGGTGCGTTCTCCACAGGCTTCGAATCCGTGCGGGACCTCGACGCCGTGCTCATCACCCATCAGCACTACGACCACATCGACACCGAGAAACTCCCCGCCCTGCTCGAGGCCAACCCGTCGGCCCGCCTCATCGTGGACGCCGGCACCACCAAGACCATCGACAACTTGGGGATCGAGGTCACCACCGCGCAACCGGGCGACACCTTCGACCTCGGCGGCACCCACGTCACCGTCGTCGGCGGCCAACACGCGACGATCCACGCCGACATCCCCGTGATCCCCAACGTCGGCTACATCATCGACCACGGCGCGTTCTTCCACCCCGGCGATGCGTTCTTCGTCCCCGAACAACGCATCGACGTGCTCGCCCTGCCCACGGTGGGGCCGTGGCTCAAGGCCGCCGAGGTCATCGAATTCCTCCGGGCGGTGTCACCGAGGCTGGCCATCCCCGTCCACGAAGGCGTGCTGTCCCGCCCGGCCATGTACATCGGTCTGTACACCAACCTCGCACCCGACGGAACGGAAGTGCGCGTCGTGCCCAAGGGGGAGCCCGTCACGATCTGAGCCGCCACGCGTCCCGACGGCCATCCCACCCCGCCGGTTTGAGCGCCGATCCGCCTCACCGAGGCACGACGACCACGATGACCACGGCCGAGAAGACGGTCCTGCGAACAACCGGATCGACGCTCCCACCGACCCGCGCGGCGCCGGGAAGACGGTCACCGCACCGCCGGGAAGCGGTCGCTCACAGGATCGGCGCGGGCTGGTACGAGGCCGCCTCCGGGAACCGCCGAACGACCTCCCGCACCCGGTCGACCACCGCCGCCACCTGCGCACCCGCGGTGCCGGTGAAGGACAACTTCTCGTCCAGCAACGCCCGCAACGCCTCGGCGTCCAACGGGAGACGATCATCGGCGGCGAGCCGTTCGACGAGGTCGTTGTCCTGCTTGCCTTCCTCCCGCATGGCCAATGCGACGGCCACGGCGTGTTCCTTGATCACCTCGTGCGCGACCTCCCGGCCCACTCCCGCACGGACGGCGGCCATGAGCACCTTCGTGGTGGCGAGGAACGGCAGGTACCGCGCCAGCTCCCGATCGATCACGGCGGGGAAGGCACCGAACTCGTCGAGCACGGTCGCGAACGTCTCCAACAGTCCGTCGAGCGCGAAGAACGCGTCCGGCAGCGCGACCCGACGCACCACCGAATCGGACACATCGCCTTCGTTCCACTGGTCGCCCGCCAGCTCCCCCACCATCGACAGGTAGCCGCGCAGGATCACCGCGAACCCGTTGACGCGCTCGCAGGACCGGGTGTTCATCTTGTGCGGCATCGCCGACGACCCCACCTGCCCCGGCTTGAAGCCCTCGGTGACGAGCTCGTGGCCCGCCATCAACCGGATCGTGGTGGCCAGGCTCGACGGTGCCGCGGCGACCTGCACCAACGTCGACAGCACGTCGAAGTCCAACGACCTCGGATACACCTGGCCCACGCTGGTGAACACCCGCTCGAAACCGAGATGCGCGGCCACCCGGCGTTCCAGTTCCGCCAACCGCGACGGATCACCCAGCAGGTCCAACATATCCTGTGCCGTTCCGACCGGCCCCTTGATCCCGCGCAACGGATAGCGGGCGATGAGGTCGTCCAGCCTCTCGAACGCCACCAACAGTTCGTCGGCGGCCGTGGCGAACCGCTTGCCGAGGGTCGTGGCCTGCGCTGCGACGTTGTGCGAACGTCCCGCCATCACCAGCTCGCTGTGCTGGGTGGCCAGATCGGCCAGGCGCGCCAGGACGGCGACCACCCGTTCCCGGACGTGCTCCAACGAACGCCGCACCTGCAGCTGTTCGACGTTCTCGGTGAGGTCCCGCGACGTCATGCCCTTGTGCACGTGCTCGTGCCCGGCCAGCGCGTTGAACTCCTCGATCCGCGCCTTGACGTCGTGGCGGGTGATGCGTTCCCGCTCGGCGATGGAGTCGAGGTCGACCTGGTCGATGACCCGTTCGTAATCGGCCACCACCCCGTCCGGCACGTCGACCCCGAGTTCGTGCTGCGCTTTCAACACCGCCAGCCACAGGTCACGTTCCAGCCTGACCTTGTACTCCGGTGACCACAGCCGTGCCAGTTCGGCCGAGGCGTACCGGTTGGCGAGCACATTCGGGATTCGGGGCTTGTCCGTCACACGGCCAAGGCTAGTCACGCCGCACTCCCCGTCCCCGGCTCAGGGTCCGGTGAACGTGTCCCCGCTCAACCCCGCTCGGGACCGGACACGGCCGAGTCGGACGGTCCCGCTTCGAGCAGCGCCTCACGCAGCACCCGCGCGGCGACCGCTCGAGGGTCGGGGTTGACCTCGATGAGCGCGTTGACGACCGCACCGTCCACCAACGTGATGAGCCGCTCCAACCACTCGGCGTCGACGTCACCGAAACCCGAACGCTCGAAGATCTCGGAGAGCAGCTCCCGCAGCTCGGCCGCCAGGGTCCGCATCAGCGGACGCAGATAGGGCCGCCGCGCCGTGCCGACGAACCGCTCGTACCGCAACACCACCGCCTCGAGCCGAGGATCGGGCCCCAACAACAGGTCGAGCACCAGCTCCACCACCGCGTCCACGTTCCGGTCCTCGGTGGTCAACTCGTCCAGCCTGGCGCGCCCGGCGGCGAGTTCGACCCGTCCGCGATGCTCCATCGCAGCGCAGAGCAGCTCGTCGAGGGAGTCGAAGTAGTAGGTGGTCGAGGCCAACGGCAACCCGGCACGTTCGGCGACGGCACGGTGCCGCACGGCGTCGAACCCGCCCTCCGCCAATAACTCGGCCGCGGCCGCGACGAGAGCGGCACGCCTGCGCTCGCCCTTCGGCGTACTGGCTGCTGAGGTCATGGCGGGATAGTGTGCCACCCCTCATCCGAAAACGGACATGTCCTCGTTGTCGAAGCCACCTGGAAGGCAGTCGAAGCCGCAGGGAGTCGGATGAGGGGGTCCCCACGCTTCCCGAGTCACCGACCGGCGAAACTTCGGGCGAGCGCCGTCGCGACGTCGTCGACCGTGTCGGCCAGCGGAGCGGTTCCGCCGTCACCGGCCGGGACGCTGATCACCAACACGGTTTCCTCCCCCGCCGTGTGCGCGTTCCCGACCACGCTGCCCTCGGGCCAGATCGCCGGCTGAACAGCCACACCCCGTGGCAGCACCAGCACAGACACCGTCCCGCCTTCCACGGGGAACGCGGCCGAACGTGCCACCGAAACGCAGTGTGGACTGGGCTTGGCGTCGCCGATCGGACAGCTCGCCAGCGAGGGCAGTGGCGAGCTCCCGATCCACCATGTCGCACCCGGAGGTGCCTTCGGCCCACGGGCCGTCCTCTCCGGAGGTTCCGCCGCCCTGCTTCGGCGGTCCCTCGGAGAAGGTCTGGGCGCCGGGTCCCCCCGGCGCACTATGGTCACGCTCCGGGTCGCCGTCAGGTTGCCCCTCGGGAGAAGTTTTTTCTGAAATCCCTCCCGACGCCTCCTCCGGGGCGAGTGCCGTGGACATCGGGGGCTCCCCACCCGTGACGGAGGCCACCACCCCCACCGCCGAGCCGGCGAGTACCACGGCCGCCGCCACACCGGCCACGAGCGCCCGTCGTCTCGCAGTGACACGACGTGACGCCGCCGTGACGTCGTCCACGGTGAACGACGGTTCGGGCGGATCGCCCACCGCATCGCGCAGCAGCCGTTCGAGCCGACGCTCATCCACGTGTGTCCACCTCCTCACCCAGCACGGCCCGCAGATTCGCCAACCCCCGCGACGTCTGGCTTTTCACGTTGCCTTCGCTACAGCCGAGGACCCGCGCCACACTGGCCACGTCGAGCCCTTCGAAGTAGCGCAGCACCAGCACGGCACGTTGCTTCGGCGGCACCCGGGCGAGTCCGGCGAGCAGGTCGGCGCGTGTGCTGACGGCCTCGGCCAACGAGTCCCCGCCGCCCGTGCCCGGCACCGCGGTTTCGGGGACCTCGTCGGTGTGCCGCTCCCTCCGCCACGGTCGCCGTGACTCGTCGATGGCCGCGCGCACCAGTGTCTTCCGCACGTACGCGTCCACGGCCCCGCGGTCGCGGATCTTGCGCCACTTGCGGTGCAGCGCCACGAACGCCGTCTGCGCGAGGTCGTCGGCACGGTGCCAGTCCCCACACAGCAGATAAGCCGTCCGGCGCACGGAGTCCCGCTTCGCGGTGAAGTACTCCGTGAACTCCTGATCGTCATGGTGGGCCACGCGGATTTCTCCGGTCGGTCGTGTTGTCGACGGTGGAGACGGGAATCCCCCGCCCCACGGTTGCATGCGAGAACAATCTCACCCGTTCGTAGCCCCTCGATCACGCGTGTGATGTGATCGAGCCGTGACCTTCGATGCCACCGTCTCCGCTCGACGCCCCCTGGACTTCCGCTCGGACACCCTCACTCGACCGGACGAACACATGCGGTCGGTGATGGCGAAAGCGGAGGTCGGCGACAACGTCATCGACGTCGACCCCACCATCCGCCGGCTCGAGGAACGTGCCGCCGACGTGCTGGGCATGCCCGCCGCGTTGTGGACACCCAGCGGGACCATGGCCAATCTCATCGCCTTGTCGACACATCTGCGACGGGGCGATCGTTTCCTCGCCCCGCGCGGCGCCCACGTGCTGGTCAACGAACTCGGTTCGGCCGCGTGGCTCGCCGGTGGCATGCCCGACCCGCTCGAGCACGACGCCGGTCCCGGCCGACCCACACCGCAGACACTGCGCGCCGCGGTGGGCGGTAGCGGCCCCTATTACACGCTGCGCACCACACTGCTGTCCCTGGAGAACACCCACAACGCCTCAGGCGGCGCCGTGATCCCGCCCGAGGAACACGACCAGCTCGTCGCCACCGCACACGAGGCCGGACTGCGGGTCCACCTCGACGGCGCCCGTATCTGGAACGCGGCCGTCGCGCTCGGCGTCCCACCCGCCACGTTGACGGCCGGGGTGGACAGCGTGTCCGCATGTTTCAGCAAAGGACTCGGCGCCCCCGTCGGCTCGGTGGTGGCAGGCAGCGAGGAGTTCGTCGAACAGGCCCGCCGGATGCGGCAGATGCTCGGCGGCGGCGTTCGACAGGGCGGGATCCTGGCGGCGGCCTGCCTGCTGGCCCTCGACCGCATCGACGACCTCGCCGCCGACCACGCCAAGGCCGCCAGGCTCGCGGCCGGACTACGGGAACGCGGCTGGGACGTCACCGAACCTCGGACCAACATCGTGCTGGCCGGGGTCGCCGACGTGGCGGCCACCCTGGAGACGCTGCGCGGACTCGGCATCCTGACCCTGCCCATGGCGGGCAAAGTGCGGTTCGTGCTGCACCGCGACGTCACGGAGGACGACGTCACCGAGGCACTGCGCCGCATCGAATCCGGGCCTTTCGACAAGATGGGACAGTGAGATGACCTGGGTGGTTTTCGACTACGGCGAAGTGATCTGCACCCGCACAGAGGCTCTGCCGGAGCTGGCGGCTCGACTCGGCGTGCCCCCGACCGACTTCGAATCCGCCTACTGGGAACACCGGGACGCCTACGACCGCGGCATCTCCGATGCGACCTACTGGAAGGCCGTGGCGGACACCCTCGGTGTCGACATCGACGCCGACACGGTGGCGGAGCTCACCCGCATCGACGTCACGGGCTGGGCGCGGCTCCACCCGGACTCCGCCGCCCTGCTCGAGGAACTCGCCCACGCCGGGACGCGCCTGGCCCTGCTGTCCAACGCGCCCGCGTCCTTCGCCCGTTTCGCCGAGCAACAGCCGTGGGCACAGCACTTCCACACCCGGGTGTTCTCCGCCGACGTGGGGTGCGCCAAACCGGACGCGAAGATCTACGAACTGTTGGTGTCACGCCTGGACGCCCGGCCACAGGACTGTGTGTTCTTCGACGACCGGTCCAGCAACATCGAAGGCGCCCGTGCCGTGGGACTGCGCGCCTACCTCTGGCAGGGGGCCGACCACGCACGACAGGTGCTGGCCGAACGCTGATCCGCGTCAAGGGCGCAGCTGCTTCTGCTTGCTGTTCTTCAACGCCCCGTAGGCCGCGGCACCGACGAACACACCGCCTCCGATCACGGCGATCCAGAACACGGCCTTCGCCAGAAAGCCGACGACGGTTCCGATCACCATGAACGCGACCCACGCCAAGAGCAGGCCACCGACGATCTTCCAGAACATGGTCCCCTCCATGGTTTGTCGCTTCGTTGGTGCTCGCTCCAGCGTGTCACGACGACAGGGTCCGGCGCCGCAATCCCCACGAACATTCAGGGAGATCTCGGGGTCAGCCCCGACCCACGTATAGCCCGGGAAGTCGTGTCCGCAGCCTGCGTAGTCGTGTCCGCAGGTTAGGTAGCTGTGTCCGCAGCCTACGCACCCCGGTCGACGCCCCCGCATCGACCGGTGACCGAGATCACGTCCGCTGTGCTCGCAGCCACGCGCCCATGCGCTCGACGGCCTCGCTGAGCTCGGACTCCGACCCCGCGAACGACAGCCGCACGAACTTCCCGCCGTGGACGGGATCGAAATCGATGCCCGGCGTGATGGCCACCCCCGTGTCATCCAACAACCTGCGACACCACGTGAGGCTGTCATCGGTGTGCTCGGCGACGTCAACATAGGCGTAGAACGCGCCGTCCACCGGCGCCACCTTGCCGAAACCGATGTCGGCCAGCCCCTTCAACAACACGTCCCGATTGGTCCGGTAACGCGCCACGTTCGCGTCCAGCTCGGCATAGGAGTCGTCGGTGAACGCCGCCACCGCCGCTCTCTGCGCCAGTGTGGGCGCGCAGATGTTGTAATTGCCGGTCAACACGTCGACAGCACGGTGCAACCGCCGAGGCACGAGCATCCACCCCAGCCGCCACCCCGTCATCGCGAAGTACTTCGAGAACGAACCCAGCACCACGGCCTCGGTGGAGAACCGCCACGCGCAGCCGACCTCGGTCCCGTACGAGATCCCGTGATAGATCTCGTCACTGATCAATTGCACGCCGCGTTCCTCGCACCAACGCGCGATCGCCTCCAACTCCTCAGGCGGCAACACCGTACCCGTCGGGTTGCTCGGGCTCGCGACGATCACGCCGTCCAACTCACCGAGCTGTTCCAACAACGCCGTCGTCGGCTGGAACCGTGTACCTGCGTCGGTGTCGAACTCCACCACCTCGCATCCCAGCGACGACAGCAGATTGCGATACGCCGGGTAGCCGGGCCGGGCCATCGCCACCCGAGCACCCGCGTCGAACGCTGCTAGGAACGACAGCAGGAACCCGCCTGACGACCCCGTCGTGACGATGACGTCCTCCGCCGACACCGCCAGGCCGTACGTCCGCTCGTAGTGACCGGCGATCGCCTCCCGCAGCTCAGGGATACCGAGCTGTCCCGTGTAGCCGAGGTCCTCCTCATGCAGGGCCCGCTGCGCCGCCTCCACGACAGGGCGCGGCGCACCCGCCGTCGGTTGCCCGGCACACAACGCGATCACGTCACCGTGTGTGCGTTGCCGCTCCTTGGCGGCGGACAACACCTCCATGACGTGGAACGGTGCCACGGCACTTCGACGTGACGGTCCCGGAAACGGTGCGGAATCGAACATGCCGCCACCTTAGGTGGCATCGCCCACCGCAGGGACCGCCCGGTCGTCAATAACCCTGGTAGGCACCGCCCTGCGCCATCGACTTCAAACCCGGATGTCCTTCGAACCCGCCGTAGCGGTCGAAGATGTACCGCACCCCGGCGATGATGTTGTCGACCGGGTTCCAGATGTCATCGTGACCCGGCAGCTTGTACGCCTGGAACGTCGGGTCGATGCACTGCATGAGCCCCTTCGACGGCGTACCCCTGGCCGCGTTGGAGTCCCAGTCGTTCAGGGCGTGCGGATTACCTCCGGACTCCTTCTCGATGATCGTCCAGATCTCGTCGATGTTCTCCTCGGTGACCGGTATGCCGTTGGCCTGCAGGATCCTGATGGCTTCCCGGATCCACTGCTCGACGTTGCCGGGTGGTGGACCACTGGTGGGCGGGGGACCGCTCGGACCGTATCCGGCCAAACCGCCGCCGGATCCGCCACCGCCGCCACCGCCGCCACCGGCGCCGCCCGAACCACCGGTGATACCGCCTGTGGCGGTCTGCTTAGACTGCGCCGAACCGGGCTCCGGAACACTGGAGAAGCCGTCCCCCACCTCGGTCTTCATCAGCTCCTGAGCCCGTTTGATGGCTTCATTCGACTGCTGCAGCAGATCGTCGATCCGCTTGGCCGCCTCCTTCGCGGTGCGACTGTTGTCCTCGCCCGCCGCTTTGATGATCTCCTCGGCCGTCGGGGAAGGCGGCGCATCACGGTTGCCGCTCTCGTACTCCTGCATGGCGGCGGCCGCCGCGTCCGCCTGCTGCTGCGCCTCGGCGTTACGGTCGTCGATCGCCTTCTTCGCGTCCTCCTTGACGCTTTCGATCTCCCGTTTGATCTCGGTCAGGGTCTCCTGCAACGAGGTCAGCTCCGCGGCGACCTCGTCGAGTTTGTCCCGGACCCGGTTGCCCGCCTCGGCGATCTTGTTGACGTAGTCGAAGAACGCATCGGCCGCCGGACCCGACCACACCCCACCGTCCTGCAGCGGGGCAGCGGCGTTGGTCAGATCACTCGTGTGATCGCTCGCGTTGCGGGACGCCTCCTCGAACTGACGTGCCACTTCCTGGATCTCACCGGGGTCGACCCTCTCGACCCGCGCGGCCTTGGTCTCGACCTCGGCCCACTCCGCCGGGATGCCCGCACCTGTCATCTACAGATCCCTCGCCGTCAAGTTCTCAGCCGCGACCGCATCGGCCTCCGTCATCGCGTTCACCGCGTCACGCAACGCCGCACTCGCCGCACTCACCCGCCGCGCCGCGGCGTCGAACTCCGAACGCATACCCTCGGTGAACGCACTGACCGTGCGCTCCGCCTTCTCCGGGCTGTCCGGATCCTCCACCTCGCCGAACGGGTTCCGCCCCTGGATTCCCTTGAGCTTTTCCATGGACGAGAGGAAATCCTCGGCGATACGGTCTACTCGCCGCGCCGTGATCTCCATCGACTCGGCGTCGTACACCGGCATGTTCCTCACCCTCCCCTTGGCCACAACCACGCACAGTAGCCAGTCACGCGTCTTTACGACGCGGTGAGACAGTCGCTGGTTCCCAGTCGTCAGACCTCGTCGAGCAACTCCCACACCCGCTGAGCGAGCAACGCGTTGTCGGCCGGTGTCACCGTCGCCCAGTCACGTCCATCCCCGCCCGGGGCGACTTGGAACAGGTATCGACCGGCATCGGTGTCGTAGAACGCCACCACCCTTCCGGCCCGACGAGTCCGGCCGTCGCGAGCAAGCCGTTGCGCACCGAACTGGCCACGCGTGACCGTGCCGAACAGCATCCCGGCCAGCTCCTGGGCCTGCCACAGCTCGACGCCCCGGTCCTCCAACGCCGTGGCGAGTGCTTTCGCGTCCCCGCGGGCCTCGGCGTCGGCGGCCACCAGAACGTCGTGCGGCAGACTCACCGAGCGCCCCACGCCAGGCCCGAGTTCCCCCGCCACGGACACGGCCGACGCCGCGAGCGCCGAATCCCGGGCGGGGATGAGCCACACCTCATCGCCGTCGACGACACCGAGCACGGCCTGCTGCCCCGTACAGGCGGCGAGGCCGGAGATCTGCCTGTCCGTCCACACCCACACATCGACACTCAGCTGCGGCCTGGCCAGCAGATGCAACAGGTCGCCGAGTTCCACCGTCGTCTCGCGACCCTGGACGAGTCCGCGCGCAGCGAGTGAATCCCACGCCTGTTCGACGAATCGGGCGCGTTCGGTGTACGTGACCCCAGGGCTTGGCACGTCAAGGGCCACATGACGTTGCGGCAACCCCAGGTGTTCCCACAGCACGTCGAACTCCAACGTGGACAACACCACGCCGCCGCCCGGCATCGTGCTCACCACTGACCGTCCGAACTGTCCTCGCCGATCACGTCAGGCGCCACCATACGTTGATCGGTGAACAGATCCTTGTCGTCGACCCCGAACCGGCGCACGTGCTCGTCGTCCTCCTCGCCGGGCACCGCTTTCTCCAGGAACGCGTTCCGCCGTCCCGTACCGTCGGGGTTCAGTCGTTCGGAACTGCGCTGCACTCGGGCTTCCTCCTCCGGCAGGTCGCCGACGGAGAGCGGATGCGGTGATCGTGCGGCCCCGGGGGCACTGCGTCCGACACCGCGACCCGAACGGTCGCCACCGCTCAGCGCACCGGCGATACCACCGGCTCCCAGCGCCGCGATTCCCCCACCGATGTCGTTCAACGACGGTCCACTGTGCGCCGTGGTTTCCGAAGTCTCACCCACGGCGCCGCCGGACACGGGATTCGGTGGAGGCTGTACCGCTCCGGTGGACATGCCGCGACCGAGGAGCGCCTCCGGCCCGTCGGGCGCGGGTTTTCCAAGCGATGTTCCGCCCGGCCCACCCGACACGGGTTTCCCAGACACACCACCGCCGGTGTGTGGTGCCGAACCGACCGATCCCGCCGAAGCACCGCCCACACCGGCCGGGGACTTCGCCATTCGGTCCGAACCAGCGGCACGCATGTCCTGACCACCTGGGACGGCCGGATTGCCGGCGCCCTGTTGGCTCGCGGGAGCACGCTGCGAACGGGAGGCGTCCTCGGGACCACGCACACCACCCGCATATCCGATCGGGGCGCCACCGGTCGCTCCAGCCGCTCCGGACACCGACGACGGACCCGTGGCACTGTTCGAAGCAGCCCCGGGGGCCGAAGTCCCCGGGGACGGCGGCGTCACGGCACGCGCGCCGCTGCTCGGCACCGACGTTCCCGCCCCCGGCAAGGGAGCACCGGTCACGGGGGCCGCCGCGGACGAGGGAGCGACCGCACTGCCGCTGCCCGTGGTACTCGACTGCGCCGCTCCAGACGACGGTGGCGCCACGGGAGCGGTCGACGTGGTCGGACCCGCGGCCTTCGACGCGCTCGCCGTCGCGGTCGCATCCCCCGGAGCACCACCCGCGTCGATCGATTCGGGGACCGGCTGGGAGATCTCGGCGATGAAGCGGTCCGGCGCCCGTAGCTCGGGGACCTCCAGCAGTTTCTCGCCGCTTTCCCTGGCGTAGGTGTCCAATGCCTGAAGCGCTTGCGCCCGCGCCTCCATCACACGCTTGAGCTTGCGAACGTGGTCGGTCTCGAAACCGAGCAGGCTGAAGGAGAAGTCAGAGACGTTGTAGTCGCCGGTCGCCCCCCGCAGTTCCTCCGGTTCGGGCAACGAGTGCAACGTCCTGTTGAACGCCTCGCCCTGCGCGAAGATCAGTTCGGCGGAGTGGTTGACCTTCTGGTTCGCCTCCTCGGAGAACTCGGCCTCCCGCTCGACGGCCGAAGCCGCCCGTTCCCCCGCGGTACTACTCCACTCCACCCCGAGTTTGGCGAGTTCGGTGCGCAACGTGTCGTCCGTCTCCGACAACGCCTGCGCCACGGCCTTCAGCGCGGCGACCGCTTCGGACAGCCCCGCGATGCCCCGGCCGTTTTTGAACAGCTCGATCTCCTGGGCGAGCATGTTGTTGGTGTAGCCGGTGAACCGATGGTCCCGGATCCTCTCGGCCTGGGCCACGATGTCGACGTCGTTCATCTCGCGTCCTTGTCTGGCGACGGCTTTTCCGTTCTGACGTCCTGGGCTGCCGACACGCTCCGACAGCGACGTAAACCCTTCCGCGGCGACTAGCTGCCTCCGGCCTCGCGCACAGTCGCCGCGTTGTCCTCGTCCTCCGCGAGATACTTGCGTCCTGCGGCGCGAAGCTGTTCGGCCAGATCGTGCAGTCCGTGCACGTACGCCATGACCCGGCTGCGATACGAGTTCTCACCGCTGCTGATGACGGCGTTCCACGCCTCGGCTGCTTCCTGTGACACGATGTCGTCGGCAGGGGATTCGATGCTCAGCGCGCCCACGTGCTCGGTCACCTTACGTTCCAGGGCCTTCGCCTGTTCCTCGATCACGTCGGCCACGGCGACGATCTTGTCGGGGGAGACCGTGATGTCCTTGACGACGGGAAGCCCCGGCACCTCGGGAACGGCCGGTGCCGCGCCTGGCACGCCCTGGTCGCTTTCCCATCCCCAGAACCCCCACGGCGACTTCGCGGGTTGTCCGTACATCGTCGGCCAGCCGCTGCGTCTCCTTCACGTGGTTGTCGAGCACCGCGCGGCGCTGGGCGTTGAACTCAAGTCCGAGACGGGGCACGTTGCCCTGGACTGCGGCCACGGTGACGGACTGCTCGTCGCCCGCGCCGGTTCCGGAACCGACAGCTCCCCTCGGACGGCGCGAGCGGCGATGTCCGAACGGTGATGCGAACCCGGCAGGTTGATCCTGCCCACCCGCTCGTACGCCTGTTCCCGCGCGGCCGCCAGATCGGCACCGACACCCACCACCGACAGCACCCGACCACCGCTGGACACCACCGCGCCGTCCTCACGACGGCGCGTGCCCGCGTGCAGCACGCCCTCGCCCTCACTGCCCGTGATCACGTCCCCGGTGCGCGGACGACCCGGGTAGCCGTCGGCGGCCACGACGACCGTCACCGCGGCACCGTCGGCCCACTCAAGCGGCGGCTGCTCGGCCAACGTCCCCGTCGCCGTCGCATGCAGCAGCTGCGCCAGCGGCGACCGCAACAGCGCCAGCACCGCCTGCGTCTCGGGATCCCCGAACCGGCAGTTGAACTCGATCACCTGCGGGCCCGACGACGTCAGCGCCAACCCCGTGTACAGCAGCCCCGAGAACGGTGAACCCCGCCGTGCCAACTCGTCCACCACGGGACGCACGATCCCGGACACCACCGTGTCGACCAGATCGGGCGGCGCCCACGGCAACGGCGCGTACGCGCCCATACCACCGGTGTTGGGACCGGCGTCACCGTCACCGACCCGTTTGAAATCCTGCGCCGGCAGCAACGGCACGACGGTGCTCCCGTCGACGAGGCAGAACAGCGACGCCTCGGGGCCGTCCAGGAACGACTCCAACACCACCGGGTGACCGCCGTCCAACAACATCAGCGCGTGCTTCCGGGCCTGTTCCAGGTCAGGGGTGACCACCACGCCCTTGCCCGCGGCGAGACCGTCGTCCTTCACCACCCACGTCGGGCCGAACCTCGCCAGCGCCGCATCGAGGTCCGCCGGACTGTCCACCACCTCGCTGCGTGCGGTCGGCACCCCGGCCGCGGCCATGATCTCCTTGGCGAACGACTTCGACCCCTCGATCCGCGCCGCCTGCGCACTCGGCCCGAAGCACGGCACGCCTGCGGCACGCACGGCGTCGGCCGCCCCCAACACCAGCGGCACCTCGGGCCCGATCACCACCAGATCGGCCTTCCAGGACACCGCGAGTTCGGCGATGGCCGCGGGATCGGTCTGTTCCACCCCGAGTGTCTCGGCGATCCCGGCCGTCCCGGCGTTACCCGGCGCACAGGCGAGCGCCGTCACCGCCGGATCGTGGGACGCGGCGAGGACAAGAGCATGTTCACGGGCTCCGGAACCGATAACCAGGACGCGCACGAGCACAGCGTAAGCCGCACCGATTGGCCCCCGTTCACTGGTATGTCTCCTTCCGGACAACGCCACGTCGCCGTCACGTCGTGAAGACCGACCAAGGTCGGCGGCACGGACAACAGAGAAGAGGGCAGACCATGCGGAGGAAACTGGCGCTGCTGACCATGTGCGGCCTCGTCGTGCTCGGCATCACCACCACTGCACCGGCACACGCCACAGGCGATGAGCGCTTCCCGGAAGTCGAGACCACCCGACGCGGCGGTCCCCCTGACCCTGGGGAGGACGTCCTCGTCATCGGACACCGAGGCGCATCGGGTTACCGCCCCGAACACACGCTCGCCGCCTACGAACTGGCGGCGCGCATGGGCGCCGACTACATCGAGCCCGACCTCGTCACCACCGCCGACGGCGTACTCGTCGCCCGGCACGAACCCGAGATCGGCGGCACCACCGACGTCGCCCAACGTCCCGAGTTCGCCGACCGCAAAACCACCAAGATCGTGGACGGCACACCGGTGACCGGGTGGTTCGCCGAGGACTTCACACTCGCCGAACTCAAAACCCTGCGTGCGGTCGAACGCATCCCCGAGCTACGGCCCCACAACACCATCTACGACGGTCGCTTCGAGATCCCGACGTTCCAGGAGGTCGTGGACCTGTCCCGACGGCTGTCCCGGGAGCTGGGGCGTCCGATCGGTCTGTACATCGAGACCAAGCACCCGACCTACTTCGCCGAACAGGGCCTTCCCCTCGAACCGGCCCTGGTCAAGGCCCTCGACCGGAACGGACTCAACCGACCCAACGCCAAGGTCTACGTGCAGTCGTTCGAGGTCGGGAACCTCAAACAGCTCGACCGCAAGCTGCGGGTGCCGCTCGTGCAGTTGGTGGGTGCGTCCGGGGCCCCGTACGACTTCGTGCACTCCGGGGACCCGCGTACCTACGACGACCTCGTGACGCGGAAGGGGCTGGCCGAGATCGCCCGCTACGCCGACGGACTCGGCCCGGCCCTGGACCGCGTCATCCCGCGCACGGACGACGGCGGCCTCGGCGAGCCGACGGCGCTCGTCGACGACGCGCACCGAGTGGGGTTGGACGTGCACCCGTGGACGTTCCGAGCGGAGAACGAGTTCCTGCCCACCGACCTGCGATCGTCCGGCGACCCGGCGGAATGGGGTGACGTCTTCGGCCTCTACGAGGCGTTCCTGGCCACCGGCGTCGACGGCGTGTTCGCCGACCACCCGGACATCGCCGTGGAGGCCTTGCGGAGCGCGAGGACCACGGGGACCCGGGGAGCCACGGAGACCGTGGAAGCCACCGTGGGGGGTTGACGTAGAGCGAAGCCGCGGACACCGCTACGCGGACTACAGACACGGCGACGCAGGCTGCGGACACGGCGACGCAGGCTGCGGACACGGCTGCGCAGGCTGCGGACACGGTGCCGCAGCCTGCGCGGGCCACGGGCTCAGACGAATTCGTGGCGGACGATGGTCTGTTCACGGCCCGGACCGACGCCGATGGCCGAGATCCGGGCGCCCATCAGCTCCTCGAGCCGCTCCACGTACGTCCGCGCGTTGGCGGGCAATTCGTCGAAGTCCCGGCAGCCGCTGATGTCCTCCTGCCAGCCGGGCAACTCCTCGTAGATCGGCACGGCGTGGTGGAAGTCGGTCTGCGTCATCGGCATGTCCTCGACGCGGCGGCCGTCCACCTCGTATGCCACGCACACCGGTATGCGCTCCAGGCCCGACAGCACGTCGAGCTTGGTCAGGAAGTAGTCGGTGATGCCGTTCACCCGCGCCGCGTACCGTCCGATCACCGCGTCGAACCAGCCCGTCCGCCGCGAACGGCCCGTGGTGACGCCGAACTCGCCACCGGCCTTGCGCAGGTTCTCACCGGCCTCGTCGTGCAACTCCGTGGGGAACGGTCCCGAGCCGACCCTCGTCGTGTAGGCCTTGAGGATGCCCAGCACCGTGGTGATGCGACCGGGACCGATCCCGGACCCGGCGCTCGCCCCTCCGGCGGTCGGGTTGGACGACGTGACGAACGGGTAGGTGCCGTGGTCGACGTCGAGCAGGGTGCCCTGTGACCCTTCCAACAGCACCGTCTCACCACGTTCCAGTGCCTTGTTGAGCTCCAGCCGGGTGTCGGCGATGCGGTGGGCGAACTTCTCGCCCTGGGCCAGCACGGTGTCGGTGACCTCGTCGACGTCGAGGGCCTTGCGGTTGTAGACCTTGACCAGCACCTGGTTCTTGAACTCCAGTGCGGCCTCGATCTTCTGCCGCAGGATCTTCTCGTCGAGCAGGTCCTGGACGCGCACCCCCACCCGGGCGACCTTGTCCTGGTAGCACGGACCGATGCCGCGTCCGGTGGTGCCGATGCGCTTCGCCCCGAGGTACCGCTCGGTGACTTTGTCGATGGCCACGTGGTACGGCATGATCAAATGCGCATCGGCCGAGATCAACAGCTTCTCGGTGTTGATCCCACGCTCCTCCAGGCCCGCCAGTTCCTCCAGCAGGACACCGGGGTCCACCACCACGCCGTTACCGATCACGTTGGTGACGCCGGGGGTGAGGATGCCGGACGGGATGAGGTGCAGCGCGAAGTCCTGGCCGTCGGGCAGAACGACCGTGTGACCGGCGTTGTTGCCGCCCTGAAAACGAACGACCCACTGGACGCGGTCGCCGAGCAGATCGGTGGCCTTGCCTTTGCCTTCGTCGCCCCACTGGGCACCGACGAGCACGATGGCCGGCATGTAACACTCCTGGTATTCGACGGCAGGATAGATGGCGCGCATCAAGATGCCGGTGCATGAGCCTAACCGAGGAGCACGGCATGGGTGGACTGGTGTTGGCTTGCGGGGACGCGATCGAGTCGCTACCGGATGTCGCTTCCGTCGCGAATGACGTCGCGGTGGAGAAGCTTCCGTCCCGACCGGGCAAGCAGGAAGTCGACCCCCTGCTCGGCCGAAACGAATCGTCCGATCGGACCATCGTCGTGGCGGGCACGGACGCCGACCTGGCCGCCGTGGCGCTGCGGCTGATGCGTAAGGACCTGCTGACCTCCACCGTCGTGGGCTTCGTACCGTCCGATCCCCGCTCGGATTTCGCCGCGCTGTGGGGATTGCCGACCGACCCCGCCGCCGCGTTGCGGCTCGCGTTGACCGGCACCGAGAACCCGGTGCCGCTGATCCGCGACGACGTGGGTGGCGTGCTGGTGGGCCGTGGCGTCATCGCGCCCGTACGAGGCATCGGGTACTGCGACAACACCGTCGCACTACGGGGGGACGCCCGGTCCGTCGAGGTGCACCCGGGGCCGGCCGGACTGGTCGTGACGGTGACGCGGGGCCGATTCCGGCGGCGGCGCATGACGTACGAAGGACGGGCGTTCCAGCTCGGCTGCGACCCCGTCGTCCCCGTCTCGGACGGGGTGCCGTACGTCCGCTCGATGGAGCGGTGGACGTGGTACCGGCACACCCAGGACCTACGGCTGGTGCGTCCGGCCTGAGCGCGGAACCGTCCCGGTCCGGGCTCCGAAGGACGACTCACCCTCGGCGCCCGGCGTCGACGGGGTGTGTGATTTTTTGTCATCCGGTGAGCAAGACCGGCGCTCCGATTCGTGGCTTGTGGAGCAATAGCCCCGCAACACGTTGACAACACCCGTTGCCACAACAGAATCCGACTCGGGACAGAGTTGTCGAAAATTCACAAGGAGCGCCCATGCGTCCACTTGGCCGGGCCCGACGCCTCCTCGCCACCTTGGCGGCCGGTGCCACCGGACTGGCCGTGCTCACGGCCGGCGCCACCGCACACGCCGCGGAAAGCGAAGCCGACTTCTACACACCCCCGTCCCCGCTGCCCGCGGGTGCCCCCGGGGACGTCCTCCGATACGAACCCGGCGAGTTCTACCTCGACCCCATCAAACTCATCGAACCGGACGCCGACGTCTATCGACTGATGTACCTCAGCAGCGACACCCACGGCGCTCCGAACGCCGTCACCGGCACGCTGCTGGTCCCCGAACGACAGTGGCGTGGCGAAGGCGCCCGGCCGCTGGTGAGCTACGCGCCGGGAACGCAGGGCGTCGGTGACGACTGCGCCCCCTCGAAGAAGTTGGCACTGGGCCTGGAGTACGAAGGACCGTTCATCACGGGTCTGCTCGCACTCGGGTACGCGGTCGTCGTCACCGACTACGAGGGCCTGGGCACGCCGGGGATGCACACCTACGTCAACCGGGCGGCGGAGGCGCACGCCGTACTGGACGCCGCGCGCGCGGCACAGCGGATCCCGGAGGCGGACCTGTCCCCGGACAGCCCGGTGGTGCTCGCCGGGTACTCGCAGGGCGGCGGGGCCTCAGCGGCGGCGGCCGAACTCATCGACGAATACGCCCCCGAGCTCGACGTCAAGGGCGCCTACGCCGGTGCGCCGCCGGCGAACCTCGCCGAGGTCGCACCCGTGTTGGACGGTCACTACGCCGCCGGTTTCCTCGGCTTCTCGTTGCTGAGCCTGGAAGCCGCCTACGAGGAGATCGACCTCGACGAGGTGGTGAACGACAAGGGCCGGCGGATGCTGGACGAGATCGCCGAAGCGTGCACCGAGGACGCCATCCTGAAGTACGCCTTCATGCGGACCTCGAAGCTGACCAAGGACGGTAGGGCGCTGAAGGAGTACCTCGACGAGGAGCCGTACGCCTCGGCGGTCGCGGAACAGCGCATCGGTGAACGCGCACCCGACGTCCCCGTGTTCGTGCTGCACAGCAAGCTGGACGACATCGTCCCCTATGCCCAGGGCAGGCAGATGGCCGTGGACTGGTGCGAAAAGGGCGGCACCGTGCAGTTCACCACCTCGTACGTCCCGTCGCACATCGGGGGCATGCTGCGGGCCTATCCGCAGGCGGTCAGCTGGCTGAATGACCGCATCAACGGCAAAGAGCCGCGGAACAACTGCAGCAGCCTGCTCGGCTCCTGACGACCGAGACGATCACGCCGGTCGACCGACCAATCGAGACTGAACAGGACCGAATAAGACCGATCGGGACCACGTGGGGCCGTCCGACCGACCGGACGGCCCCACGTGCGTCTCTTCGTGTGCCATCACACGAAAGTATTGCTGCGTTCCCCTCGATCCGTCACAGTCGAAGCGTGACACAGTCGCTCACTCTCCGTATCGGTATAATCACTGCAAGTTTTGCGTTACTCGCCGGGTGTGCTGCACAGAAAGACGCCGAGGCCGGAAGCCCGACGTCGAACGCGGGCGGTTCGACAGCGCCCGCCGGTAGTTCCGCCCCCGATAACGCCGACGAGGAAGCGGCACGCAAACAACTCGCCGATCTCACCGTTGCCCCCGAGGGGAGCCTCGACGGCTACGACCGCGACCGGTTCCCGCACTGGAGCAACCAGGGCGAAGGCTGCAACACCCGCGAGGTCGTCCTCAAGCGGGACGGTGACGGCGTGAAGGTGGACGACAAGTGTCGCCCGACGTCGGGTTCGTGGACGAGCCCGTACGACGGAAAGACGTGGACCGATCCCTCCGATGTGGACATCGACCACGTGGTGCCGTTGGCGGAGGCGTGGCGCACCGGAGCCGACGCCTGGACCGACGAGGAACGGGAACGATTCGCCAACGACCTGGAGGGCGAGAACCTGCTCGCCGTGACCGACAGCGTCAACCAGGCCAAAGGTGACAAAGGACCCGAGGAGTGGAGACCGCCGCTGGAAAGCTACTGGTGCACCTACGCGATCAAATGGATCGACGTGAAGCACACCTGGGACCTGACGGTCGAGCAGGACGAGGTGGCCGCCCTGGAGGACATGCTCGATCGCTGCTGATCAGCCCGCCCACGCAGGCGGCCTGGTCCTTCACGCCAGCCCGGTCGCCTTCGCCGCCTCGGGATCGGATTCGGTGATGAACTTCGTGCAACGCTCGTACTCGTCGGTCTCACCGATGCGTTGCGCCGCCCGCGCCAGCGCCGCCAGGGAACGCAGGAAGCCCTGGTTGGGGCGGTGGGACCACGGCACCGGACCGAATCCCTTCCAACCGGCCCTGCGCAACTGATCCAGCCCGCGGTGATAGCCGGTGCGCGCGTAGGCGTAGGCGGCGATGTCGTCGCCGTCGGCCAAGGCCCGCTCGGCCAGTGCGGCCCAGGCCTCACTGAAGTCGGGGTACTTGGCGGCGACCTCCGCCGGATCGGTGGCCGCGTCGAGAGCGGACTGCGCGTCGGGACGTTCCGGGAGTCGTGTGGGATCGGGTTCGAGGAGGTTGCCGTGCGTCATGACGTCATTGTGCGTCATGACGCACGGCCCGGCTCACGGCGTCAGAGCTTGCGTCCCGCCGACTTGAGGTGCTCGGCGGCCTCCACCACACGGGCGGCCATCGACTCCTCGGCCTTCTTCATGTAGCTGCGCGGGTCGTAGACCTTCTTGTTGCCGACCTCGCCGTCGACCTTGAGCACACCGTCGTAGTTGGTGAACATGTGCGCGGCGATCGGACGGGTGAACGCGTACTGGGTGTCGGTGTCGATGTTCATCTTCACCACGCCGTACGAGATCGCCTCGTGGATCTGCTCCAGCGGCGAACCGGACCCACCGTGGAACACCAACTCGAACGGCTTGGACCCCTTGGGCAGGCCCAACTTCTCGGCGGCGACCTCCTGGCCCCGCTTGAGGATCTCCGGACGCAGCTTCACCGCGCCGGGCTTGTACACGCCGTGGACGTTGCCGAACGTCGCGGCGAGCAGGTACCGCCCCTTCTCACCGGTGCCGAGCGCGTCGACGGTCTTCAGGAAGTCGCCCTCGGCGGTGTAGAGCTTCTCGTTGATCTCGTTGGAGATACCGTCCTCTTCGCCGCCGACGACGCCGATCTCCACCTCAAGGATGATCTTGGCTTCGGCGGCCTTCTCCAACAGCTCGGCAGCGATCTTGAGGTTCTCGTCGAGGTCGATCGCCGAACCGTCCCACATGTGGGACTGGAACAGCGGGTTCTGTCCGCGCTTGACACGCTCCTTGGAGATCTCGATCAACGGGTTGACGAATCCGTCGAGCTTCTCCTTAGGGCAGTGGTCGGTGTGCAGTGCGATGTTGACCGGGTACTTCTCGGCGACGACGTGCGCGAACTCGGCCATCGCCCGCGCACCCGTGACCATGTCCTTCACCTTCTGGCCCGATGCGAACTCGGCACCACCGGTGGAGAACTGAATGATCCCGTCGCTTTCCGCCTCGGCGAAACCCCGCAATGCGGCATTGAGCGTCTCGGACGAGGTCACGTTGATTGCCGGGTACGCGAACTCGTTCGCCCTGGCCCGGTCCAGCATTTCGGCATAGACCTCGGGTGTAGCGATGGGCATCGTTGTCCTCCTCATGCGGGCGCTTGCCGGACGTGGTCCCGGCCGCGACGGTCAGCGGCCGGAACACCTCCTCTGCCCGCATCCTACGAGTCGTCGCGTTTTCGCGCGGTGACACGGATTACCAGATCACACCGCCGTGCTCAGCCCCACAGCTTCGGCGATCGCCCGGTAGGACGGGAGAGGGTCGACGTCCATGGGCAACACCTGGACGCACACGTGATCGGCTCCCGCGTCGAGGTGGGCCCGGACATTTCGCACGACGGTGTCGGCGTCACCGTGTACGGCGAGCGCGTCGACGAGCGCGTCGCTGCCACCGTCGGCGAGGTCGGCATCGGTCCAACCGAGTCTGCGGAGGTTGTTGGCGTAGTTGGCGAGACCGAGGTAGCCGGAGACCACGGGACGGGCTTTCCGCCGGGCCCGTTCGGGATCGGGGTCGAGGACCACCTTCTGTTCCGGCGCGAGGAGGACACCGTCGCCCAGGATCTCGCGAGCCCGACGGGTGTGTTCGGGCGTGGTGAGGTACGGATGCGCCCCGGCGGTGCGTTCGGCCGACAACCGGAGCACCTTCGGACCGAGCGCGGCCAGTACGGTGGCCGAACCCGGCACCCCCGCCGCGGCCAATGCGTCCAGGTAGGACACGATCTTGTCGTAGGGCTTCCGGTACTCCTGGGTGGCCTCACGGTGTCCGACACCCACACCCAACAGGAAACGGCCGGGGTGTTTGGCCTCGATCCGGTGGTAGGAACGGGCGAGCGCCTCCGGGTCGGCTTGCCACATGTTGACGACGCCCGTGGCCACGGCGATGCGCTCGGTCGCGTCGAGCAGGGTCTCGACGATCCCCAGATCCTCCGACGGGGAGCCACCGACCCAGATGGCGCCGTAGCCGAGTCTCTCCACTTCGTACGCGAGGTCGGCGTCGAGCTGGAACGCCGGACGCCAGACACCGATCGAGCCGAGGTCTACTGTCATGACCGAAGCAACACCGTGACGTGGAGTGAACATTCCCAACTTCACCCTACCGCGGAGTAGCCTACTTCGAGTAAGTTCTGGTGGCGTCCGACCACACCGCAAGCGAGGAGGCATTCCGATGGCGCTGATGCCCACGTTCTCGGCCAACAGGACCGTGCGGAACAAGGTCGTGCTCATCACCGGCGCGGCACGGGGTATCGGCGCGGGGCTCGCGGAAAGACTCGCCGCCGACGGCGCCAAGGTCGCACTCGTGGGCATCGAGGCCGACGAACAGCGGAAAGTCGCCGACCGCATCGGCCCGGCCGCCAAGTCCTGGGAAGCCGACGTCACCGACTGGGAGGCCCTGGAGAAAGCCGTCGCCGGTGTGGTGGACCACTTCGGCGGCATCGACATCGTGGTCGCCAACGCCGGGATCGCCACCACCGGTTTCGTTCGTTCGGTGGACCCGGTCGCGTTCGAACGGGTCTTCGAGGTCGACCTGCTCGGCGTGTGGCGCACCTTCCGCGTCACCCTGCCCCACGTGATCGCGCGCAAGGGCTACCTGCTGGCCATCTCGTCGTTCGCCGCCGTCGTCCACGCACCCGGCATGGCGAACTACGCCTCCGCCAAGGCCGGGGTCGAGGCGTTCTGCAACAGTCTGCGCGCGGAAGTGGCACATCTCGGCGTCAAAGTCGGTGTCGCCCACCCGACGTGGATCAAAACCGACCTCGTGGAAAGCGCCGACGCCCACCCCGTGTTCGGCAAGCTCCGCAGTTCCGTACCGGGCCCCCTCGGCAAGACGTATCCACTCGACGTGGCACTCGACCAGCTGCACGACGGCATCAGGCGCCGGGCGCGCACGATCCACATCCCCCGTTGGGTCGGCGCGATGAAACTGATCCGGGCGTTCCTGCCGCCGTTCGTCGAGGCCGTGTCCCGGCTGCGGGTGCCCCGTGCGGACAAGGCGGCCCTGGAGGACATCGCCCGGCGCGGCGCGCGGGAGGCCGCCATCACGGGCCGCTCCGGCCGCGCCGCCACGGAGATCGCACGCGAGTAGGTGACGACATGTCCCGACGTGACGAGATCCGGATGAGCCCGGAGGAGCTCGTGCGCTATGTCACCGAGCGCACCGTGATCACCCTGGCCACCCTCGGCCCGAACGGCCGACCGCACCTGACACCGCTGTGGTACGTCCCCCGCGACCTCGACCCGGACGCCGACCCACCGCTGCGGCTGACCACCTGGACCTACGGGAAGTCACAGAAGGCCGTGAACCTGCGGCGCGACCCGCGGGCGACCCTGCTGATCGAGTCCGGCGACTCCTACGACCAGCTCCGCGGTGTGTCGATGGAGTGCGACGTCGAACTCGTCACCGACACCGACGCCGTAGCCGCCATCGGACTCGACCTCGCCCGCCGCTACACCCCGGAGGGCGAGGTCGACGCACTCCGACAAGCGGTGACCGCGCAGGCACCGAAGCGGGTCGGGTTGGTCTGCACCCCCACGAAGATCGTCAGCTGGGACCACACGAAGCTCGGCGCGGGTTACTGACCGTACAGGCCGGGCGACCGACCGCATGACCAGGTCGTATGACGGGCGCACACCTCCACACGGGGCGCTCGGAGTCGAGTGCCCCGCCCGGCTGTTGGGTCGGCGGACCGGCAGCGGATACGCTCTCCGCACAGAGAGCTAACCGTCGAGGATGGGCAGGTTTCGGATGCACGGCAGCGCCGAGCCGACACGCCACCGCAATGCCACGCGCAGAGTGGAACGCGACGTCGAGCAGACGCTATCCCACCTGCGCACGTTGGACGCGCCTGTGCAGCGGACCCAACCCTCGGGGCCGCTCACGCTCGAGGATCTCTACCGGCAGCATCGAATGCGGTTGGTGCGGCTGGCGATCCTGCTGGTCGACGAGCCGGCCACGGCCGAGGACGTGGTACAGGAGGCGTTCACGGGTCTGCACCGCAACTGGGGGAAGCTGCGCGACGCCGCCGCAGCCGTGTCGTATCTGCGGACGGCGGTGGTGAACGGCTCGCGTAGCGTGTTGCGCAGACGTAAGACCGCTCGTGACTACGTGCCCCCGCACGCGGTCAACGCGAGGTCGGCCGAGAGCCTGGCCATGCTGTCCACCGAGCATCAGGCCGTCGTACAGGCACTGTCGAAGCTGCCGCCCCGGCAGCGGGAAGTACTGGTACTGCGGTACTACGGCGGATTGTCCGAGGCGGAGATCTCCGAGGCCGCGGGCATCTCGCGGGGCACCGTGAAGTCCACGGCGAGCCGCGCCCTGGAGGCGTTGCAGCGGGCGATGAACAACGAACGTCGCTCGGCCTCTCGGTGACCGACCGCGAGCGGCATCACTCCTCGCTCGTTACCACTATCTGGTCTGGACCAATAAGATGTGGTCGTGAACGGCAGTGACGACCTGGTCCTCACCGGCGGCCGCATCCACTGTCCTGACGGGATGCTCGCCGACGGCTGGCTCTCCGTGTCCGGGGAACGAATCAGCGGCGTGGGCACCGGTAACCCCCCACAGGGCAAGCACATCGACCTCAACGGGGCACACGTCGTGCCCGGATTCGTGGACATCCACTGCCACGGCGGTGGCGGCGGCTCGTTCACCAGCGCCGACCCCGCCGAAGCGCACACGGCCGTGAGAACCCACCGCAGACACGGCACCACCACGCTCATGGCGAGCCTGGTGTCCGCACCCCCGAACGAGCTCATCGACCAGATGGCCGCCCTGGCCGAACTGGTCACCGACGGCGAGCTGGTGGGCATCCACCTGGAAGGCCCCTTCATCTCCGAGGCCCGCTGCGGCGCGCACGACCCGGCGGTGCTGCGCGACCCCGACGCGGAGGTCGTCGAAGAGCTGCTGAAGGCGGGCCGTGGGAACATCCGCATGGTGACGCTCGCCCCCGAACTCGCCGGTGGCATCGAAGCGGTACACCGCTTCAGCCAGGACGGGGTGATCGCCGCCGTCGGACACACCGACGCGGTGGCCGACCAGGTCCGGGCGGCCGTGGACGCGGGCGCGACCGTGGCGACACACCTGTTCAACGGCATGCGCCCCCTGCACCACCGCGAACCCGGCCCCGTAGGGGCGTTGCTCGACGACGACCGGGTGACCGTCGAGCTGATCTGCGACCTCGTGCACCTCCACCCCGACGTGGTGCGGTTCGCCGCCCGCCACGCGGGACCGTCGAGGACCGTACTCGTCACCGACGCCATGTCGGCCACCGACGTCGCGGACGGCACGTACCGGCTCGGCGGGCTCGACGTCGAGGTGAAGAACGGCGTGGCCACGTTGCCGGACAGCGGGTCGCTCGCGGGCAGCACCCTCACCATGGACGCCGCGTTCCGCAACCTCGTCCACGGCGCGGGGCTCGACATCGCCGACGCCGTGGCCGCGACCGCCACCCAGCCCGCCCGGCTGCTGGGCATCGACGGTGACACGGGCGCGTTGCGGACCGGCCTGCTGGCCGACGCGGTCGTGCTGGACGACGATCTGCGGACGCTCGGGGTACTGCGGCGGGGGGCGTGGGTCGACGACCGCGTCCCGAAGACCGCCTGACGGGACTCCCCGACAGGCGTCGGCCCCCACGGCATCGGCGGACTACGCTGGACGTCGATGAGCAACGACCCGGAGCGCCTTCTGGCGGAGGCGTTGCGTGCGCAGGCGAGGTATGCACCTTCCTCCCGGCCGCCCCGATCGGCCACGCCCGCGCAGCAGGCGCCGTCCGCCGATTCCGGCACGCCCGGGCACCAACGCCCCTCGGTGCCGGCGGTGGATCTCTCCGGCTACGGCCTGCTGTCCGGGGCCGGGGAGGAGTCGTTGACGCTGCGACGCGCGGCGCTGGACGCCGACGAACGGTCGGCGGCCGTGTCGACGCCCCCGCGAGGAGGTCACCGACGCAGAACCGTCACACTGCCCACCCACTGGGTGCTTATCCTCGCGGCCTCCCTCGGCATGGCCGTCGGCTCGGTCGTCGGCCTGCTGAAGCGGCGAAGTCACGTCGCGTCACAGCGAGAACATCGACCCGGGGTTGAACAGGTTCTGCGGGTCGAGCGCCCGTTTGATACGGCGGTGCACGTCGAGCCCCACCGGACCGATCTCGCGGGCCAGCCACTCCTGCTTGAACTTGCCGACGCCGTGCTCGCCCGTCACCGTGCCCCCGAGGGACAACCCCAACTCCAGGATCGCGTCGAACGCCCGCTTCGCGCGTTCGAACTCACCTTCCGACGACGCGTCGTAGACCACCGTGGGGTGCATGTTGCCGTCGCCGGCGTGTCCCACCACGGCCACGGTGAGTCCCACCTCCTCCGCGATGCGTTCACACCCGGTGATCAGGTCGGCGATGCGGGTCCTGGGCACACACACGTCGTCGGTCATGCAGGAACCCATGCTCTCCAGCGCGAGGAGCGTCACGCGTCGGGCCCGCATGAGCAGATCGCCTTCCGCGAGGTCGTCGGTGTGGTAGGTCATCTCCGCGCCCGCCTCCGAGCAGATCCGCTCGACGGCCGACAGCTCGGCGCTCGCCCGTTCACCGCCGGTGTCGGACTGGCAGAGCAACAGCGTCCCCCGCTCGGTGCCCAGATCGGTGCGTAGGTAGTTGCTCACCGCGTCGACCGTCGCGGTGTCCATGATCTCCATCAGCGAGGGCACGAGCCCTTCGCGGACGATCCGACTCACCGCCACTCCGGCCGCGGGAGCCGAGGGGAACGCCGCGACCAGCGTGGCGGGCGCCTGCGGCAACGGACGCAGCGCGAGTGTCGCCTCGGTGATGACCCCGAGGGTGCCCTCGCTGCCCACGAACAACTTGGTGAGGTCGTAACCCGCCACACCCTTCACCGTGCGCCGTCCGGTGCGCAACAGTGATCCGTCGGCGAGCACCACCTCCAGCCCGAGCACGAAATCGGACGTGACGCCGTACTTGACGCAGCACAGACCGCCCGCGTTGGTGGCCAGGTTGCCGCCGATGGTGCACCAGTCGTAGCTCGACGGGTCGGGTGGATAGAACAGTCCGTGCTTCGCCACCGCGTCGCGCAGGTCCTGGTTCACCACCCCCGGCTGCACGACGGCGAGCCTGTTGTCGGGGTCGATCTCGACGATCTCGTCGAGTTTCGTGGTCACGAGGACGACGCAACCGTCCACGGCGTTGGCCCCGCCGCTGAGCCCACTGCCCGCCCCTCGCGGCACCACGGGCACCCTCGCCGCCGCGCACGCGCGAACCGTGGCCCGCACTCCGTCGACGTCCTCGGGCAACACCACGGCCAGCGGCGTACCCGCGGGCGCGAGCGGCATCTGGTCGCGGGAGTAGGTCGCCATGACATCGACGTCCGTCACCACGGCGTCGGCACCGAGTTCGGCGCGCAACCGGTCCAGCAGGGTCTCGTTGCTCATACACCAACACTAACGGGTGAGTAGCAAATCATTGACATCGTGATGACCAGCGTCCCCGGCTCTCGATCAGGACCCGATCGTGTCAGTGCGTGACGGTTGAACACAGCTCTGTGTCGATCTAGCCGGGCATGACCGCGGCGGGAGAGCGGCCACGTACGCTGCCCGCGTGGACGAAGTAAACGCCGAGGCCGCAACGGCCGGACTCGACTGGCTCTCGACGGCGGGCCCACTGTTGGTGTGGGTCATTGTCCTCAGCTTCGTGTTCATCGAATGCGCTCTGATCGTCGGACTCTTCCTGCCCGGGGACTCACTTCTGTTCGCGGCCGGTGTCGTACTCGCCCAACACGACGTGGAAGGACAGGCGTGGGCCCTGTCGGCCGTGGCACTGGCGACCGCCATCGTCGGCAACCAAGTCGGCTACTACATAGGCAGACAGACGGGTACCCGGTTCGTCGCGCGTCGAGGCGGCAGGGTGCTGAACCAACAGAACCTCGACAGGGCACGCGCGTTCCTCGACCACCGGGGATTCCTGGCGATCGTGGCGGCACGGTGGATCCCGTGGATACGCACACTCGCCCCGCTCATCGCGGGTGCCGCGGGCATGAACGCGCGACGGTTCCTGGTCGCCACCACGGTGGGCGCGATCCTGTGGGTGCCGACACTCGTCCTCATCGGCTACTACGCCGCCGGTCTGCTGTCCGCCATCCCGTGGCTTGGCACCATCCTGGTCTGGGGAGCGGTGGCCTTCCTCGTGCTCGGCACCGGCTACGGCGTGTGGCGCTACCGCCAGGACATCCGGCGCCCGGTGGACGACGAACCCGAGGCCGCCGCCACCTGACGCCGCCGAACCCGCGGGGCTTTTCCGATCGCTTGCGGTCCGTCGCGGCTCACACTGCGAACTGCGGCAGCTCCATGTCCTCGATGATCAGGTCGGCGCGATCCGCCGTGCGCATGATGAGGTCGGCGTTGCGCTGGTCGGAGCCACGCGCCCGCTGCTGAGCCTCCACCAACGACCGGCCGAACTTACGGTGCCGCGTCACGAGCCTGGCCAGGCGGTCGTCCTCGTCCGGCTGGAGGAACCACACCTCGTCGAGCAGGGAACGCAGCTCGTTCCACGGCTCGGTGTCCAGCAACAGGTAGTTGCCCTCGGTGATCACCAGGCGCACGCTCGGCGGCACGGGGACGGCACCCGCGATGGGCTCCTCGATCTCCCTGCGGAACTCCGGCGCGTACACCAGTTCGTCCCCCGCCGCGAGCCTTCTGATCAGGTGCACGTAACCGTAGGCGTCGAACGTGTCGGGCGCGCCCTTGCGGTCGGCCTTGCCCAGCCGGTTCAGCTCCACCTGCGCGAGGTGGAAGCCGTCCATCCCCACCACGGCCGCGTGCGCACCGAGCGCATCGGCCAACTGCCACGCCAACGACGTCTTACCCGCGGCCGGCGCTCCCGCGATGCCCAGCAACGCCCGCTCGTTACGGTCCACGAGCCGTTGTGCGCGTGTCAGCAGTTCGTCGAACGACGTCATGTCACTCCCATCATCGCCCTGACCGGGCCGATCCAGCTTCGAGGTCCCACGTGCCGCACCCGTTCGGAAGCCACGGCGTTGGCGAACTCGATCGCCTCTTCGATGCCGACGGTCCCGACCTTGGACACGAAAGCACCGTGCCACACGTCGCCTGCCCCGAGGGTGTCACGCGCCTCCACCGCCGGCACGGCGACCTCGCCCGAACCGTTCCGGCCACGCCAACGCACCGGGTCCGGTCCCGCGGTGGTGACGACGACGGGAACGTCGGCGAGTGCATTCTCCGGGGCCGTGAACTGGGCCGAACACGCCACCACGTCGGCCAGGCCGAACACGTCCCTGAACACGGGTTTCCAGCTTCCGGCGTCCACCACGACCGGCCGTCCGTGCGCCTTCGCCCATCGTGCCGCGGTGCGGGCGAGCACCGGGTGGTGTCCGTCGACGAGCACCGTGTCCGGCGGGGTTTCGGGCAGCATCCCGGCGAGGGTCTCGGTGTCGAAGTAGGACAACGCTTCGGGTTCCACCGCGGCCGCGTTGTGCGAGACCACGGTGCGCTCGCCGTCCTGTTCGCGAACGGTGACGGCACTGACCGCCGGGGGTTCGTCCCGCCGGGGCAGCGCGTCGAGGATCGTGACACCGCATTCCGTGAGGTCGGCACGCACGAGGTCGGCGAGAGGGTGGCGTCCGAGCACGGTGAGCAGAAAAGCCTCCGCCCCGAGCGCGGCGACGGTGACGGCCGCGTTGGTGGCTGGGCCTCCCGCGGCGACGGACACGTCGGTGGACTGCACCTTGTGGCCCGGTTCGGGTAGGTCCGGCACGCGCTGCACGACGTCGACGGTGCACAGGCCCGCCAACAGCACCCTCACGTCGCGACCTCCCGCCTGAACTCCTGACGGAAAGCTAAGCAGGGGCTATTCTCCACTGCAAGCGTTTGCGCAAACGCTTGTCAGGAGTCGACGCAGCCGACGCGACACGTGCGAAGAAGGAAGCCATGCCGCCGTCCCGAGCGAGCAGACCCACGCAGCGCGACATCGCTGAACTCGCCGGAGTCTCCATCACCACGGTCTCGCATGTGGTGAACGGAACCCGTCCGGTGGCGCCGGAGACCCGGGCCGCCGTACTCGAGGCCATCGAACGCACCGGCTACACGGGCGACGTCATCGCGCGCTCACTCGTCACGGGCGGCACCCGAACACTCGGCGTGGCGATCTCCCTGTTGGCCAACCCCTACTTCGCCACGCTCATCCAAGCCATCGAGCAAGAGGCCGCGGCCGCGGGCTACACCGTGTTGCTGTCCGACACCCACGACACCGTGGCGACCGAACAGGACATCGTCCGGGCACTGCGGGCCCGGCGCGTGGAGGGACTGCTGCTCACCCCCGTGCCCGGGGACAAGGCGGTCATCTCGGAACTGAAATCGGTGGGCATGCCGACCGTGCTCGTCGATCGACTGAGCCCCAAAGGAGAACTCGATCAGATCGGGGCGGAGAACATCCAGGCCACCTCGGCGCTCACCGAACACCTCGCCGCGCACGGCCACCGCAGGATCGGCTTGATCAGCGGCGCCGAAGGCCTCGCGACCAGCGAGGAACGGACTTTGGGCTATCGCCTCGGCCTCGGCCGGGCCGGACTGCCGTGGAACCCCGACCTGGTGGCCTGCGGGCATTCGGAACGGGAGCTCGGGGCCTACGCCCTGGCACGGCTGCTCGACCACTCCGATCCGGTGACGGCCGTGGTCGTGGCGAACGACGCCATGCTCGTCGGGGTGCTCCACGAGGCCCGACGGCGTCGGCTTCGCATCGGCACCGACCTCGCCATCGCGGCCTACGACGACCCGGAATGGGCCGACCTCGTCGAACCGCCGATCACCACGATGGCGCAACCGGTGGCCGAGATCGGCAGGCGGGCCGTGCAACTACTGCTGGCCCGCCTGCGCGATCCCGACCGTCCTTTCGAAACCGTTCGACTGCCGCCGACATTGCGCCACCGGCAATCGTGCGGCTGTCCCCCGGGGACCGGCTGAGCCGGTCAGCTCTCCGCCCGGTTGTCGAACAGCGCCAGCGCGGCGGCGGTGTTCGACGCGGGAACGTGGTAGACGTCGTGGATCCGCGTGATCTGCTCGTTCAGCGCACCACGCATGGTCAACCACATGACCAGCTCGAAGCCTTCCGAACCCGCGTCCCGGATGTAGTCCTCCCGGGTCAGCCCGGCCAGGTACTCGGGGTCGGTCTGGATCTTGTCGAGGAACATGCGGTCGAACTCGGGGTTGATGAGTCCGGCACGTTCACCCGCGAGCTGGTGGGACATGCCACCGGTACCGAACACCGCCACCTTCACGTCACGCTCGTACGAGCGGATCGCCTCGCCGAGGGCCTTGCCCAGCTCGTAGCAACGCGCGGCGGTCGGCTGCGGGTACTGGAGGACGTTGACCAGCAGCGGCACCACGGCACACGGCCACGCGTCCCCGGGCTCGGGGCAGTACACCGACAGGGGCACGGTGAGGCCGTGGTCGACGTCGAGGTTCTGGATCGCCGTCATGTCGAACCCGGCGTCCACCAACTGCTGGAGCAGGTGGAACGACAGGTCGGGGTCACCCACGACATCGGGAACCGGACGCGGGCCGAAACCCTCGTCGGCGACCCGGTACTTGTCGGCCATGCCGATGGCGAACGTCGGCACCATGTCGATGTCGAGCGCGTTGGCATGGTCGTTGTAGACGATGATCGCGACGTCGGGGCGGTGCTGGGCCATCCACTCCCGCGCCGGCCGGTAGCCGTCGAACAACGGCTTCCAGTACTCGTTGTCCGTCTTCCCGTTGTCCATCGCAGCGCCGATGGAGGGCACGTGCGAGGTCGCCAGACCCCAAATCACCTCAGCCATTGGTCCGCCCTCCCGCTCGCATCATCGCGACGAATTCCTCTTCGGTCATCCCGGTGAACACGCCACCGAGATACTGCATCGACTTCTTGTCGATCATCGCCAGCTTCAGGACGTAGAAGATGCTGCTGCCCAGATCGAGCATCTTCTTCCAGTCCCTGTCCAGCACGGCTTGCTTCTGTTCGGGGGTCAGTCCGAACTCGTCGCAGTAACCCGCCTCGTCGGCGCTGAACCGCTCCCGCGCGGCGGGGTCCCGCAACGACATGAACATCTTGTTGAGCTTGTAGCTACGCCGACTCGACTCGGCGTCGAACACGTGCGTACCCGGGACATTCACCCTGCTCATGAGGTGCCCCTCTCCTGCGGATGAGTCGCCAGCGGCTCCACTGTGATGTCCAGCCACGGCGCCATCGGCAGCGACATCAAAGCGTCGTGTAGCTGGGTCGCGTCGTCGGCCTCGTAAAGACCGATCGTGGCGTTGCGGCCGGGGACTCGCCACAGCCGCTTCAGCACGCCCTGAGCACGAAGCTCCATGGCCCGCTCGCGTTCAGCGGCCCGGAGCCGTTCCCGCTCCTCCGGCGGTGTCGTCGGAGGCAACCGGTTCTCCGACCTGACCAAAAACTCCATATCGCCTCCTCGGCTCGTGCTACGGCGGGGCCGTCACTTCCCGGCGCACTCCAGCAAGAGGTCGGCGAGCGCCTTGGGCGCCGTCACCATCGCCTCGTGCCCGGTGTTCAACTCGTGGACCGGCCAGCCCTGCTCCCGGGCACGGTCGGCCTGGGCTCGGAACACCCGCATCCAGTCGACGCACTCGATGAACGTCGCGGGCACCTCGGTGCCCGCTCCGGTGAGGCGCAACGGATCGGTGTAGGTCTTCCACGGATGCGGGGTCAGCTTGGGCTGCAGCCAGTCGACGTCCGCCTGGTCGGTCACCCCGAGCACGGACAGCTTGCGGACGGGCACCAGCCATCCGAAGCCCTGTTCCTCCGCCGACGACGCCCAGTGGTGGGCGACCTCCTCGGGCAGCAGGTCCCGTGCCCGCTCGCCGTCGTCACCGACGAACGCGTCGAGGTACACGCGTCGGGCGATCGCGTCGGGGCACCGGTCGGCGACCCCGCTGATCACCTGGCCCGCGTAGCTGTGCCCGACCAACACCACGTCCCGAAGTCCGAGCACGGTGATCAGCCGCACCACGTCCTCGATGTGGGTGTCGAGCCCCACGAGCGGGGAGAGCAGATGGCTCCGCTCGGACAGCCCCGTGAGGGTGGGCGTGTACACGTCGTGCCCCGCCTCACGCAAGAACGGCGTGACCCTGTCCCAGCACCAGCCGCCGTGCCAGGCGCCGTGAACGAGAACGAAGGTACTCATGCGACCACCACCGTGACACGCTCGCGCATCCCGCGCTCACTCCTCATCGTCGTCATCGTCCACATAGGTCACACCAAGCTGCTCGAGCTTCTTCCGCATGCCGTAGAGGTCAAGGCCGAGCACACCGGCGCGGAACTGCTCACGTTTAGCCTGTTCGTTGGCCTCGCGTTCCTTCGCCTTGGCCGCGACCTCCGGTGCCTCCAATCGAGGCACGCACAACACGCCGTCGTCGTCGGCCACGATGACGTCCCCCGGCCTCACCTGGACACCCGCCAGCACGACGGGGACGTTCACGGAACCGGGGGTCGCCTTGACCGTGCCCTGCGCCGACACCGCCTTCGACCACACCGGGAAGCCCATCTCGGTCAGCTCGGCCACGTCCCGCACCCCGGCTTCGATCACCAGGCCACGTACGCCCCGGGCGGCGAGCTGAGTGGCGAACAACTCGCCGAACATGCCGTCCACCGACGGGGACGTCGTGGTCACGACGAGCACGTCGCCGGGCCCGCACTGCTCGATGCAGGCGTGGATCATGAGGTTGTCGCCGGGATGGCTGAGCACCGTGACGGCCCGGCCCGCGATGCGGGCCCCCGGGTAGATCGGGCGCAGCACCGGCTCGGTCAGACCACGCCGTCCCATGGCCTCGTGCACGGTGGCCACACCGAGCCGCTGCAATTCGGCGACCGCGTCCGGGTCCGGGCGCTTGTTCGTCCGGACGATGACGTTCCGGCTCACCACAGCTGCGCTCCCACGGTCGGGAAGGTCCGCTTGTAGGCCTCCGCGTACTGCACCGAGCTCGGCGCCCCGTTACGCACGGCCTGCACACCACGCCGCATGCCGAGGTCGATGTAGTAGCGGACGAGGTGTTCCTGCGCGGTCATGCACTTCATCGCCTCGACCTTCCGGTCGAACACAGGCGTGATGTCGAGCAGCAGTTCGGGGTAGAAACCGCACACCTCGGGCTGGTGCGGCTCGAACTGCAACACCTGCGGCGCGCCCAGCGCCGGCGTGCTCGGGTCGGCGCCGTGGGCCTGGGCGATCATGCGGGCGGTCAGCGTCGTCTCGTGCGCCTGGTTGTGGTCCCGGTTGTACGGGTCATTGGCCACGTGCGTCAGCAGCACGTCGGGCTTGCGTTCCCGGATGATGCCGGCGATCCGGTCGACCACCTCGGGTTCCACCCGCAGCGGGTAGTCACCGAGATCGAGGAACTCGATCGTGGCGCCGAGTACCTCCGCGGCCTTGGCCGCCTCCTCGTGGCGGGCCTGCTTGACCCGCTCCACGGTCATGCCTTCCTGCTTCCACAGCCCCCGCGACTCGCCGCGCTCTCCGTACGACAGACACAGCACGTGCACGGGGGAGCCGTGATGCGCGGTCAGCGCGATGGCACCACCCGCCCGCCACACGAAGTCACCGGAGTGGGCACTGATCACCAACACCGACGGAGCGGCCGGATTCTGAGACGTCGTGCTCACGGCTTTCAGAGACCTCCCTTGGTCGGTTCCGCGGCGCGCCTAGTGGAGCGACTGCGCCTACCTCGCCTACCTCCGAACCTAGGAGTGGCCGACTCCGGAAGAATCGGAGCGATGACGCGACGGTACCGGCCGATGGGGCGCTTCGTGGCTACGTCATCCGTCTCGGTCGCCGTCTTCTCAGCCGGGCGGGGAGACGAGGCCTTCCCTGATGGCCAACAACGCGGCCTGGGTGCGGGAGGACAACTGGAGCTTGCTCAGCACGTTGCTCACGTGGGTGCGGGCGGTCCGCTCGCTGATCACCAGCCGGTCGGCGATCTCCCGATTGGACAGTCCCTGCCCCACGAGGACGAGGATGTCGCGTTCCCGCGCCGTCAACGACGTCACCCCCACCTGCGGTGACGCCATCCTGCGCGCGAGCAGCCTCGCCACGGCGGCGTCCAGGTGCACCTCGCCCTTCACGGCCGCCCGGACCGCTGTGGCGACCTCCTCGGGTTCGGCGTCCTTGAGCACGTACCCCGCCGCGCCCGCCGAGAGTGCGGCATGTACGCGTTCGGCCTCGCTGAAGCTGGTGAGCACGACGACTTTCACATCGGGGTACGAGGCGAGGATGGACCGCGTGGCCTCGATGCCGTCCAACCGCGGCATCTGGAGGTCCATCAACACGACGTGCGGCATGGGGTCACCGACGACGTGCCGTTCGTTCAACAGGTCCACCGCTTCCTGACCGTCGGCCGCCTCGCTGACGAGTCGGAGATCCGGCACCGTCTCCAGATAGGCACGCAATCCACGGCGGACGATCGCGTGGTCGTCGACCACCATCACGCGCACGGTCTCGGGCGCTGTGCTCCGCTCGGCCATCAGGACGCCTCCTTCATCGCGTAGGAGCCCTGCGCGGGCAGGCTCACCGCCACCGTCCAACCACCCGAGGGACGCGGTCCCGCGACCAACCGTCCCCGCCATCGTTCGGCACGTTCCCGCATGGACTGAAGGCCGAGACTCTCTCGTCGGAAGGCGGTACGGTCACGTGGCTTCTGCCCTTTGCCACGTCCGTTGTCGGATATCTTCACCAGCAACCCCCGATGATCGTGCTCCGGGGTCGTGATCGTGACCTCGGCCTTGGTCGCGTTGGCGTGCTTGATCACGTTGTGCAGGGCCTCCTGCACGATGCGGTAGACGTCCTCGGCCACTTCGAGATCCAGGTCGAGGGCATCGCCCACGGGGGCACGCACGTCGATCGTCAGTCCCGTGCGCGCCTGCAGGCTCGCGGCATGCGACCGCACGGCGTCCACGAGGCCGCGTTCGGCCAACTCCATCGGACGTAGCTCGAACACGAGGCCACGCAGATCGGCGAGCGCGTTCTGGGACAGTTCCGCCAATTCCTGTGCCCCACCGCGCAGTTGGCTCAGATCGGCGTCCGGGCGTTCCAGTTGGGCCCGCAACGCCTTGGCCTGCATCCCCATCGAGAACAGGTGCTGCACCACGGAATCGTGCAGGTCCCGGGCGAGTTTGCGCCGTTCGTCGAGCTGGGCGCGCGACCGGGTACGGGTGAGCAAAGCCGCCGTCTCGATGGCGACCGCGGCGTGGTCGGCCATCGCGGAGAGGAACGTCAGCGAGCTCGGCCCCGGGTCCTCGCCCGGCGCGTAGTAGGCGTTGATGATCCCGACCGTGCGTCCTCGCACCACGAGCGGCATCGACACGAAGCTGTCCCAGTCGGGCCAGTCCATGATCACGTGCAGTGGTTCCCACGCGGGGTCCGCCATGATGACCGGCTTGCGGTGGAGCACGACCACCGGTTCACCGTGTTCGAGCACTTCCAAAAAGCGGATGTCCGCGCCGCGCCGCCTGCACTCGGCGAGCCGCTCCACGAAGTCGGTCGTCTCGCCGAATCCCGCCATACCGAGCAGTCGCAGTTCGTCGCGCGGGTCGTCGACGGCGAGGATCTGGGCCGCGGAGATGGCGGTGGTGGTGCACACTTCCCGTGCCATCGCATCGAGCGTCGCGCGCAACGACCCCGAATCGGCCACGCTCGACGCCGCGCGTGTGATGGCCGTGAGCCGCTCCTGTTGAAGCAGGATCTCGGTGATGTCGGTGAACCAGACCGCCACGCCCCCGTTAGCCAGCTCGGACACGCGGTACTCCAGGTACCGCCTGCGTCCGTCGGGCGCCGTCCACTCGGCGCGCTCCATCTCGTCCGAGCCCGAAGTCACGTTCCGCCGCGAGACGTCGAAGGGGGAGCGAGTGCCGAGCAGTCGGTCTTCCGGAACCCCGAGGATGCGCACACCTGCCGGATTGACCGTCACGAAATGACCGCGGTCGTCGAGCACTGCGAGTCCGTCACCGGACAACTCCACCAGCTCGCGCAACACCGCGGTGTCGAACGTGGTCTCGCTCCGGGCAGCGGTATGGCTCATGGTCACACCTCCCGCCTCGCTCACCTGGCGTCCGTGCGCGGGACTTTCGCGCGTGACGCCACTCTCAACATATGTGAGGAACGCCGTGTCGAGCACACTCGCCACCCGGAGCGAACCGGCCCGTCACATTCCGCGAACGGGCCGGTTCTTTCCGGAATCGGTTCGATCGAGGAACGTGGTCAGTTCTTCACGGAAGCGGATTCCGGCGTCGAATCGGAACCACGGTTGACCTTCAGACCGATCACGGTGAGCAGGCTGACCAGTGACAGCCCGGTGACGTACAGTGCCAGTGGGGTCGACGAGCCGTACGCCCCGAAGAGCGCCGTCGCGACGATCGGCGTGAGCGCACCACCGAACATGCCGCCGATCTGGTAGGCGATGGAGATCCCGCTGTAACGCACCCGGACGTCGAAGATCTCGGTGAACAGGCCACCCTGGGCACCCGCCATGATGCCCTGCACCACGGCGGCGACCGCGAACGCGAGGAACGCCAGCTCCACCTTGCCCGTGTTGACCAGCGCGAACATGGGGAACGGCCACACGACCGCCGTGAGGGCCCCGATGGCGTAGATGAGCTTGGAGCCGAACCGGTCGGACAGCAGCGCCGCGATGACGATCGTGACCATCCACACGACCGTGGAGGACATGATCAACGCCAGCAGCGTGCTGCGCTCGTAGCCGACCTCCGTGGTCCCGTACGTGAGCATGTACACGGTGACCGTGTAACCGACCGCGGGCGGGGCGATCGCGGCGAGACTGCCCAGCACGAGGTTGCGGGGATGCTGCTTCACCAGCTCCACCAGCGGAACCTTGCTGACCTTGTCCTGCTTCTTGACCTTCTCGAAGGCGGGCGCGTCCTCCAGCTTGCTGCGCACGATGAAGCCGAGGATCACGAGCAGGAAGCTGATCAGGAACGGGATGCGCCAACCCCAGGACAGAAAGTCCTCGTCGGTCAGACCGGACACGGCGAGGAACGCGAGGTTGGAGGTCAACACACCCATCGGCACGCCGAACTGGGCGAAACTGCCGTAGATCGCACGCCGCTTCGGGGTCGCGTGTTCGGTGGCGATGAGAACCGCACCGCCCCACTCACCACCGACACCGAAGCCCTGCGCGAGTCGGAGGATGACGAGCAGCAACGGTGCGGCGACACCGATGGCGGCGTACGTCGGCAACAGGCCGATCAAGAACGTCGACCCACCTGTGAGCACCAACGTCAGCACCAACATCGGCTTACGGCCGAGTCGGTCACCGAAGTGTCCGAACAGCGCCGCACCCAGTGGCCGGGCGATGAATCCCACCGCGAATGTCCCGAACGCGGCGAGAGTTCCCGCGACCGGCGAGAACTCCGGGTAGAACAACGTTCCGAACGCCAGCGCCGCGGCGGTACCGAAGATGTAGTAGTCGTACCACTCGATCGAAGTGCCGACGAAACTCGCCGCGAAGATGCCCTTCTTCGGTGGTCCGCCCTTCGCCTGAGCGCTCGAGCTTGTAGTAGATGTCTGCACGGCTGCGTACTCCTCTGGACGCCAAGAACTGCGCGCTAGGCATGGACGCGGTCCGACAACCGGCACCTGTGTGGCCGCCGACTTCGGACCGCTGTGCCCGTACGGCTGCCAGTCCCAGACCTGTGCTGTCTGTGGCCGCCGGTCCCAGACCCGCGTCTACGTGTGGTCTGCCGGTCCTCGATATCCAAACCGCTGCATGCTCGAAAAACGCGAGTCCACTGACGTGCCTGAATGAGGTCTTCGGTGGTACCGCCGCTACGTCATATGTCGCGCACGCCCCCAACGCCCCGGTCAGAGAAAACGGGTTGGAAGTCACAAGTGGGCTCGCGAGCGCGCTGATTAACGTGGATCTCAACAGCATTCCACCGTGGGGGAAGGGTGGACCCTTCGACCGTGCAGGGAAGAACAATGACGTCTTTCACCGAGATCAAAACCGACCTGTTCGTCGACGGTGAGATACGCACCGCCGACGACACGCTCACGGTGATCGATCCCGCCGACGGCGAAACCGTCGTCGGCTACGCCGCCGCGGCGAGTGCCCAGCAGGCTTCCGACGCCGTCGCCGCCGCACACCGGGCCTTCCCCGAGTGGGCGGCGCTGTCACCGCAGCAACGGGCGGAGCTCATCACGGCGGCACTGCCGTCCTTGGAGGCCGATCGGCAGGCCACGGCCGAGATCCTCACCCGCGAGAACGGCAAGATCCTGTCCGAGTCGGTGGTCGACTCGATCGTGTTCGCCCACCGCTTCAAGCTGGCGACCGACCTCGTCGACGAAGTGGAGGCGGCACGGGAACTCCCGGCCCCGCCCTACCGCACCCGCATCAGCCACCGCCCCCTCGGTGTCGTCACGATCATCGTGCCGTTCAACTGGCCACTGGCCATCCTCGCCGCGTCGCTGCCGTACGCGCTGCTCGCGGGCAACACCGTGGTGGTGAAGCCGCCACCGACCGCGCCGCTGGCCACCGTCCGCACGGTTCAGCTCGTCGCGCAGTCGCTTCCGCCGGGCGTGCTGAACGTCGTGACGGGGACCGACGCGGAGATCGGTCCGGCGCTCATCCAGGACGACCGGGTGAAGAAGATCTGCTTCACCGGAAGTCCCGGGGGCGGTAAGAAGATCATGTCGATGGCGGCGAACTCACTGACCCGCGTGGCACTGGAGCTGGGCGGTAACGACCCGGCCATCGTGCTCGACGACGCCGAACTCGACGCCGAGGCCATGAAGCGGCTCTACTCCGGCATCTTCGACTCCACCGGGCAGATCTGCATGGCCGTCAAGCGCCTCTACGTGCACCGCTCCCGGTACGACGAGGTCGTGGAGGGGCTGTCGGAGCTGCTCGCCACCGCCCGCCTGGGCCACGGCCTGCGCGAGGACGTCACCATGGGTCCGCTGCACAGTGCCCGGCAGAAGGAGTACGTGCAGGAGCTCCTCGCCGACGCCGTCAAGGTGGGCGCCCGAATCGAGGAGTTCGGACAACCCGCCTCGGGCGCGGACCTGTCCCGCGGCAACTTCCTGCGGCCGTCGCTCGTCCTCGACCCGCCCGAGAAGTCCCGGGTGGTGCAGGAGGAGCAGTTCGGACCGACCGTGCCGATCCTGCCGTTCGACTCCGAGGACGACGTCGTGGCACGGGCCAACGACAACTGGTCGGGTCTGGCGTCGTCGGTGTGGACCCGCGATCTCGACCGCGCCGCCGCGCTCGCCGACCGACTGCACACCGGATACACGTTCATCAACGCCCACAGCGCCGCGAACCTCGACGAACGCGCGCCGTTCGGCGGGTTCAACCACAGCGGCATGGGTCGAGAGATGGGTGTCGAGGGACTGCGGGAGTTCATGGACACCCACGCCGTCGGATTCCCGGTGTCGGAGTAAGACGGCGCGACGGACGCGAGCCGGGCCCGGCGGCCCGAAGTCAGGGTTTGCGCGCCACGATGCAGCCGAAGAAGTGCTCCGTCGCGGTGCGCGGCCGCAGCTTCGGGCCGTCCGGCCACCACTCGTCACACAACGCCGCCCGGGGAGCCTCGTTCGGCCCCGGCGGCACGATCTCCCAGCCTTCGACGACGCGCTCCATCTCCTTGCGGGTACGGAACGTTCCCGACCCCATCGAGCTGTTCAACGCCACCTGCTCCAACTGGCGGGCCGTGGGGGTCAGCTCGGGTGTCTCCGGGTCCAGCAGGTGGGAGAACACGAAGTAGGAACCGGGCGCCAGCGCGTCGAGATAGCCGCGCATCATGTCGGCCAGATCGCCCGTGTAGTGGTGCAACGTGCTGACCTGGAGCAGCGCTATGGGGCGGTCGAAGTCGAGGTGTTCGGTCACCGTGCTGTGGCCGAGCACCTGAGCCGGCTCGAAGATGTCCGCATCCACCATGTGCGTGGAGTCGTTGTCGGCCAGCAGCGCGTTGCCGTGCGCGAGCACCACCGGGTCGTTGTCGACGTACACCACCTCGGCCGAGGGGTGGTACCGCTGCACGATCTGGTGGGTGTTCTCGGCGGTCGGCAGACCTGAACCGCAGTCGAGGTACTGCGTGATCCCGGCGTGGATCGCGAGGAACCGCACGGCTCTGACGAGGAAGTTCCGGTTGGCCCAAGCCAATTCCTCGATCGCCGGTGTCACGGCGCGCGCCTGCTCGAGGACTTCTCTGTCTACGGCGTAATTGTCCTTGCCGCCGAGCGCTGCGTCGTAGACCCGGGCGATGCTGGCTTTGGTCTGGTCAACTTCAACAGGGACGGATCGCTTTCCGAGCACCTGTTCCTCAGCCATGTGGGCTCCTCGACCTGATCTTGCTCCCGATTGGCTACACCGTAGTAGGTTGGCAGGAGCCCACGCATTCAACTGTCCGATGGAATCGACGAGTGGGCGCCCCACGCCGCCGAAAGGTCGGCGTGCTGCCTCACCCAGGTGTGCATCACGATGCCGGCCGCCACCCCCGCGTTGATCGAACGCGTGCTGCCGAACTGCGCGATCGACACCACCAGCTCCGCCGCCTGTTGCGCGTCCTCGGACAGTCCGGGCCCCTCCTGCCCGAACAGCAGCACGCATTCCCTCGGCAGCCGCACCGTCTCCACCGGCTGCGCGCCGGGGGTGTTGTCCACGGCGACGATCGTGAGTCCGCGTTCGGTGGCGTAGTCGACGAGCCCCGACACCTGCGGATGGTGGTGCAGGTGTTGATAGCGGTCGGTCACCATCGCGCCCCGCCGGTTCCACCGGCGTTTGCCCACGATGTGCACGGCGGCCGCCGCGAAGGCGTTGGCGGTGCGCACCACCGTGCCGATGTTGTGGTCGTGCTGGAAGTTCTCGATCGCGACGTGGAACGGGTGCCTGCGCTCGTCCAAATCCGCCACGATCGCCTCCCGACGCCAATAGCGATACGCGTCGACCACGTTCCGGCGATCGCCGTGCTCCAGCAGTTCGGGGTCGTACCGGTCGTCCGTGGGCCACGGCCCCTCCCACGGCCCCACCCCGACCTCGTTCCGGTAGGTCCACTCGGTCGGCCCCACCACCTCGGTCGTCCCCTCCGAGGTCTCCTGATCCATCCGACCGTTCACCCCGCTATCGTCCTCCCGTCGGAAGTCACGGATTCCTGCCGAGCGTGCCAACGTACGTAGGCCCCCACGTACGAGGACACCACGAGCGCCAGCGCTCCCGTCCCGACGACGGGAAGCAGCTCACGGGGGAACACCGTGTCGTAGATGTAGTACTCGTTGAACCCGCCCGGCAACGGCTCGAGTCCCCGCAGCTTTCGTAACCGGTCCTCCAACTCCGTCAACGGACACGACAGCGGCAGCACGTTGACCGCCACGCCCCACAGCGCGAAGAAGATGTGCACGAAGATGGACTTCGGCCAACGCCACGCCAGGAACCCACCGAGGCCGATGTACAGCAGGGCCAGGAAATGAACTCCCGTCGTCAGAAACGTCAGCGCCGTCAGCAATCCCTGCATCGTCCACCTGCCCGTGTCCGCTCCCCTTCGAACAGGGAAAACGGTACTCCGCCACAGAGGTCCGATGCCCGGAAATTGACGAAGGTCAGATGAGTCCCAGATCGTCCAGGTCGAGGAGGTACCGGTAGGGCAGGCCACGGGCCTCGATGGTCTCCTTGGCTCCCGTCGCCCTGTCCACCACCGTGGCCACGCCGACCACGGTCGCCCCGGCCTCCCGCAACGCGTCGACGGCCGTGAGCACACTGCCACCCGTCGTGGAGGTGTCCTCCACCGCGAGCACCCGCTGTCCGGCCACTTCCATGCCCTCGATGCGCCGCTGCATACCGTGCTCCTTGAACGACTTGCGCACCACGAAGGCGTCCAGCACGACGCCGTCGGCCGCGGCGGAGTGCAACATGGCGGTGGCCACGGGGTCGGCACCGAGGGTGAGCCCTCCCACGGCCACGTAGTCCCAGTCGGCGGTGAGCTGCCGCATCAACTTGCCGATCAACGGGGCCGCCCCGTGATGCAACGTGGCCCTGCGCAAATCGATGTAGTAGTCGGCCTCGGCACCGGAAGCCAGAGTGACCTTGCCGTGCACCACACAAAGCTCAGTGACCAACCGAGCCAGTTCGATCTTCGCTGCCTGGTCGAGGGAAGGGGAAGGTGTCACCACAGAAACCAAGTCTGACACGACCACCTTCGTGACACGGGTCCGCCTCAGGTTCGATCGCGTCCCGCGACCCGGCCACCGAGCCTGCGCACCAACTCCCTCGGCAACAGCCGCCCGATGGCGACCACCGCCTTGTAGCGCTTGCTCGGCACCGAGATCACCCGGCCTCGCCGCAGATCGGCCAACGCCTCGTCCACCACACGCTCCGGCGACAACCAGAACGCCTTCGGGCCCGTCTTCTCCAGCCCCGCGCGGTCGTGGAACTCGGTGTGCGTGAACCCCGGACACAGCGCCATCACGCGCACACCCGAGCCGTGCAGCGCCGAGGCCAACCCGTCGGAGAACGACGTCACCCACGCCTTGGCCGCCGTGTACGTCGACCCGCGGCCGGAGAAGAACGCGGCCACGCTCGACACGTTGATGATCGCGCCGGAACGGCGTTCGCGCATGACCGGCAAAGCGGCCCTCGTCAGCCGCAGCACCGCCGTCACATTGACGTCGAGCTGGTACTGCAACCGGTCCACGGACACGCTCCACAGCTCACCCGCGAGCCCCAACCCGGCATTGTTGATCAGCAGGTCCACCCCGGGGTCGGCCAGTCGCCGCTCGACCACCGCCATACCGTCCCGGCTCGACAAGTCGGCGGGCAGCACCTCGACCTCCACCCGGTGCCGGGCGCGGAGACGTTCGGCGCGTTCGGTGAGTCCGTTCTCGTTCCGTGCGACCAGCACCAGGTCGTACCCCTCGGCGGCGAGCCTGTCCGCGAACGCTGCCCCGATTCCGGCGGTCGCTCCGGTGATCAATGCCACTGGCATGGCCCCACGGTACCGTCCTTACGATCAACTCACGGGGCGGGCAGTATCTTCCCGAGGGGAATCACCACGGGTTATCTTTCGGACGGGAGTTACCGCGGGCCCATTCGACCGGGAAACGAAGCCACATGGAGCACGGTGCCATCGACTATCTGTCGTTCGTTCGCGGCTTCACAGCGGCGTTGGACGCCCAGGAAGCCGATCTCCCCGGCGACTCCCCGGACACCGTCGCTGCCCAATCAGGTGTGGACCCTGATTCCTACGCCAGGGGTTTCGAAGCGGGCTCCCAACTGGTGCCCCAAACCCTGATCTACCGAGAACTGTCGATTCAGGACGGAGGACGGTTCACGGGCACACTCGACCTCCCCGACGACGAGTCCTCCACCGACATCCCGGAGATTGATGACGGCGGCCCCTGGCACGAACCGCTCGGACAGTCCCGCACCGAGACCGCACCGAGCACGCACCATCCCGAGCCGCCGTTCGACGAACCGGTTCAGCTGTCGGGCACCCTCGAACTCGGCTGAACGCCCGATCGCATCCGAAAAGACCGTTCGAAGACAAGCCCTGTGGGACCGCCGGCCGCAACCGACGTCGCCGACTAGGCCTTCCCCGTGTCGTCGGTGCCGGATTCGACGACGGACAACCGCGGAGGCGCATCCTCCTCCTCGAACGGGTCCACGATGTCGGCGATCTCACCCAGATCCCGCAGCAGACGCTCCAATCGCGACGGGCCCACGTTCGGCGCGACGCTCGCTAAGACCCACTCGTCCTCCAGCCACGCGACACCCACGTCCCCGCCCAACGAATCGGCGGCGTCCACCAGGTCCTGATTGATCAGGGCACGGGCCGTGGTCAGGTCGTCGGCGAAGGCGTAACGCTGCCCCACCGGCCCCAGCAGCTCCGGCATCTCCGCCCGCTGGAACGGCACACTCGCCAACCACAGTTCCAACAGCACCGGGTGCACGCGATTGCAGCGCACGGCGACGATGACGGCCGGGATCACGTTGTCGGCCTCGATGTCGAACACGAACACCGGTCGCCGACCGTCGGTGGTGAACGTGGACCCGGCTACGACGTTCACCGCGCTTTGCGCACCGAAGTAACCGATCGCACCGCCCGTCCACTTGTGGGGCAGCCGTTCGTCCTCCTCGACGTACTGCCAGCCGCGCAGCTCGGCCCAGCGTGCCCTCTCTCGATTACGGGAGCTCTCCCTGGCCCGGTCGGCGGTGAGCAAGACGAGCCCGGCCACCGCGGCGACGGCGGCGATGACGAACCAGATCCACGCTGGAATACCCACGGCGATACAGGGTAGCCCGCACGGGCCGCCGACCAAGATCAGCGGGCCGTGTCGGGCCTACCCGTTTGGAGCATTCTCCGATCATTCGGCCCGCGAGATCCGCAGCGTCTTGGCCCCGGTGTCGGATTCCGGCACGTCGACCCGCACGGTGTCCCCGTCCTTGATCTCTCCGGCCAGCAGTTTCTTGGCCAGCTCGTCCCCGATGGCCGACTGCACCAGCCGACGCAACGGACGGGCCCCGTAGATCGGGTCGTAGCCGTTCATCGCCAGCCACTCGCGGGCCGCCGGAGTGACGTCGAGAGTCAACCTGCGCTGCGCCAACCGCTTCGCCAACCGGCCGACCTGGATGTCCACGATCGCGCCGAGGTGCTCGGTGTCGAGCGCGTGGAACACCACGATGTCGTCGAGCCGGTTGAGGAACTCCGGCTTGAAGTGCTGCTGCACGACCGACATCACCGAGTCCTTGCGCTGTTGTTCGGACAGCGTGGGATCGGCGATGACCTGCGAACCGAGGTTGGAGGTGAGCACCAGGATCGTGTTGCGGAAGTCGACCGTACGGCCCTGGCCGTCGGTGAGCCTGCCGTCGTCGAGCACCTGCAGCAACACGTCGAAGACATCCGGGTGCGCCTTCTCCACCTCGTCCAGCAACACCACCGAGTACGGCCGCCTGCGCACCGACTCGGTGAGCTGGCCACCCTGGTCGTAACCGACGTAACCGGGGGGCGCGCCCACGAGCCTGGCCACCGAGTGCTTCTCGCTGTACTCGCTCATGTCGATGCGCAGCATCGCGCGCTCGTCGTCGAACAGGAACTCGGCCAGCGCCTTCGCCAACTCGGTCTTACCGACACCCGTGGGGCCGAGGAAGAGGAACGAACCCGTGGGCCGGTCCGGGTCGGCGACCCCGGCGCGTGCCCTGCGCACCGCGTCGGAGACCACCTTCACGGCGTCGCTTTGGCCGACGACCCGCTTGCCGAGTTCCTCCTCCATCCGCAGGAGCTTGCCGGTCTCGCCTTCCAGCAGTCGGCCCGCCGGGATCCCCGTCCACGCGCTCACCACGTCGGCGACGTCGTCCGCGCCGACCTCCTCCTTCAGCATCACGTCGGCCATGTTCTCGCCGGAGGGGTCCGACTCGGTGTCGCGGATGGCCTTCTCCAGCTCCTTCTCCAGCGCGGGGATACGGCCGTACCGCAGCTCGGCCGCCCGACCCAGGTCGGCGTCCCGTTCGGCCCGTTCCGCCTCTCCGCGCAACTGCTCGAGCTGCTCCTTCAGTCCGCGGACACGTTCGATGGCGCTCTTCTCGTTCTGCCACCGGGCCATGAGCGCGTTCAGCTTCTCCCGCCTCTCGGCCAGCTCAGCGCGCAACGCCTCCAGCCGCTCCTTCGAGGCCGGATCGTCCTCCTTGGACAGCGCCATCTCCTCGATCTCCATGCGGCGCACGGCCCGCTCCACCTCGTCGATCTCGACGGGGCGTGAGTCGATCTCCATGCGCAGCCGGGACGCGGCCTCGTCCACCAGGTCGATGGCCTTGTCGGGCAGGAAGCGGGCGGTGATGTAGCGGTCGGACAGCGTCGCCGCCGCCACCAACGCGGCGTCGGTGATGCGCACACCGTGGTGCACTTCGTACCGCTCCTTGAGCCCGCGCAGGATACCGACGGTGTCCTCCACCGACGGCTCCCCGACGAACACCTGCTGGAACCGCCGTTCCAGTGCGGCGTCCTTCTCGATGTGCTCGCGGTACTCGTCGAGCGTCGTCGCGCCGACCATGCGCAGCTCGCCCCGCGCCAACATCGGCTTGATCATGTTGCCCGCGTCGAGCGAGGAGTCCCCGGAACCGGTCGCGCCGGCACCGACGATCGTGTGCAGCTCGTCGATGAACGTGACGACCTGTCCGTCGGATTCCTTGATCTCCTTCAGCACGGCCTTGAGCCGCTCCTCGAACTCCCCGCGGTACTTCGCGCCCGCCACCATCGAACCGACGTCGAGCGCCACCACGCGCTTGCCCCGCAGCGATTCGGGCACGTCACCGGCCACGATGCGCTGCGCGAGCCCCTCCACGATGGCGGTCTTGCCGACACCGGGCTCACCGATGAGCACGGGGTTGTTCTTGGTGCGCCGGGACAACACCTGCACGACCCGGCGGATCTCGCTGTCCCTGCCGATCACCGGGTCCAGCTCACCGGCCCGGGCCCGTTCCGTCAGGTCGACACCGTACTTCTCCAGGGCCTGATACGTCCCTTCCGGATCCGGGGTGGTGACCCGCGCCGAGCCCCGGACCTTGGTGAACGCATCCCGGAGCGCCTCCGGCGTGGCTCCCTGACGCTTGAGCAGGTCCGCGACCGGACCGCCCTCGGCGGCCAGTCCGACGAGGACGTGTTCGGTGGAGACGTACTCGTCGCCCATCTCCGTCGCCAACTTCTGGGCGTGGGTCAACGACTTCACCGCGTACGTGTCGAACTGCGGCGACGAGACGGTGGCTCCCGTGGCCGAGGGCAGAGTCGAGATGACCGACTCCAGTTCCTTGCGGACGGCGCCGGGATCGGCCCCGGCCGCGGTGAGCAGCGGCGCGGCCAATCCGTCGCTTTGGGACAGCAACGCGCCCAGCAGATGCGCGGGCGAGATCTCCGGGTTACCCGCCATGGTGGCGGCCTGCGCCGCCGATGAGATCGCTTGCTGCGTTTTCGTGGTCGGGTTGAAAGCGTCCATCCCTCACCTTCCGCCGTACGCGAAGACCCTCTTCGATATGGACAACGTCAGAAAAGTTGAGCGTGTTCCACTCAACCTCAGCGGGACCGGCGCGGTCGGGAACACCGACGCGACCATCGCCCGGTACATACGACCTCCTCTGAACTCCCTTCCGGTCCCCCACCCGCCCCTGACGCCCCACGACCCGCACGGACCCGTACGGACACACCCATACGACACCGTCCGGTCCCCATCCGCACGTTCCGCCGGCGGCGAGAGAAGCGCCCCTCGGGGCAGGCCCCGCTTCGGAGGGGAAACCACGGCGACCGGCCGTACCGCGGGGCACGGTGTCCGACCGACCATCCCGGCCCCGTCCTCCGGCCCACCTCGCGACCCGTCCCGCGCCACGGCCGACCCGCAGGTCGCTTCCCCCCTTCCCCGCCGCTCACGATCTATCGTGCTTACAACGGTCAGGAATTCATTCACGACAAGGGAGCCAAGGTGTTGCGTGGCAGTGCGTGCTACTTGGCGTGCCCCGTGCATCCGACACGGGCAGGGCGCGAACACTGTGAGGCGGCCTGATGGCAGACACGAGGATCAGCCCCATTCCTCTGCTCGCCCCACCCCGTGCAACGCCACCGGCCGTCACCGCCTTGGTGGAGCACATCGAGAACAGCTGGCACCTCGCCCGCCCCTACCTCGACGAGATCACGCAGCAGTTCTACCGGCTGCTGTTCACACTCGCCCCGTCCGCCCGGGATTTCTTCCCGGTGACCCTGCAGGCGGAGAACGGGCGTGTGGTCCGAGCGCTGATACGCGTATTGCGACTGGTGAACCGGCCGGACGATCTGATCCCCGTACTCCAACAGCTCGGCCGGGACCATCGGAAATTCGGACTGCAGGCGGCGCACTACGAAGCCGTGGGCACCGCCTTGCTCGGGGCACTCAAACACTGCCTCGGACCCGCGTGGACACCCGAAGTGGAACGAGCGTGGGCGGAAGCCTACACACTCGTGGCCCGGTCGATGCAGGAAGCCGCGGCGGACGCCGAGGCCGAGGCCGTCGAACCGCCGTACTGGGTCGGCACGGTCACCGAACACCACAGGCTCAGCTGGGACCTGGCCCTGGTACGGGTGGAACCGGAGGAGGAGATCCCGTATCACGCCGGACAGTACCTCAGCGTCGCGGTGCCCCAACGACCACGACTGTGGCGTGACCTGTCACCGGCCAACGCCCCGAGACCGGACGGTTCGCTGGAGTTCCACGTACGCGCCATCGACGGAGGATGGGTGTCCCGGGCCATCGTCGGCCACACACAGCCCGGTGACGTGTGGACGTTCGGGGCCCCGATGGGGCGGCTCCGGGTCGACAGGGAGTCGGGACGACCGGTGCTGATGATCGCGGGCGGCACCGGTGTGGCCCCTCTACAGGCCATTGTGGACGATTTGGGACGGTGGACGGACAACCCCGAGGTCACGCTGTTCTACGGCGACCACTACTGGGACGACCTCTACGCGCTCGACCAGCTGCAATCGTTCGCGGCCAGCAACCCGTGGCTGACCGTGTGGCCCGTCGTGGAGGAACCGGGGTCCGTACCGGGGGTCGAGGAGGGCACACTCGCCGAAGCCGTGACACGCAGGGGCCCCTGGCAGGAGCACGACATCCTGGTGTCCGGACCGCCCGCCATGATCGAAGCGACGGTGGCCGCCCTCATCCGCACGGGCGTTCACCCGAGCCAGATCAACTACGACCCGTTCCTGGCGATGTGATCGTCGCCGGGATGCCCGGTCTCGGACACGTCCCCCAGCGTCGATCGGCCTCAGCGTCGATTGGGACGCCACACCACCAAGGCGTTCTGCCTGCGGACCGGGACGAGCTCCCTGCGGTAGGAGGCGTGGACGGCGGCGGCCGCCTGCTCCGCCGCCGCGTACGCCGCGGCGAGTTCCTCGGTCAGCTCGTCAACCCGCTGCTGCAACTCGCTGACCTGGTTCTCCAACTCGAGGATCCGCTTGATACCCGCGAGGTTGACGCCCTCCTCCTGCGACAACCGCTGCACCTCACGCAGCTGCGCGATGTCACGCATGGAGTAACGCCGTCCACCGCCGGGTGTCCGGCCCGGGCTCACCAGTCCCAGCCTGTCGTACGACCGCAACGTCTGCGCGTGCAGTCCGGACAGCTGCGCCGCCACCGAGATCACGAAGACCGGCGTGTCCTCGTCAGCTCCGTGGGGCAGTCCGCCGGGTGGGCTCGAACCGAACATCGCCAGCCTCACTCCCTCTCTCGCAACAGCGCGGTGATCTCCGGCCGCGGGTCGTGCGTTGCGACCAAGTCGGCGTAGTTTCGCAGCGCCTGCGCAGCCTTTTCGTCCAGCTTAGAAGGCACCGCAACCTGCAGTTTGACTAGAAGATCCCCTTGGGTGCCGTCCCGCTTGGTGATGCCCTTGCCGCGCACCCGCAGCACCCGACCGTTCGCCGTGCCGGGCGGGATCTTCACCGTCACCTTGTCCTCGAGCGTCGGCACCGTGACGGTCGCGCCCAGGGCGAGCTCGGAGAACTCCACCGGCAACGTGAGGGTCAGGTCGTTGCCGGAGCGACCGAACACCGGATGCGGCTCGACGTGCACCCGCACGTACAGATCGCCCGCGGGCGCGCCGCCCCGGCCCGGCTCGCCCTGACCGGCCAACCGGATGCGCTGGTTGTCGTCCACCCCGGCGGGGATGCGCACCGTCAGCGTCCTCGTGCGCGTACTGACGCCCTCGCCCCCGCACTCGGGGCACGGGTCGTCGATCCGCACCCCTTGGCCACGGCAGTCACGGCACGGTTCCGTGAACGCGAACGCGCCCTGGCTACGGCTCACCAGGCCCGCCCCACCGCACGTCGGACACGGGCGCGGGCGCGTTCCCGGCCGCGCGCCGTTACCGCCGCACGTGCCACAGGTGGCGGGACTCGACAGCCGCAACGGCAACGTCGCGCCCCGTACGGCCTCGACGAAGTCGATGCGGACGTCGGTCTCGACGTCCGCCCCACGCTGTCCGCGCATGGTCGACGTCGCGGTTCCGCCCCGGCGGCCGAACAGGTTGCCGAGCATGTCCCCGAGGCCGCCGAAGCCGCCGCCCGCGGTCTGGCCGAACAGGTCGCTGAAGTCGAAGCCACCGCTCCCGCCTCCGGGGAAGTTGAAACCACCGGCGCCACCGGAGCCGAACAGCCTACGGGTCTCGTCGTACTCCTTGCGTTTCTCCGGGTCCGACAACACGCCGTAGGCTTCCGACACGGCCTTGAACTTCTTCTCGGCCTCGGGGTTGCCCGGATTGGCGTCCGGATGGTTCTCCCTGGCGAGCTTGCGATACGCCTTCTTGATCTCCTCGGCGGAGGCGTCGGGGGAGACGCCCAATTCGCGGTAATAGTCCTTTCCGATCCATTCCCTCGCGTTCATCGGGCGTCCCCTCCTCTCCTCGACTCGTCAGTGCTTGTTCTCATCGGTGTCGACCGACGCGTTCTCGGACGAAGCGGCCGACTCCCGGGCAGCACCTGTATCGCCTTCCTCGGAAGCGGTGTCCGAGGTGGCCGCACCGGACTCAGCGGATTCGGCGTTCTTCTCGTCGGAAGCGGCCGCCGGTTCGTGGTCGGTCACCCCCACGAGCGCCTCACGCAGCACGCGCTCACCGAACCGATAACCCCGCCGCAGCACCGTGGTGACGGTGGGTCCGTCCACATCGGGCGAGGTGCTGTGCTGCACGGCCTCGTGCACGCTCGGGTCGAAGGCATCACCCTCCTTGCCGAACGGCTCGAGCCCGATCCTCTCCAGCGTTCCGACCAACTTGTCGGCCACGGCCTTGAACGCACCGGTGAGGTCGCCGTGCGCCTCGGCACGTTCCAGGTCGTCCAGGAGAGGGAGCAGCTCGTTCAGCACGGCCGCCTTGCCGCCCTCGGCCATCTCCTCGCGCTCCCGGTCGACACGGCGGCGGTAGTTGTTGTACTCGGCCTGCACCCGCTGCAGGTCAGCGGTGCGTTCGTCGAGCTGCTTCTGCAACTCCTGAACGGCAGCCGCGACCTCGGCGTCCTGGTCGGCCTTGCCGCCCTCGGCGGCCTCGGCCTCCTTGGCCTCGGCCGCCTGCTGGGACTCCTGCGCGTCCACGGCGCCGTTGCGCTCCTGCCGAAGTTCGCCCGTCTCCGGGTCGATCTTCCGACGATCGCGCACGACTACCGGCTCCTCCTGCTTCTCGTCTCGCTCAGCCTGGTGCTCGGTCACTTCTTGTCGTCCTCGTCCACGATCTCGGCGTCAACAACGTCGTCGGCCTTGTCCGAAGAGCTGTCGGACGACGCACCGCCCGTGGCACCGTCGGTGCCACCCGCCTGTGCGCCCGTGTTGGAGTAAAGGGCGGTGGCCAGCTCCTGAGAAGCGGAGTTCAGCTTCTCCATGGCCTCCTTGATCTTGCCGACGTCGGTGCCCTTCAGCGCCTCGTTGGCCTCGTCGATCGCGGTCTTGACCTTGCTCTTGAGCTCTTCAGGCAGCTTCTCGTCGTTGTCCTTGATGAACTTCTCGGTCTGGTAGACCAGCGTCTCGGCCTGGTTCCGGGTCTCGGCCTCCTCGCGACGCCTGCGGTCCTCCTCCGCGTGCGCCTCGGCATCCTTGATCATCCGTTCGATGTCCTCCTGCGGCAACGCGGAGCCACCGGTGATCTTGATGCTCTGTTCCTTGCCCGTGCCGAGGTCCTTGGCGGTCACGTGCACGATGCCGTTGGCGTCGATGTCGAAGGTGACCTCGATCTGCGGCACACCCCGCGGCGCGGGCGGGATGCCGGTCAGCTCGAAGCTGCCGAGCTTCTTGTTGTGGGCCGCGATCTCCCGCTCACCCTGGAACACCTGGATCTGCACCGACGGCTGGTTGTCCTCCGCCGTGGAGAAGATCTCCGAGCGCTTGGTCGGGATGGTGGTGTTGCGCTCGATGAGCTTGGTGAACACGCCACCCTTGGTCTCGATACCCAGCGACAGCGGCGTGACGTCCAGCAGCAGGACGTCCTTCACCTCACCCTTGAGCACACCGGCCTGCAGCGCCGCACCGACGGCGACGACCTCGTCCGGGTTGACGCTCTTGTTCGGCTCCTTACCACCGGTGAGTTCCTTGACCAGGTCGGTCACCGCGGGCATCCGCGTGGAACCACCCACGAGCACCACGTGGTCGATGTCGGACACGGAGATACCCGCGTCCCGCACCACCGCGTTGAACGGAGCCTTGGTGCGCTCCAGCAGGTCGGCGGTGATCCGCTGGAACTCGGCCCGGGTCAGCGTCTCGTCGAGGAACAGCGGGTTCTTGTCCGCGTCGACCGTGATGTACGGCAGGTTGATGTTCGCCGTGGTGGAGCTGGACAGCTCGATCTTGGCCTTCTCAGCGGCTTCCTTGATCCGCTGGAGCGCCATCTTGTCCTTGGTCAGGTCGATGCCGTGGGAAGCCTTGAACTTGTCCACCAACCAGTCGACGATGCGCTGGTCCCAGTCGTCACCACCGAGGTGGTTGTCACCGCTGGTGGCCCGCACCTCGACGACGCCCTCACCGATCTCCAGCAGCGAGACGTCGAACGTACCGCCACCGAGGTCGAAGACCAGGATGGTCTGTTCCTTCTCGCCCTTGTCGAGGCCGTAGGCCAGCGCGGCGGCCGTGGGCTCGTTGACGATCCGGAGCACGTTCAGCCCCGCGATCTGACCGGCCTCCTTGGTGGCCTGCCGCTGCGCGTCCTCGAAGTAGGCCGGAACGGTGATGACCGCGTCGGTGACCTCCTCACCGAGGTAGGCCTCGGCGTCCCGCTTCAGCTTCATGAGCACACGCGCGCTGATCTCCTGCGGCGTGTACTTCTTGCCGTCGATGTCGCCGGTCTTCCAGTCGCTGCCCATGTGCCGCTTGACCGAACGGATGGTGCGGTCAACGTTGGTGACAGCCTGGTTCTTGGCGGGCTGCCCCGTCAGCACCTCACCGTTCTTGGCGAAAGCGACGATGGACGGGGTGGTCCGGGAGCCTTCCGAGTTGGCGATGACCGTCGGCTCGCCACCCTCCAGCACAGCGACGACCGAGTTGGTCGTACCAAGGTCGATGCCGACCGCACGCGCCATAGTTGTCTATCCCTCCTGCTTACCTGCCTTGTGACTGGCCGGGGATTCGGCTCCCGCCAGCAAGTGCGTTCACGTCCGTACCGGGTGGGGCGTACAGCGCCTCACACCCAAAGTTGAGTAACCCTCACTCAAGTTTTATCCGGATCGGCCCTCAGCCGTCAAACCGGAGTTGAGCGAGACACACTCAAGGTTTCTGCCAGTCCCAACGAAAACCCCTCGCCGGTTGTTCCCGCCCGGCGCCGACCGCCAGGGGATTCAGCTGTCCGACACGGTGATGTCGCCGCTGGCCGTCGTCAGCTCGAGCACTCGATCCGCGTTCGGGTCGTCCCCCCTGACATTCCGATCACCACTGTTCGTCGAAGCCTCCACCCGGTACTCCCCCTCGGGCACCGTGACCGTGATGTCACCGCTTCTGGCCTCGGCCCGAACGACGTCGACCCCCTTCAGATCGAGGTCCATGCTCCCCGAACGCGTGTTGGCGTCGACCTTCGCGACCCCGTCGAGATCGGCGCTCACGTTGCCGGACTTCGCCTCCACCGACACGTTGTTCGCATCGCGCAGCCGCAGCTTTACGTCACCGGAGGAGGCACGCACGTCCACGTCGGCGGTGCCCTCGACGACGACGTCCCCCGACGACACCTCCCCTCGCACGGTGGTCCCGACCGGCACCGTCACCTCGTAGTCCACCGAGCAGAAACTGCCGCAGCCGTGGAGCAACAACGTGGAACCGGCCACCTCGAAAGCCCGTTCCGGATCACCACCGCGATAACTGAAACGCTGTTTGACCACCGTGTGGGACACGTCGGCCGACCGGACGATCACATCGCCGGAGCCGTTGTCGATCTCCACCTGTCGGACGGCGGTGTCCACCGTGTCGGTGTGCTCGGACTTCTTCGGCCAGACCCAGCCGGCCGCCACAGCGACCCCCAAAGCCACCAGCACGACACCACCGATCGCCAACCCTGCGCTTCTCATACGTTCGGTCCTTCGGGCCAACTCGCCTACGGCACTTCACGTTAGGAGCCACAGGGCCGTGGGAACATCGGGGAAACCCCCCAACCCGACCCTGGGGTAGCCCTTACTCGAGTCAATAACCTCGAGACCTCATCGCCACGTCGGTTCGCAGGTTTACGGACTCTGCAGAACCTTGCGGAGGCCCTCGAGCCGACTCGATGGGTTGGAAGAACCGGCTTCGAGAACTGGAGGACACATGACCCAAGCGGGCTCAGCTCCGAACCCGTACGACTCGCTGCCACCGGTGCCGTCGTTCACGCTGCGCAGTGACGACATCGCGGACGGCGAGACCCTGCCCGTTCCGCAGCGCAGCGGTCTGTTGGGCGCGGGTGGCGAGGACCGCTCACCGCACCTGGCGTGGGAGGGTTTCCCGGAGGGCACGAAGAGCTTCGCGGTGACCTGCTTCGACCCCGACGCCCCCACCGGCAGCGGTTTCTGGCACTGGGCCGTGTTCAACATCCCCGCGTCGGTGACGGAGCTGCCCGCGGGCGCCGGTGACGCCACCGGTTCCGGACTGCCGGAAGGCGCCAAGACCCTCAAGGGCGACAGCGGCCACGCACAGTACATCGGTGCCGCCCCGCCGCCGGGACACGGCCCGCACCGTTACATCTTCGCCGTGCACGCCCTCGACGTGGAGTCGCTGGACGTCGGTGAGGACGCCACCCCCGCGTTCCTCGGGTTCAACATGTTCGGGCGCACCCTCGCCCGCGCGACGCTCACCCCGATCTACGAGAACAAGGGCTGACGTCGGCCCCCACGGGCGGAGTCACCGTTTTCGACTGCATCGAGATCGAGGAATTTCTCCCGGCTCCGCCCGTGGAGTCCGTATGCTTAGCGACCTAGCGAGCGGCCTCAGCAGCTGGAGGTAGGTCGGTGAGCAGCACGCAGCCTCGTGGGCTGATCGGCTCGGCCAGACGCGCCCTGCGGGTACTGGAGATCGTCGCAAGCGAGGGGGACGGCGTCAGCGCGAAGGCCGTCGCACGCAAAGGAGGATTCACCCTCTCCACGACCTACCACCTGCTCAACACGCTCGTATACGAGGGTTATCTCGTCCGTCTCGGTCACGGCCGCGGGTTCGGCCTCGGTTACAAACTCGGCCCCCTCTACCACTCCCTGTGCGAGGCACTCGACGTCGACGAGGCGGTACGGGAAGAGCTCAACGCCCTGCACAGGCAGGCCAGGGCCGCCGCGTACTACACGGTGCTGCGCGACACCGACGTCGTCGTGGCCGCCGTCGCCGACTCGCCGCGGTATCCCCGCGCCCAACCGCTCGATTTCGGTTTCCACGAGGCCGCGCACGCCACCGCGTTCGGCAAGGTGCTGCTGTCGGCACTGACCCCCAAACAACGCCGCGACTACCTCACGAACACGGGGATGCCGAAACTGACCGAGCGCACACGGGTGCGGATCTCGGATCTGAACCGCGAGTTGAGCCAGGTCAGACGTTCCGGGGTGGCCAGGGACATCGAGGAGTTCCGCCCCGAGTTGGCGTGTGTGTCGGCCCCGGTGCGCGATGCCGACGACCGCGTGACGGCCGCGGTGGCGTTCTCCGTCCCCGTCGCCGAGTTCGCCGTCAGGTACGCGGAACTGGAACGGCACGTCCGCGCGGGGGCCGCCCGCCTGTCCCGGGTACTGGCCGGTGACCTTCCGTCGGAGCCGCCGCGGTTCAGCGCGGTTTGAGCAGGTAGTCCACCACGGGCCGCAGCTCCTCGGCGGTGGGTGGTTCGTCGTCGATGAGCCCCTGGATGAGCAGTCCGTCGATACCCGCGAGGAACACGCGGAACGCCACCTCGTCGTCGTGCCGCACCATCGAGGTCAACACATCGAGCCAGCGTCGCGCGGCCGGACGCAGCTCGGGTCGGCGCGCCGCCAGCAGGTACAGCTCGTACTCGGCCATCGTACGCCCCCGGCGCGGCCCGATCGCCTCGGCGAGCAGGTTGGCGACCTCGTCGGCCCCCCTGCTGCCGCGCGACCGCGCCCTGTCGATCATCCAGTAGACCTCGGTGGCCATGTCGCGGGCGCAACTGATGAGCGTGGCGATCAGCAGGTCGTCGAGTGAGGAGAAGTGGTACGTGGTCGACGTGGTCGGGACACCGGCCTCCTTGGCCACCGTCCGGTGGGTGACACCCGCGACACCGTCACGTTCGATGACCCGCAACGTGGCCTCGATGATCTCCTGGCGGCGTTTCTCCCCCCTGGCCTTACGCCCGTCGACACGTTGTCTCAATGCTCCCCTCCCAGTTCCAGGAGAACCACTCCGCTGATGACGAGGATGAGCCCGAGGATCATGGTCGGGTTCATCCGCTCACCGAGGAACAGAGTCCCGATCAGGGCCACCAACGCGACACCGGCGGCCGACCAGATGGCGTAGACGACGCCGACCGGCATCCCCAGTTTCAGGATGCGCGACATCAGGTAGAAGGCCGTCCCGTAGCTGACGATCACCAAAGCCGAGGGCAGCAGCTTGGTGAAACCGTCGGTGTACTTCAGCGACACCGTGCCGGTCACCTCGACGGCGATCGCGGCCGCCAACAGGACGTAAACGTTCATGACTGATACACTACCTGAACGAACGTCCCAATACTTTGAGAGTTGTGCGCCACATCTGTGGGACGCGAGAAAGGGCAATAGATTACTCATCAGTAGGAGAATCAGCTCTTCTCGAACCCACCGCGAAGTTTCCGATCCCGAAAGGCCCCGAACATGGGTGCACTGCAGATCACGATGGGCGTCATAGGCGTCGTCGTCAGCGTCGTCGCCTGGTACGTGTTCATCGCCGGCGTAGTCCGCCAAGTCCGCATCATTCGCCTCGGCCAGCCGGACCCGACCCGCAACGGTCCGTTCTGGCCCCGGATGCGCACCCTGATCAAGGAATTCGCAGCCCACACCCGCATGAACAAGTTCCGCCACGTCGGTCCGTGGCACTGGTTGATCATGTGGGGCTTCCTGCTGGGCTCGCTGGCCCTGTTCGAGGCCTACGGTGAGGTCTTCGTCCCGCACTTCGCCTGGCCGGTCATCGGACACTGGGCCCCGTGGCAGCTGCTGCTCGAACTGTTGGGCCTCGGCACCGTCCTCGGCGGTATCGCGCTGGCGATCATCCGCCAGCTCAACCACCCGCGCCGCGCCGACCGGCAGTCACGATTCGCCGGCTCCAACTTCGCCCAGGCCTACTTCGTCGAGGCCGTGGTGATCATCGAGGGCCTCGGCATCCTCGGCGTCAAGGCGTTCAAGATCGCCAGCGGTATCGAGGACCCGGCCCTGTGGAGCAGCTTCGTCACCAAGCCGCTGGCCACCCTGCTGCCCACCAGCACCGCCGCCGTGTCGGTGATGGCGCTGATCAAGCTGCTGTCCGGCATGATCTGGCTGCTGGTCGTCGGCCGCACCCTCACCATGGGCATCGCCTGGCACCGGTTCAGCGCGTTCTTCAACATCTACTTCAAGCGGGAGGACGACGGCGACGTCGCCCTGGGCCGGTTGAAGCCGATGATGAGCGGCGGCAAGCCGCTCGACTTCGAGGAGGCCGACCCCGAGAAGGACGTCTTCGGCGCCGGCCAGATCGAGGACTTCACGTGGAAGGGCTGGCTCGACTTCTCCACCTGCACCGAATGCGGTCGTTGCCAGTCGCAGTGCCCGGCGTGGAACACCGGTAAGCCGCTGTCGCCGAAGCTGGTCATCACACAGCTGCGCGACCACGCCTACGCCAAGGCCCCCTACCTGCTCGCGGGCGGCAAGAAGGACGTCACCGGCGAGGAGGTCGGGCTCACCGGCGACAACCCGTACGCCGGTATCGACGTGCTCGCGCTGGCCGAGGCCGAGCGTCCCCTCGTCGGCACCGGCGACGAGAACGGCGTGATCGACCCCGACGTGCTGTGGTCGTGCACCACCTGCGGTGCGTGCGTCGAGCAGTGCCCCGTGGACATCGAGCACGTCGACCACATCGTCGACATGCGCCGCTACCAGGTGATGATCGAGTCGAACTTCCCGAGCGAACTCAACGGGATGTTCAAGAACCTGGAGAACAAGGGCAACCCGTGGGGCCAGAACGCCCGCGACCGCCTGGCCTGGACCGAGGACCTCGACTTCGAGGTTCCCGTCTTCGACGGCGAACTGGGCGACGCCGAGTACCTGTTCTGGGTCGGCTGCGCCGGGGCGTTCGAGGACCGCGCCAAGAAGACCACGCGGGCCGTGGCGGAGCTCCTGCACATCGCCGGCGTGAAGTACACCGTGCTCGGCCCCGAGGAGACCTGCACCGGCGACCCGGCCCGGCGGGCGGGTAACGAGTTCCTCTTCCAGATGCTGGCGCAGCAGAACGTCGAGGTGCTGAACTCGGTGTTCGAGGGCGTCGAACCCGCCAAGCGCAAGATCGTCGTCACGTGCGCGCACTGCTTCAACACGCTGGCCAACGAGTACCCGGAGCTGGGCGGCACCTACGAGGTCGTGCACCACACGCAGTTGCTCAACCGCCTCGTCCGGGAGAAGCGCCTCACCCCGGTGGCGCCGATCGCCGAGGACGTCACCTACCACGACCCCTGCTACCTGGGTCGACACAACAAGGTGTACGAGGCACCACGGGAGCTCGTCGGTGCGTCCGGTGCGTCGCTGCGGGAGATGCCGAGGCACGCCGACCGGTCGATGTGCTGCGGTGCCGGCGGTGCCCGGATGTGGATGGAGGAGCGCATCGGCAAGCGGATCAACGTCGAGCGTGTGGACGAGGCGCTCGGCACCGCACCGTCCAAGATCGCGACGGGCTGTCCGTTCTGCCGCGTGATGCTCACCGACGGTGTGACCGCTCGACAGAACGAGGGCAAGGCGGCGGAGAACCTCGAGGTCGTCGACGTCGCCCAGCTGCTGCTGTCGGCCGTGAAGCGGGGCCAGTCGGTGGGCGCCACGGTGTCCGCGTCCGGCGGCGAAGCGGAGGCCGACGGCCGCGCCGACGTCCCCACCGACGAGGTCGGGACTGGCGCTGCGCAGTCGACTGAGGACAAGGAGTAACCATCCGGGGCGGGACCGCGGCGAAAGTCGTGACTTTCGGACTTTCGGACCTGCGGTTCCGCCTCACGGGGCTTCATTCCGGGTTAGCATGACGGCCTCGTGGAGAAGTCCCGGGTGAGGTCCAAGGCAGGCGATATGCAGGACGGAGGTTCCGTGAACGCGCCGGGCGGCGGTGTCTCCGAGCCGGCCGACGACAGATCGCCGTCCCTCCGACGGCGTCCCAAACCCGAACGGGTAGTGATGTCGCCACGTGACTCCTTCGCCGAGGACGATGCCGACCTCGAGGTGAAAGAGCTTCGAACCCGTCCTTACGTGATGACGAAGGGGCGCACCCATGCCCGCCCCGACCTCGCCATCGAAACGCTCGTTTCAGCCACGCCTCACGCGCAGTGGCACCTGCACAAGAACCCCGAGTACCGCAAGGTCGGACAGGTGTGCGCCCAGCCCCGATCGGTCGCCGAGGTCGCCGCGCTCCTCGCGGTCCCGTTGGGGGTGGCCAGGGTGCTGATCAGCGACCTCGCCGACACGGGTTTCGTACGCATCCACGCCGCGCCACAGTCGACCGACGGCAGGCCCGACCGTCAGCTCATGCACCGCGTCCTGGCGGGCCTGCAGCGGCTGTGACGGACCCGGGACCGACACCCGAGCGACACCCGACCCCGCTCGGCTTGAACCAGTCCTGACCGGCGACGATGCCGATCGTCGAAGAGCATCGCCCACGATGCCGCCCCGCGCGTGGGCCAGTCGGCCACTGAAGTGGCCCCGCCCCCGAAGGTTGGGGTTTCGCATCCCCGGGGCTCCACCGTCCGCTCATCGGTCCTTGCCCGGGCTCCGGAATCAGTGCTTCACTCCTGCCGTGGTCCACCGGCACCCGCCCGGTGTTCGACTTTCGGCCGTCACCGATCCGGCCGGAAGTCGGCAACGGGGACCTCACCGGTGTTTTCCCGAGGAGGTGGAGCCGGTGACCGTGTTGTTCGGCGTTGTTCGCCGACGTTGTTCGCCGACGCGTTAGGAGCCCCGCCATGCCCCCCACTCACGAGGTGACCAACCAGGTGCCGCCGCTGGTCGACTACGACGTCGCCGACGATCCCGCGCTGCTGGAGAGCCTGCGCAGGGAGGGCGCGGACTGGGCCGAGCCGAAGGTGCGTGAACTCGGTGTGCTGGCCGGCAGCGAGCAGGCACAGGAGTGGGGCAGGCTCGCCAACGAGAATCCCCCGGTCCTGCACACGCACGACCGCGTGGGCAGGCGTATCGACGAGGTCGAATTCCACCCGTACTGGCACCAACTGATGGCGACCGCCGTCTCGCACGGCCTGCATGCGGCTCCATGGCGGCAGGACCGACCCGGGGCACACGTGGCACGTGCGGCGAAGTTCTACGTGTGGAGCCAGGTCGAAGCCGGACACACGTGCCCGATCTCGATGACCTACTCGGCCGTGCCCGCCCTCCGCTACAACGCCGAGCTCGCCAAGGACTACGAACCGCTGCTCGCGGCCCCGCACTACGACTTCGGCCTCCGTGTCCCCACCACCAAACGCGGGCTGATCGCGGGTATGTCCATGACGGAGAAACAGGGCGGGTCCGACGTCCGCACCAACACCACCCGCGCGGTACCCACCGAGGACGGCACCTACCGGCTCACCGGACACAAGTGGTTCACCTCGGCCCCGATGTCCGACGTGTTCCTCACGCTCGCGCAGGCGCCGGGCGGACTGTCGTGCTTCCTGCTGCCCCGTGTGCTGCCCGACGGCACCCGCAACGCGATCCACTTCCAACGGCTCAAGGACAAACTCGGCAATCGTTCCAACGCCTCCGCCGAGGTCGAGTACGACGGCGCCGTCGGCTGGCTCATCGGCGAGGAGGGCCGGGGTGTTCGCACCATCATCGAGATGGTCAACAACACGCGTCTCGACTGCGTCATCGGCTCCGCCGCCGCCATGCGATACGGCACCGTGCGCGCCGTGCACCACGCGACCCACCGTGCGGCGTTCGGGGCTCCGCTCGTAAGGCAGCCATTGATGACGAACGTGCTCGCCGACCTCGCCGTGGAGGCCGAGGCGGCCACCATGGTCGCGTTGCGGTTGGCCGGCGCCACCGACCGGGCCGTCGCGGGCGATCACCAGGAGGCCGCGTTCCGCAGGTTCGCCCTGTCCGTGTCGAAGTACTGGGTGTGCAAACGCTCTCCGGCCCACGCCGCCGAAGCGCTCGAATGCCTGGGCGGCAACGGATACGTGGAGGAGTCCGGTATGCCCAGACTGTTCCGCGAATCGCCGTTGCTGTCCATTTGGGAGGGTTCGGGTAACGTCACGGCGCTCGACACGTTGCGGGCGATGGCGAAACAACCGGAGTCCGTGGACGCCTTCCTCGCCGAGGTGGAATCGGCCCGGGGCGCGGACCCACGCCTCGACGAGGCGATCACGTCGGTGCGGCGCGACCTGGGCGACCCCGACGAGATCGAGTTCCGGGCACGGAGGCTCGTGGAACGGCTGGCCCTGGTGCTTCAGGGTTCACTGCTGGTACGGCACGGCGACAAGTCCGTCGCGGACGCGTTCTGCGCCTCCCGACTCGGCGGCGACTGGGGTGCCGCGTTCGGAACCCTGCCCCGCGGCGTCGACACCGAGGCCGTGCTCGCCAGGGCCACGCCTTCGACGGGCACGGCCGCTCAGTAACCGAAGTTCTGCGTCCAGTACCAGCCGTCGGGGTTCACACCGACCCCGATGGCCGTGATCTTGCAGTTCACGATGTTGCGGCGGTGTCCCTCGGAGTCCATCCAGGCGTCCATCACCGCTTCGGCGCTGGCCATGCCCATGGCGATGTTCTCCGCGGCCGGATGCGGATACCCGGCCTCGGAGATCCGCTCGTCGAACGTCGTGCCGTCGAGCGAGGTGTGCGACAGGTAGTTGTGTTCGGCCATGTCGTCGCTGTGGGCCTGGGCCGACTCGGTCAGTCGGTGATCCACGCGCACGGGAGCGCATCCGGCTTCGGCGCGTGCGTCGTTGACCAGCGCGACCACCTGCTCGGCGTGGTCGCCGGCGTTCGAGGCCGGAGGTTCGGACGACTCCGTGGACCCGGTGTTCTCGGTGGCGGATCCCTCCACGGACGATTCGTCTGGATTGGACGAAGCGACACCGGATGGGATCGGCTCCGCCGAGGCTTCCGGTTCGGGTTCCGGCGTGGTCGGGCTCGGGGTGGACGTCGTCGACACCGTCTTCCCACCGGAGGTGGATGGTGGCGCGGCCCTCGTCTCGCCGCCGCCCGGCCGAGCGCCGTGTTCGAGCTCGGGGTCGGGCTCCTCGGACCGGGCGAGTGTCGTGTCGTCATTCGACGGCGGCAACCAGAACAGGTGAACGCTGGCAGCGACAACCACCCCTACGAGCACGCTGACCATCACTAACAGTGACCGGATTCGCGGGCTCGGGGTAGACACAAGGCGGCAAGCTACCACCAAAGCATGAGTTATTGAACCGTGATTTATCTGTCAGTGGTTCGTCTCGCAGCCACACACGGAATCAACGTCGGGTGTCCACCCGATCGAAGTTCTTGTAAGCCCGACTGGGGGTGGGTCCACGTTGTCCCTGGTACCGCGACCCGACCTCCGGTGAACCGTACGGGAACTCGGCCGCACTGGTGAGCTGGAACAGGCACAGCTGTCCGATCTTCATCCCCGGCCAGAGTGTGATGGGCAGATTCGCCACGTTCGACAGTTCCAACGTGATGTGTCCGGAGAAACCCGGGTCGATGAACCCGGCCGTGGAGTGGGTGAGCAACCCGAGCCGCCCCAGCGACGACTTCCCCTCCAGCCTGCCCGCGAGGTCATCCGGCAAGGAGAAGAACTCGAACGTCGAGGCGAGCACGAACTCGCCCGGATGCAGCACGAACGGATCGTCTTCGTCGTCCTTTTCCACCAGCGAGGTCAACTCGTCCTGGCGCAGCTGCGGATCGATGTGGGTGTACCTGCTGTTGTCGAACACGCGGAAGAAACGGTCGAGCCGCACATCGATACTCGACGGCTGCACCATCGCCGGATCGAACGGGTCCACTCCGAGTCGCCCGGACTCGAGCGCCTTACGAAGCTCACGGTCACTCAACAGCACCATCCCACCCTAACCGGGCCATACGCTGCGAGTTCAGGCGGCGGGCTCGGCCCGTACCCGCATGTACCGCGCATAGGTGGGGTCGTGCCGCACCGACTTGCCGAGCAACTCGGCGTAGCGGCGCCGAGTGAACTCCCCGAGTCGCTCCTGTACCCATGTCGCGCCGGGCAGACGTTGCCGCACGGTCTCGACGACGAAGTTGCCCGCCGCCACCGCGAGGACGGCGAGCTGCACGATCGGATCGTCGGGCAGGCCGAGGAAATCCGAATTGGACTTACCGAGCACGAGGCGGCTGATCGAACCGTGCACCCGCATGGACAACTCGCCGAGCACGGCACCGAGCGGACCACCCCGTTCCCGACCCGTCTCCGCGTAGGCGTCCAGCAGGGCGGCCGCGAGTCGTTTCGAGTCCTCGTCCGGCACGAACTCGGTGGCGGCGAGCAGCCACAGCAACCGCCACGCGTCCTCCTCAGTCGCGGGCAGGAGTTCGTCGTCGACCCCCATGAGCCAGCCGACATACCGCCACAGGTGGATGATGTCGGCGCGTTCGGCGTCGGTGTAGCGAACGCCGAGCACTCGCATGCCCAGGACGTAGACCAGCGAGAACAGCAGTAGCGTGCCCGCGGTCTGCACCTGGTTGATGGGGCGATCCCACGACTCGTAATCCCAATCGTCGCGCCGGTTCATGGCGGCACGGACGTGGGCGTGCACGAGCCGTACCCGCAGCGCGGCGGCGTAGCCCTCGGCACCGACGTGCAACGCACCGGGCGTGGTGACGTCGAACCACCAGCGGGCGGTCTCGGTGAGGCGGCGAGTGGCCGCGTACTCGATGACACCGGTTCCCACCAGCGGTTTGGTGGCGCGGGAGGCCAGGTAGCCGCCCATCAGCGCTATGTCACCCAGGGGGAAGAGGCTCAGCACACCCGTGCGCACGATGGCCCGCGCACCCCGGTCGAGCCGCTTGTGATCCACCCAGTACGGCGTCGCCTCGACCCTGCGGAAGAAGTCCACCAGCTCGACGGGTGGGTCGTCGAGGCTGTCGAGGCCGTGCTCGACGGCCCGGTTGAACAGTCGCCGCCCCTCACCCGCCGGCAGGCTGCGGATCATCGCGACGACCGCGTCGGCGAGGGGGTCCTCGGCTTGGGCGAACTCGCGCAGACGCCGACGTTGCCGCTCGGTCCCCCGAATGTCGCCGGGAGCCAGGAACGTGGCGGCGAGGCGGAACCCCCCTTGGCGCAACAGCTCCGGGTCCGGCAGTCGCTCCTCGGCCGTCATCGCGCCCCCAGCTACCCGCGAACGAACATGAGACAACAAGTGTTGTCACTTCTTGGTGCGCACGTCAAGCGGCAGATCAGGCCGAAGCGGAGGAGGAGCACCCGCTTGCCAACGGGAGATCCACGCGGTATATCATGTGGGCTGCGTGCGGATGTAGTTCAATGGCAGAACATCAGCTTCCCAAGCTGAGAATGCGGGTTCGATTCCCGTCATCCGCTCCATCACGAAGGCCCGGGCCGGGGCACCACCCTCGGATCCGGGCCTTCGTCGTCTCGAAACCCGGCATCCCGTGGCCCACCGTCTCGGCTCGCCCGAGCCGGGTGCCGTCACTGTCGCCCACTCGTGTTGGAGGCGACTCCTCCGCCGCCCTCGCTCACAGCGCACCCAGATCGGCGGACAGCCAGTGTTCCGGCCGCATGCGGATGATGACGTGCTCGCCGAGATGGGTCCGTTCGTACTCCACGAAGCCGTCGACCTTCTCCTCGGGGAGGTACCGCGCGGCCATCTCCCGGGCCGAGTCCTCGTCGTCCGGACCGATCCCGGTCACCGGCCCTTCCACCGACACGTAGCGGACCGTCGGCTCGGTTCGCTGAACCATCAGGCTGAACCGCCCGGCGGCCTCGATCGCACGGACCTTCCGCGAGTCGGGCCCCGTGCGCACCCACAGCTCTCCCTTCGGGATGTACTGGTACCAGATCGGAATCGTCAGCGGCGCGCGAGCGGGGTCCTCGACCACCGACAACGCACCGACACGGGGTTCTGCGAGGAATCGTTCTCGTTCTTCTACCGACAGCGCCATGAACCCGAAGCTACTCCGCCCGACACCACCCAACAGCTCGAAGAAAGCGCGGGGGAACCCGTGTCCGCAGGCTACGCGGTTGTGTTCGCACCGCACGATGCGAACACGACGACACAGGCTGCGGACACGACGACACAGGCTGCGGACACGACGGCGGGCGGGAACAGGGGACAATCGGAGTGTGAGCTCTGCACCACTGGCGGGAGCCGTTCGACTGCCCGACGGGGTATGGGTGCGAGGACGGGGCCTGCGCCGACCGCTCCCCGCCGGAGACCTCCCCGACTACGGGCTCTACCTGGGCGGATCGGCTCTACGAAAGCGCCACGAGCCGTCGTTGACGTGGCCGCACGACTGGGTGTTCTGGCGTGACGGCCTGCTGCCGAAAGACTGGGGGCTCACCGCGCGGCGCCTGCTCGACCTCCACGAACGAGCGCGTGCCGGACAAGCCGTGGAGATCGCCTGCCACGGTGGACTCGGCCGTACCGGAACCGCCTTGGCGAGCCTGGCGACGCTGAGCGGGCTGTCATCGCGCGCCGCGGTGCGCTGGACCCGCGACCACTACCACCGACGCGCCGTCGAGATGCCCTGGCAACGTCTGTACGTGTCGTGGTTCGCCCGTCACGTGGCCGGGAAACGGGCGGAGAAGTGACGGTTACGTCGAATCCCCCGTCGGGCCCCGACGGGACTTTGCGCCACCACGACCGTTCGACCGGTCCGGCGAGCGGCCATCAGCCGGATGGCCGAGGCACGGCCGTAAGCGCATCCGCTCGGCCGAGGTCACACACCGTGTCCGGGCCATAGCGTCGAACCATGACCTCGGCTCAGGAAACAGCGTTGACGTACGGATCACTCGCCTTCGCCGTCGTGTGGGGTGTGCTGCTCGTGCCCCAGCTCATCAGCCATTACGCCCGGTTCGGCAGGGTACACGGCAGGCGTGTCGTCACCACCGCCGTCGTGACGCTGTACTCCTGTCTCGCCGTGGCGGTGGTGCTGTTGCCGCTGCCCGCGCCGGGTGATGCGCGGTTGACGCAGACGGTGCAGCTGACACCGTTCCAGTGGATCGCCGATGTGGCCACGGAACTGGACGAACACGGCCTGTCCTACGCGCACGCCCCGTTCACCCTGGCCTTCCAACAACTGGCGATGAACGTGTTGCTGTTCGTCCCGTTGGGGATGTTCGTGGTGTTGTTGCGACGGCGCGACGTCCGGTGCGCGACCCTGACCGGTCTTGCGATGTCACTGCTGGTGGAGGTCACCCAACTCACGGCGAATTTCGGCACCGCACCGTACGCCTACCGCATCTTCGACGTCGACGACCTGTTGGCGAACACGGCCGGGGCCGCGCTCGGCGGCACGGCGGCCGTGCTGTTCCTGGCGCTGCGACGGCTCAAGAGGACGAACGCCGCAATCCGGGAAGCTGGATCCGTGACGGCGCCACGGGTGGCGGCTCCAACTCGCCCAATCGCACCAGGTACTCCCGCCGTAGGCGGTCCCGTCGACGTGCCTCTCGTTGATCTTCGTACACGACCGTTGCCGCGGCCGCGATGAGCAGGAGCACCACGCCACCGAAGACCAGAGCCAATTGCACGCCATCTCCTTTGACGCCGCTTGTGTGGCTTGTCACAGGGTAGGGCTTCGCGATCAAGAACACGAGTCCTTCGTCACATTTCGCCCCTCCGACCCCGGACGCCGAGATCCCGGGACGAGACCGCGCACACGTACGACCATGGCGTCGCTCTACCCGGTGCAACTGTTGTGGTTCGGTGTAACCGCTTCAGCCCAGCGGGAATACCCCATACAGGGGAGCGAGCACGCTGGAGTCGAGCGTGCGGAGGGAGGACGGGATGGCATACGGCGCACATGCCGCACGCGGCATCAACGGCATGGACAGGGCGACCCACACGTTGACCGTCGCCGCAGTGGATACGACGCCGATCTTCCGCGAAGGGCTCGGCATGGTCGTGACTCGCGCCCACGGTCTTCGTTGGGGTGGGCATGCGGGCAGCCACCACGCCGGTATCCAGATGTGCGAGCAAGTGCGCCCGGACATCGTGCTCATCGATTCGGCACTCGATCCACTCGGACACCTGACCCGGCTGTTGGCCGAGGGACATCCGACCATGGTGATCGTCGTGCTCGTGGGGGAAGCGCAACGCACACCCGCCTATCTCGCCACCGTGAGAGCCGCCGGAGCGCACGGCGCGCTGCCTCGCTGGGCTGAGCCGCGGCAGCTCACCGACGGCATCCGCCGGGCTTACGTCGAGCGCCGTTACACCGACCCGACGTTGGCCGCGCTGGTGCCCTCACAGCGGACGATCGACGCCACCGATCTCACGAGCGGCCCGCACCGACTGGACATGCCGCTGTCCCGTCGCGAGTACCAGGTGCTGCAGCTGATCGCGGAAGGACTGGAGAACGCGGCGGTGGCCGACAAGCTCTACCTGTCGGTGGAGACGGTGCGCACGCACGTCAAGAGCATCCTGCGCAAATTGGGTGCGCGCGACCGCACGCACGCGGTGAGCAAGGCGTTCCGTTCCGGTCTCCTCGTCGCCACCCCGCCGAATCACACGGGTCTGGACCGGGCCTACCACCCCTGAGTCGAGCAGCGTTCCCGACGACGCCGGCGGGCTTCGAGTCACAGTCTCGCCGCGCCCCTGGCCTGCTGTTACCGGTTGGTAGTATCCTTATGTTACCGGCCAGTAGGGCAGCGTCATCCGCGTGTCCTGTCGGCGACAGGAAGTGCCCAGCCGGAATGCCGAACAACCCGTACGGAGTGACGACATGGGCCACTACAAAAGCAACGTCCGAGACCTGGAGTTCAACCTCTTCGAGGTGCTCGGCGTTCAAGAACGCCTCGGTAAGGGAGTGCTGGCGGAATCCGACGAGGAGACCGCCCGCGGCGTGCTGTCCGAACTGAACAACCTCGCGGTCGGCCCGCTCGCAGAATCCTTCGTCGACGCCGACCGCAACCCGCCGGTTTACGACCCCAAGACCTTCTCCGCCACACTGCCGGAGTCGTTCAAGAAGAGCTACCAGGCCCTCTGGGAGGGCGAATGGTGGCGGCTGGGCCTGCCCAACCACCTCGGCGGGTTCGGGCTGCCCCCCACGGTGCAGTGGGCCGCCTCCGAGCTGATCCTCGGCGCCAACCCCGCGCTGTACATGTACATGGCCGGCCCGAACTTCGCCATGGTCATCGACCGCAACGGCACCGAGGAGCAGAAGCGCTGGGCGCGGATCATGATCGACCGCGGGTGGGGCGCCACCATGGTGCTCACCGAGCCCGACGCCGGTTCCGACGTCGGCGCCGGCCGCACCAAGGCCGTCAAGCAGGAGGACGGCTCCTGGCACCTCGAGGGCGTCAAGCGCTTCATCACCTCGGGCGACCAGGACATGACCGAGAACATCATGCACCTGGTGCTGGCCCGACCCGAAGGTCCCGGCATCGAACCGAAGCCCGGCACCAAGGGGCTGTCCCTGTTCCTGGTCCCGAAGTTCCTCTTCGACACCAACACCGGCGAACTCGGTGAACGCAACGGCGTGTTCGTCACCGGTGTCGAGGAGAAGATGGGCCTCAAGGTCTCCACGACCTGCGAGCTCACCTTCGGCCAGCACGGCACGCCCGCCAAGGGCTGGCTGCTCGGCGAGGTGCACGACGGCATCGCGCAGATGTTCCAGGTCATCGAGTACGCCCGCATGATGGTGGGCACCAAGGCCATCGCGACGCTGTCCACCGGCTACCTCAACGCGCTGGAGTACGCCAAGGAACGCGTTCAGGGCCCCGATCTCACCCGCCAGACCGACAAGACCGCCCCGCGCGTCACGATCACGCACCACCCGGACGTGCGCCGGTCGCTGATGATGCAGAAGGCGTACGCCGAGGGGCTGCGCGCCGTCTACCTGTACACGGCGTCGTTCCAGGACCAGGTATGGACCCAGGAGGGCGACGCCGAGTCGCTCGATCTGGCCGAACGCGTCAACGACCTGCTGCTGCCCATCGTCAAGGGGGTCGGCTCCGAGCGGGCCAGCGAGCAGCTCATCCAGTCACTGCAGACCCTCGGTGGTTCCGGCTTCCTGCAGGACTACCCCATCGAGCAGTACATCCGCGACTCGAAGATCGACTCGCTGTACGAGGGCACCACCGCCATCCAGTCGATGGACTTCTTCTTCCGCAAGATCGTCCGCGACAAGGGCAAGGCGCTGACCTACCTCGCCGGCGAGATCACGAAGTTCATCGAGTCGGAGTCGGGCAACGGCCGACTCAAGAAGGAACGCGCCCTGCTCAAGCAGGCGCTGGACGACCTCCAGGGCATGCTCGGCGCGATGCTCGGCTACCTCACGTCGGCGCAGGAGGACGTGACCAACATCTACAAGGTGGGTCAGCACACCGTGCGACTGCTGATGTCGGCCGGTGACCTGCTCGTCGGCTGGCAGCTGCTCAAGCAGGCCGAGATCGCCCAGACCAAGCTCGACAACGGCGCCTCCGACAAGGACGTGCCGTTCTACCAGGGCAAGATCGCCGTGGCGTCGTTCTTCGCCAAGAACGTGCTGCCGGAGCTCTCCGCCCGGCGCGCGATCGTCGAGGCCGCCGACAACGACCTCATGGAGGTCGACGAGGCCGCGTTCTGATCGACCGTCCTCGCCGGACAGCGGCTCACCGGCGTCGCTTGCGAAGGGCCACCTTCTTCCGTCGCACGAGGCGGGAAGGTGGCCCTTCGTATGCGCACGGTTGGCAGTCGATACGGGTGGGTACCTCTATCGGGTCGTTGACCCCGGCTTTGAACGGAGCGCGCACCATGGAGATTTCGGGAATCATCTCCGCGATCCTGGTGGGTTTGGTGCTCGGTGTCCTCGCGAGGCTGATTCTGCCCGGCAAGCAGAACATCCCGGTCTGGCTCACCGTCGTCGTCGGCATCATCGCCGCGTTCCTCGGCACGGCGATCGCACGGGGGTTCGGTTACGCCGACACCGCCGGATGGGATTGGTTGGAGTTCATCACCCAGCTCGGGCTGGCCGCGATCGGTGTGGCGCTTGCGGCGGGCATGTACCCGCGCAGACGCGTCAAGGCGTGACGGCAACGGGGCAGGGCCCGGGGCCGGCCTGCCGACTCACCCGCGTACACGGTGCCGGTCGAGGGTGGTGTCAGTTGGGGGCGTGCCGGGACCGGAGGAGGTCGTCGGTGGTCACTGCGGGTTCGAGGATGTCGTAGACCACCGGGACCTCCCGCTCACGTGACTCCCCCGGGACCGACGGGATCTGCGGTCCCCACAGCGCCTCGGCCTCCACACCCGCTTCGGCCTCCGCCGCCGGCCTCGTCACCGTCCGCATCAGCTCGGTGAACGTGCGGTCCCAGTCGATGCGCGCGCCCGGCTCCGAGGGCAACACCTTGGGAACCCCGGAAACACCGGTGGCGGACACCAACGCCGCGTTCTTCGCCGGCTTCTCACTGGCCCGTAGTTCCGTGGCCACCGCGGCGCGCAACACCGCGTGGTCGAGCATCACGTGCAACTCGCCGTGCCGGATCTCGAACCTGAGCGCCCTGCGGACGTCCTCGGGAAGCAGCACCGACTCCACGCCGTTGCCCCGCAGCAGGATCGGTCCCGCCAGCAGTGGACGCACGATCCCTTCCAACGCGGCGTCCACCGCCCGGGACGTCAGCTTCGGCTCGACCGGCTCGACGGGCAGGTCGAAGCGGTCGACCCCGGGCCAACGCGACCGCATGGCCTCCACAACGGTGTCCACGCCAGACACCCGGACCCCCGCTTTCGGCTCGATCGCCTGTGGCTGCACAGCGCCTCGACCCACGTCGTCCTCGGCGTCAGGGGCCCGAAAACCGATACCGCCGTCGACGGCGGGACGGTTGATCCGTCGCTCGACCAGATCGTCCAATCTCTCCCGTGCCGTCCGTTCGTCCACCACCGTCACCAGCGGGGTGTCCTGCTCCCGGAAGAACGACAGCGCCCTCGTCCACGGATCCCACGGTTGGCGGGCCGCGCGCTCCACCGTCGCCGCCCAGTTCACGGCGAGGCCCAGCTCACCGGGGTCGAGCGACACCGTGACCTCCCCAGCGCGCAGTTCGACCGGCTTCTCCACCCGGGGCCCCAGTTCACGGCGCAGTACCGCCTCGGCCTCCTTCCGGTCGAGCCCGGCGACGGACACCCCGTTCACCGTCACGCCCCGGGGGACCTTCCCGGCGCTCAGCACGACGTCCACCACGTAGGCGACGGCCAGAAGCCCGACGAGCGCCCCGATGATCACGAAGGCGTTGCCGATACCACGCTGGACTCGGTTGAGCAGCCGCGTACGGGGATGCGGTCCACTCGGTTGGAGGAGCTCGTCGACGAGGTCAGTCTCGGAGGTGCGCTCCCTCCAATCGTCCCGACCGGCCACGGGCCCCTCCTCGGATCACTTACAAATACAGGCCCGTCCCGTGCTCTGTCCGTTCACTGGCCACGGCGTGGATGTCGCGTTCCCGCATCACGAGGTACGCATCGCCCTGGATCTCGACCTCCAGCTGTTCCTCGGAGTTGAACAGCACTCGGTCGCCCACCTTGACGTTACGTACGTTGTTACCCACTCCCAGGACATCGCCCCAGGACAACCGTCGCGCGACCTGCGCGGTCGCCGGGATCACGATGCCGCCGGTGCTGCGTCGCTCGCCGTCGTTGGACGGCATCCGCACGAGCACTCGGTCGTGCAGCATCTGGATTTCGAGCTTCGCATCCGAGCTGAGCGGTTCGTTGGCTTCTGACACGGGATTCATGCTACGTCGCGTAGAGGACTGGATGTCGGCATGTCCTGGGACAACACCGCTCGCGTGGACCGCACGGGGCGACATCGTGCCCAGGCTACTCAGACGGGGTTCCCGCCATGACGAGAGGCAACCCTCTCGCCCCGTCCGGATCGAGCCGCACCGGTACACCCCAATCCTGTCGGGTGATGCGGCAGACCGGGTGTTCGACGTCCGAGGCACAGCTGGCGGCCTGGGCCACCACCTGCAACACCCCGCTCTCGACACCCTCGGCCAGGGTAATGGTGCGTTCGAGTTCGGTACCGACGCCTCCGCCCTCGACGAGCAGTTCGGGAGGTGAGGCGCTGATCTCCAGTCGGGTGGACGGACCGTAGCGGTCGTCGAGCTTCTCTCCGGGTGGTGGCACGAACGTCACCGACAGCCGCACCTGCCCCGGTGCGAGCACGGTCGGCGGCCTGCGCACGGCGAGTTCGTCACCGGCCACGGTCTCGCCCCGGGCGGTCGCGGCCTCGTCACCCCCACCGTCGGCGAGCGGGCGCAGTCGATGCGCCGCCGACTCCACCACGAGGACCCCGCTGTCGGTCACGACGAGCCCCGACGGTTCGGCGAGGCCGCGTCGCAACGTCGTCATCTCGCCCGTGGCCGGGTCGAACCGACGCACCGCACCGTTGTAGGTGTCAGCCACGGCGACGGCGCCGTCGGGCAGCACCGTGGCCCCCAGCGGATGCTGCAGCAACGCCTCAGCGGCGGACCCGTCGCGGTGTCCGAAGGTGAACAGGTCGTGGCCCACGGCGGTGCCCACCACGAATCGCGGGGTGTCCTCATCCGCGCTCCCGGGATCACGTTCGACGTAGCGCAACGCCGACGTCTCGGCGTCCACCAACCACAGTCGCTCGCCCGCCACGGCGAGACCGGAGGTCTGCGCGAAGAACGCCTCGTCGACGGGCCCGTCGCGCAAACCCTCGACCGTGGTCCCCGCGAACCGCGAGATCGTCCCCCGGATCGGGTCGAACAGGCCCAACGTGTGGTTGCCCGCCATCGCGACGACCACGCCACCCGCGACGTCCCACCAACGCACGTCCCACGGACTCGTGAGGTCGACCTCCAGCGCCGCACCGGAGTCGTCGCCGTCGCGCCATTGCCGCCCCGTCCCGGCCACCGTACGCACGGCACCCGTGCGCAGGTCGACGCCGCGCAGCAGGTGGTTGGCGGTGTCGGCGACCAGCAAGTGATATCCGACCTCGTCGGCGATGTGGGTGGGCAGCAGGGTCAGTCCGGACGGTTCGGCGAAGCGCGCCACGTCGAAGGCCCCGTCCACCGCACCGCGCCTGCCGTCACCGAAGCGGCGCAACAGGGTCTCGGCGTCGGAGGCGAACTCGGCGACGGAGTGGTTGGCGGTGTCGGCCACCAGTATCCGCCCCTCGGCCGTCACCACGGCCTTCGCCGGGAACCGCAACCCATCGGCCCCGGTCGACGCTGCGGACTCGGCGGCGACACGCGCGGCCTCGGTCCAGTCCAGCGGGCCACGACGCAGCGTCCCCTTGCCCTCGTGCAGGGACACCAGCTCCTGGATCACACGGCGCAGCGCGTCACCGTGGCCTTCGCCCGCGGCGACGTGCACCACATAACCTTCCGGGTCGATGAGCACGAGGGTCGGCCACGCCTTCACGGCGTACTGCTGCCACAGGCTCATGTCCGGATCGCTCACGACCGGGTGTTCCACGCCGTAGCGTGCGACGGCGGCGGCGACGGACTCGCGATCACCCTCGTGCGCGAACTTCGGCGAGTGCACGCCGACGGTCACGAGCACGTCGGCGAACTCCGCCTCCAGCGGACGCAACTCGTCGAGCACGTGCAGACAGTTGATGCAGCCCGACGTCCAAAAGTCCAGCAACACGATCTTGCCGCGAAGCCCCGCCAAGGTCAGGGGCCGTCCGCCCGTGTTCCACCACGCGTCGCCGACCAACTCGGGGGCACGCACATGCGGACGGGAAGCGGCCCCGGAAGGCGGTTGGGAAGGCACAGCACTCACGGCTGTAGTCAACACGACCATGCCCCGGGCGGCCTCCCGGGGCATGGCGAATTGGCGATTACGCCACCGTGGCGGCTCGACGACGTCACCGTGTCCGGGTGGGTCCACCCGCCGGTTCGGTGAGCGTCACCGTCGGCGTCTGGGACGTCGTTTTCGGGTGGGTGGAGTTCGATGGCACGCCCTGTCGACCCGAACAGCCGGACACGAGAACGGCGACGAGGACGGTGGCGACGACCGGGCTGACGTATCGCATGATGGCGTGTCTTTACGAAAAGTACGGATTCGACACCTGCCTCATCGCCACCGTGACATGCGACGTTACGACTCCGTGCCCTGTTTCACCCGGTTCTTTAGTTCGCGTTGGTGCGCCGTAGGGTCCTGGTCACACCGGCCGCGACCGTGGTGACGAGCACCCACCCCATGGCGATGAACCCCGTGGACACCCACTTGTCCGCGTCCGCCATGTGCCAACGGCCCTTGTTGCCGAAATCGGCGATGGGCACCAGCAGGTCCACCGTGTACAGCACGGGGTTCCACTCCAGACCCGTGTCGTCGGCGTTGACCACGCATCGTTCACCGACGATGACGAACCGCTCCGGGTCGTTCACGCAGTCGTCGCTGCCGAGCCCGAACCACAGACTGCCCCCGACGAGCATCGCCAACAGCCACGCCACCGCGCGGACGGGACGGTAACCGTAGCCGACCATCCACCGTTGCAACCAACTCCACAGCCGCACGCCGGAACCGAAGAACCAGCCGTAGCCTTTGGCCAACGATTCGTAGCGGTACTGCTGTTTGCGCATCAGCACCGTGTCGGCGTGTTCCTCGTTACCGCACTCCCGCAGCATCGTGGCGAACTGGTCGTAGGGGCCGGGCCGATAGCCGCGCATCGCATGCCGCAGCCACTTCAACCGCTCCTCGATCTGTTCGTCGTCCTTGAGATCGATGGGGTCGTCGAGCGCGTCGTAGCGGAAGTCCTCCAGTTCGATACCACCGGTGGCGTACCACAGCTGCATGTTGTCGTGCAGGGTTCCGCACTGGGCCCCGCGCAGCCCGCCTGCAACACCGCACCGGCGATGCTGAGCCGCCGTTTGATCACAGCGCCGTCGAAGGTCACCCCGCCGTCACAGCGGAACGACGCATGGGGGGAGCTGTGCAACAGCACACTCCGGGCCACGTGCACCGAGCGCAGGTCCACACCCCACCGTCCGGTCTCCTCCGGCTCCGGTTCAAAGATGTTGGAGTCGCGGAAGTCGATGCTGCCGCCCACCGTCACACCCTGCAGCCGGACGGTGCCTTTCATGATGCACTCGGTGAGCATGATGTTCCCCGACACGCGACTGCGCCGTGCCGAGATGACGTCCCGCTTCGCATGCGACAGGTTGCCGCGCCGGATGAAGACGTTGCCCTTCACCGTCACGTCGGCGAGCCGGAACTGGCCTCTGGTGCGTAGGTCGCTGCCTTCGAGGTCGCCGTTGATCTCGCTGCCGTCGAGATGGATCGCCCGGTCCGGTGGCTCGACGTTGGGGGGGACGGTGACCTTGGCCTTGGCCAGCCGTAACGCCCCTCCGATGTGGGTGTTGACCATCCGCAACGTGCCGGTGGCGCGCAGCCCGTCGCCCATCTCGACGTTGCCGTGGACGTACATGCGGTCGGCGATGAACGCCGGGTACGGGTCCAAGTACCAGTCGCCGGTCTTCCACGCGTCCACGAGGATCTCACCCGTCGGATCGACCTGAAGCTGTGCGCCTTTGAACACGAGGTCACCGTCGACGTGGATGTTCGGCATGAACACCATGCCGTGGGCCGTGAACGGTCGTGGCGGGGACGAGGGATCGTAATTGTCCGTTTCGCACAGGAAGTTCCCGGACACGACGATTCCGTTGCCGCTGAGGGCGAACCCCTTCGGGTTGTCCAGTCGGGCGCCCGAGAAGTTGACGTTGCCGCCCGCCCTCAGCCCCGGGATCCGGACCTCGCCCTCGGTGGTGAGCCGGTAGGCCAACAACGCCCCCGTGATCGCCAACCGGTCCCCCTGGAACGCCTTGCCCTTGGGGTGTTTGATCGTGGTTCCGGTGAGGATCACCGACCCCTTGACCACGGCGTCGGTGAGGTTCACGGCCGCGTTGGGCATCCCGCGGTCCGTCCTGTTCATGAGGACGTCGGTGCCCTCCTCGGGCCTGTCGGCGTCCACCTCCACCCTGCAGTGGATGAGCCGCACGTCGTTGCGGCTGCGGAAGTTCCGGGCCTTCAACCCCGGCAGCCAGCAGCGCCGGAACGACAGGCCCAACAGCTTCGCCTCACGTACGTCCGGCGGGTACTCGAACCGACAGTTCTCGAACCGGAACAACACGTCCAGGTCGGCTGCTCGCAGGTTCAACCTGCCTTTGACGTAGTAGTTGTCGAGCCGCAGGATCGGCGCCTGGACCGCCTGCCGCCGCCACCGCAACAGCCCACTGCTCTCCGGCTCCAACAGCGGTCTCAGCAGCTCCTCGGCGTCGATCGTCGCCTCGGGCGCCGGGTTGGGGTCGAACGCGTCGAAGTCCGCTGGGCCCACACCGTCCCTGTCGAACCCGTCGTCGGAGTTGCCCGACATGGGACGCCACCGAATCGTTGGCATGGGTGCCTCCCATCGTTCGTCCGCGGGCGGTGCATACGCGCACATCCGTCCCCGGTGTCGGGACGGTCACCGGTGCTGGGACGATCGCCTTACGCAGTCAGTTCCATGCGCGGCGTCACGAAACGCCGCGCCATCCGTCGACCGCGTTATCCGTCGGCGTCGATGGGGTTGAGCACACGGGCCAGGAACGTCCGGGTGCGTTGCTGCTGGGGGTTGCCGATCACCTGGTTCGGCGATCCCTGCTCGACCACCACTCCGCCGTCCATGAACAGCACCGTGTCGGCGACCTCGCGGGCGAACTGCATCTCGTGGGTGACCACGAGCATCGTCATGCCCTCGTCGGCGAGTTGCCGCATCACCGCGAGGACGTCGCCCACGAGTTCGGGGTCGAGCGCCGACGTCGGCTCGTCGAACAGCATCACGGCGGGGTTCATGGACAACGCCCTGGCGATGGCCACCCGCTGTTGCTGCCCACCGGACAGCTGCGCGGGCATGGCCCCGGCCTTGTCCGACAGTCCCACCTTGGCGAGGTTGTCCAGCGCGATCCGTTCGGCCTCGGCCTTGTCCCGCTTCAGCACCTTGCGCTGCGCGACGGTGAGGTTGTCCAACACGGACAGATGACCGAACAGGTTGAAACTCTGGAACACCATGCCGATGGTGCGCCGGGCCCGGTCGATGTCGACGTCCGGATCGGTCAGTTCGAATCCGTTGACCACGACCTTGCCGGAGTTCGGTTCCTCCAACAGGTTCACGCACCGCAACAGCGTCGACTTACCCGAACCGGACGGCCCGATGATGCACACGACCTCACCGCGGCGTACTTCGAGGTCGATGCCCTTGAGCACCTCCAGGTGGCCGAAGGACTTGTGCAGGTCGGAGACCTCGACGATCACATCACTCATCAGGCCGTCACCTTCAACCCTCGCTCCTCCTTGCGGCCACTACGGCGTTCCAGGTACCGCGACAGGTACCCCAACGGCACAGTGATGATCAGGTAACACACCCCGGCGAGCAGGATCGGGGTGAGCGAACCGGTCGCGTTCAGCCCCTCCCGGCCGAACTTGGCCAGTTCGTACTCCTCCCGCGCCAAACCCAGCAGGTAGATCAGCGACGAGTCCTTGGTGAGCAGGATCAGCTCGTTGGTCAACGGCGGCAGGATGATCCGGAACGCCTGCGGGATCACCACCGTGACCGTGGTCCTCGCCTGCGACATGCCCAGCGACCGCGCGGCCTCGACCTGTCCCTTCGGGACGGCCTGGATACCTGCGCGCAGTGTTTCGGCGATGTAGGCGGAGCCGACCAACCCCAACGCGATCGCGGCGGTGGAGTAGATGTCGAACCGGATACCGAACGCCAGCGGCACCCCGTAGCCGAGGGCGATGAACACCAACAGCGCCGGAATCCCGCGGAAGAACTCGATGTACAACGTCGCCAGCCAGCGATAGGGACCGACGGACGACAGTTTCATCAGGGCAAGCACCATGCCGATGACGAGCCCCAGACCGAATCCGAGCGCCGTGTACACGATGGTGTTGACCAACGCGGTGCTCAGGATCTCGGGGAACTGCGCCGACGCGGCCTCGACGTTGAAGAACGCGTCCTTGATGGTTTCCCAGTCGGCGAGGAACGCCAACAGCGCGAAGACCAGTACGAGTACGGCGTACTGACCACCGCGGATCACTTTTGCGCGCTTGCGCCGCGACATCGCCATACGACTAACTCCTCAAAGGACAACCGGTGCGGACTCATCGGTCACTGCCCGGCCCGCACCGGTGTCCGTTCCTGATGCACAGTGGCTGTGTGGGCTGCTCGCCCCGGTTCTCCGCTACGCCCCGGTCATTTGGTCTCCGGCTTCTGGCCGAACCACTTCTCGTAGATCTCGTCGTATCGGCCGTCGCTCTTCGCGGCGTCCAACACTTCGTTGATCTTGGCGAGCAATGCGCCGTTGCCCTTGCGGACGGCGATGCCGTACTCCTCGCCCGTCTCGAACTCCGCGGTGACCTCGACGTCCGAGTTGTTCTTGACGTAGTCGTAGAACACGCTGTTGTCGTTGATACCGGCCGCCACCTGGCCCGTCTTCACCGCCGTCTGCAGCAGTGCGAGGTCCTCGAACTGCCGGGTGGTGTAACCGAACTCCTCCTTGTGCTCCTCGGCGTACTTCTCACCGGTGGTGCCGAGTTGGACGCCGAGCACCTTGCCCTTCAGATCTGACAGGTCGGAGATGTCGGAACCCTTCTTCACCAACAGGGCCTGATTGGCGTCGTAGTAGCCCTCGGAGAAGTCCATGACCTTCTTACGGACGTCGGTGATGCTCATCCCCGCCGCGGCGAGGTCGCATTGACCGGTGTCCAGCGCCGCACCGGACTCGATGCTTTCGAAGGAGGTGTCGAAGACCTCCTGCTCGACACCGAGTTCCTCGGCGACGAGGTCCACGAGATCGACGTCGAAGCCCACCGTCTTGCCGTTCTCGGTGAACTGGAACGGCTTGTAGGGCAGGTGGGTGCAGGTGGTCAACTTGCCCTCGTTGACCAGGGTGATCTCGCCACCGGCCTCGCTGTCTCCGCCGGTGTTGACTTCCTCCGCGCAGCTTGTCGCCGTGATGGCGAGGGCGAAGGCTGGCAGCAGGGTCAGCGCCCTTGTGAGTCGACGCGCCACGATGTAACTCCTAGTAGTCCAGGCCGGCCCAGTCCACGTATGGTGCCACCTGAAGGTGCTAATTCACAGCATTAGCTTTGTTACAGGTTGGCTAGTACCGGCGTTGCTCAGCTGGTGGCATGGGCGTCGAGCACGGTGGCGATCGCCTCAGTGACCTGCTGCGCATAGTCGAGATGCAACCACTCGTCGGGCACGTGCGCATTCGAATCGGGCCCGAGCGCACCGGTGACGAGGAACTGGGCCTCCGGGTACTTCTGCCCGAGCAGCCCCATGAACGGGATCGAGCCACCGAGGCCCATGCTCCCGTACGGCTTGCCGAACACCTCGTCGCTGACCTTGTCCAACGCCTTGGCCAGCCACGGCGACAGCTCGGGGGCGTTCCAACCGTCCGCCGCCTCGACCCCCGACAGCTCCACGGTCGCCCCGTACGGGACGTCGGTGGTGAGCGCCTTGGAGATCGCGTCCAGGGCCGCCTGCGAGTCGGCGGTCGGTGGGAGCCGGAAGCTCAACGCCAACGTGGTGCTCGTCCGCAGCACGTTACCCGCGTCGGCGGGTTCGGGCAGGCCGGAGGCACCGATCACGGACAGCGTCGGACGCCAGGTGTTGTTCAGCAGCAGTTCCACCTCGTCGTCCACGACCGGCCGGGTGGAGCCGTGCAGGGGGAAGGAACCGATGAAGGAGCCGGGCGCCGAGGCCACCGTGGCCCGCGCCTCGTCGATCCGGTTGGCCGGGATCTCGACGTGGCATTGCTCGACCGTGACGGTGCCGCTTTCGACGTCCTCGATGCGGTCGAGCAATGCCCGCAGCACCCGGAACGAACTGGGCACCACACCGCTGGCCAGGCCCGAATGCTGCGCGGTGTCGAGTACTCGCACGGTGACGTGGACCTGGGCCAACCCCCGCAGACTGGTGGTCAGCCAGAGTCGTTCGTAGTCGTTGCCGCCCGAGTCGAGGCAGACGACGAGGGAGACCCGGCCGAGCCGGTCGCTCAGGTGATCGAGGTAGGCGGGCAGGTCGGGGCTACCGGATTCCTCACCGGTCTCCAACAGCACGACGATGCGCGCGTGCGACCCGCCGGCCGCCCGCAGCGCCTCGAGCGCGACGGTCGCCGCGTACCCGGCGTAGCCGTCGTCGGCGGAACCACGCCCGTAGAGCCTGCCGTCCCGGAGCACCGGGGTCCACGGCCCGAGCCCTTCGGACCACCCTCCGACGGGGGGCTGTTTGTCCAGGTGGCCGTACATCAAAACGGTGCCCTTGTCCTCCGCGCCCTCGGTGGCGGGCACGTCGAACAACAGCACGGGACTGCGTCCCGGAAGTCGCACCACGTCGGTGCGCGCACCCTCGATCCCTCGGGCGTCCAACCACGCCTTGACGTGTTCGACGGCGGCGTCCAGGTGCCCGTTCTCGGCCCAGTCGGCGTCGAAGACCGGGGACAGCGCCGGGATGGAGATGAGTTTCGACAGGCTGGGCACCACGTCGTCGGCCCACAGCCGTCGGACTGAGTTCTTCACTTTCGCCAGTTCCACGCGCACCATCGTGCCACTCGATGAGACGAGTGAGTGTCTTCACAGAAATATGTCCGGTTCCCGACGACACAATTCGTAACAACGTTTCACAGAGCGTGCCGAACCCGCGACGGCACAGGTCCCGGCGTTGCTCCGAATTACGAAATTCGGCTGTTGCACCATCGGTGGCCCAAGCGTTTTCCCAGCTCAACAACGGGGCAACAGCAAGAAGTGGCCCTCAGGGACTCTCCACAACGCCGATTTCCATGCCAGGATGAGCGCGTGAACCGTCAACGCCGACGGACACCCAGCGCTCTCGGACCCAGATGCGTGCAGGTGGCCGGCGGCGCGCCGCAACGGCCGCCACAAGCGGCCACGCGGCACGACACCAAGGAGATGCGATGTCGTCCCCAGAACAGTGGACGCGCCCGCAGTCTGGCGCCGGATCGGCCGCGACAGCGGCGCAACCGTCCCCAGAGCAGGTGATAGCGGGCCTGCGAGCCACCACCGAAGGCGGAGCTGAACTGACCCAGCTTCTGAATCCCGAAGGCGAACGCCTGCCCTCGCCGGAGTTCGATCCTTACGTCGCCGACATCGACGCCGAAGCGCTGCGCGGCCTCTACCGTGACATGGTCCTGGTCCGCCGCGGCGACCGCGAGTGCAACGCCATGCAACGGCAGGGGCAGCTCGGTATCTGGGTTCCGCTCCTCGGCCAGGAGGCCGCCCAGATCGGCTCGGGACGCGCCCTGAAACCGCAGGACATGGCGTTTCCCAGTTACCGCGAACACGGGGTGGCCTACACCCGCGGGGTGAGCTTCACCGAGCTGCTTGGCATCTTCCGCTGCACCGACCACAGCGGCTGGGACTTCCGCCGCCACAGGTTCCACCCGTACACCATCGTGATCGGCAACCAGGTGCTCAACGCCACCGGCTACGCGATGGGACAGAAGTTCGAGGGCAAGGTCGGTGACGGCCCCGACGCCGAGGCCACGATCTGCTACTTCGGGGACGGCGCCACCAGCCAGGGCGACGTCCACGAGGGCTTCGTGTGGGCCTCCGTGTACGACGCCCCGGTGGTGTTCTTCTGCCAGAACAACCAGTGGGCCATCTCCGAACCCACCGAACGGCAGACCCGACTGCCGCTGTACCAGCGCGCCCGCGGCTACGGCTTCCCCGGCATCCGCGTCGACGGCAACGACGTGCTCGCCTGCCTGGCCGTCACCCGCTGGGCCCTGGAGGAGTGCCGCCGCGGCAACGGTCCGGTGCTGATCGAGGCGTTCACCTACCGCATGGACGCCCACACCACCACCGACGACCCGACGCGTTACCGCCTGGCGGACGAGGTGGAGGCGTGGAAGCTCAAGGACCCCATCGAGCGTGTCCGCGTGCACCTGACCCGTACCGGCAACGCCGACCAGGCGTTCTTCGACGAAGTGGAGGCCGAGGCCGACAGGTTCGCGGCCGAGTTGCGTGACTTCTGCTTCAACATGCCTGATCCGCCACCCGAGCGGGTCTTCTCCGCCGTCTACGCGGAACCGTCCCCGCAGTTGGACGCACAGCGCGAGGAGTACCTGGCATATCTCTCCGGTTTCGCCGATGGAGGTGAGCGGTGATGGCAGCCCCCGTGAAGGCCCCCAACACGAACGCGACGCAGTCGGCGTCGAACGTGCAGAACCTCACCATCGGCAAGGCCCTCAACGCGGGCCTGCGTGCCGCGATGGAGGCCGACGACAAGGTCATCGTGCTGGGCGAGGACGTCGGCAAGCTCGGCGGCGTCTTCCGCATCACCGACGGTCTGCAGAAGGACTTCGGTGAACACCGCGTGCTCGACACGCCGTTGGCCGAGTCGGGCATCATCGGCACCGCGGTCGGGCTGGCCGTGCGCGGCTTCCGACCGGTGTGCGAGATCCAGTTCGACGGGTTCGTCTTCCCCGCCTTCGACCAGATCGTCAGCCAGTTGGCGAAGCTGCACTACCGCACGCAGGGCGGACTCAAGGTGCCCGTGGTGGTCCGCATCCCGTTCGGCGGGGGGATCGGCTCGGTCGAGCACCACTCGGAATCACCGGAGTCGCTGTTCGCACACACCGCGGGTCTCAAGGTCGTGGCGTGTTCGAACCCGGTGGACGCCTACTGGATGATCCAGCAGGCCATCCGGTGCGACGACCCGGTGGTGTTCTTCGAGCCGAAGCGCTTCTACCACTCGGGGGCGTTGAAGGCGCCGGTGGACCCCTCGGCCACACCCGACCCGCTGTTCGCCTCGCGCGTCGTGCGACAGGGCACGGCGGCCACCCTGGTGACGTACGGCCCGTCGGTGCGGGTGTGCCTCGACGCCGCCGAGGCCGCGGCCGAGGAGGGCACGGAGCTGGAGGTCATCGACCTACGCGCACTGTCGCCGTTGGACCTGGGCCCGGTGTTCGAGTCGGTGCGTCGCACCGGCCGGCTGATCGCGGTGAGCGAGGCCCCGCCGGAGGCGTCGATCACCTCCGAGATCGCGGCCCGGGTGCAACAGGAGTGCTTCTACTCGCTGGAGGCGCCGGTGCTGCGGGTGACCGGATTCGACACCCCGTACCCGCCGGCCAAGGCGGAGGAGCATTTCCTGCCGGACCTCGACCGGGTACTCCACGCCGTCGACCGCGCTCTGGACTGGTGAGGAGGAAGGGATGCCCGAGTACAAGCAGTTTCTCCTCGCCGACACCGCGGAGGGGCTGACCGAGGCCGAGATCGTCGAATGGAAGGTCCAGCCCGGCGACGAGGTGAAGGTCAACCAGATCGTCGTGGAGATCGAGACCGCGAAAGCCGCCGTCGAGCTGCCGATCCCATGGGCCGGCGTGGTGACCGAGTTGTTGGCGGAGCCGGGCCAGACCGTGGAGGTGGGTTCGCCCATCCTCACCGTGGACGTCGACCCGAACGGCACGGCGAGCCCGACACCGTCGGGGAACGGGGCGGAGCCCGCGTCCGCCGACTCCGGCGGTGACACCTCCGGTGGCAAGGGCGAGGAGGAGATGCAACCGCTGGTGGGGTACGGGTCGAAGGGTTCCGCACCGGCCAAGCGCAGGCCTCGTAAGAAGGCGGCCGCGGTACGGACCGGTGCCCCCGAGCCGGTGCAGACGGTGGAGGTCGTCAGGCCGCGGACGGCCGTCGAGGACATGACCAAGCCGGCGGTTCCCCCCTCGCCCGCTTCCGCCTCGACGTTCGTGCCGTTGGCGAAGCCGCCGGTACGCAAGCTCGCCAAGGAGCTGGGCGTCGATCTGCGTACGGTGCCGGGCGCGGCCCAGGGTGAGGTGATCACGCGCGAGGACGTGCTCCGCGCCGCCGAGGGCACCTCCACGCCCCCGGCCGCGACCGGGGCGGCCAGGGCGGCACAGCCCGCCGTGGACCCCGCCACTCGGGAACGTCGCGTGCCCATCCGGGGTGTTCGCAAGGCGACCGCGCAGGCCATGGTGGCCAGCGCGTACACCGCGCCGCACGTCACGGAGTTCCTCACCGTCGACGTGACCCCCATGATGGAACTGCGCGAGAAGCTCAAGAACAGCCCCGAGTTCGCCGGCATCAAGTTGACGCCGCTGGCGTTCGCGGCCAAGGCGGTGTGTTTGGCCGCGAAACGCACCCCGGACGTCAACGCGGTGTGGGACGAGGACGCGGGCGAGATCGTCTACAAGGACTACGTGCACCTGGGCATCGCGGCGGCCACGCCACGGGGCCTCGTGGTGCCCAAGGTCCGCGACGCCGACTCCCTGTCGCTGGCGGAGCTCGCACGCGCCATCGCCGACCTGACCGCCACGGCCCGGGAGGGCAGGACACCGCCTGAGGACATGCTGAACGGCACGTTCACCATCACCAACGTCGGCGTGTTCGGCGTCGACGGCGGTACCCCGATCATCAATCCCGGGGAGTCGGCCATTCTGGCGCTGGGTGCGGTTCGGGACATGCCGTGGGTGGTGGACGGCGAGCTCGCGGTGCGCAAGGTGATGCAGCTGTCGCTGAGCTTCGACCACCGAGTGGTCGATGGGCAGCAGGGTTCGCAATTCCTCGCCGACGTGGGCGCGCTGTTGTCCGACCCGGCTGTGGCGATCACGTACTGAGTCACCGAACGGGCCGTGATCGGCGTGGCATGGTTCGTAGCCGACCGGTCACGGCCCGACGGTGGGAGCGGTTTTCCGTCGGTTCTTTTCGCGTCCGTGTTCCGGGATTTGTTCCGAGATGACGATTCGCGGTGGCGGGCGGGAGCAAATCGACGGGTGCGTACGTTGATGTTTATATGGCCGCCATGTTTCTGCTTTGGGTGATCGCCGAGGTCGCCGCGGTGTGGGCCGTGGCCTCCGCCATCGGCCTGTGGGCCACGCTTGCCCTGTTGCTCGCCGGGGCGCTGGTGGGTTCGTGGCTGGCTCGTCGCGAGGGCGGCAAGGCGATCCGCGCGGTCATGGAGACGGCGAGGTCCGGTCGATCCCCGCACAACGAGATCACCGACAGCATGCTCGTGGGGCTGGGCGGTCTGTTGATCTTCGTACCGGGGTTCATCACCGACGCCGCGGGGCTGTTGTTGCTGCTGCCGCCCACCCGTAAGGTGGTGCGCCGCGTGTGGCTGCGTCGACTCAAACGTCGTGGTCCGCTGCGGGCCGGAGGGTTCGCGAGCCGGAGCCGGGTGATCGTGGTGGACAGCGAGGTCGTGCCCGACGCCGATGACCGCCACGACCCACCGCAACGCCGGGTGATCGAGTCCGAGTGACCACCCGAGCACCCCGTGTCAACAGCCCGAATGTCCTGGTCAGGTAGCGTTTGACCGGACAACGGGAGGTACTGGTGGCGCAGGACGTACGGCGCTCGTCCGAAAGGGCTAAGCGGCTGCCCCGAGCGGTCCGCGAGAAGCAGATCCTCGACGCGGCGGTGGAGGTGTTCTCGCAGCACGGCTATCACATGGCGTCGATGGACGTGATCTCCGAGGTCGCGGGTGTGTCCAAGCCGATGATCTACAGCTACCTCGGGGCGAAGGAGGAGCTGTTCGGCCACTGCATCCGCAGGGAGTCGAATCGGCTTTTCGAGGCCGTGCGCGACGGCATCCGACCCGATGTGCCGCCGGACATGCAGCTGTGGCACGGACTGCGTTCGTTCTACGGATTCGTCGCCGAGTACCGGCAGTCGTGGATCGTGCTGCACCGCCACGCGCTCGCCGCGGGTGATCCGTTCGCCAAGGAGGTCACGGCCCTGCGTACCCGGGCTATCGAGCTTGTCAGGGACCTGGTGGTGTCGGCGGGCACCCAGCGGGGCCTGGCTTCGCAGGCCGAGTTCTCCGGTGAGGGCATGGCGGCCGCCCTGGTGGGCGCGGCCGAGTCACTGGCGGACTGGTGGCTGGATAATCCGCACGTACCCGAGGGCGTACTCGCCTCGTGGTTGATGAACCTCACCTGGCTGGGCTTCAACGACCTCGTGGAGGGCTCCGTCTGGCGCCCGCTGGAATAGAGATCTCAGCTGGCGACGGGATTCTCGATCAATTTTCGAATAGTGCCAAACCGCTGAGAAAATCTTTGAGATAACCGGCAGGAATTCTATCACGGCAGTAGACTCCCCCGAACGCACAGGGCGCGAAACCACGGGGGTGTGCCATGCCGCTGGAACTGAACTCGGGCGAGGGCTTTCAGACGGCCGTAGCCAGATCCGTATCGGCCCTGAACGCCGAGGTGATCGCGCAGACGAGGGCTGAGACGAAGAAGTTGGTCGACTCCGCGGAGTCCGGCGGCTTCCGTATCAGCCCCGAAGGCGTGGAACCACTGAAGCAGGCTCTTGCGCGGATGCAGGAACGGCTAGACAGCCTGGCGTATACGACGATCTTCGCCCTGAAGCAGGAGCCGAAACTCGGAAGCCACGCATACGGGAAAACCGTTGCAAACCATTCGCTCAAAGGCGCAGTAGAAGACCCCGGTTCGGCGAGCATGGTCATCGAAAAATTGCGAAACATCCTGGAAGACGCAGGAAAAGCACTCGACCTCGCCGTGGCGAATTACCTGGAGCACGAGCATGGAATCGCGCAGACCCTGAAAAGGAGAAATATCTGATGCCCAGGATGTCCACCATTTCCTCCATCGGCATCGGCGCACTCCTATCGCTGATTCTTTGTGGTTGCTCGAACAGTGAAACAGGGTCCGCCGAACCAACGGATGAACCGCCCAACCCACAACCGAGCGCAAGCTCTGCCCCGACAGGATCCGGTGAGACACCGGACTCCGAGGAGTTGGAACCCTGCTCACTTCTCTCACTTTCAGACATTGAGGAATTCGGTAGCTTCCAGCCACCAGCCGAGAAAAAGACCGGCGGATTACGACACTGTGCTTTCATCGGGGAACGACAAAACGGGGAAAGCGGAAGAATCCCATCGATCGGTGTGGGGATTCGAGAGAGCAGTGTCGGCGAGGCCGTCGACGTCGGACTCGGTGTCGAGGAGGCGACCTTCAACAGCCGTGAAGCGGCATTGATCCCCGATCCGGACGGCGGCTGCATCATCGCCCTCGCCTTGACCGAGACCTCACGTGTCGACGTCGGTGTCACCGGAATCGACACCGAGGAAGCCTGCCAGCTTGTCGAGCAAGTCACCGAGATCGTCGAACCGAGGCTCCCTGGGGGGAACTGAGATGACTGAGCACACGCCGTCACCGGTCGATGCCGAAGAATTCTTGCGGATGTCGGCGTTCGAGCAACGGGATTACCTGGAACAGGGTGGTGTCCCACCCAAACTGACCAGCGACCAGATCCAACAGCTTCCGTCAGTCCAAGTGGACGATTACCTGCGCGCCCGCTACAACGCCGAGGGAGGCGGGTTGAGTTGGTTCGGCTTCCTGAACTCGATCAGAGCCGAGCTCGAAGCAGGCGCCATCAACGCAGAGAAATGGAAAGAAATCCACGACTCGAACTCCGAATTCAAATACGTCGACGGCCTGCAACCGTCTGATGCCCACTACCCCGGCCACGAACACGAAAGCCTGAAGAGATACGTCAACGAGGAGCTCGATCCGGCACTCGTTGAGGACATCTCGAGGGCCTACCACGACCTACACACGGCTTTCAAGGATTTCACCACCGAACTGAAAGAGGCCATCGGGAAGTCCCAACAGGAATGGGAGGGTGAGGCAGCCAGCGGCGCTCACGGCTACTTCGACAGCCTCGCGGGTTGGTCGGAGGCCAACTCGCACAACGCTGAACTCGCATCGTCGGTCATGGCACAGCAGTCCGAGGCCGCCAGTACGGCGAAGAACAGTATGCCCGAGCCCATCCCCTTCGATCTGTCGAAGGAGATGGGGAACTGGTTCTCGAACCCTCTCAACATCGTCGATGAGATCTCCCAGACCATTCAAAAGTCGGAGGACAGCCGGGCCGCGCATGAGCAGGCCGCGGAGGTCATGCACCGCTACGACAACCAGCTGTACGAGGCAGCGTCGAAACAACCGCTGTTCGCCGAGCCGCCGACGTTCGGTGGGGGCAGTGGCGACAGTGGCACCAAGCCCAGCGAGACGATTCGGGTTCCGGAGACTTCCACCGACAGCGGTACTACCACCTCGGGGTTCGTCGACGGTGGTGTGCCCAAAGGATCGGTTCCCTCCACCACCGGTGGCAATACGGGCTACACCGGTGGTGGCTCCACCCCGATTCCGCCTGGGGGTGGGCCTTCGACCGGGGCTGGTGTGGTGCCACCGGCGACACGGCCCTCCGGACTGAACCCCGGCGGCATGACCCGGCCTCCGGCCGGGGGACGCGGTTCCCAGCGCAGTGGGTTCGGACCCGGCAGCATGGGCGCGGTCCCGGCCGCGGGTATGGCCGGTGGCTTCGGCCCCGGCGGCGCCGGAGGCGGAGGCTACAGCGGCGGCCGGGTGCCGGGAGCTGGGTTCGGCCCCGGCGGCGCCGCCGGGGCTGG
>SMEZ01000009.1_pt1 | contig 95157 bp, 81 predicted proteins | sample 2456351 | NCBI WGS metagenome assembly SMEZ01 (sample SAMN10132605, study PRJNA489261) | soil metagenome | isolation source: day120 antibiotic-loamy sand soil ammended with composted manure from dairy... | place: USA | collected 2015-04-01 | reverse complement strand
CCTGCCACTCCTCCCCGTTCCTCGGCCAGAGACGACCGCGGCTCCTCCTTCGTGGAGATGGGGGTGGTCACCCTGGTCGCGGTGGGGGTCATCACCGCTGTCCTCCAATCCCCGGTCGGGGAAGTGCTCCACGACAACGTTCGCGAAATGGTCTGTCTCGTTGACGGACCCGAGTGCGGGGGTGAGACGTGGACGGAGATCCAGCGGCCGGAAGAACCCGAAGAGTACGTCTTCACCTTCCCCATCGGCTACTACAACGGCCCCGTCATCGGTGAAGGAGACGCCCGGGTCGCTATCGAATGGGCCCTGTCCAAACAGGGTCTGCCGTATGTGTGGGGCGGCACCGGACCGCACGGATACGACTGTTCCGGGCTGGTTCAAGGAGCCTGGCGAGCCGCAGGCGTACAAATCCCCCGGACCACCTGGGAACAGCGGGCTGCTCTACCGCCGGTGAGCAGAGACCAGCTTCAACCGGGTGACCTGATCTTCTTCCACACCATGAGCAACTACCCGCCCCCGACCCACGTCGGCATGTACATTGGCGACGGCAAAATGGTGCACGCTGGAAACCCGGTCAACGTCACCCAGGTATTCGGCAACCCTTACTGGGAGTCCCGCTGGGTGAGCGCAGCACGGGTCCCCCAGCGGTCCGGGTGATCATGCCTCTTCTCAGGCTTCTCGGTACGCCGCGCCCACTATCCGGTTTGTGTGGCGCGTTTCCTGCAACAGCCCACCCGCACGGTCAGGGACGGTGATGTTCTCCCTTCAGCGCCGCACCGCTGTTGCCGCTGCCGCGGTGCTGCTCATCTCTGGGACCGGGTGTGTTTCTTCCAGCGCCCCGGCTGCAGCACCCTCCAGCGAGCCCCTTTCCGCCGAGGCGCAGCTCGTCCGTGAGCTGGGCTGCACTAGCTGTTCGCCCGACGTTCACACGGTTTCTGGGCTGACCTACCAGGACACGCCCGTGCGTGCGCTGATCGCCGCAGCAGAACTGGAGCCGCACCCGGTGACCGGGGCAACCCACACCACTCGGATCTTCCTGCTAGACGAGGACGACGAACTCGTCGCCAGCAACCTGAACGAACCCCCCACCGGGTTCGTCCCACTGCCTCCCGCTGACTTCGACGACAGTTGGACTATCGCAGAAGACGGCACGTTCCTGCTGCTGACCAAATACCGCGGGGTGGCCGGGCTCCAGCAGATCTCCTGGATGCGCCCCGACCTTCCGGAAAGCGTCACCCAGTTCAGCCTCACCGGCCCGCTCACCGCTGGACAGCGCGACGTGGAAACCGCGGACCTCGACGGTGACGGATCCGTAGAAATCGTGGGCTATCTCGGAGATGACAACCCTGATTGGGCTGAAAGATACGTGAAATTCTTCCACCGGTTCGACCCGGACAGCGGAGCCTACTATCCGTGGCGCTGTGCTGAAAGCACTGACGGAGGCGTCACCTATCCGGAGCCGGTGCCCATGCACGAGGCCCCCTGCTACGAATTCAGCAGTGGAGAGCTGCCTTGGGAAGCAGAGGGGTAGTTCACCGCCCCACCCCTCTGCAGCGTCAGCCGGGCGGGTTTCCCGCATCTTGCGGAGCAACCTGTTCAGTGGCGGCCCAGAATGTCGATGGTGTAGATGACGGTCTCTTCTTCAGGGATGCCGATCTCCGGGTTTCCTCTGCTGCCGAAGGCGAGCTGCGGTGGGACCACGACAAGGATCCGACTCCCGGTGGGAGTGCCGGGAAGAGCCTCATCTAATCCGGGGATGAGCTGGCCGATACCGACGGTGTAGGCGCTGGGACGGCCGTTCCACTCCCACGTGCTGTCGAACACTTCGCCGCTGTGCCAGGCCACTCCCGCGAACTGGATCACCACCCGGTCGCCTTCCTGGACCGGATCACCTTCACCTTCGATCAAGGTGATTTTCTCCAGTTGTTCCGGGGGAGGGGTAGTCGGCGATACGACCCGCGGATGCCGGTGGTTGGAGACGTCGATTCCCAGTGGCGGCTCGGTGGTTTCCTCCTGCTCTCCGGGAACTGTTTCGCCTGCCACATAGTGGTCGACGACGTCGATGACATAAGCGGTGGCCGCTGCAGTCTCCTGGCCTGCCGACGGATCCTCCGGCAGGGACAGCACGGTCCGGCTGCCTTGCTCCCATCCTGGTCCGGCATCGTCGAAAAGTTCGCCTGCACCGAGGTCGTCGACGGTGAGCAGCACGTCCGCCCCGTCCGAGAAGTTGGAGAAGACCGGTTCGCCGACCCCCTGGGAGCCGTTCCACACGTACTGCGCCATCCGCACCACGAGCAGCGCATCCTTGCCTGCTGGCAGTCCTTTGCCGGGCAGGATGGTCTGGTATTGCGGTTCTGCGGGGAGCGGCCCAGTGAACACGACGCGGGGCTCGCTCCCGAAATCCCCGGTTACTTCCGGGAGTTCACCGCCCTCCCCGGCACAGGCCGTGGCCAGCAGCAGCGCGGAGAGCGGCAACAGGAGGGCTGAGCGGAAGACACCACGAGCGGCCACGGGGCCTCCCCTCATGTGCGGAACGCCTCGGCGCGCAGGTAGACCCGGGCAGTGTCGTCGTCCATCGGCAAGACCACGGCTTCGATGTCGGCTCCGGTGGACTGGATGACGGCAGAGCATCCCCAGACGGGTTCGTTGGCGGCTGCAAGGTCGGATTCGGGGATACGCAACGTTTCTGCCTGTTCGTCGCTCACTCCTCGCGCTTGGATCAGGTAGTTGCCGACCTGTTCGCAGAGCTGGTCAGCTGCGGCTCGCGGGCCGCCGAAGGAGACCCAGTAGACCGGGCTTCCCCGGTCGTCGAGTTCCACCGTGATCTCCGGGTTTTCGGCTCCGTCAGGCAGATGCACTCCGGAGAACTCGTGGAACGCCTCCGCGGAGGCCTCCGGGGTACTGGTCGGGCTCTGCTCCACCTGCCCTCCCCTGTCCGTTGCTCCGCTGCCCTCGTCACTTCCGCAGGCGGTGGCGGCGAGCACGACGCAGGCGGCAAGCGTCGCCTGCAGGACCGTGCGTTTCATCAGAAGGTTCCTTCCCGAATCTCTTCCTGGGACTGCCCGTAGGCCAGGTACTCCCGGGCAATCCCGACCCGGTGCATCTCAGCCAAAGTCTCGTCGCTCACGGTAAAGGGTCCGATCTGGGTGCTTTTTCCGCCATCCCAGTTGTACTGGTCGCGGATATTGACCCGGGTCCTGCTCTCGTAACGCCATTCACCGCCGGGTTCACTCGGAGGATAGACGGTGATCTGTCCTGTGACGTTGTACTGGATTCCCCCCAGCGCAAAGAACCAGTCTCGCGAGTACGAGGGGGAGATGTAGAAACCTGTCCACGCGGTGTTGACAGGAAAAGTGACGGGACCGTCAACCCCTTCGGCTTGGGCCTGGGCGATAGCGGTAGCCGCGAGGTTCTCTAGCGTGGTGTCGACCTCATCACGGAATTGTGGGACGTCATTCAGCATCTGGTCCACGTCCTGTTCCAAGGGTTCGCCGCTGTTGCTAAGGAAATGCAGCAGGTTGCGGGAGGCGTTCGGCCACTTTCCGGCCATCGCATTGGCGGCGCTCTCCGCCAGTGCGCGCATCAAGCGCGCCTTTGCTTGGCTGGCGAGGGAGTCTTCCGACCCCCATTCCCCGGCTCCTTCATCGACTGGCTCCCAGGCGGGAGGCTCAGGGACCGGGGCCTGTTCGCCCGGTACTGGGTCGCCTAAACCGCTGGGCTGGTGGGGGGAAGGCCCGCAGGTGCCTGTGGTTTCCTCTGGACTGCCGTTGCGCCGCTCGCGGTCGTTGTCCGCCCTCCGGGCGTCCCGAGCCGTGTCCCGGCGGTCGTGGTCTACCCCCAGTCCGCCGGGGGCGCAGTCCTGTGGCGGGGAATCCTGGAGCGGGGTGATGCCCGCGCCGGGACCGTTGGCTTGAACCGTTGAGTAGAGCGGCGCCTCACTTCCGGACGTCGTGTGTCCCGCTGTCTCGGTCTCGCAGTCCGCTGAATCAAGGATCCGGCACACTGCCCCGGTTGCTCCGTCGCGGACCGTGGCCGCAATTCCTCCCCACGCAAAAAAGAGCACGGTGGCAATCACCGCGATCAGCGCCACGACCCCGCCGTACTCTACATATCCAGCGCCGGTGTCCTCTTGCGGAGGCGGCGGTCTCAAGCGCACGGTGCGATCACCTCGCGTTATCGGAACGGCCCAATCCTGCCTGCGGCACAGGTTCGTGGAACGGCGAGATCGTAGGCAGGAAAATGGTCGGGCAGCTAGAGCCCCAGGCATCAATTCCTTCCCGGCTGGTCCTAAGTAATTCCCGGGGATCCCGAGGGCGGCTAGGACCGAGGGCCCAACTCTTACGGCCACTGCAGATCTGTGCTTCAACGATCGGAATGCGTAAAATGCGAGCGCGTTCCCTTAACTAAGGTTCGCGGCCGTGAGCCGCGGTGGCAGAAAGCGCTGCACCGTGCCTCCTGCTTTTTCATCCCGACCGGAGCCAGCCGACGGCCACCGGTACGCCCACGCCCGCCAGCATCCCGCGGATGTGCCGCGCCCGGGAACGTCCGCGGATCTGACTTCTGAGTCGCTGCTGCGCCCTGTGCGGCGTCCGCCCCGCGAAGGGTGGCGGCGTGCCTTGTTCACCGTGAGCCGGGGCCTCATCAATCCGGGTGAGTCCCGGGCGGAGCGGCACCGCCGGGAGTTGTGCGCCCTTGTGCGCGGTCCTGCGGTGAGCGACCACCACCGGATCGTCGTACTCAGCATGAAGGGCGGGGTCGGCAAGACCACGACAGCGGTCGGACTCGGTGCTGTGCTCGCTGAAGAGCGTGGTGACCGGGTGATCGCGGTGGATGCTGCCCCCCATGGGGGCACGCTGCTGGACCGGCTGCCCACTCCCCTGCGCCCGCAGCGCCATGCCCGTGACCTGCTGGCTCGCCGGGAAACCGTGAAAAGGTACTCGGATGTGCGCGCTTTTACGGGGCAGGCGCCGTCCCGGTTGGAGTTTCTCGCTTCGGGGACTGATCCGGAGGGGTATCCGGCTCTGAGCGACGGCGACTACCGTCATCTCGCCCGGATTGTGGAGCGCTTCTACTCCATCTGCATCACCGACTGCGGCACTGGCATGCTGCATCCCGCGATGCGGGCGATTTTGGACCTGGCCGACCAGGTCATCGTGGTCTGCCCCACTTCGGTGGACGGGGCACGTTCCGCCTTGGCCACGGTGGACTGGTTGGAAACCAACGGGTATGCGGCGCTTGCCCGCTCCTGTGTCACCGTGCTGTCCCGGGTGGCGAAGTCCCCCAGTATCGACCTCGACCAGTTGGAGCGGCATTTTTCGGACCGCTGCCGGCGGGTGCTGCGCATCCCCGAGGACCCCCATTTGGAGGAGGGCGGGCCGGTTGACCTTGCCCGGCTGCGTCCCGCCACCCACCTGGCCTATCTGGAATTGGCTGCTGAGGTTGCCGCGGTCTTCCGCTGACCGCTCCCCGGGCGGTGGGCCTGCGGGCCCACGGGAAATTAGGGCCTGGGCTGCTATCCGCCCCGGTGCACTGTTTCCTACAGTGCGCTGCCATGTGCTGCTGGCCTCGAAGTGACCGCGGCGGCGCTTTTGTCGAATACGTCGCCGTTCTGGTGCTTGTCTGCGCCGCCGTGGCCGTCGTGGTGGCGTTCGTGCTCCCCCAGCCGGTCGCTGACGGAGCTGCCCGTGCTGTCTGCGTGATCCTGCAGCTCGATGACTGTGACGGACTGTCCGGGAGTGTCGAGGAGGCTGCTGACGCCGAGTACGAACCCGAGCGCTGCCTGCTCAGTCGGCAGACGGACATTGCGGGATACCAGGTTGAGGTGGTGATCACCTTCGGCACCCAGTTCTCGTTCATCCAAGAGTCGTTCTCCACCGGGGAAACCCATGTGACGCTGGTGGACACCGAGAAACTGGAGGCTTCGCTGGGGGCGGGCGCCAGTCTCAACGTGACGAAAGCGTTCCAGCTCGGCGCGGAGATCAACGTGGGGGCCGGTTTGAGCCTGCCTAACGGCAGCACCTGGGTGTTCAGCAGCCCGGAAGAGGCCGCACAGTTCATGGACGACCTGCGGACCCGGCAGCGGATCGACTTCACCAGAAGCGTCAGCCCGCTCGCCGGGTGGGTGGCTGAGTTGGTGTGGGGTCCTGACATTCCCGAGCCGGACATTGTGCGGGAGGGGTGGGAAGGCGAGCTCGGTGTGGACGGCTCCGCCGGGGCTGGTTTCGGCAACGAACGCCAGAAGGGCGGAGACGGAGGCCACGGTGGCGTTGAGGAGTGGGGGATCAACCCGAAGCTCCAAGTGGAGGGCGCGATCGGGGTGACGGCGGCGCTCAGCCAGTCCACGGACCGACGGGATGGCAGTGTCTCCACCACGTATTCGCTCGGCGGTACGGCGAGCATCGGCGCGGACTGGGTGGTCGGTGGCTGGACACCGAGCGGGGAGCGCTCAGGCACCTTGACGGTCACGAGAGACCGCGCGGGGCAGATCACGCAGCTCACGCTGACCCAGGTCGCGGCGAGCGGGGACCGGGTCACGGTGACCACTACCGAGCTGGCAGTGGAGACCGCGGCGGAGCGCGCCATGGCCGAGGAGTGGATGGGCTGGCTCGCCTACGGCCGGGTGCTTCCGCTGACGTGGGATGCTCTGGCCCCCACCGAGCTGGCGGACGATGCGGGTCCGTTCGAACGGTGGCTTTTCACCGAGGGGCGCACGTCGCGGGTGCATTACGGCAGCTCCGACAACATCCACGAGGTGAGCGGCAGCGTCAAGCTCGGGGTGAGCCTGGGGTTGGGCGGCACGTGGGGTGACGAATCGTTGCACGTCACCGGCGCCGAATATCTGGGCGCTCCCACGGACGGCGTCCGCTCCTATATCCCCTACGAAGCCTGTTCCTGAAGGAGATGTGTGGTCATGGTGGTCTGTTGGCTGGTCGGTGTGGTGGCGTGGCTGGTCTGCACCACGGTGGCGGCGGGCGTGATCGTGCACACTGCCTCGGTTGAACAGTTGTCCTCGTTCGACGGGGTGGTGCTGTGGTACGGCTCTTCCGGTTTCTTGTGCGCGCTGCTCGCTGCCGCGGTGGCGGCGCTGGCGCACCGTGGTCCGCACCGGGACCGTTGGGGCCGGGATGCTGTGGCGTCCCTGGGCGGGCCGGTGGCTGCTCTTGTCGCTAATGCTGTGCTTGCGGGGCTCCAGCCTGCTACCGACTGGGGTGGCTTCCTGGTCACCACGGTGTTGTCGCTGGCCGGTGCGGTAGCCGGGTGGCAGTTGGGGCGGGCGCTGCGGCCTTCCCCTGGATCGCGTCTTGGCGGTTAACCGTGGTGGCAGGCGACCTGGTGGTCGGTGTCGCCGAGTGGCCGCAGCGGGGGCGGCTGGCTGGTGCAGATACGCCGCTCCGCGTCGGTGAGGGTGCGGAATTTGGGGCAGCGGGTCTGGAACCGGCAGCCCACCGGCGGGTCGGCAGGGCTGGGCAGGTCTCCGGAGAGCACGGTGCGGTTGCGGTGTGCCGCGTCCGGGTCGGGGACGGGAAGGGCAGACAGGAGCGCCTGGGTGTAGGGGTGGCGGGGCGCGGTGAGGACCGGTTCGGTGGCGCCGATTTCGACGATCACCCCCAGGTGCATGACGGCGACCCGGTCGGCGACGTGGCGGACGACCGCCAGGTCGTGGGTGACGAGCAGGCAGGACAGTCCCAGGCGGGCTTGGAGTTCTGTGAGCAGGGCGAGGATGCCTGCCTGCACGGAGACGTCGAGCGCTGATACGGGTTCGTCCAGCAGCAGCAGTTTCGGGTTGAGGGCGAGGGCTCGGGCGATGCCGACTCGTTGGCGTTCGCCACCGGAAAGCTGGGCGGGGCGGCGCTGGGTGAAGGAGCTGTCGAGGCCGACGAGGGAGAGGACTTCGCGCACGCGGTGGGGGATGTCGCGGCGCGGGTAGCGGTGGATCTGCAAGGGTTCCGCCACGATTTGGGCGACGGTCATCCGCGGGTCGAGGGCGGACGAGGAGTCTTGGAAGACCACTTGGAGGTCGCGGCGGAGCGCGAACCGCTGTTGCGGGGTGAGGGTGGCCGTGTCGTGGCCGAGGACGGTGATCCGGCCGTGGGCGGGGCGGGCGAGTTCGAGGATTTCCGTGAGAAGGGTGGATTTTCCTGCTCCTGACTCGCCGACGAGGGCCAGGGTTTCGTGTTCGCGGAGGTCGAAGCTGACCCCGTCGAGGGCGTGGATCGCCCCGGCCCGGCGGCGGAAAAGGCTGCCCCGGTACAGCGGGTGGTGTTTGACGAGGCTGTCGACAGCGAGCACGGTGGACCGCTGGTCTCGGGGCGGCCGGGTCGGGGACGCGGGTGCGGGCTGGGGGTAGAGGTCGGCCGCGGTCCACTGGTGGGCGGTGATGTCGGCAAGGCGGTGGCAGGCTGCACGGTGGCCGGCGGGTGCGGTGGGGTCCACCGGTTGCAGGGCGGGGGGTTCAGCCGTGCATGCGGGGAGTGCGATGGGGCAGCGCGGTGCGAAGGGGCACCCGCGGGGCGGGGCGGTGGGTGGGGGCGCGGTGCCGCTGATGGGCGCGGGAGGCGCGGGGTCGGTGGTGTCGACGCGGGGCAGGGCGGCGAGGAGGCCCATGGTGTAGGGCGTGCGGGGATGCCGGTACACCTCTGCCACGGTTCCCGTTTCTACGGGCTGTCCGGCGTACATGACGAGAACGCGGTCGGCGATTTCCGCGACAACGCCGAGATCGTGGGTGACGAGGACGATGGCAGCGCCGGTATCGCGGCGGATGGTGGCGAGGAGGTCGAGGATCTGGATTTGGACGGTGGGGTCGAGTGCTGTGGTGGGTTCGTCGCAGAGGATGACGTCGGGGTTGTTGGCGATCGCCATGGCGATCATGACGCGTTGACGCATTCCGCCGGAGAGTTCGTGGGGGTAGGCGTCGGGGAGGCGTTCCGCGTCGGGGATGCCGACCCGGCGGAGGAGGGCGACTATGCGGTCTTTGACTTGGGCGCGGGAGAGTCGGGGCTGGTGGAGGCGGAGGGCTTCTGCCAGGTGGAAGCCGACGGTGTGGACGGGGGTGAGGGCGGCTAGCGGGTCTTGGGACACGGTGGCGACAGTGGCTCCGCGGATCGCGGCGAGTTCCCGTTCGGTGAGGCCGAGGAGTTCTCGCCCGTGGAGTCGGATGGATCCGGTGATGCGCGTGCGGTCGGGGAGGAGGCCGAGCACGGCGAGGAGGGCCGCTGTTTTTCCGGACCCGGACTCGCCGACGATACCGAGGATTTCTCCGCGGTGGAGCTGGTAGCTGAGGCCGCGTACCGCGGGGACGGGCTGGCTGTGCGGTGTGGCGGGGAAGGTGACGTGGAGGTTGTCGACGCACAGCACGGGTTCGACTGCGGGGTGCGGTCTGGTGGTGTGGGGGGAGGACGCCGGCCCGGGGTGAGTCTCGGTTCCAGTCACGGTGTGCATCCTAGGTGGTGGACGGCTGGCGGGGACGGGGCGTGGTCAGGCGCGGTGGACGGGGATGCCGCGGGTGAGGGCGTCGCGGAGTCCTTCGCCGAGGAGGTGCACGGCGGTGACGAGGAGGACGAGCAGCCCCGTGCAGAAGCCGAACATCCACGGGTGGGTGGTGGCGTACCGGGTGCCGTGGGCGATCAGGGTGCCGAGGGACACGTCGGGGGGTTGGACGCCGAGTCCGACGTAGGACAGTCCGGTCTCGGCGAGGATCGCGGCGCTGACGTTGACGGTGACGTCTGCGACGAGCAGGCCGGACAGGTTGGGCAGCAGGTGGCGGATGATGATCGTGGTGGGGGAGGCACCCAGGTAGCGGGCGGCGCGGATGTATTCGTGGTGCCGCAGGGAGCGGGTGGCGGCGCGGACCATGCGGGCGGTGACCATCCAGCCGAACGCGGCGAGCAGCAGGATCAGGGCTACCCAGCCGCCTTTGTCGACGATGGGGAAGAGGACAGCGAGGACGAGGAGGGGTGGTACGACGAGGGCGAGGTCGGTGAGCCAGGTGAGGAGGCGGTCGGGGAGGCCGGGGAAGTATCCGGTGATGGCGCCGACTACGGCGGCGAGCGCGGTGGTGAGGACGGCGACGAGCAGTCCGATGAGGAGGGATTTGCGGAGGCCGACCAGGGTGATGACGTACAGGTCTCGGCCGCTGCCGTCGGTTCCGAACCAGTGGCGTGCGGAGGGTGGTTGCAGGAAGCTTGTGTAGTCGCGTTCGGTGAAGCCCCATGGTGCGGCGAGCGGGCCGAGCCAGGCGAGCAGGGTGAGCAGGATCAGTAGCCCGGCTCCCACCAGGATGCGGGGGTGGCGGAGCCCGGCTGGCCAGCGGGCGGAGGGCGGTGCGGGGGGCCGCGGCGCGCTGGTGGCGGGGCCCGATGGGGGCATGGTGTCTCCTTGGTCGCTGGGTTCCGGCGGGCCTGGCCGGCCGGGTGTCCGGTCACGTGCGGGGCCGGCTTGACCTCTGCCACAGGTTGACGCCGAGGTCGGTGGCGTGCCGGTCGATTTCGGCGAGTTCCGCGTCGGTGAATTCCGGGGCGTGCACTGCGGCAAGGTTCTCCTCGAGTTGCTGCACGCTGCTCACCCCGATGAGTGCCGAGGTGACTCGGGGGTCGCGCAGCACCCAGGAGATCGCCATTTGGGCCAGGCTTTGGCCGCGTCGGGCCGCAATGTCGTTGAGGGCGCGGATGCGGGCGAGGTTGGCTTCGGTGAGCCAGTCCGGGGAGAGCGAGGTGCCTGCGGCGGCCCGCGAGTTGGCGGGGATGCCGTTGAGGTATTTGTCGGTGAGCATGCCTTGCGCTAGCGGGGAGAAGGCGATGCAGCCGACTCCTTCGGCTTCCAGCGTGTCGAGGAGGCCGTCGTCTTCGATCCACCGGTTGACCATGGAGTAGGAGGGTTGGTGGATGAGCAGCGGGGTGCCCATCTGCCGCAGGATGGTCGCGGCTTCGACGGTGTGCTGGGGAGAGTAGGAGGAGATGCCTACGTAGAGGGCTTTGCCGGAGCGCACTGCGGCGTCGAGGGCCGCCATGGTCTCCTCTAGGGGGGTGGAGGGGTCGTAGCGGTGGCTGTAGAAGATGTCGACGTGGTCGAGTCCTAGGCGGGCCAGGGACTGGTCGAGGCTGGCCAGGAGGTATTTGCGGGAGCTGCCGCTGCCGTAGGGGCCGGGCCACATGTCCCATCCGGCTTTGGTGGAGATCACGAGTTCGTCGCGGTAGGGACGGAAGTCTTCCCGCAGGATGCGGCCGAAGTTGAGTTCGGCGGCGCCGGGCGGCGGTCCGTAGTTGTTGGCCAGGTCGAAGTGGGTCACGCCCAGGTCGAAGGCGCGGCGCAGGATGGCGCGCTGGGTTTCCAGCGGGCGGTTGTCGCCGAAGTTGTGCCAGAGGCCGAGGGAGATGGCGGGCAGGTCAAGTCCGCTGCGCCCGGTCCTGCGGTAGGGCATGCGGCCGTTGTAGCGTTCCGGGTCCGCGCGGTAGACGCCGGCGGGGGGAACGTCGTTTCGGGGAATGTCGCCTCTATGCACCATGGGGACGATCCTGCCATGTCGGGGTTGTGCTGGATACCCCGTTCCCGCAGGGTTGGGGCCTTTCGAGGAGTGTTTGGGGTGGGCTTGACCGAGGCGGGGCCTGCGGGGTAGTGCGTCCGGGAGCCAGGGGTGGTGTCCCTGGGGCGGCGGGCGAGGCGGCAGGGGTTGGCGGGCCGGTGGTGTTTCCCGCAGGGGGGCGGGGCGGCTTCGGGTGGGCCCCGCCCCCTGCGGGGGCCGCGGCACCGGATGCGGGGCGCGGCCCGGGGGAACGTGGTTAGGCTGAGCCCACTTTCTTGCCTCGGGTGTGCCAGATCGCGACGACGGAGGGGCGGGGGAAGTCCCCGTCAGGCCAGGTGCTGGTGGGGTTTTCCACGGTGCCGTCTTCCCCGGGGTGCTGGGGTGCGATGAAGACGGTCTTGTCGTCGGGGGTGATGAACGGGCCGCAGCATTCCGCGCCGACGGGGACGGTAGCGAAGGTTTTGAGTTCCCCGCGGTGGCGGCCTTTTACGGGCATCACGTGGAGGGCGTCGTTGACGCCGAGGGTGCCGGGCTGTCCGTCGGTGGCGATCCACAGGTTCCCGCTCTTGTCGAAGGCGATGTTGTCGGGTGAGGAGATCGCGGCGACTTTGGACTTGTCGTATCCGGCGTAGTAGGTGTCCGGGTCTTCGGGGTTGCCGCAGACGAGTACCACGGTCCAGGTGAAGGTGGTGGCCCCGGAGTCGTTGCGGTGTTCGGTGATTTCCAGGATGTGGCCGTATTTGTTGGCGGCGCGCGGGTTGGCTTCGTCGACTTGGTCGGGGCGGCGGGCAGAGTTGTTGGTGAGGGCGCAGTACACCTTGCCGGTGGCAGGGCTGGCTTCGATGTCTTCTGGCCGGTCCATCTTGGTGGCGCCGACCGCGTCAGCGGCGAGCCGAGTGTGGATGAGGACTTCTGCGACGGTGAACCCGTCGACGTAGCTGCGTTGTGCATCGCACAGCGGGATCCACTCGCCGGTGCCGTCGAATGCGCCGTCGTCGGGCAGGCGTCCCGAGCCGTCGATCTGGTCGGCAGGGCTGTTTCCGGTGAACCGGGCCACGTACAGGGTTCCTGAGTCGAGCAGGGTGTCATTGTGGCGGCGGGATCCTGGACGGTACTTCTTGTCGCTGACGAACTTGTAGATGTAGTCGAATCGTTCGTCGTCGCCCATGTAGACGGCGACCCGCCGGTCTTTGGTGAGCCGGATGGTGGCGGCTTCGTGTTTGAACCGGCCGAGCATGGTGCGTTTCCGCGGCTGCTCGTGGGGGTGGAACGGGTCGATTTCGACGATGTAGCCGAACCGGTTGGCTTCGTTGGGGTGTTTGGACAGGTCGAAGCGTTCGTCGACCCGGTCGAACCTCCGGTTGCCGCGGCGGGTGTCGCCGGAGGTGGCGATGCCGTAGCGGCGCAGAGCGGGTTTGGTTTCTTCGGGTGCGCCTTCTCCGCCGACGAAGTACTGGTTGAAGTTTTCTTCGGCGGTCAGCACCGTGCCCCAGGGGGTGATGCCGCCACCGCAGTTGTTGAGCATGCCCAGGACTCTGGTTCCTGACGGGTCGGCTGCGGTGCGCAGCAGCGGGTGCCCGGCCGCGGGCCCCGTGAGTTTCATGGGGGTGGTGGCGGTGATGCGGCGATTGTAGGGGCGCCGTCCTTTGGTGACGAGACGCCATTCCCCAGTGGTGCCGACCCGTTCGATTTCGACGACGGATCCGCCGTGTGCGGCCATGGAGATCTTGATCTGCTCCAGGTCGGCGGTAGAGCCGTCGGTGTATCCGGCGAACATGAGGTTTTCGTTGGTGTATTCGTGGTTCACCCAGAGCAGGGCTCGCCGCGAGTCAATGGGGAAGAAGCTGACGTAGTCGCAGTTGTAGCCGAATTGTTTTTCTTGGGCTTCTGCGCTCTGGTTGGCGAAGTCGAATTCGGGTGCGCCGGGGACTACCGGGTCGCCCCACCGCACGACTACCCGGTGGGCGTAGTTGCGGGGCACGGTGACGGTGTCGTCGGTGTTGGGCCGCACCGGGGTGAAGTCGAGGCGGGAGTGGGGGTGGGGGTGCGGTCCGCCGTGGTGGCCGTGGGCGTGCCCGGGTCCCGCGAGTGCCGGGTCGGCTTCGCTCACTGCCAGGGCGGAGATTCCGATGCTGACCGCGCCAGCCTGCAGCATGCCACGGCGGGACAGCACCGCGGTGTAGATGTCTCCGAAGTAGGGGTTGCTGCTGGTGTTCGGCGCTTCGTGGTAGCAGGCGTCACCGCAGCGGAACCGGCAGGTCACCCGGGAGCGTCCGCCACGGACGCCGAGGAGCGGCAGCAGTCGGCGGGGGACGTTTTCGGTCACATGTCCTCCTGGTCGTGGGCGAAAAGCGGCCCTCCCCCAATGGCGCGGAGAGGCGCGCGGTGGGTGTGGCGGGGAAGGGATCACCGGTCTGAGACCACCGTCCCGGAAACGCTGGTCGAATTCGTGAATCTGCCGTGAACCGCACCCCAATTTTGCTGGCATCGCCTGCGGTGAGGAGGGTTCTGCGTGCTTCGCAATTCTCTTCTTGCGCCAGCGGTCACATGGAGTTTTCTGCCAATTCCTTTTTGTGCACCCCCACAGTGTTTCGTGGCGATTGCTCCACGTATCCTTTTTGCGAAGAGAAGTCCAGACCTACTTGACGCTCACCCTGACACCGCGGGGCCGCTTGGGATGGCCACGCTCGCGCCGTGACCCTGCCGGGCATGGACGACCCCCACCGTGGCACCGCCCCACTAGCGCAGTCTCGCGGCCCTCACGATGGCACGGGGCACCCCGTGCCCGGGGAGTGATCACATGTACGACGTCCCGACAGTGCGGTCCACGATCCGGTCGTCTTCCCTGGTGCCCCGCCAACGTACCGGTCCTGTTGTCCCCCTGCCCTCCGAAGCACCGGCGAAGCCTATGCACGAGCGCTCTCTTCCCCACTCCAACGCGCGCGGTTTTCCTATCCGACGCCGCTTTCCTGGCCTGGCGAGCCAGATCAGACACGCCCGCCGGTTCGTGGCACGCCAGCTCGGCGACTGTCCCGAGCTCTCCACGGTCACGCTGCTGACGAGCGAGATCGCCACGAACGCGGTACGCCACAGTTCCTCGGGATCCCCTGGCGGAAAATTCGAGGTGGTAGTCCACGCCGCTGAAGGCTGGGCTCGAGTGGAAGTCCGAGACTTGGGCGGTACGCAGCTCCCCCGTCCGCAGCACCGAGACCCCTATGACGTGAGCGAGTACGGCCGCGGCTTGGATCTCGTGGAAGCCCTCGCTGCCAAGTGGGGGGTCGAGTCCCGCGCCGACGGGCTAGGGCGCACCGTCTGGTTCGAAGTGGTCTGGGATAGCACCGCGAAGACCTCCCCCACGGACCGCTGACCAGCGCACCCGGCCGCGGGGTGCGGACGCGGTAGCGCAGGACGGCAGCAGCGGGCAAAAGGGCTGCGCGCGGCGCGTGGCTGGTGACAAGGCTTCCCGCGGCATGCCCGTACTTCTCGGCACGCCTTGCAGAGTGGTGGCCGGGAATAGGCGTGGGGCCGCCGCGGTCATGCGACGGCCCCAGAGTGTCACGGCGGTGGGACAACGCCCCGACAGGTCAGTTCGTGGCGTCCTCCTTCGCTTCGGCCGGAGCGGGCTCCGACTGTCCCGCTGCGGCCCGGGCCGCGGCGAGCTCCGCCTCCCGGCGGGCCTTCCGACGTGCGAGCCTGCGCTCCTTGGCCGCTTCGGTCATGGTGTAGAGCACGGGGACCAGGATCAGGGTGAGCAGCGTGGAGCTGATCAGTCCGCCGATGACCACGATCGCCAGCGGCTGGGAGATGAACGCCCCGCCACCGGTGATCCCCAAAGCCATGGGGGTGAGCGCGCCGATCGTGGCGAGCGCGGTCATGAGCACTGGCCGCAGCCGGTGCCGCGAGCCTTCGACAACGGCCTCCCGCAGCTCCATCCCCTTGGCACGGTACTGGTTGACCAGGTCGATGAGCACGATCGCGTTGGTGACCACGATGCCGATGAGCATGAGCATGCCGATGAGCGCGGGCAGGCTCAGCGGGGTTCCGGTCACCAAGAGGAGGCCCAGCGCCCCGGTGGCCGCGAACGGGATGGAGACGAGCAGCACCAGCGGCTGGCGCAGGCTCTTGAAGGTCGCCACCATGATCAGGTAGACGATCACGACCGCGACCAGCATGGCGACACCCATCTGGGCGAACGCCTCGTTCTGGTCTTCGCTGACCCCGCCGATTTCCGCGGTCGCTCCGTCAGGCAGGTCGAGGTCGGCCAGCGCCACATACAGTTCGCTGGTGACCCGGCCGAGGTCGTCGGCGGTGGGCGTAGCCGTGACCGTGGCGGAGCGGAAGCCGTCGCTGCGGCTCAGCTCGGGCGCCTGGAGCACTTCTTCCACTTCGGCGACCGAGGAGAGTTTGACCTCGCTGCCGGTGGGAGTGGTGATCCGCAGGTTTTCGAGTTCCTTGACGGTGGCAGGGGCCTCGTCCACGCGCAGCACCATGTCGTGCTGGACGTCCTCCACGGTCACCGTGCCGACCTTGGTGCCTTGGAAGGCAGCGGTCACCGCCTGGCCGATCTGGCCTTCGGTGAGTCCCTTCTTCGCGGCTTTCTCGCCGTCGACGTGGATTTCGAAGGCGGGCTGGACGGCAGCGATGCTGCTGCGCACGTCAGCCGCCCCGGGGATGTCGCGGACAGTCTCCTCGACGAGTTCGGTCGCTTCGGCGAGTGTCTCGGCGTCGTCGGCCTTGACGACCACTTCCAGCACGGAGCCGAAGCCGCCGGTGGCGTCGATCCGGGCTTCCGCCTCGGTGTCGATCTCCTCGAGGATCTCGCGCAGCTGCTCGCGGTAGGCGAGCTGGTCCCCGTCGGGGTTGGTGGTGATGGTGTAGGTGATGCTGTCCGCGCCGCCGAACAGGCCGCCGAACATCCCCCCGCCGCCGAAGGTCGCCTGGTAGGACTCGATCCAGGCGACTTTCTCCAATGCTTCTTCGACTTTGGCTGCTTCGGCGTCGGCAGCCTCCAGGGAGGTGCCCACCGGAAGCTCCTGGACGACGCTGACCGTGTTCTGTCCCTGGTCTTCCAGGAAGTTCGTCTTGATGAACGGGGTCATCCCCAGCGTGCCGAGGAAGATCACGCCGGCGGCCAGCAGCGTGGTCCAGCGGTACTTGGTGGCCCAGCGGATCACCGGCAGGTAGCTGCGCTGCAGCGGGGAGCGCAGTTCCCGCTGGTACTCCTCTGCCTTGATGCGTTCCAGCTCCTCGGGCGGAACGACTTTGGGCTTCATGAACCAGTAGGCGAGGACCGGAATGATCGTGAGGGAGACCAGCAGGGACGCAGCGAGCGCGATGCTGACGGTCACCGCGAACGGCCGGAACAGTTCGCCTACTTCTCCGCTGACGAATCCGATGGGCAGGAACACCGCGATGGTGGTCAGCGTGGCCGAGGTGATGGCCACCGCCACCTCGCGCACCCCGGTGAGCACGGCGGTGTGCTTGTCTTCGCCGTAGCTCAGGTGGCGTTTGATGTTCTCCAGGACGACGATGGAGTCGTCCACCACACGCCCCACGGCCACGGTCAACCCGCCCAGGGTGAGCAGGTTGAGCGTGTAGTCGAAGCTCCACATGCCCAGGATCGCGATGAGGAGCGACACCGGGATGGAGACCGCGGTGACGATGGTGGAGCGGACCGACAGCAGGAAGACCAGGATGATGAGGACCGCGAATCCGAGGCCCAGGAGGCCTTCCTCCGCCATGGCGGCGATGGAGTCGTTGATGAACGGCGCCTGGTCGAACACCACGGTGATGCTGATGTCGTCACCGAGCTGGTCGGCGATGTCGGTGGCGCGCTCCTGAACCTTTTCGGAGACTTCGACGGTGTTGCCGTCGGGGGTCTTGGTGACCAGGATGCCGAGGCTCGGTTCGCCGTTGGTCCGGGTGATGCTGGTGGCTTCGTCGAGCACCAGTTCAACGTCGGCGACCTCGGAGAGCTGCACGGGTTCCGGGGCCCGGGCTCCCGGCATGCCGGGGATCGCTGCTGCGGCTGCGCCGCTGGGCGTCAGCCAGATGTTCTCCACGTCCTCGAGCGACTCCAACCGGCCGCCGGTGGTGACGGTGAGCGTGCGGTCGTCTTCAGTGATCTGCCCACCGGGTAGAAGGCGTCCACTGGCTTGCAGCGCGGTAGTGAGGTCGGCGACGGTGTAGCCGGCCTTCTCCAGCTTGTCCTCGTCGGGGGTGACGACCACGGTGGACTCGCGGATCCCGGTGACTTGGACGGCGCGCACCCCGCTGATGGACTCCAGTTCGGGGACGAGCAGGTCTTCGATGGGTTCGGCGAGTTTCTGGGCGTCGTCGTCGCTGGTTCCGACGGCGAGCATGACCACCGGGATGTCGTCCATGCCGAAAGCCATGACGTAGGGGTCGACGTCCTCCGGCAGGAACGGTTCGACCTGGTCGACGGCTTTTTGCAGGGAGCGGACGACGTCGTCGGTGGAGTCGCCGTAGTCGAACTCCGCAATGATCTGGGCGGTTCCGGTACTCGAGGTGGAGGTGTAGCTCGTCACCCCGGGGACGCCTTTGACCGCCTGTTCCAGGACTTGGGTGACGTCGTTCTCGACGACTTGCGGCGAGGCTCCTTGGTACTGGGCGCCGACGACGGCCATGGGCACGTCGAATGACGGCATGAGTTCGCGCTTCATGGACCCTGCTGAGATCGCACCGAAGATCAGTGCGCTGAGGGTGATCAGCAGGATCAGCGCCCGGTTGCCAAGGCTGAGCTTGGCCAAGTGAGACATGAGTAGGGGCTCCTCAACCAGGATGGTTTCACGTCGGATGGGAACACCGCTGGGATGAGCGGTCGTTGATGATCCGTCCCGCGCCGCTGTACGGAGGCACGCGGGGGCTGTAGCCGGGCACGCGGTTCCACGATACTTCGCGTGGCATTGAAAATCATGCCAGAGTGATACAAATCGGGGATATGTCAGGGATTGATCGGGAGCCGATCAGGGCTGGAAGCGGGAACCTGAATGGACAGCGGCGCGTCAGACACTAAACGCGAGTTGATTGACCGGCTGCGGGACTTAGAAATACGTCAGCTCAAGTTGTTTCTGCGGGACCGTTCGTTGCCGCTGCTGAGCACCACGTTGACGATCCAGCAGCTCAAAGTTCTGGTGGCTTTGGCCATCGACGGCAACACGCCGACCCACGAATTGGCCGAACGGGTCGGTGTGAGTGTTGCCACACTCACGGGAATCGTGGACCGGCTGGCGGCGCGCTCTTTGGTGTTCCGCCGCGAGGATCCCGCGGACCGGCGGGTGCGCCGGGTGGATCTCACCGAGGAGGGCCGAGCCCTCGTGAATGACATGTGGGGTGCGAGCCATAAGCGCATGTCCGAGGCGTTGCAGACGTTGGACGTGGAGACGCTGCGCAGTCTCGTCCGCGGGGCAGAGGCGCTGTATGCGGCGCTGCTACGGTCTTCTCCGAGCACGTCAGCCGGCTGGGAGAGGTGAGTGAGGGTGTCCCCCGGAGAGCAGTCGGCCGCACAGGCGCGGGAACAGGAGGTGCTCGCCGCACTGGCCGCGCTGGGCGGCTACTTCGACCTGCGTCTCCTTACCGCGGATGCAGCCCCCGCCGGCTTGCGCTCTTTTGCCGAACTGTATGACTGCCCCGACGTGGTGGCGGCCCGGATGGCGTGGGTGGCGGACCGGTTCGGTCCGGTGGAACCGCGGGTGGCCGCTTCAGTGACCCACTTGGGTTTCGCTGCCCGTCTCGTCTCCCCAGCGCTGGCCGCGGCCTGTGCCGGGGTAGTGGTGGACATCCCACCGGCCTCGCTGCTGTGGGAGCCGAACACCGAGCAGGTCACCTCGTGGTTGTCCGGCCCCTACCGTTTCGCGGCTGCTCCGGCAGCAGCGGCGGAGGTCGCTCAAGCGTTGGCGGGGACTCTGCTCGAACGCCACTTGGTTCCGCTCGGTGCGGCCGTGCGCGACAGGACCCGGATCTCCCCTCGCCTGCTGTGGGGCAATGTGGCCGCGGCGGTCGGCGGCGCTGTGATGATGATCTCGCTGCACCGTCCAGAGTGGGCGGACCGTGCCGCTGCTGTTGCCGCAGCGCTTCTCGAACGGCCGCCGCTGGCGGGTTTGGGGCGGCTCGTCCAACCCGACGCGGGGCGGCCGCACCGGTTTTTTGTGCGCCGCTCGTGCTGCTTGTACTACCGGGCACCGGGCGGCAGCAAGTGCGGGGACTGTGCCTTGCTGGATGAGGACACCCGGGCCCGCCAGTGGCAGGAGATCCTGTCCGCGGGGGAAGGCTCCGCACAGGCCTAGTCGATCGGCACGGGAACCGTCTCGCCTGGGGGGACGTGGGCGACGGCGACGCCCCAGACCACGCGCAGCAGATCTTCGAGGGCGTGGCGCAGGGAGTCGTCCACCAGGGAGTAGCGGGTCTGCCTTCCTTGGGAGCTTGCCCGGACTAGTCCGCATTCCCGCAGGCACGACAGGTGGTTGGAGACGTTCTGCCGGGTGAGTCCTAGTTGCTCGGCGAGTTGTGCAGGGTATGCGGGACCGTCGAGCAGGACCAGCAGCAGGCGACATCGCGTGGGATCGGCGAGTGCCCGTCCCAGGCGCCGGATCGCGGAGAGACGCTGGTCGGATGTCAGCATAATCACCATATTACACTCTTTACTGTATAGACAGTGCAGACTGTATAAACAGTGATGGCTGAACTATCGCTGCCGCTTCGGCCCCACCAGACCGGAACGAAAGGGAAGGTATGGGTCACCACCACCATCACACCGCCGCGGGCGCCCACCGCGGGCGTCTCCTGCTGGTCCTCGCGCTGACCCTCAGCGTCATGGCGTTCCAGGTCGTCGGGGGCCTCGCTGCGGGCAGCCTGGCACTGCTCGGTGATGCCGGGCACATGGCGGTCGACGCCTTCGGGATCTTGGTGGCGCTGTTCGCGATCTGGATCGCCAACCAGCCGTCCACCGACGAACGCACGTTCGGTCTGAAACGGGCGGAAATCCTCGCGGCCGCGCTCAACGCCCTCCTCTTGTTCGCGCTCTGCGGCTTCATCGGCTACGAGGCTGTCCGCCGACTCCTGGACCCCCAACCGGTGAGCGCCTCCACGATGGTGGTTTTCTCGACCGTCGGCCTCCTCGCCAATCTCATCGCCCTCGGGCTGCTGCGACGCGGCCAGGCCGAGAGCCTGAACTTGCGCGGTGCCTACCTGGAAGTGCTGGGCGACCTCCTCTCCTCAGCGGGTGTCGTCGTCACCGCCCTCATCATCTGGCTCACCGGGTGGCACTGGGCGGACTCTGTGGTGTCGATCGCTATCGCCCTGTTCATCGCGCCGCGAGCCTGGCATCTGCTCAACGAGGCCCTTCGCATTCTGTTGGAAGCAACCCCCCGCGGCCTCGACCTCAGCGAAGTCCGCCGCCACTTGCAGACCCACCCCAATGTGGTCGACGTCCACGACCTTCACGCGTGGACCATCACCTCGGGCATGCCGGTGCTCTCCGCCCACGTCGTAGTCGAGGATTCCGCTCTGGCCGACAGCGGACGCCTCCTGGCCCGGCTCCACGACTGCCTGTCGACGCACTTCTCCATCGACCACTCCACCATCCAAGTGGAGCCGGTGGGGCACGCCCACCACGAGAACGCCTGCCGCGCCTGAGCCCCTGCTGCCCGAGCGCAGCGCCCCGCCGCAGCAGCGCACCCACCGGAAAGGCTCGCACAATGGCACGCTCGGACAGGGACAGCCGGAGCAGCCCGGCTCCGCTGCGGCGCACACCCCGGACTTTGAAGACCTCGTATTTCCGGGGGGACGGTCCACAGCCTGCGGGCCAGACCGGCATCATTCTGGACAGCCCGGCCACAGTCCTGGCATAGTTCCGTCCCAGCCCGAGGCAGCACGGCTGTAGCCTCGGCATGGGTGTGCCGGGAAGTCTGGTCGGCGTGGTGGTCAATCAACCTTGGGGGGACAGCCATGCCCACGCGCCCGGCCCGCAGCGGGCTGCACTCGCTTGCTCAACTGCTCCGCTCCGACGTGGTGGGCGGCTTTCTCCTCATCGGAGGCGCGCTTACCGCGCTGATCTGGGCCAATTCCCCGTTCGGGCACGTCTATGAGGCCCTGCGGAGCTTCTCCTTCGGACCGGAAGCACTCCACCTGCACCTCACCGTCGAAGCGTGGGTTGCCGACGGTCTGCTCGCCATCTTCTTCTTCGTCGTCGGCAACGAGCTCAAACAAGAGTTCGTCCACGGAGAGCTGCGCAACCCCCGCCGGGCGATGCTCCCTATCGTCGCTGCCGTGTGCGGGATGGCGGTTCCTGCCCTGATCTACGCGGCCTTCAACGCCGGTAATCCGGCCCGCCTCCCCGGGTGGGGAATCCCGATGGCCACCGACATCGCCTTCGCGGTCGCGATCCTGGCGGTGGTCGGCCGCCACCTGCCCTCCCCGCTCCGCACATTCCTGCTCACCTTGGCCATCGTGGACGACCTCGGTGCAATCATCGTCATCGCGGTCTTCTACACCGCTTCCCTCTCCTTCCTGCCCCTGATCGGTGCGGGGATGCTGCTCGCGGTCTTCGGCTACCTGCAGCGCGGGCGGGGCGTGGCGGCCCGCCTCAACTCCGCGGCCCTGCCCAACTGGGTGGTCTACCTTCCGCTCGCCGGCGTGATCTGGGCCCTCGTCCACGCCAGCGGAGTGCACGCCACGATCGCCGGGGTCGCCATGGGGCTGCTCATGCGCACGGTGCCGCTCGCCGGAGAAAAAGAGTCCCCCAGCCACCGTCTCGCCCACCTTCTCGGCCCGTGGTCGTCCGGGCTGGTGCTTCCGGTGTTCGCGGTGATGTCCGCAGGCGTCGTTTTTGCGGGCGGGCTCGGCGCGGTACTCGACGACACGGCCGCGCTCGGCATCATCGCCGGTCTCGTCGTCGGGAAAACAGTGGGTATCGCCGGCGGCTCCTGGGTGACCACCAAACTCACTGCCGCGGAACTGAGCCCGGCGCTGCGTTGGATCGACATCACCGGCATGGCCCTGCTGGCGGGGATCGGGTTCACCGTCTCCCTGCTGATTACCGACCTGTCTTTCCCCGACTATCCGGAGGCGCTGGTGCACGCGAAAGCCGGGGTGCTGTTGGCCTCGCTGCTGGCCACCGTGCTGGGGGCCGTGGTGCTGGCCGTGCGCAACGCCCACTACCGGAAGCTGCGCCAGGCGGTTTCCCCGCAATGACGACGGCCGTGCTAGCCCAAGAGGGCTCCTCTCCCCTGCGCAAGCGCACGTCGGCTCGCCCCACTGGAGGCGCAGCGCTAGGTTGGAACGTCACGGACCGGCCATAGTCGGCAATCACTGAGGTGGAAACGGCAGGCCAAGGATGGGGGAACGACTACGGGGTCTGCGCAGCAAGGCGGTACGCCTGTCGCACCGCCTCCCGTTCGGGGTGCTCTTCCCCCGTGCTTCCCGCATCCTGTGGGGCAAGCCCGCCCGGATCCTGGCGTCCCTGTTCGGCGCGGTGATCCTGCTCGGTACCGGGCTGCTCCTGCTCCCGGTAGCGCAGCAGACCCAGGTCTCCCCCGTGGAAGCCCTGTTCACCGCGACCAGTGCGCTGTGTGTGGCCGGGCTGAGCATCACCGATCCTGCTCACGACTGGTCGTTCTTCGGGCAACTGGTCATCCTCGGGCTGATCCAGGTCGGCGGCATCGGCATCATGACCCTGGCCTCGCTCCTGGGGATGGTGGTGATCCGCCGCTTCGGGCTGCGCATGCAGTTGTCGGTGCAGAGCGAGCAGCGCACGCTGAACGTGGGTGGCACCCGCGAAGTCGTGTGGCGTATTGCTGCGACCAGCGTGATCTGCGAGGCTGTCCTCGCGCTTCTCCTCATCCCCCGGATGTGGCTAGGCCACGGGCTGCCATTGCCGGAGGCGGTCTACAGCGGTGTCTTCCACTCTGTGTCGGCCTTCAACAACGCTGGCCTGTCCCTCTACCCCGACAGCCTCACCCGGTTTGCGGGGGACCCGCTGGTCTTAGTCCCCATCATGGCGGCCACAGTGCTCGGCGGCCTGGGGTTCCCGGTCCTTTTGGAGCTGCGCAAGCATCTGCGCACCCCGCGGCGGTGGAGCCTGCACACGAAGATGACGGTGTGGACGTCGCTCCTCCTCTTTGTTGGCGGCATGGTCGTGGTGACCGCCTTGGAGTGGGGGAACCCCGCAACCCTGGGGCCGCTTCCCTGGCCGCACAAGCTGCTCGACGGCGCGTTCCACGGGGTGATGCCGCGCAGCGGCGGGTTCAACGTGGTGCCGGTGGACGCGATGGAGTCCCACACCCTCCTCGTCACGATCATGCTGATGTTCGTGGGCGGGGGAAGTGCGGGGACCGCCGGCGGGATCAAGGTCAGCACGTTCGCGGTGATCTGGCTCGTGGTGTGGGCGGAGATCCGGGGCCACCCGCAGGTGCACGCGTTCGGCCGCAGGCTGTCTGCCGGGGCGATCCGCCAGGCGCTGAGCCTCACGTTCCTGTCGATGACGGTGATCGCTCTTGCGACGGTCTATTTGACCGCGGTCTCCCCTTTCTCTTCCCAGGAGGTCCTGTTCGACGTGGTCTCGGCTTTCGGGGTGGTCGGCCTGTCGACGGGGGTCGCTGCCGGACTGCCCCAGCACGGCCAGGTCCTGTTGGTCATACTGATGTTCGCGGGACGGCTCGGTCCGATTACTTTTGCGTCTGCCCTCGCGCTGCGGGAGCGCACTCGGCGCTACGACCTGCCTGAGGGCCGTCCTGTCATCGGCTGACACCACGAGGAGCGGTAGTGCCACGCAGTTCAGCAGACGACCGGCGGGTGCTTGTCATCGGTCTTGGCCGGTTCGGTGGTTCATTGTCCGAGGCACTGGTGTCTCACGGCTGGGAAGTGCTGGGCGTGGACAACAATCCCCGCCGCGTGCAGTCCTATGCCGACATCCTCACGCACACCGTGGTCGCTGACACCACGGACGACGAGACGCTGCGCCAGATCGGCGCGCACGAGTTCTCCCGGGCAGTGGTGGCGATCGGCAGCCATCTCGAGGAGAGCATTCTCACCACGTCCTTGCTGGTGGACATGGGGGTGCCCCATATCTGGGCGAAGGCCGTCAGTCGGCGCCACGGCCGCATCCTCCAGCAGATCGGCGCCCACCACGTCGTCTTGCCCGAGCACGACATGGGAGAGCGGGTAGCCCACCTGCTGTCGGGGCGGATGCTCGACTACGTGGAGATTGAAGAGAACTTCGCGTTGGGGAAGACCCGGGCTCCGATGGAGATCGTCGGCCGCAGGCTCGGGGAGAGTGGGGTGCGGTCCAGCCACGGCATCACCGTGGTGTCGATCAAGCGGCATGGCGGGTCGTTCACCTATGCCACCGCGGACACCGTCCCGCAGAAGGGGGACATCATCATCGTCGCCGGGAGGACCGAGGACGTGGAGCGGTTCGCCGAGCTGCAGTAGTCCCGGCAAAGCAGACAAACCCCGAGATTGACAATGATTTTCACTTTCACGACAATGTTTTCATGCATTCTGGGATACCGACAAAAGTGCTCACGGCAGGGGTCGCGGGGACACTGCTCGCCAGCCTCACCGCGTGCGGAAGCGGCAGCGCGAGCGGCTCCGGGGTCCACATCGTCACCAGCGTCTACCCCCTAGAGTGGCTGGCCTCCCAGGTCGGCGGCGACGCTGTCACGGTCACCAACCTCACCGAGGCCGGAGCCGACCCGCACGAAGTAGAGCTGAGCCCGCGCCAGATCGGTACGGTCGCCGACGCCGACCTCGTCCTCCACATCCGGGGGTTGCAGCCTGCAGTCGACGACGCAGTGGACCAGCACGCCGCAGACCGCTTCCTGGACCCAGCGGACGTGGTGGACCTGCTTCCGGTATCCAGCGCAGACCACGAGCACGACGGCCATGCCGAGGAGCAGCACAGCGGAGCCGACTCCCACAGCCACGGTGGAAAGGACCCGCACCTGTGGCTGGACCCGGAGCGGTTAGCCGAGGTCTCCGCAGCGCTCGCCGACCGGCTGAGCGACATCGACCCCGACCATGCAGCGGCCTACCAGGAAAACCATGAGGCGGTCGCCGGAGAGTTGAGCGACCTGAGCGCCGCCTACACCGAAAGCCTGGACACCTGCGCCCGGCGCGAGATCGTGGTCACCCACGCCGCCTTCGGCTACCTGGCTGAGATGCACGACTTGGAGCAGATCAGCGTTACGGGGATCGACTCCCACCACGAGGACCCCTCCCCCGCCCGGATCGCTGCGGTCGTGCGCGAAATCGACGAGCACGGCGTCACCACGGTGTTCACTTCTCCGCTCGCCGACCCCGCGATCGCTGAGACGATTGCGTCAGAGACCGGGGCTGAGATCGCGCTCCTGGACCCCCTCGAAAGCCTCACCGACGACTCCCCAGGTACCGATTACCTCTCGGTGATGCGGGCCAACCTCGACGCTCTGGTCTCCGCCTTGGGCTGCTCCTGACCCTTGTTCCGCTGCTGCCTTCCGCGCCCTCCCGCCCCTTTTCCGGAAAGATAACGATCGCGCCACAGCCACCCAATCTTTCATCCCTTTTGTCAGCTTTACACGCCTAAAATCCGAAAATTTCGGGCACGCATCCGCTCTTTCCTCCCGGCGGGAGGCGCCATCATCTCAGCGATTTCTCGGAGAACTCTCATACTCATGCGCTATCCTGAACGAAATCCAATGCGCGTGCACGTGCATTTGGCGGTGCATACGAACGGGTGTATTCCCGCACGAACGCTGACAGAGGGAGCGTGCAGTGAACGCTTACAATGGCATTTCCGCCGCTGAACTGGGCGATGTCACCTGGCAGAAGAGCCGCCGCAGCAACTCGATCGGCAACTGTGTGGAGATGGCCAGGCTGGCCGACGGCTCTATTGCCGTGCGCAACTCCCGCTTCCCCGACGGCCCCGCCCTGATTTACACCCAAGCCGAGATCAACGCCCTGATCCTGGGCATCAAGGACGGTGACTTCGACAACCTGCTCGGCTAGACGACGGGCATCGGCCCCGGCGTGAAAGCGCCGGGGCTTTTGCTGTTCTGCGCTTGACCTGCAGCACAGCCTGCCGGCGCACCCGCGGCGCAATCGGTCCGCGCGGGCGGGCTGCACACGGCGCTGCGGTCCCCGCCCGAGGACAGCTCAGCTTGCTGGCCCGCGGGACGCGGTCATGCCTCCCGCGGCCCCGGGCGTACGGACCGCTTTACTCCTCGAGCTCCTTGATCATCTTCTGGAGCATCTTGCGTGTCTGGTCCGGGCGCTCCGCAACCACCGCCAGCCACTCCAGAGTCATGGTGTACTGCTCGACGTCAGCGCGCTTCTCCTGGAAGAGACAGCTCGTCAACTGCTCCACGTAGACCACGTCGGGCAGGTCGTACTCCGGGTAGCGCAGGATCGTGAACGACCCGGTCTCCGCCGCGAACACGCCCTGGTGGAAGGGGACGATCTGCAGCGTGATGTTGGGGGCCATGCTGAGGTCGTACAGGTGCTCCAACTGGGCGCGCATCACCTCAGGCGTGCCCACTGGTCGCCGCACCGCGGGCTCATCGATGATCACCCACAGCTTGACATTGTGGTTCTTCCGGATGCGCTCCTGCCGGCGCATGCGTGTGGCGATCCGGTGCCGGGCCGTATCGTCCAGCTTCTTCCTACCGCCGCGGGTCACCACCGCGCGGGCGTAGTCCTCGGTCTGCAAAAGCCCTGGGACGAACTGGGTCTCATAGACCCGCAGTTGGGTGGCGGCTTCCTCCATGCCCACGTAGGACTGGAACCAGCTCGGCAGGGAGTCGCCGTACTGCTGCCACCAGCCAGGCTCGTTGGCTTCGCGCGCCAGCTTGAGGAATGAGTCGCGAACCGCCTCGTCCTCCACTCCGTAGAACGTCAGCAGGTCCTCGACGTCACGGGTTTTGAAACCGACGCGGCCCAGCTCGATGCGGCTGATCTTGGATTCGGAACCGCGGATTTTGTACGCGGCGTCAGCTCGGGAGATCCCTTTGGCTTCCCGCAGCCGGCGGAGCTGGGAACCGAGCAGCATGCGCCGTACTGTCGGGCCGCTCCCCGGCTCTGGCTGAGCCACATTCACCGCTGCTTCCTCCCCACCCAGTGGCTCGTCAAAAACCCATTCCCGCGGGACTCTCTCCCGTACCACGTTGTTCTAATGGTTACACGATATCGCCTAAGAGTCCGGGTTTTCCGTGGTTCTATGCCGCAATCACCTGAAAAAAGCCCCACGGACCGGAAGGCTGCGGTTTCTCCGGCTCACTCCCCTGGGTCACCCGAAAAGCGCCCAGACGAACTTGCCGCCCGCCACGGTCGGGACCACGCCCCAGCGGCGGCTGAAACAGGAGATGAGCTGGAGCCCTCGCCCAGTTTCTGCCATAAAGTCCGGTTCTCTGCGCTGCGGTATTAAGTCGCTGCTATCGCGGACCGCGCAGATGAATTCTGCTCCGCGGCGCATCACGCTGAGCTGGATGATGTTCTCCTGCTCTTTCCCGATCCGGGGGACGGCGTGTCGCAGCGCATTGGTGACGAGTTCGGAGACCACGAGCTCGACGTCGCTGGCGTACCGGACCATTCCCCACTCACGCAGGGCTGCCATAGCGAGTTCGCGGGCGAGCTTCACGGCACCGTAATCCGGGGCCAAGCTCCACAGCAGGCTGTCGTAGCTGGCTGTCCCCGGGTAGGAGTTCCACCGTGACAGCCCATTGCGCAGCGGGGTAAGCCACCAAGCGCGCTCTGCCGCGACAAGAGTTGGTGTTGGCGCCGCTTCCTGTCCGGGCGTCCTCTTGACAAACCTCTGGGAAGAATGTCCGGTCACCGCGATCCCCTTGCCGTCGTCTCGAGCGCTCGCAGGTAAGAGGACTATGCAAATGCAAGGATCGTATGCACGTGCACGTGCCTCTCGGAAGGCATCCTAGAACATTCGCTCCGGTTATCTGTTGAAGAGCGAACAAAAAAGGCTGCGATTCTGCCGCACTTTCCAGGACAGCAGTGAACTTTCCTGGCACCACCTAATACGAACTGGGAAGACTCCACCCCGTGGCCCACACCGCGCCGGCGGTGCCTGCTCCGCTGAATGCTGTATCCCATCCCGCCTTGCGGGCGTTCCCACAGCAGGCGCACAGGAAACCACCCCTGACATACCATCCAGTCGGTACGACTGGTTAGGATCGCCTCAACCGTGCACTGGACGGCCGGGTCCGGACCGGTTCACCGACTGTCATTGGAGGAGACACCATGCCCCAGACCCCTCGTGTCGCAATCGTCACGGGTGCGGCCCGTGGAATCGGCGCCGCCACCGCGCAGCGCCTGGCCGCCGAAGGGCACGCGGTCGCAGTACTCGACCTCACCAAGGAGAGCGCGCAGGCCACGGTGGACGCGATCACCGAAGCCGGAGGCAAAGCGATCGCCCTCGGTGCGGACGTCAGCGACACCCAGCAGGTTGAAGCCGCGGTCAAGGAGACCGCAGAACGGCTCGGCCCGCCGACCATCCTGGTGAACAACGCCGGGGTGATCCGCGACAACCTGCTGTTCAAGATGACCGACGATGACTGGGACACCGTGATGCGGGTCCACCTGCGCGGTGCGTTCCTCATGTCGCGGGCAGCCCAGGCCTATATGACCGAGCAAGGCTGGGGCCGCATCATCAACCTGTCCAGCAGCTCGGCGCTAGGCAACCGCGGACAGGCCAACTACTCCGCAGCCAAAGCCGGCCTGCAGGGCTTCACCAAGACGCTGGCGATCGAACTCGGGAAATTCGGCGTCACCGCCAACGCGGTCGCTCCCGGATTCATCGTCACCGACATGACACGGGCCACCGCCCAGCGGATCGGCGTGGACTTCGAAGAATTCAAGGCGGCCCGCGCCGCCCAGATCCCGGTGCGCCGGGTCGGTGTGCCCGAGGACATCGCCGCCACCGTGGCTTTCCTCGCCAGTGAAGAAGCCGGCTACATCTCCGGACAGGTGATCTACGTCGCCGGCGGCCCGCTGGACTAGTTCCGCCCGCGGAGGACGGCAGCGCGGACCGCTTCGCCCCCGCGCGGCCAGTACCGCTGCCCCTCCCGTTTTGAGCCGCGCGGGGGACCGGGACGGCCCTGGTCCTCCCGCGCGGAATGCCCCTCCCGCTCCTCCAGGAAGGTTGTGACGTGACCCCGTCCTCTGAGGCTCCACCGGATGCCGCGGAACTACGCGCCCGCGTCGCCGCATTCGTCGCGGAACACGACCCCGCCACCACCGACCAGACCGAGTTCCTCGCCGCCCGGTACGACGCGGGCCTTGCCTGGGTGCACTTCCCCAAAGGCGCGGGCGGGCTCGGCGCTCCCCGCGCGTTGCAGAACGTCGTCGACGCGGAGTTCGAACGCTTCGGTTTCGTCCCCGTCGACCGGGAAGGCCTCGTGATCGGCCTGGGCATGGCGGCCCCCACCATCGCTGCCTTCGGCACCCCGGAGCAGCGTGACCGCTTCCTCAAACCGATCTACACCGGGGAAGAAGTCTGGTGTCAGTTGTTCAGCGAGCCCGGAGCCGGATCAGACCTGGCCGCCGTCGGCACCCGCGCGGTCCGCGACGGAACAGACTGGGTGATCGACGGCCACAAAGTGTGGACCTCGCTGGCGCACCGGGCCCAGTGGGCCATCCTGCTGGCCCGCACCGACCCGGACGTGCCGAAGCACCGCGGCCTGACCTACTTCCTCTGCGATATGACCGCCCCGGGGGTCACGGTGCGCCCGCTGCGCCAGATGACCGGGGAAGCCGAATTCAACGAGGTATACCTGGACGAGGTGCGGATCCCCGACAGCCTCCGGCTCGGCGGGGTCGGGGAAGGGTGGAAGGTCGCGCAGACCACGCTGATGAACGAGCGGGTCTCCATCGGCGGCCGCCCCGAACCCCGGGAAGGCGGGCTCATCGGCATAGTCAGCGACCTGTGGCGGAGCCGTCCCGACCTGCGCACCCGTGGACTCCACGAGGAGCTTCTGCGGCTGTGGGTCGCCGCGGAAGCCGCCCGGTTGACCAAGGAGCGGCTGCGCCAGCAGCTCGCCGCGGGCCAGCCCGGCCCTGAAGGATCGGCGACCAAACTCTCCTTCGCTGAACTCAACCAGCGCATCAGCGGTCTGGAACTGGAGCTCCGCGGGGTGGAAGGACTCACCTACGACGACTGGACCTTCCGCCGCCCGGAGAAACCGGACCTGCTGGGTCGGGGCCCCGGCTTCCGCTACCTGCGCGCCAAAGGCAACTCGATCGAGGGCGGAACCTCAGAGATCTTGCGCACCATCATCGCCGAACGCGTCCTGGGACTGCCCCCGGAACCCCGGGCCGACAAAGACCTCGCCTGGAAGGACCTGCCCCGTTGAGCGAATCCGAGCTGAATCTGCTGTACAGCGAGATCGAGCAGGAGCTGCGCGCCAGCGTCCGGGAGCTGCTGGCCCACCGGTGCCCATGGCAGTCCGTCCTCGACCGTGTCTCGCACCATGCTCCGGCAGAGGTCACCGACCGTGCCCTGTGGCAGGAACTGGCGGAGCTGGACGTCCTCGGCCTCTTCGTTCCCGAAACGCTCGGGGGCGCCGGCGCTACGGCACGGGAGGCGTCGTCCGTCGCTGAAGAGCTGGGCCGGGCCGTAGCCCCGGTCCCGTTCCTCGGCAGCGCCGTGCTGGCCACCGGTGCCCTGGTGGCGCTGGGCACTGCAGAGGAGCAGGTGCGCGCCCTGCTCACGGACCTGGCAGCCGGGCAGCGCTGCGCCACACTGGTAGTGCCGCTACCCACGGCCCCCGGGTCTGGCTTCCCCTCCCAGGTCCGCGCGGACGGCTCCCAGTTGACGGGCACGGTTCCCGGCGTGGTGGACGCGCTCAGCGCGGACGTGCTGGTCGTGCCCGCTCTCGGCGCGGAGGGACCCGGCCTGTACCTGCTCCCCGCCGACCAGGCGACCCTGAGTCCTGTGGTGAGCCTGGACCAGACCCGGCCGCTCGCCGAAGTGACCCTCACCGGTGCCGAAGCGACCAGGGTGGCCGTCGGCCAGCAGGCGGTCGACGCAGTGGAGGCCGCACTGCTCACCGGCGCGGTCCTGTTGGCCGCAGAGCAGCTCGGCACTGCTGAGTGGGCGTTCGACACGACCGTGGCCTACCTGAAGGAGCGCGTGCAGTTCGCCCGCCCGATCGGTTCTTTCCAAGCGCTCAAGCATCGGGTTGCCGACCTGTGGGTACTGCTCGCCCAAGCCAGAGCCGTGGTGCGGCATGCGGCGAGTGCGCTCGCCGCTGACTCGGAGGACCTCCCGCTTGCTGCGGCGCTCGCTCAAGCCTTTGTGTCCGAGGTCGCGGTGAAGGTCACGGAGGAAGCAGTGCAGTTGCACGGGGGGATCGGCTTCACCTGGGAGCATCCGGTCCACCTGTACCTGAAGCGCGCCAAGAGCGCGTCGCTCAGCCTGGGGACGGCGGACCGGCACCGGGCGCGGATCGCGGATCTCGTGGGTCTTCCTCCCGCCCCGTGACGGGGGTGCCGGGGCCTGAGGGGGGCGGTCCCGGCACTTTTCCTCGGCCGGGTCACTGTCTCGTTGCGTCGCTGAGCGCGGCGGCCACCTCGGCAACGACGTGTTCGATGCGGGCGATGCCGCCGGCGTAGTCGCGGTGGCGGTCGGAGAGCACGACGATCAGGTATTCGTGTTCTGCCCCCGCGACTCGGCCCGCGCTGGTGAGCACCCACCGGTCTCCGTCGCTGCTCCGGGGCACCCAGCCGTTCTTCAGTTCCACGGTGTCGCCTTCGCTTGCCGCCGCGGAGATCCCCCAGGCTTGCTCCGGTGCCACGGTGCCGAGCAGTTGACTGGCGTAGTCGCGGCTGCGTTCGGAGAGCGGGCTGTCCCCGGTGAAGACGATGCGGAGCAGCCGCAACTGGTCGGCGGCGGTGGTCTCGGTAGCGCCCCAGACACCGCGCCCGCTGGGCCTGGTGGCGTGCAGGCCGAGCCGCTCGTTGCCGCGGGCGAACCCTGCGTCGAAGCCGATCCGCGCATAGAGGTCGTTGGTGGCGTCGTTGTCGCTGTAGCGGATCATCTCGGCAGCCAGCCGCTCCTCTTCAGCGGACAGTTCCCGGCCTTCATCTTCGGCGCGGAGCAGGAGCAGCACGAGGATGTTGAGCTTGACCAGGCTCGCTGTGGTGTAGGTTTCCCCGGCCCGGTAGGAGTAGGTGGCGCCGCTCGCCAGGTCGTGGAGGGCGAGGGAGAGCCGGCAGTCCTCTCCGGCGAGGTAGTCGTCGATGACGCGGGTGAGGCGGTCGTATTCGGCGGGGCTCAGCGGCGGTGGCTGCGGGGTTTCGGTGGGGGGCGGGCTCGGCCGTGGGGTGGGGGCCGGTGCCGGGACGGGCGGCTGCGCGGGCGGTCCGCTGGCATGCCGCGGGGTGAGCAGCGCGAGCACGGTGACGGCGGCTAGGAAGGCCAAGGTGAGGAGGAAAGCCCTGCGCGCTGGGGCAGAGTGGGCGGGTGCCGCTGAATGCTCTCGCATGCCGACCGCCTTCGCCGAGAAGACCGGACTCCGCGATCGCGGACTCGTGCCCCCAACCTTGCCACAATCTGCCCGAATTCATCACCTTTGCTCCCCATAGTCGGGGGCGAGGAGGACCCAAGGCGAGGGCTGCTAGTCGAGCCCTCGGGCGCTCAACGCCAATCCGAGCGCTTCAGCAGAGCGGATCAGGTTCACGATGACCGGGACCACCATGCGGTGCGCCCCGCCGCGCAGCCCACGCGCCACATACGCTTCGCGGGAGGCCCGCCACGCCTCCGCCACCATGGGGATGCAGCGGATGGTCAGTGCGAGGACCAGTCCCACCCGTTCCGGCCGCACCCCCACGTGCTGCAGCGGACGGGCCAGCCTGGTGAACAGGTCGAGCATTGCGCTGACCGGGGTCGTGCGGGTGACCAGTCCGGCCAGCAGGATGACCGCGGTGAGCTGGGAGCACACCCGCACCGCGGTGTGCACGTCGGTGAAGACAGCGTGGAAGACCGCGATGGCGACCAGGAACAGCAGCACCGGCCGGAACGCGTGCCACAGGTGGGCGGCCAGTCCCCACAGGATGTAGAGCAGGACCACTGCGAGCACGGCGCCTAGCGACACCCACGGGTCGGCGAGGACCACCAGCACGGTGACCGTGCCCAGCAGGGCGAGGAGTTTCACGCCTGCCGGGATCCGGTAGGGCAGCGAGGTGCCCGGCACGTAGAGCCCGACAGTGTTCACGGCCGCTGCTCCATCAACGCGACGTAGTAGGCGACGGCGTCCTCGGGTGCCCCGTCGAACACGATCTTCCCGGCGTCCATGACCAGCACCCGGTCGAAGCCGCTGAGCGTGTCGAGGTGGTGGGTGAGCAGGATGACCTGCTGGGGCAGGGTGCGCAAGGTCTCCGTGATGATCCGCACGTTGCGCAGGTCCAGCAGGGTGGTGGGTTCGTCGCAGACGAGGATCTGCGGCTCGGTGACCAGGACCGAGGCCAGGGCCAGCATCTGCTTCTGCCCGCTGGACAGCAGGTGGGCGGGGTGGTCGCGATGTTCGAGCAGTCCGTGCCGGGCGAGGACCTCATCGACCCGGGCCTCGATCTCGTCGCGGCTGAGCCCGCTGTCCCGCAGTCCGATCCGCACGTCCTCGGCGACCGTCGGCATGATGATCTGGGTGTCTGCGTCGGGGAAGACGAAGCCGACCCGGCGCCGGATCTCCTTGACGTGGTCGCGCGTGTCCAGGCCGTCGACCAGGACCCGACCCGTATCGGGCACGATCAGGCCGTTGACCATGCGGGCCAGAGTTGATTTACCTGAGCCGTTGGCGCCGATCAGCCCGATACGGTGCTCCCGCAGGTCAAGGGAGACGTCGTCGACGACGACGCGGTCGCCGTAGGCGTGGGTCACATGCTCTATCCGGATCATGAGCGCGGTCCTGCAGCGGAGACCCGGTGCCCGGCGGGAGGAACCGGGTAGGCGCGGTGCACGCTGGCCGCGATCAGCGTGGCGACGACCGCTTTGATGACGTCGCCGGGAACGAAAGCGGCGAGCGCGATCAGCGCGGCCGTGGCGTCCAGCCCGGCGACGACAGCCATCCACGGGCCGCCGATCAGGTAGCACACGCCGATCCCGCCGACCAGGTTGATGAGCAGGCCCGGCCAGAACCGGTATGCGGGCAGCATGCGGTCGGTCAACAGCCCGATGACCAGGGCCACGAAGATCCAGCTGATGAGGAATCCGCCGGACGGTCCGGCGAAGGAGGCCAGTCCTCCCCCGCCTCCAGACAGGATGGGGAGTCCGGCGAGGGCCAGCGCGAGGAAGGTGGCGATCGCCAGCACCCCGCGTTTGGCGCCGAGAATGGCGGGGGCGAGCATGACGATCAAGGTCTGGAGAGTGATCGGCACACTGCCCACCGGGATTCCGGGTACCAGGCTCATCGCGGCGAGCAGTGCGGCGAACAACGCGATCAGTGCGAGGTCGCGCGCTGTCAGCCCGCGGTAACGGGGGGACGACGATGGGGAGACAGTCATAGTCCAAGTCCTTGGTCCGTATACGGTTTTGGAGGAAATCTCCAAGCCCATTGTGGCCACCCGATCTTGAGCAGCAGAGATGCGGCCTAGAACAGCTTTCTACAATCGGGCCTTATGGGGTTCCTCCAAAAAATTCCGCTTTTCCGTTCCTCGCCGTGTGGTGGGCCACACGGAGGTATGGCGCACCGCACGGCGCGAAGACGGACCGTGGACGGGTCATTCGACCGCGGCAGGCAGGACGCACACCGGCGTCGGCAGGTCCAGGGTGGAACACGCCGGTCCAGGAATCCCGCTCTCCGCGTCGATGGGGAGGACGGTCAACGTCTCAGAGTTCTGGTTGGCGACGACAAGGTAGCCGTCGACCAGGGCGAAGTGGCGGGGCCACGCGCCCCCGGTGGGGGTGTCAGCTAGGCGGCGGATCCGCGTACCGTCCGCGGACACTTCGAAGGTGGCGATCGTGTCCGCTCCCCGGTTGGCGACGTAGAGGCGACGCTCGTCCGCAGAAAGCGCGATCTCAGCTGGATAGTTGTCGTCGGCGGCCCCGGTGGCGGGCACCGCGTCGAGGATCTCGGCCTGGGCCGTGGCAGGGTCGAACCGCAGCACGTAGACCCGCGAATCCAGTTCTCCGGCCACATACAGGTGCCCGGAGGAGTGGATCGCTAGATGGCGCGGTCCGCTGCCCGGTTCCAGGCGGGCCGCGATGTGCTGAGGGCCGGCAGGCTGGTCCGCCTCCGGGGCGAAGGGGAAGCACCGCAGTTCGTCGGTGCCGAGGTCGACGACCAGCAGGTGGGTGCCACCCGGGGCCACGTAGACGCTGTGGGCGTGCGGACCTTCCTGCCGGTCGGTGCGGGGGCCCGCCCCGGTGTGGGTCAACCGCTGCACTGGTGCAGTGGGGACGCCGGCCGGGTCGAGGGCATGCACGCTCACGCTGCCGTCCCCGTAGTTGGCGACGATCAGGTGTCGCCCCGCGGGGTGGTACAGCAGGTGGCAGGGGTAGGAGCCGCCGGTGATGGCGCTGCCTGCCTCGGTGAGCTGCTGGGTGTCGTGGACTGCGAAGGCGGTGACCCGTCCCGCGGCGAGCTCGTTGACGGCGTAGACCATCGTCTGGTCCGTGGCGGGGACGACAAAGGAAGGCCCGCTGGCGGGCGCCGCCAGTTCCGCTTTGCTCAAGGCTGCGGTGTCCGTGTCGAACCAGACACGCTGCACCCCCGCCGCGTGACCCGCGATACCGGAGTCAGGGGTGTAGGAGCCGATCCACAGCAGTCGGCGTCGTGTCATCGAGGGGATCCTCCTGAGTGTCGTCAACCCCGGCTCTCGGGGCCAGCGCCACTCTAGTTCCCCGGTTCTTTGACTGACAGTGGCCGCCCGTAACCGTAGGAAACCTCCGGAGGGGGTTCACGGCAACAGCGCGTGGAGACGGCGGCGCTCCTCAGCGGTGAAGAAGTGCCCGCCGGGCAGCCGCTCCAACCGGAACGGGCCGGTGGTGTGCTGCTGCCAGGCACGCAGTCCAGCGTCGGTGACGACCGGGTCGTCGAGGCCGCCAACCACCGTGAGCCGCACGTCGAGCGGCGGACCGGGCTGCCAGACATAGGCGTCGGCCGCGGCGAACCCGGCCCGCATCTCGGTGCCGAACACGTAGGCCAGCTCGTCGTCGTGGAGGAGCTCTTCGGGAATCCCGCCGAAGCAGGCGGCGGCCGCGTGCACGAGGGCCACCGGGTCGTCCGGGAAGGTGATCTCCGGTTTCAGGTGTGGGGCGTCCCTCCCGCTGACCACCAGGTGGGTGATTTCGCGCCCTCTCCGCCGCAGCTCCCGTGCGGTCTCGTAGGCGGAGAGGGCGCCCAGGCTGTGCCCGTAGAGGGTCAGGGGTCCCCGCAGGCTGGCCACGGCGTCAGCCTGCCGCTGGGCGTAGACGTCCCACATCGGCGCGGTGCCGGCTGCACAGTCGCGGTGGTCCACGGTGGCGACCCACACGGTGAACCGGTCGCCGACTTCCGCGGCCCACGGCTGGTAGGCGGTGGGCAGGCCGCCCGCGTGCAGGAAGCAGACGAGGTGGGCGCCGGGGGAGGACCTCGAGAAACGGTGGAGGCCGGGGCGTCCCGTCGCAGCGGTCCGTGCGTGGTTCACCGGGCTTGCTGCCCTCTGGGACGGGGTTGCCCCGCCATCTCCGGTCCCTGGGGTAGAGGGGCTACCGGGCCCCGGGTGTGCCCTCACGACCGTGCCCCTTCGCGCATGCGGGCTTCGACCTCGCTGATCGCTTTGAGGACGCGTTTCTCGGAGACGCTGTAGGCGGTGCCGACCTCCTGGGCGAAATAGCTGATCCGCAGTTCTTCCAGCATCCAGCGGATGTTCTCGTGTGCTGGGCCGGGCGGCACTCCCGGGGGGAGCCGGTCGAGCAGTTGCTGGTAGGCCTGGCGCAGCTGCTCGATCTTGGCCATGTTCACCTGGTCGCGGCGGGGGTTGCGGGGCAGCCGCTCCAGGCGCACCTCGATCGCTTTGAGGTAGCGGGTCAGATCCCGGAGCCGCTGGTAGCCGGCGGCGGTGACGAACCCGGGGCCGATGAGCGCGCCGAGCTGGTTCTGGATGTCGGTGATGGACGGCAGGACTGCCAGGCTCGTGACGCTCTTGAGCTGTTTCTCCACCCGCTGTGCCGTGGCGAGGATCTTCTCCACGACCGGGAGGAGCTCCATGACCCGCTCCACCAGGTTCACCCGCACGTGCTCGCGGAGCTTCGCGAACGACTCCGGGTCCCACACCGGTCCGCCCGCCTCGGCGACCAGCGAGTCCACTGCGCAGCCGATGCAGTCGTCGAAGAGGGCGGCGACTGAGCCGTGCGGGCTGCGACTGAACACCAGTGTGGTCTGGTTGCTCAGATGCCCTCGGAGGAACTTGGCCGGGGAGGGCACGGTGAGCATGAGCAGCCGCCGGGTTCCTGCGACCATGGCCTGCTGCTGGGCTGCCGCATTGTCGAAGATGCGCACCCCAACGGTGGTCCCCTCGTCCACGAGGGCCGGATAGCCGCGGACTATGTGCCCGGCAGTGCGGCGTTCGAACGTCCGGGGCAGCGGACCGAAGTCCCAGGAGGTCAGCCCGGTGCGTTCGATGCTCGCGGCCTCCGCCGAGATCGCTTTGCGAAGCCGGGGCTGCAGCCGGCGTCGCAGCTCCTCCAAGTCTTTCGCTTCGGCGAGCGTGCGGCCTTTGTCGTCGACCGCGCGGAACGTCATCCGCAGATAGTCGGGGACCCGGTCGAGCTGCCAGTCGTCCACGGTGACCCGGGGGCCGCCCATCGCGGTGAGCTCCCGCGACAGCGCTTCCAGCAGCGGCTCAGAGTAGGGTTTCAGCCGTTTCAGCACGTCGGCGGCGTAGTTGGGCACGGGAACGAAGCTGCGCCGGATCGCTTTGGGCAGTGACCGCATCAAGGCCACCACCAGTTCTTCCCGCAGGCCGGGGATCTGCCAGTCGAACCCTTCCGGGCTGACCTGGTTGAGGACGTTCAACGGGATGTGGACGGTCACCCCGTCGGCCGCGTCCCCCGGTTCGAACTGGTAGGTGAGCCGGAAGCGGTGCTCGCCTTGCTGCCAGAAGTCCGGGTAGGCCTCTTCGATGCCTTCGCCGGCGTCCTCAGCGACGAGCATCGACTTGTCGAAGTCGAGCAGGCGCGGCTGCTGTTGGCGCACCCGCTTCCACCAGCTGTCGAAGTGCCGGACGGAGACCACTTCAGCGCCGACCCGCTGGTCGTAGAAGTCGAAGAGGACGTCGTCGTCGACGAGGATGTCACGGCGGCGCACCCGGTGCTCGAGTTCTTCGACCTCCTGCAGCAGCTTCTGGTTGCGGCGGAAGAACGCGTGGCGGGTATCCCATTCCCCTTGGACGAGGGCGTGCCGGATGAACAGCTCCCGCGCGGTCTTCGGGTCGATGCGGCCGTAGTCGACTTTGCGCTGAGTGACGATCGGCACGCCGTAGAGGGTCACCCGCTCGTACGCCATGACCGCGCCCCGCTTCTTCTCCCAGTGCGGTTCGCTGTATGTGCGTTTCACGAGGTGGCCGGCGAGCTCTTCCACCCATTCGGGTTCGATGCGGGCATTGACGCGCGCCCACAGCCGCGACGTCTCTACCAGCTCGGCTGACATCACCCAGCGCGGCTGTTTCTTGAACAGCGCCGAGCCGGGAAAGATCGCAAACCGGGCGCCCCGCGCCCCCAGGTACTCGTGTTTCTCCGGGTCTTTGAGCCCGATGTGGGAGAGGAGCCCGGCAAGCAGGGACAGGTGGATGCGCTTGGCGTCGGCAGGGGCGGTGTTGACCTTCATCCCCAAGGACTGCACGATCTGGCGGAGCTGCGCATAGATGTCCTGCCACTCCCGCACCCGCAGGTAGTTGAGGAACTCTTCGCGGCACATTTTGCGGAACTGGTTGCCGGACAGTTCCTGCTGCCGCTCGTTCAGGTAGTTCCACAGGTTCAGGTAGGCCAGGAAGTCCGAGTCGGGGACGGCGAAACGGGCGTGCTTCTGGGCTGCGGCCTGCTGCTGTTCCACCGGGCGTTCGCGGGGGTCTTGGATGGACAGCGCAGCAGCGATCACCATGACCTCGTGGAGGCAGCCGTTGCGGTCGGCTTCCACCACCATGCGGCCCAGGCGCGGGTCGATGGGCAACTGGGCCAGGGTGCGCCCCAGCGCGGTGAGGCGGTGCCGTCCGTCCTTCGCGGGCTGGAGGGCGCCGAGCTCGGTGAGGAGTGCGACACCGTCTTTGACCTGGCGCCGGTCGGGGCCGTCGACGAACGGGAATTCTTCGACATCCCCGAGGCCGAGCGCGGCCATTTGCAGGATGACGGAGGCCAGGTTGGTGCGCAGGATCTCCGGTTCGGTGAACTCCGGCCGGGAGAGGAAGTCTTCTTCCGAGTACAGCCGGATGCAGATGCCTTCGGCGACCCGGCCGCAGCGTCCCTTGCGCTGGTTGGCGGAGGCCTGCGAGATCCGTTCGATCGGCAGGCGCTGCACTTTGGTGCGGTGGCTGTACCGGGAGATTCGCGCGGTGCCCGGGTCGACCACGTACCGGATTCCGGGCACGGTCAGCGAGGTTTCTGCGACGTTGGTGGCCAGGACGATCCGCCGTTTGCCGCGCGGTTGGAACACGCGTTGCTGTTCGGCTGCGGACAGCCGCGCATACAGCGGCAGGATCTCCACGGCCTGCGGGCTGCCTTCGGGGTAGCGGCGGGCCAGGTGTTTCCCCAAGGCCTCCGCGGTGTCGCGGATCTCGCGTTCCCCGCTCAGGAAGACGAGGATGTCGCCGGGGCCTTCAGCGCAGAGTTCGTCCACGGCATCGCAGATGCCTTGGATCTGGTCGCGGTCGTCGGTGGCTGCGACGGTGTCCTCGTCGTCTACCACCTGTTCGGCGGTGAGCGGCCGGTACCGCACTTCGACCGGGTAGGTGCGACCGGACACTTCGACGATGGGCGCGTTGTCGAAGTGTCGGGAGAACCGTTCCGGGTCGATGGTGGCTGAGGTGATGATTACCTTCAGGTCGGGGCGGCGGGGCAGCAGCCGTTTGAGGTAGCCGAGGATGAAGTCGATGTTGAGGCTGCGCTCGTGCGCCTCGTCGATGATGAGCGTGTCGTAGGCGCGCAGCATCCGGTCCTGCTGGATCTCGGCCAGCAGGATGCCGTCAGTCATCAACTTGACCAGGGTGTCGTCGCTGGAGACGTCGGTGAACCGGACTTTGTAGCCGACCCACTCCCCCAGAGTCGTGCCTAGTTCCTCAGCGATGCGGGCAGCGACGGTGCGGGCGGCCAGCCGACGCGGCTGGGTGTGGCCGATCTGTCCGAGCACTCCCCGGCCCAGTTCCAGGCAGATCTTCGGCAACTGGGTGGTCTTCCCGGAACCGGTCTCACCAGCCACGATCACGACTTGGTGGTCGCGGATCGCGGCGAGAATCTCGTCTTTTTTCTGACTGACCGGCAGCTCTGCTGGGTAGTCGATCGCCGGAAAAGCCGAGCGGCGCCGTTCGACTCTGGCTTCGCAGGTGTCGATGTCGGCGCTGATCTCCGCGGCGACAGCGCGGCGCCGGTCGGGGTCGCGGATTTTTTCCGCGCCGTCGATCCGGCGGCGCAGGCGGTGGCGGTCGCGCGGCATGAGTCCGGGCAGGCGGCGCCGCAGGTCAGCGAACGGGGATTTCACGGACGGCGTTTTCATCGCACAGTCAGCATAGGCATCGTGGCCACCGGTTGGTCCTCCGGTGGTTGGAAGGGGGACAACGATGACGAAGACGGCGGTAGTTCCCGAGGACCGGGAGGACATCCTCACGAAGCGCTCGTTTGCTCATGTGGCGACGATCGGCCCGCATGGGGAGCCCCAGTCCAACCCGGTGTGGTTCGAATGGGACGGCGAGTACATCAAGTTCAGCCAGACCACGACCCGGCAGAAGTACCGCAACCTGAAGCGGGACAGCCGGATCGCCCTGTCCGTGCACGACCCGGACGAGCCGCACCGCTACATCGAGATCCGCGGGCGGGCCGAGAAGATCGAGCCGGACCCTAACCGCTCGTTCATCAACAAGATGTCGAAGAAGTATCTGGGCCAGGAGACGTACCCGCCGGAGTCCCCGGGCGAGGAGCGGGTGGTCGTCTACGTCCGGCCGGAGCACACCACTAAGCAGTAAGCTACGGAGTGCAGGGTGGGTCCCGCCCGTTACCGGGCGGGGCCTTCTGCGTTTCCGGCGGGGGGTTCAGCTGCCTGCTGGGCGGGCTGCTTGTCGGTTTTCCGGTGCAGCATGATGCCCACTCCGCTGGCGGCCAGCAGGACGAGTCCGACGATGAGCATGAGGAGTGCGCCGCTGACCGCTCCGTCGGTCCAGTCCCAGATCGCTTCCGGTGCCGCGATCGTGATGCCGAGCACGCCGGTGACGAGGAACACCCATCTCCGCTGCCACTGGTAGAGCACGAGGCTCAGCACGGCGATCGCCGCCGTCAGCGTGTAGGCGAGAACGGGGTGGTCGCCGAGGTGGATCTGTGCCCCGCCCAAGGCGAAGATCGCGGCCATGACGAGTCCGGTCCGCGGGTTGGGCAGTCGCAGGGACACCACGCCCCACACGAGGCCCACCGCGACCACGGACAGGGCGTAGGGCCGGATATCGGTGTCGAGCAGGTCGAACTTCGCCAGGATCGTCCACAGGGCCCACAGGCTGGTGCCTCCGGCGACGAGCAGGCCCACCGCGGTGGGTGCTGCCGTGTAGGCGAGCACGGCGAGTGCCAGGTAGAGGAGGCCGAGAGCGGCGGCGGTCGTGGGGTTGACGGGCTCGAGCGCCACGGTCAAGGCTGTGGGTACGGCGAGCGCGGCGATGACGAATAGGGTGCCGCCCACTCGGCGGCGGGTGGGGGGAAGCGCAGCCCGGTTGCGGAATCGTCCGCCTGTCGCGAAGAGGCCGCCGCCGGCCGCGAGGGCTGCCACGGTGAGCAGCAGGACGGCCTGGCCTAGCTTTTCCAGGTCGACCCAGGTGTACAGCAGGCTGACCATGCCGACGAAGACCAGGCCTCCGCCGATGAAGCCGATGATTTCGGCCCAGCGGACTGGCGTGTCGGGTTCTTCCGCTTCCTGTAGCGCCTGCGCCACTGCTTCGGCCTGCTCCGCGGAGAGGGTTCCCTGTGCTACCAGAGCGTGCAGCGCTTTGCTGCGTGACTCCGCCGTGTTCCGACCGTTGCCCACCGCGGCCCCTCTCTGTGCCACTCCCCGCGGCCTTCGTGATGAGGATCACTGATAGATGCGACAAATACCGCTCTATATTCGCACCAGTGGTGGCGGTTTGCTACTTATTTCACGAATTGTGCACTGGGTAGGCGGAGGGCGACGGAGCGCTGCGGATTCTGCCCAGCCAGGTCAGCGCCGGCATGCCTCGCAGGCCATCGTGGCCAGGAGGCGCCCGGTGCGGCTGGCATACCCGTATGCGAGTGGTCTACGGGAGACGACAGTGTTTCACCGACAAAGCACAACCCCGGCGGACCACCACTGAAGGCGTGTCCCACCGGGGTTTCCATGGTGCGCCATCAGGGACTCGAACCCCGAACCCGCTGATTAAGAGTCAGCTGCTCTGCCAGTTGAGCTAATGGCGCCCGCCCAGGTTTCCTGGGCTCTGAGAAAACTCTACCTGATCTGAGGAGTGGTCGGTGCCGCCGCATCATGCTCCCCCACCGGATCGGGCGCGGCGGTCTGCCGCGGACGCAGTAGACCGATGGGGATGAGGGCCAGGGCAGCCAGGACCGCGGCCGCGCCGTAGTTGGCTGTGAACGCCCACCACTGCGGGTACGGGGAGCTTGCGGGGATGCTGGAGACCACGAGGGCCGCCGCCAGTTGGGCGGAGACCGCCATGGACACGTGGCGCACGATGGTGTTGACTCCGTTGGCGCTCCCCAGGTCGGTGAGGGGCACGGAGTCGGCGATGAGCATGGGAAGCGTCGCGTAGGTGACGCCGCCCGCCAAGCCGAGGACCGCTCCGCCGGTGAGCAGCGCCACGGGCTGGCTGCTCCCTGCGGCCAGGATGACCAGCCCAGCGCACCCAAGCGCCACCCCGAGAGCCAGCGGCAGCCGCGTGCCGAACCGGGCGACCAGCCGCCCGGTGAGCGGCCCCGCGAAGATGAGCAGCACCGCGCCGGGGAGCAGGAAGAGCCCGGAGTGGTCCACGTCCACCCCCAGTCCCACTCCGCTGCTCTTCGGCAACTGCACGATCTGCGGGACGAGGAAGAACATGACTCCGTGGCCAGTGGTCGCCAGCAGGGTGACCAGGTTGGCTGCCCAGACGTTGCGGCGGCGCATCACGTCGAGGTCCACAAGCGGGTGGGAGACCTTGCGTTCCACGACGAGGAACACCGCGAACGCCACGGCGCCCAGGGCGAGCAGGCCCAGGGTCCACGGCGCAGCCCAGCCCCATTCTTCGGCCCGGCTGACAGCGGTGAGCGGCCCGCCCAGCGCAAGGGTGAGCAGGATCGCTCCCAGCCAGTCGACGGTACCGGTCCGTTCTCCGCGGTCTGAGGGGATGGCGCCCGCCACGGTAGCCAGGGCGAGCAGGGCGACCGCGGCAGTAGCCCAGAACAGGCCTTTGTGGCCGAAGTGTCCCGCGACGAGCCCGCCTAGCGGCAGGCCGAGCGCGCCACCCACCCCGAACATGGAGCTGATGAGTCCCATGCCGAACGCGGCACGATCCCGGGGCAGGTGTGCGCTGAGGATCGCATAGGCGAGCGGGAACACGCCGCCGCCCACGCCCATGACGACTCTGCCCGCGATGATGGGGGCGAGCGAGTTACCGAGTGCCGCGATCGCGGCCCCGCCGCCGAAGATAGCGAGGATCGCGCAGAGCACCCGTTTGCGGCCGAAGAGGTCGCCAAGGCGTCCCGTCAGCACGGTGAGTCCGGCCGAGGAGACGAAGAACCCGGTGATCATCCAGGCCACCTGGCTGGCGCTGCTGCCCGTGGCTTCCTGCACCTGCGGGATCACCGGAACGATGGTGTTCTGTGCGGTGGCGTAGGCGAAGGAGGACACCACGAGCGGCGCGGTGATCCGCCACGGGGAAGCGGGGGTAGTCCTGGACGATCGCGCCATGCAGAGCTCCCGGGGGAAATGTTGTCTAGAACACACATCCGATGACAGGACGATAGAGGATGCGGGTGTGCGCGCATGGCCCGGCCTCGGGCTTCCCGGGAGGGCTGTGCCCGCGGATCGATACGGAATCGCGACCGTGCCGGGCCGTGAGCAGCCCAGCGGACAGGGAGCGGGCCATAGCAAGGGCGAGCGTTGTCGGCATTGGTTGCCCGCACAACGAGAAGCACGAGCAGCAGGGGCGCCTGCCCTGGGGGTCCTGGGAGATCCGGTGCAGGGTGCATACCGCGCAGAAAAGCCAGCACCCCGGTACCGCGGTGCTCGCGATACCGGGGTTTCGTGGTGCGCCATCAGGGACTCGAACCCCGAACCCGCTGATTAAGAGTCAGCTGCTCTGCCAGTTGAGCTAATGGCGCGTGTCGGATGCGCCGGTCTGTGCGTTCCGACGTCGGTAACTTTAGCAGGCCCTGCGGATCGCCGCGAACGGATTCGTCCCGTTCGTCGCCCGGCGTCCACCAGGGACGGCGGACGCCGGGCGACATGTGGTCATGACCATGTCAAAACCACGGTGAGGATGATGCCGATTGCCAGAATGACGCTGAGACCGACGAAGACGTACGGCAGGATCGGCCGTCGGGGTTCGGTCTCCTCCTCTCTGTTCTCGGCGACGAAACGCTGGAACTTCTGGGTCGAACCAGCCGGGTCGAGCTGCTCCTCGTTGTTGTACGACATGCATCTGACCCTAGCGATTTCCCGGGGGTGCGCATCCCCCTCCGACGGGTTTTTTCTCGCGGGGTTTCCGTAGGAAGACCGCTCCGGGAGCACCAGTCACCGTCCCCCAGCAGGAGGGGACGGGGCATAGCGCGCCTGGGCAAGCAACTGGGCGTGGAGCTGGGCGGAACGTCCGGTCCGCCGCAGGGCCAGCGCCGCGGCACCGTACTCGCCCGGGGCCGCAGTCACCGGCCGCACCCCGTAGCGTTCGCGGAGCGCGGTGCGCACCCGTTCGGCCACGGGGCCTTCGCGCAGCACTGAACCGGCCAGCACTACCGGGGTCTGCACCGGCGGGGCGAGGACCGCGGCCAGGCTTTCCAGCAGCCGGGAAGCCGCGGTGGAGACGATCTCCACGGCAGCGGCGTCTCCTTCTTCAGCCGCGGCGCACACTCGGGGGGCTAACGAGCCGAGTTCTGCAGGGAGCATGGAGTAGGCGGCTCCGATGAGCGCCTGCCGGCTCCCGGCGGGGACGTGGAGCGCGGCGGCCAGGCGCTCAGTGAGGACCGTGGCGCGGCCGCGCCCGTCCAAGGCGGCGAGTGCCGCGCGCAGGCCGGCGATGCCCAGCCACACGGCTGATCCTTCATCGCCCAGCAGCCAGCCGTATCCGTCGCAGCGGCGTTCGATCCGGCCGTCCCGGATGGTGGCGGCGACCGCTCCAGTCCCGGCGATGAGGACTGCGCCGCTGGGCTCCGCGGTACCGGCGGCGAACGCCACGACGATGTCGTCGCCGACCTCGGGGCGTCCGGGGAGTCCGAGCGTCCGCCAGGCCCGCAGCACGGTCTGCTCCGTGGTGGCCAGGCCCGCTGCCCCGGCACCGGCTACCCCGAATACCGCTGCTGCCACGCTGACCGGCCCGGCCTCGCGGAGTGACGCGGACACCGCGTTGATGAAGGACACCGCGGGGTCCGCGCTGGAGCGCTGATTGGCCCCTCCGGCACGGCCGCGGCCGCGGATGGTGCCGTCGAGGCCGACCAGGAGGCAGCGAGTGTGGGTGCCACCCGCGTCCACCCCGAGGACGACTTCTTCGTTCATGTTCCGCACCTTATAGACACCCGCCCCACCTCCAGCGACGCTCAGTGATACACCACACACTTTCAGTGCCGGTCGAATGTGGTCACTTCTTGGAGCAGCAACGAGGGATCTGTCACAGCGCCCGCCGCGGGGACGTACGCTTCTTTCTCCCGGTCACTGCCACCCGATTTCTTCGCACTGAGACGGACGACCTCGGGTAGAGGCGACTCCGATGGTCCGTCGCCTGGGATACCACCGGGGCGAACTCCGGATCACACTTATGTAGCAACCAAAATTGGCCTTTGCTCCCTTCCGCCCGTTGACGGGAGCTTTCGAAAGAAAGAAACTTTCCAACATGAATCAGATGGCGAAGAGAAGCGACAACGACGGTGTTCTCCCGCCCAAGGAGGGCGGCGCCACACCCAGCACGGTGCTGAAGATCCGCTCGTTGTTGCCCTCCCTGGCGCCCGCCGAACAACGCGTTGCCCAGCGGATCATCGACGATCCCGAAGGGGTGGCCAACTCTTCCATCACCCAGCTCGCTCGGGACTGCGACACCTCGGAAGCCACCGTCATCCGGTTCTGCCGCACCATCGACTTCGCCGGCTACCGGGAACTGCGGCTCCGCCTGGCATCCGAGGCAGGCCAGGCCCGGGGGGCGCGCGGCAGCGTCCAAGAGCTCACCGGCGACATCAACCCGGACGACACGCTCGTCACCGTGGTCCAGAAAATCGCCTACGCTGATGCGCGCGCCGTAGAAGACACCGGCTCCCAACTCGACATAGAAACCCTGCAGCGCGTTATCGAGCTCCTCGACGGAGCCCGCCGTATCGACATCTACGGTGTCGGCGCCAGCGCCTTCGTCGCTTCTGACTTCCAGCAGAAGCTGCACCGGATCGGCATGATCTCCCACGCCTGGACCGACGCCCACGCCATGCTGACCAGTGCCGCGGTGCTGCGCCCCGGGGATGTGGCCGTCGGCATCTCCCACAGCGGCTCCACCAGCGACACCGTCGGGGCACTCGCAGAAGCCCGCCGCAAAGGCGCCTCCACCATCGCCATCACGAACTTCCCGCGCTCACCCATCAGCGAGGTCAGCGACCACATCCTCACCACCGCAGCCCGCGAGACCACGTTCCGCTCCGGAGCGACTGCCAGCCGTCTCGCCCAGTTGACGGTGATCGACTGCGTGTTCGTCGGCCTTGCCCAACTGCGCTACGCCGACACCCGGGAAGCGCTGGAAGCCACCTACGAGGCGGTGCGTGGCCTCCGCATCTCCAGAGAGGAGCGGCGCCGGTCCTAAGCGCGCGTACTCCACCGCGGAGGGCCCCACCAGCACGGACATGAGACAGCGGTAGGCGGCGACCGAAGCACGGTCGCCACTGGCGAAGGAGATTGACATGCACACCGCACCGGTAGAGATCGTGCGCGCCCCCACAGAGGCGCGCAACAGCAGCACCAAAGACATCGACCTGCTGCCGACCGCGGACATCCTGCGGTTGATCAATGCCGAGGATGCGACCGTGCCCCGTGCCGTAGCGGAGGTTCTCCCCGAACTCGCCAAGGCTGTCGACCTCGGGGTGTCAGTGCTCCGCCACGGCGGACGGATCCACTACTTCGGGGCCGGCACCTCGGGCCGCCTTGCCACCATGGACGCTGCCGAACTTCCCCCCACCTTCGGCATCGCCCGGGACCGGGTGGTCGCCCACCATGCTGGCGGCCCCTCCGCGCTGATCCACGCCTGCGAAGGCATCGAAGACGACTTCTCCAGCGGGCGCGCCGACGCCGCCACGGTGACCTCTGCTGACCTCGCCATAGGCCTGACAGCGAGCGGCCGCACCCCCTACGTGGCCGGGGCTCTGGACCGTGCCCGCGAAGCAGGGGCCCGCACCGTCCTGGTCACCGCGGACCCCCACTCCGCGCTCGCCGCTGACGTGGACGTGCACATCGGCGTAGCGACCGGCGCCGAAGTCATCGCCGGCTCCACCCGGATGAAAGCGGGAACCGCGCAGAAGCTCATCCTCAACGCTTTCTCCACCGCGGTCATGGTCCGCCTCGGCTACACCTATTCCAACCTGATGGTCGGAGTGGTAGCCACCAACGCCAAACTGCGGGGACGGATGGTCACCATCCTCACCGAGGCCACCGGCCTGTCCGAAGAGGACTGCGCTGAAGCGCTCCACCGCGCCGACGGAGACACGCGGATCGCCCTGGTCTGCCTGCTCACCGGCGTGGACGTTCCCACTGCGGCCCACGCCCTGCACGCCGCGCACGGCTCAGTGCGCGCCGCGCTCCGGGAGCTCGCCCGCACCTAGCCCGGAGCGACGGCAGTGGTGCCGGCCCAGGCGTGGCTGGACTATCCCGCCTCGTCGGACCGTTCTGCGGCCAGCGCCTCCTCCACCGCGGTCTCCTGGGGCCCGAGGAACGTTGGCTCCGGCTGCACCGCCATGTCGAACAGCGCTTTGACGGAAGCAGGAACCTCCCGCGCGTACCCGTACAGCATGGCCGGGGCACGATCCTCCCACGCTGGATCGCCGACACCGACCACTTCGAGCCCTGCTGCCCGGCACAGCGCCACCGCACGAGGCAGATGGAAGGTCTGTGTGACGACAGTGACCGACTCCACGCCGAACACTGCGCGCGCCCGCACACACGACTCCCAGGTGCTGAACCCGGCGTAGTCGCGCGCGATCTTCACCGCGGGCACTCCGGCAGCGACCAGGTAGTCGTACATCACCTCGGTCTCGTTGTAGTGCTCCTGGCTGTTGTCCCCGCTCACCAGCAGAGCTTCGACCCGGCCTGAGCGGTAGAGTTCCGCGGCTGCCTCCAGCCGGCGCTCCAACAGCCGGGTGGGCTCCCCTTCCGGGGTCACCCCAGCTCCCAGCACCAAGGCCACTGGACGCTCCGGGGCCTCCCCGAGGGTGTAGCGGTCAGCCGCGGTGGTCAGGTGCAGCCACCCGATCGGTGCGGCTAGTGCTGCGCACAGGAGCAGCATGGCCCCCGCCACCACCCAGCCGCGTCGCACCGCGATTCCTCCGTTGTCGGTCGTGCGTTGCTGTTCCACCGTAGTCACGACCGGTGTGATGCGCAGAAAAGCCCCGATGTTCCGCTCCTCTGGCGGTGTGCCCCGTCCCCGCCCTGCAGCGCCCCGAGTTCCCTTCGTCCTCACCGAGACGATTGCCAGTTTCTGTCACTCTCTGCTGCTAATGATCAGAAAAGTACTCGGGTGGGAACGATCACCGTGGTGTCCCCACCGCACTGACGCACACGGGTGTAAGGAGGGAGGCTCATGCCGCGGCTCGCCATCGACGCGACGTGCCTTCCACAGTACGACCGCTTAGACCGCCCCACCCGAGAACGGCTGGCCGCGATCACCCGCAAGTTCCGGGAACTGCCTCTGCCCGCGCTGTTGTCCCACCCGGATCTGCGGATCCGGGAACTTCCGGAAGGACAGGATCCCCGTATCCGCACCTTCCGGATCAGCGACTCGTGGACCGGGGTCCTCCTCGCTCCCGAATCCGGAGAGACCTTCCTGCTGGTCCACCTGCTGCCCCGGGAGAACGCCGAGCAGTGGGCGGCCGACCAGCGCCACGACGTCAACAGGGTGATGGGCACGCTGGAGCGGCGCAACGCCACCGCGCTCGCCCAGCACACCGCAGCTCCGGCTACTCCCCCGGCGCCGACGCGGCCCGCCCTGTTCTCCGACATCAGTGACGAGGCCCTGCGCCAGCTCGGCGTGGACTCCGAAACCATCGCGTTCTGCCGCACCCTCACCTCGCGTGAGGAACTCGTCGACTGGAGCCCGGCGATCCCGCAGGACCAGTACGAGGTGCTGCTCCACCTGCTGGACGGCATGCCCGTCGACCAGGTGATGCGCGAAGTGGTGCAGCCGCGCCGTGCGCTCTCGGGCGGCTCCGTTGCCTCGGACGACTACGACACCGCTATCCGCAACACCCGGCACCGGGTGATGCTGGTCGACGACGATGCCGACATTGAAGAGGTGCTGGGCCGCGAATTCGACGCGTGGCGGGTCTTCCTCCACCCCACCCAGCGCACCCTGGCCTACCGGCCGGTGTTCAACGGCCCGGTCCTGGTCCACGGCGGCCCTGGCACCGGGAAGACGGTGGTGGCCTTGCACCGCGTCAAATACCTGGCGGAACACCTGCCGCTGGGCGGCCGGATCCTCCTGACCAGCTTCACCAACGCCCTGGTGGAAGCGGTGCGGCGGGATCTGGCCCTGCTCCTCGACGAGGAGCTGCGCGCCGACGTGGACGTCATCACCGCGGACAAGCTCGCGCTGGATATCGTCCGCGAAGAGTGGCCCGAAGTCAGCCTGCGCCCGGAGTCGGATACGCGCGGCCTGTTCGCCAACGTGGTCAGCAAGCACTCCCTGCCCTGGTCGGCTGATTTCGTGTTCCAGGAGTACCGGCATGTCGTGATGGCCCAGGACATCACCACCGTCGACGGCTACCTGGACCCGGATGCCCGGCGCGGCCGGTCCCGGCCGCTGACCGTGGACGAGCGGCGGGAAGTGTGGCACGCCATCGCGACAGCACGTGCGTTGATGCGGCGGACCAAGCAGCTGTCGGCCCTGGAACTGCACGCGGAGGCGACCCGGATCCTCAACGCACGCACGGAGAAGCCGTACACCAACGTTGTCGTCGACGAGGGCCAGGACCTGCACCCAGCGCAGTGGCGGACGTTGCGGGCCGCGGTCGCGCCCGGCCCCAACGACATGTTCATCGCCGGGGACAACCGACAGCGCATCTACGACAACACCGTGTCTTTCCGCCAGTTGGGGATCAACGTGGTGGGCCGCTCGTACCCGTTGCGGATGAACTACCGCACCACCACTGAGATCCTGACCTGGGCTGAGCAGATCATGCAGGGGGAGGATGCCGGGCTGGGCATGGATGCCGCGGAGCCGGCCGGGGTGACCCGGTCGCTGCTGCAGGGTGCCCCGCCTGTGCTCTACGGGGCGCCGGATGCCGCCGCTGAACTGGTGGCGCTCGCCCGCCAGGTCCGTTCGTGGCTGGCCAAGGGGATCGCTCCCGGGGATATCTGTGTGACGGCACGCACCCGCCGCGGGGTCACGGAGGTGGTGAGCGCGCTGCGCCGCCACGGCATCCCCGCCGCACGGTTCAACCCGCAGCAGCACACCGTGGACGACTCCGCGGACGCGGTCCGGGTCACCACCATGCACGGGGTGAAAGGTCTGGAGTTCCGCGCGGTCGCGGTGACCGGGGTGACCGCGACCGCGCTGCCGTTGATGGACCACGTCACCAGTCCGGACCTGGATGAAAACCAGCACCGCTCCGATCTGGCCGCGCAGCGCAGTCTGCTGTACGTGGCCTGCACTCGGGCGCGTGAGGCGCTGTATGTGAGCTGGCACGGCGATCCCAGCCCGTTCCTTCCCCTCCGGTGATCCGGGCCGGGGTGCCGCTGCCACGGCAGGCCCGGGCGCCGCGGAGAGCCGGGACGTGCTGCAAGACGGGCGGTCTCGCCGCCGACCCCGGAGTTATCCACAGGTTCCTGGTGAGGGCTGTTGCCGCAGGGCTGGGCTTCCTAGGGTGACTTTCGCCGCGTCACCCACCGGGTGGTTCTCCTTGCCTACGCGGCACGCATCTCGACTGTCCGGGGAGGCTGAGATGGACGTTCGGGAACTGGTGTGGGCGGTCCGTGGGGCGCCTCTGGTGCTGCGGATCCAAGAATTCTTGGGGTGGTTGGGCGACCAGCGGCGCCTGTCGCGCATTCCGCTTCCCGCACCTCAAGGGCACCGCCGCTACACGTACGTGAGCCTGGGCTCGTGGGTGCGGGTCCGGGACGAATCCCGGCGGCGCAGCGTACCTTCGCTGGGCGAGGAAGCCGCGCTGCTGGACCTCTTAGTCACCGCTCGGATGCTGGAAGTGGTGGTGGACCAGCGGGAACGGATCCCTGGCGAGGTGGTGCGGGAGCATGCGTGGGTCCTGCCTGGACCGGCCTATCCGCTCCTGCCCGACGATGCCGCACGGGTGTGGCGGGCGGGGGTGGAGCTGCTTCCGCTGCTGTGGGAGCACTCTGTTTCCCACGCTCCGGCGGGCTGTCCGCTTCCCGCGCAGTGGCTGGACCGGCTGGACGCCGCCGAGGGAGGCATGCTCCCCCGCCGCATTCTCTGCGGTGAGAAGCGGCAGGGTGACGCTGCAGCCGCGACTCGGTTGCTGGAGTCGCTGAGCCTGGTGCGTTTCCGCTACGACCTGGACCTGGGCGAGTGCTGTGTGCTCACCCCGCTGGGACGGCATGCGGCGACGCTGCTGCGCCGTGTCGGGGTTGTGGCGGAATCACAGGACGCCCTGCCCGAGGTGGCGTCGAGCTGACCGTAAATGCTGCACCTCCTCCGGGTGCTCCCGTATCCGCGGGCACCCGGAGGAAAGCCCCTCGGTTCCCACGCTGGGAGGATGTCGAGCAAGCCAGCGGCAGCCGGGTCGGCGCGGATGCGTTCCACGAGCACTGGCGGGGAGGCCTGGCCATCACCGGTTTCGGGTGCAGTTCTCCGCACGGCGGGCCCGCTCGGGCCCGGGGTTCGCGGTGCGGTTCTGTGTCGGGTCGGGCTTTCTGGTGGGTGTTGAGCGGTATAAGTCTTTCCGGAGCACTGCGCTCACGGAACTTGCGCGGGTGAGAAATCCCCTCCCCTGTGGATAGGGGAAAGAGTCAATATGCTCCGTTCCGGTCAGCGGGCTGGTGAGGACCCGAGCAGAGTACGGGACCGTACGCGGCGGGTCTTGGGCCATGCTCTAATTCCGTCTATCGAGCCGCGTTGGGAGCCTTCTTTGGAATACCGCATCACCGCCGAGCTGACACTTCCTGTCGGTGCGACCGGGCTCGACGGCCTCCAGCAGCAGGGAGCCGCCGCGCTGCTCTCCGAGTGGCTTGACCGAGTGGCGACGGTGGAGGGTCCTGAAGGAGTGGAGATCACCCCCTACGACCACCGGTTGAAAGTCAGTTCCACCGGGGCGGTGGTCGAACTGCTGGTGGACGCTCCCGCGTTGAGTTTCGCGGAGAACGGCGCGGAAGCTCTGCTCCACGAGATCCTGGAACGCACCGAGCTGCTCGCCGACTGGCAAGTGGGCAAGTGCGAAGTCACGGTCAGCGACGCCGAACTCGCCGAAGCTTTGGAGGGGCGGCCCGAGGAGGAGCCGGTGGCTACCAGGGTCGGTCTGCCGATTGAGGATGTCACCGCGCAGCGCCGCCGCCTCCTGGCCCTCAGTTCCCGGTTGCGTGCGTTCGAGCTCGAATCCTTCGGTCCCCCCACCGAGGATCCGGACAGCCGGTTCCTCGCCGCGGGCGCTCTCATCGATCGGGCGTCCGTGCTGACTGAGGAGCTGCTCCTGGACATCATGACGTTGGACGAGGAGGCGGAGTCCCTCGACAAGGACGAGGCGCACTGGACGGCTGACGACTCCGAAGGCCTGTTCGTTCTCCACGACCTCCCGGTCCGCTATCGGCACCACTACGACCTCAGCTTCGCGAAGAAGTTCCTCATCACCGCGTCCGTGGTCTACTCCCGGTTGACCGCTTCGCCGTGGGTGCCCCCCGCGTCCACTGCTGAGTCGTTGGCGCTGTATTTGCTCGTGGAGAACGCTAAAGAACTGCTGGTGTCGTTTGCCGCGGTGGATCCGGACGAGGTCACCGCGATGTTCGCGGTGTTCGAAAGCCACGCCTACCGACACCACGACCATGAATGGCTCTACCTGGAGGACTTGGACACCGCGGACCCGGAGGACTCTGCTGCCGACCCTTTGGGGTTCCTCGCGCAGGACGCCCACTCCTGGTTCGTCCCGTATCCGGACGTGGAGAACCCTGCTCTGCACCCCTATGTGATCGAGGACGACGACTGATCCGGTCCGCGACATCGCGCGGGTGAGGCCCGGGTCTGGGCGCGACCGAAAATACGGGGCGGTTTCGGCCGCGGCGCGGGGTGGGGCTTGCAGCGGTGCGGCGGTCTGCTGCGGGAGACGGACGGCCGCCCACACCGGGTGGGCACCGGGTGTGAGCAGCGCTCCTTGTGGTGTGGGACGGCCGGTATCGGGAAGCGGACGTGCAGGGCAGTCTGCGGGTTTGCGCGGCGTTCGGCGGGCAGCACACCTCGGACTCCGCGGTTATGGACAGTCCATAACTGTGTTTGAGGTCACTAGAGCGCCGTGCAAACCCGCAGGTCGCACTCCGCCCGCGAAAAATCTTCGGACATACATTCGAAAATCCTGGAATTAACCGCTCTGACCTGGTGTTTTACCAAGGTAAGAGGCCGTGTTCCCGCTCCCGTTTTCTCATGCTTCGCGGTGGTTTGCCGAAATTCCCCGAAGCGCAGATTCCCAGAAGAAGCGGTGGCCGCCCGTCTTCTCCTCACGCGATGTCCCACGTCAAACACGGTGACCGGAGGGAAACAGCCCGTGCCGCAACTCGCGATCGCCCCGACGTTCCTCAACGACTTCTCCCGCTTGGACAGCGGGGTCCAGCACACGGTCCTGACCGCGGTGCGGTCCTACCTGGCCGGTGACAGCGGGCGCCTGCAGGCTGTCACGGACGCCTCCGACCCGCGAGTGCGGGTACTGCAGATCAGCCCGGACTGGTCCGGTATCGTCGCCCCCTCCCAGGAAGGCTCCTACTGCCTGGTGGGGGTCCGCCGCCACGACGAAGCAATCTCCTATGCCCGCACCTACCGGGCTCCTGGCGGTCTGGAACTGGACCTCGTGGAAATGCCTGCGCCGCCCGAGCCCGCCGAGGCCGCGGCTCCGGTGCGCGGCCCCGCAGACCTGGCCGACGCTCTCGCACTGCCTTTCGCGGAGTGGCGGCTGAGCCTCGACCCGGACCACCAGCGCCTGGCCACCGCACATTTCGCCGGTTCGGCCCAGGTCACCGGCGGCCCCGGCACGGGGAAGACCGTGCTCGCCCTGCACCGTGCCGCGTACCTGGCTGAGCGGGACGCGGTGGAGTATGGCCCGGCAGCCCGGCCGAGCGTGCTGCTCACCACGGGAAGCCGCACCCTCGCGCAGACGCTCAGCGCCCAGTTGGACCGGTTGGTGTCCGCTCCGGATGTACGCCGCCGGATCGAGGTCGTCACCGTGGACAGCCTGGCCCGCGGGGTGCTGAGCGAGAGCACGGGCATCCCGCCGGAGATCCTCAGCGATGAGGAGCTCGCGGAGCGGTGGCGCACCGCAGCGCGGATCGACGGCCTGCCGTTCTCCGGCCGTTTCCTCGTCGACGAATGGCAGCAGGTGATCCTGGCCCAGGACCTCACCTCGCTGGCCGACTACATCCGCTGCGAGCGCAACGGACGGATGCTGCACCTGGCACCTGAGTTCCGGCCCCACGTCTGGGAGGCGATCCAGCGGTACACCGGGGCCATGCGCGCCGCAGGGGAATGGTCCTATCCCCAGGTGGCGCACGAAGCAGCACGGGCGCTGCGCACCCAAGGGCCGCGTTACCGGCACATCGTCGTCACCGAATCCCAAGACCTGCACCCGGCGCACTGGCGGCTGCTGCGCGCCGCGGTCCCCGAGGGGCCCGACGACCTGTTCCTCCTCGGTGATCCGGCGCAGCGGCTCGTCGACACCCGGGTCTCGCTGGCGTCGCTGGGCATCAATGTCCGAGGCCGCGGCCACCGGCTGCGGACCAGCTACCGGGTCAGCCAGGAGATCCTCGACTGGGCACTGCCGATTTTGGGCCGCAGCACAGGCCCGGCCGCCGAAGGGTACGCCTCCGTGCTGCACGGACCCGAACCGGTGGTGCAGGGCTGCGCGAGCCGCGCGGAGGAGTGGACCGCGCTGAGCGAGTGGCTCCAGGCGCAGTTGGCGGCGGGCGCCCAGCCCGAGTCGATCGCGGTCGCCGGACGCAACCAGTGGGTGGTGCGCATCATCACGAAAGAACTCCATGCGAACGGGATCGCGACCGCCCCGCTGAACTCTTCCGCCGACGTGGATGCGGTGCGGGTGGGCACGCTGCACGGGCTGAAGGGGCAGGAGTTCCGTTACGTGGCCCTGGTGGGGCTGAGCGAACCGCTGCTGCCGCCCAAGGCCGCCATCAGCGCCGCCGAAGGGGACCCGGTGGCCATGGAGCAGGTCTACCAGGAGGAACGCCACCTGCTCTTCACGGCGTGCACGCGCGCCCGGGACGCCCTGTACGTCTCCTACGTGGGAGCGCCCAGCCAGTTGCTCCCGGAGTCGGTGCACCTGGCCCGTTGAGGGCGCGGGCGGCCTGCCTGGCGGTTCCCGCTGGGCAGGCCCGCCTGCCCGCCGGCCGCAGCCTGGTGAGGCGGGCTCCGAATGCCGCGCTGGGCATCACGACCCGGCGCGGACTTCGATGTTGTCCACGGTGAGCACGTTGCTGTGCGCGACTGGGCGGGACACGTCGACGTCGGTGACGATCATGAAGGGCAAGAGCAGCGGGGGCGGAAAGTCAGGGGTGAAGACCAGGGGGATGCCGAGGATCCGCACTTTCATGCGGGTGACGTACATGACGACATCGCCCTGCATGGTCATGTCGGGCAGGTCGATAGAGACCTTCTCCTCCCCGTCCATCCACCACAGCACGGCGTTGTCGAAGTCGGCGCGGCTCATCCCGAGTTTGAGGTAGCGGTCCGTGCCGGCGGACGTGGGGTATTCCACGACTCCGGCAAAGTAGGAGCCGCTCATGATGATGCGGTCCGCGGTGAGGCCGCTGGTGGTTGGGGAGGCGGGGAAGCGGTCGTCGGCTTGCAGCGTCTGGACCTCGGGGAGGTCTCCGGTCTCTGCGGCGTGCTGGCAGGCTTCGACCGCGTCAAGGAATTCTTCTTCGGTGACCTCCTCGTCGACGGGGCCAGTCCGGATCTCGCATTCGGTGTCGGGTTCGGACTCTTCGTCGTCCGTCTCCTCGTCGTCCTCGCCGTCGGCCGCTTCGTCGCCGGGCTCGGGGTTCTCCGGGTCTTCCTCGGCGGGCTCTGTGCCCGGTTCCGGCGGGTCTGCTGGCTGCGCCGAGGGGGCGGGGGTTGGCGTTCCGGGGGTGTCTTGCGGCTCGCTTTGTTCGTTTCCTCCGCGGTTGAACCATTGGTCCCACGGCCACCACCAGTCGGCGGGGGCGGAGGCGAGGACGAGGGTGAGGGCGAGCGGGGCGGCGACGAGCGCGTGTGTGGTGCTGCCGCGCTGCCCGCCGCGGTCGGGCGTGGTGGTGTCGGGTTCGCGGTCTTCGTCGTGGTCTTCGTCGTCGGCTGGTTCTGTCTCTGCGGTAGGAGAGGACTCCGCGGGGGCTGTCTCGGTGTCGGTCCGGTCGCGCTGGCGGCGTTTGGGGGGACGGTGGGGCTCCCACGCGAAGATGAGTGCACCGCCGATGATGCCGAGCAGCATGCCGATGACGAAGCCGCCGAAATTGGAGGTGAGGAAGGAGGCCAGGGAGAGGAGGACCGCCACGATGCCGTAGAAGGCGCGTTGCGCGGGGTGCAGCCAAGCCAGGACACCGAGTGCGACCAGCGCGGCTCCGATGAGGTAGCCGGAGATTCCCGCGATTCCCTGGTAGACGAGGAACGGCAGGGGGGCGAGGGGCGCCGCTACGATCTCGGCCCCGGCGAGGATCGTCAGGAGTCCTCCCCACAGCGGTCGGGAGCGGCGCCACCTTGCGAACGGCCCCACCGCGCGGTGGGAGGTCCGTGCATGCTGAGTCATCGGATCAGAAGCATTCGTGGGTGCCGGGCTTCACGTTGAGTTTGAGTCCAGACAGCCGCAGGGTTCCGGAGCTGACCGCCCAGGAGACCATGGTGAGGTCGTTGATGGTCACGGTGTCGGATTGCAGGGCGAAGGCTCCGGAGTCGCCTTGGGGACCGGACACCTTGTTCAGGGTGCTGGCGTCGCGGCCGATCTCGATAGCGGAGAAGTGGGCGTTGCCGTTGAGCTGTTCGACGTCGACGACCATGTTGGTCGCGGTGACGGGGGTTTTCTCCCCGGCGCGGATGAGGAGTGTCGCTTTTCCGATGGGCAGGTCGAGCAGTGCCGACATGCACATGTCGGAGAGTTCGGCTTCTTCGATGATGGAGAGTCCTACTGGGCGGGAGGTCTTGTCGACCGAGGTTGCGACGTCCCCGTACTGGGCGAACCCGGTGCCTTCCAGGTGGGATGCGGAGATCTTGAAGTTGTCTCCGGACACCGCGAAGGAGGCGGCGAGCAGTCCTTGGGTGGTGGCCGCGCCAAGGACCCCCGCTGCGACTAGTCCGGGCAGGGCGACGTAGGCGAATTTGCGCCACGCAGTGCCGCCGTTGGGGGATTCGGTGAGAGTCTCGTCGGCCATGGGCTTCCTCCTGGTCCCGTGCTCGACGTGGGGGGTGGCGTGGGGTGGGAGGTTGGGGGCTTGTGCCCGCCTCCGCTTGGTGTGTTACATAGACCACATCTACTGGTCAGTAGGGTCGAACATTACAATAGCCAATGTCACATTGCCAAGTGTCTTAGTTCACATTACAGACACGTGAGCGTGTGACAACCACCCCTCCACCCGACCGCCAGGGGGCACTTGATGACCCACGAGCAGCACTCCACCCTTCCCACCGGGGACGACGACCGGTTCGACTACGACGTCATCGTCGTCGGTTCAGGATTCGGCGGCTCAGTCAGCGCGCTGCGCCTTACCGAGAAGGGCTACCGGGTCGGAGTCCTCGAGGCCGGACGCCGCTTCACCCCCGAGACCCTGCCGAAGAACTCCTGGGACCTGCGCAACTTCCTCTGGGCGCCTCGGCTGGGGTTCTTCGGCATCCAGCGCATCCACCTGCTGCGCGACGTCATGATCCTGGCTGGGGCCGGGGTCGGCGGCGGCTCCCTCAACTACGCCAACACCCTCTACGAACCACTGGACGACTTCTACAACGACCCGCAGTGGCGGGACATCACCGACTGGCGAGAAGAACTCGCCCCCTTCTACGACCAAGCCAAACGCATGCTCGGGGTGCGGACCAACCCCACCGTCACCCCTGCGGACGTCCACCTGCGCCACGCCGCCGAGGCCATGGGGGTCGGCTCCACCTTCCACCTCGCCCCGGTCGGCGTCTTCTTTGGCGACGGCAAGGACGGGGCGGCCACCCAACCGGTCTCCCCCGGCGAAGCCTGCCGCGACCCCTACTTCGGGGGTGCCGGCCCGACCCGGCGCGCCTGCCTGGAGTGCGGGGAGTGCATGACCGGTTGTCGGCACGGCGCAAAAAACATGCTCACCGAGAACTACCTGTACTTCGCGGAGCGCCATGGCGCCGTCATCCACCCCATGACCACCGTGGTAGCGATCCGCGAACGCCCTGCCTCCCTCGGCGGCGGCTATGCGGTCGACACCGTAGCCACCGGTGCTTTCCGCACCCGGCGCGCCACCCGCACGTTCACCGCCCGCTACATCGTGCTCGCTGCTGGCACCTACGGCACGCAGCGCCTCCTGCACGCCATGCGCGACTCCGGGCTCCTGCCCCGCATCTCCCCCAAGCTCGGCACGCTCACCCGCACCAATTCCGAAGCCCTCGTCGGCGCGATGACCAAGGCGATACGCCCGCCCCAGGACTTCACGCAGGGCGTGGCGATCACCTCCTCCATGCACCCTGACGCGCACACGCACATCGAGCCGGTCCGCTACGGCAAAGGCTCCAACGCGATGGGGCTGCTCACCACCATGCAAGTCCCCGGCGGGGGACGCATCCCCCGCTGGCTGCGCTTCCTCGGCGTAATCGCCGCCCACCCCTACCTCTTCATGCGCAGCCTGTCCGTGCGCCGCTGGTCGCAGCGGACCATCATCGGCCTGGTCATGCAGTCCCTGGACAACTCGCTGACCACCTACACCCGGCGGGGACTGTTCGGCCGGCGGGTGCTGACCTCTCGGCAGGGCCACGGCGCTCCCAACCCCACGTGGATCCCGGTGGCCCAGCAGTTCGCCGCCCAGATCGCCAAACAGATCGACGGCTACCCGGGCAGTTGCGTCAGCGAAATCTTCGACATCCCGTTGACCGCGCACTTCCTGGGCGGCTGCCCGATCGGCGCCTCCCCCGAGGAAGGTGTAATCGACCCCTACCACCGGCTCTACGGCCATCCCGGCATCCACGTGGTGGACGGGTCAGCCGTCACCGCCAATCTGGGCGTCAACCCGTCGTTGACGATCACCGCCCAAGCGGAACGCGCCATGGCGATGTGGCCCAACAAGGGGGAGCCTGACCCGCGGCCCGCTCCGGGCTCCCCCTACCAGCGGGTGGAGCCGGTCTACCCGGTCCGTCCAGCAGTGCCGGCAGGCGCCTACGCGGAGCTGCGGTTCACCCGCCGCATTGCGCTCCCCTTGGACGTGAGCCGACCGCAGCGCACCCCGGGAGGCACCGGCACGGACACGGTCAGGCGGACCGATGCTCCGCCCGCTCCTTGAGGTGGTCGATGATCTGCGCGAAGTGATCACCCAGCGTCTCGTGCATGTGCCGGGACATGGCCTGGGCGAGGATCGCGTCGACCGCGATCTGCGCGAGAGGGCGGACACGGCGGATCACGTCGGCGACCTTGCCCAGGTCCTCGCTGTGGATGATCCCTTCCGGGGCGTAGGTAGCGATGATGTGCTCCGAAACCTGCCGGTTGAGTGCTTCCGCGGCAGCGTCGATCCGGTCGCGGAGTTCTTGGGCGAGGTCCAGGACCGCGTCGAGGGACATGCCGATTTCGACGAGCTCCGCACCAGCGTGGAGCAGGCGCGGGCTGGGCACGCGGTACCGTTTCCCTTCCGGTTCGAGCAGGCCGAGTTCAACCGCCCGGGCCACCCGCTCAGGGGTGACCTGGTCGCCGAAGAGGTCGGTGAGCTCCTCCAGGGTCATGTAGCCGGGGATTTCGTCGGACCAGGGGTCGCCCACCGCGGATTCGAACCCGAGCACTTCGGACAGGTTGCCGCCCCGCTCCCATACGCTGACTAGTTCGGCGATGTTGGCGAAGGTATAGCCGCGTTTGAGGAGTTGACCGATGAGTCGCAGCCGGGCGAGGTGGACCTCGGTATAAATCCCTACCCGTCCTTCCCGGCGCGGCGGGGAGAGCAGTCCGCGGTCCTGGTAGACGCGGACGTTGCGGACGGTGGTGTTCGCCAGCCGGGCCAGCTCGTCGATGCGGTATTCGGCCATGCCCCCACTCTAGGGAGTCCGCGCGTTCGGCTCCGATGCGCAGGGCGTTTCGGCACTGACGCCGGGTGGCGCTTCCCGGGTTGACCAGCCGCCTTTTTACCCCATTGAATTGTGACAATAGTCATTGTAACGTTCATCGTAGGAAACATGGGGTGTCCGCGCTCCACCCTGTGCGACCCCTGGGGACGGTTCCGTCCCCAGGAACCCACCGGCTCCACCACTTCCGGAGGAGAACCGCGATGACCGCACCCGCCAAGGCCATCACTGACCGCGAGGACATCGCCCAACGGCTCCTGCGTTCCTCGGCTAAAGCCTCCTTCGACCCGCTCGTCGAAATCGACTGGGACGCCCCCATCGACCCCGACCGCTACGCCATCCGCCCCGAACGGGTCTCGCTGTACGGCACCGAACTGTGGGAGCAGCTCAGCGAAGCCCAGCGCAAAGAACTGAGCAGGCACGAGACCGCCAGCATCGCCAGCATCGGCATCTGGTTCGAAACGATCCTGATGCAGATGCTCGTCCGCCACGCCTACGACCGCGACCCCACCAGCAACCACATCCAGTACGCCTACACCGAGATCGGCGACGAATGCCGCCACTCGGTGATGTTCGCCAAGATGGTGGGCAAGCTCGGTGCCCGCTACTACCGTGTGGACGGCCTCACCCAGTTCCTCGGCCGGGTCTTCAAAACCATCTCCAACACGCCTCTGACCTTCAGCGCCGCACTGTACGTCGAAGAGATCCTCGACCAGCTCCAGCGCGAGACCATGGTGGACGAAGAACTCGAACCGCTGGTCCGCGCTGTCTCCCGGATCCACGTGGTGGAAGAAGCCCGGCACATGCGCTACGCGCGCGAAGAGTTCCTGCGCTCCTGGCAGCACCGCAGCTGGCTGTCCAAGGCCTACAGCCGCCTGGTCCTCGGCCTGGTGGTCTACTTCGCCACCACGCGGCTCATCCACCCGGACTGCTACGCAGCAGTAGGACTCGACCCGAAGGCCGCCCGCCGCGCCGCGCGCCGCAACCCCCACTGGCGCAAGAGCCTGACCTGGATGGCCAGCAAGGCCGTGGCGACTTTCGCTGAGGCAGGAATGATCCAAGGGCCCGCGAAGAAGCTGTGGCGCCGGGCCGGAGTACTGGAGGAGACCGCATGAGCGGAATGGGCGACGACGAAGAGGAATACCACGGCACCGTCACCGCTGTCTTCGACGAGACCGAAGTCACCGTCACCGCGCACCTCGCCGGGCACTTCGACCCGCTCAGCGGAGAGTACCGGTGGACCGGACGGCTCGTCGCCGATCCGGAGCTGGACCGGCTCTTCCGCCAGGGCCAGCGCGCAGTCCTGCTGCGCACCCCGGAAGGCTATGCGGGCAAAGGAGAGCTCGTTGAAGTCAACGTCTGGGGCGGCTACCGGGTGCGGGGACGCGGCCGACCCCCCTTCGCGGTCCCTGAACTCAGCGCTGAAGAGATCTGACCCTCTGGTCCCACCCGCCAGCGGTGGGGCGCCGGGACCACCGCCGACGCCCCACCGCCCCTGTCGTCCCCAGGCAGGAGCGGCGCACCGGCGCTGCACACCGCAGCCGTCCTCCTCGTCGTTCTCCACGCCCGGATGCCCTGCGCCGCTGTCCCGCTGACAGCCGCCGTGCACGGCCGGACGGCTCCGGTTCGACTTGCCCGATGCAGGCTAGGCGCCCGCCGTGAACGGGAAATGCTCCACCACTTCCGCGCGGACCGTCCGCAGCCGGGTCTGCACAGCCCGGCGGAGCCGCCCCAGGCAGTCGGCGATCGCGGAACTGTCGCCCACCAACCCGCTCTTCGCGATCAGCGGGACACCGTCCAGCACTCCCCCGCCAAGCACACCGTGCACGGTCAGCGGGAGCATCTCCCCACCGATGTCGAAAGTCTGAACCCCCAGCACATCCAGCACGGCCGAAGTGAGATCGCCGCCGGCGATCAACATCCCGCTCGGACGTCCCAGCGCCCCGTCCTGCTCGTGCGCATCGGTCACCGCCGTGGCGATCACTTCCGCCAGCCGCTCCGGAATCAGGCGGCGCTGTGGCAGCGGCAACGCTGCGATCTCCGCCGCGGTCGCCCGCAACCGGAACACCACCACGTCGGGGAAGGCGTGGCTGGCCAGCGCATCAGCCAGGGTGTGGGCAAGCTTCTCCCGGCTGTCCTCGCGCTCCACGTCCTCGGGGGCGGCATCGACCCAGCGCACCGGTCCGGAGCGCACGACCGCGTCGAGCTGCCGCGCGGTCAGCTCGGTGACGCTGCCTACCGCGGCCAACAGCGGCCCGGCGGTGATGCCTTCGCCGTGCAAGTGCAGGGCCTCGGCCAACAGCACGCCGAACGGTCCCGGGTCAGCGGCCAGCCACACGATGCCGTGCTCCCGGTGCGCCCGGGCAGCCGCCTCGGCTAGTTCCGCCAGGTAGGTGGTGGTGTCGGCGTCGCACAGCACCACCGGTTCATCTCCGGCGGCGAGCTCTGCTGTCAACAGCTCCGGGGTGACCTGGCGCACCGGGATGCGGCGGACCCGCAGCGAGCTCTGCTGCGCCACCACTTCGGCGACATCGGCAGCAGCGGTGGGGCTGAGCGGGTCGAGTGCCGCCTCGGTGCGGTCCACCGGGGTGCCGTCCAGCAACTGTACTCCGTCGACGGTCGTCCGGCCCGCGGCGGGGAAAGCGGGAACCACGATGACGCGCAGCCGGGTCTGCGGCGGACAGCGCTCCCGGACTTCCGTCCACGCGGCTTCGACTTCCGCGCCGAGGTTGCCGCGCAAGGTGGTGTCGATCCGCTTGATCACCAAGCCCACCGGCCATACCGCTTCGACGACGTCGGCGACGAGGTCGGTGGCCTGGTGGGGCGGCATGTGCCGGCTGTCGAGGTTGGCAACGATCACGTCGTGGTCTTCGGCCACCCGGGCGACCTGCTCGGGGGCGACCATGGTCACGCGCTGTCCGGCACGCGCAAAACGCGCAGCGGTCGCAGCCGCGCCGATGAGATCGTCTGCGATGACGAGTACCTGTGCCACTTCACCATTTTCTCGTGCACCACCGCTGGATCACGCGTCTGATCCGGCGGTGCTCCTGTTCTCTGCTGCGCCTGCTGCCTGCAGGCCTGCGCCTCTCAAGTCCACGATGGCCCTCTGGTCCGCTTCCGCGGTCCGGTGGTGGCGGGGTGCGATGGCCGCTACCGCGGTCCGCGGCCACCGGTGCTGTCAGGGCAGGCAGGCGGGGACGGCTCCGGCGGCCTGTCCCGGCTCAGTCGCACGCACCCCAATGATCAGCAATGCTCCCCTCATCGCCTCTTCTGCCTGATACGACGGGCTCAGCGCAGCCGCAGGACGCACAGACGAGGGACAGCCGCACCCCACTCACGGCATATCGCCTGATATCTCCGCTACCTCCCGTTTTATCCTTCTGCCTAAGCCCACAAGGCTCAAGAAAGGGAAGCCTCCGGTGTTTGCCAAGTTTTGTTCACTTATAGCGATCACACCGCTAATCTCCGGCGACCGCGGCAATCCGTTCCTAACTGGAACGCTTTCCACGTGACAAAACCGTTACGGCAGGCATCGGCCAAATGTGTGGACTTTCACGGACAGAACTACTTGCATCGGATGTCTATGGAGCAGGTCACACGATGACCGGGCGGTACTGGAGGTACATGAATGCCCAAGTTCCCTGATCCGCGCGTCACAATCGCCGCGACACTCTCCCTCGTGCTGCTGACCGGAGGCTGCGCCTACCTGTCCGGTGGCGGAGGGTCGGCGGGAGCCGACCCGGACTCGCCGGAATGCGAACCCTACAAGCAGTGGCAGGACATCGGCGGCACCGTCTCGATCTACGCTTCCATCCGGGACGTCGAGGCCGAACGGCTGGAACGTGCCTGGCAGAAGTTCGTCGACTGCACCGGAATCAAGATCCAGTACGAGGGCAGTGGTGAGTTCGAAGCCCAAGTCCAGGTGAAAGTGGACGGCGGCAACGCGCCCGACATTGCTTTCTTCCCCCAGCCCGGTCTGCTTGAGCGCTTCGCCAAGTCCGGTGACCTGGTCGCGGCCCCCGAGAGCGTCCAGAAGCTGGCCGAAGAAGGCTGGAGTGAGGACTGGCTGGACTACGCCACGTTCGACGGCGAGTTGTACGGCACCCCGCTGGGCGCCAACTTCAAGTCCTTCGTCTGGTACTCGCCCACGTTCTTCTCCGAGAACGGGTACGAAGTCCCACAGACCTGGGACGAGCTGATCGAACTTAGCGACACCATCGCTGACGACGGAGTGAAGCCCTGGTGCGTCGGCTTCGAATCCGGTGACGCCACGGGCTGGCCCGGCACCGACTGGATCGAAAACGTCGTCCTGCGGGAAAACGGCCCCGACGTCTACGACCAGTGGGTCAACCACGACATCCCGTTCAACGACTCCAAGATCGCGGACGCGTTCGACCGGGCCGACACCATTCTGCGGAACCCTGACTACGTCAACGGCGGCTTCGGCAACGTGCAGAGCATCGCCATCACCTCGTTCCAGGAAGGCGGCCTGCCCATCCTGGACGGCCAGTGCGCCATGTACCTCATGGGCTCCTTCTACTCCGCCCAGTGGCCGGAAGGCACCGAGGTCGCCGAGGACGGCGATGTGTACGCGTTCAACCTGCCGCCGATCAACCCGGATCAGGGCACCCCGGTCATGGGCGGTGGCGAATTCGTCGGCGCGTTCAGCGACCGTCCCGAGGTGGTCGCGGTCCGCGAGTACCTGGCTACCGCGGAGTTCGCGAACAGCCGGGCCGCGGAAGGCGCCTGGTTCTCCGCACACAAGGGCCTTGACCTCGACCTTCTGGAAGTTCCGACCGACCGTCTGGGCGCGGAGATCCTGCGCGACCCCGAAACCGTGTTCCGCTTCGACGGAAGCGACCTGATGCCGGCTGAAGTGGGAGCCGGAACGTTCTGGCGGGGAATGGTCAACTGGATCAACGGCGAGGACACCGACGCCACGCTCGACTACATCGAGAACTCCTGGTCTTCCTGACACAGTCCGCTGCTTCGGGACCGGCATCTGCCGGTCCCGAACCACCCCGATCGGAAGAGGACGGGAATGGGTTTCTCCCTTGTCGACGAGCTTCCCAAGCTCCTGTGGTTGGTGATCGGTGTCGCGGGCTTCCTGGCTGTCATCGGCGCCCTGCTGCTCCTCGTGGATGCCGGACCCAGAAAGACCAGGACCGAATGGTGGCAGGCCACGCTCTTCCTGGCGCCCGCACTGATCCTGCTGATCCTGGGCCTGGTCTACCCGGTCATCCGTACCACGCTGCTGTCGTTCATGGACAGCAAAGGTGCGGCCTGGGTCGGCCTGGACAACTACATTGCGATGTTCACGCAGCCTGAAATCCTGGTGGTCCTCCGCAACACGTTCCTGTGGGTACTGTTCGGGCCGGTGCTGGCCACCGCGATCGGGCTGTTCTACGCGCTGCTGGTCGACCGCAAACGGTTCGAATCAGTGGCCAAGTCGCTGATCTTCATGCCGATGGCGATCTCGTTCGTCGGCGCGAGCATCATCTGGAAATTCATCTACGCCTACCGTCCCGCGGAAGCCGAGCAGATCGGTCTGCTCAACCAGATCATCGTGTGGTTCGGCGGTGAACCGCGGCTGTGGCTCCTGGACGCCCCGATCAACACGCTGCTGCTGATCGTGGTGCTGATCTGGGTCCAAGCCGGCTTCGCGATGGTCGTGCTCTCCGCCGCAATCAAAGCCATCCCTGACGAGATCATCGAAGCGGCCCGCATCGACGGCACCGGGGTGTGGACCCACTTCTGGAACATCACCCTGCCCTCGGTGTGGCCGACGCTCATGGTCGTGCTGATCACTATCTCGGTGCAGACACTGAAAGTGTTCGACATCGTGCGCACCATGACCGGTGGCCAGTACGAGACGAGCGTCATCGCCAACGAGATGTACGCGCAGGCGTTCCGCTACGACAACCTGGGTATGGGATCGGCGCTTGCGGTGTTCCTGTTCATTCTGGTCATCCCGCTGATCATCCTGCAGATGCGCACCAATCGACGGCTGAGGGAGGAGCAGCGATGAGCACGTCCCCACAGTCCCCGCCCGCCGAGGAAGAAGGGGGCGGCGGCGTGCGCAAGCCCTCCTCGCCTCGCGCGGCGCGTGACGACTACGCCACGCATGTCCCACCGCTGCGGGCGAAGGAGAACCCGGCCCACAGCCGCGAGTCGGCCGCGGCCCGCGTGCGGAAACGCCTGACCAGCACCACCGCGAGTGCCATCGCGATCATCATCGCTGTCCTGTGGACACTGCCCACCGCCAGCCTGTTCCTCTCCTCCTTCCGTCCCGAGTTGGAGATCAAGACCACTGGCTGGTGGACGATGTTCTCCGACCCGCAGCTCACCTTGAACAACTACCGCGAGGTGTTGTTCTCCCCCGGCCAGGGGCAGCTTGCCAGCTACTTCGTGAACTCTTTCGTCATCACGGTGCCGTCCACGGTATTCGTGGTGGTCCTCGCCGCACTGGCCGCCTACGCCCTGGCCTGGGTCAACTTCCCCGGCCGGGACTGGGTGTTCCTGGGGGTCTTCGCCCTGCAGATCGTGCCCCTGCAAATGGCCCTGGTGCCGTTGCTGCGGTTCTTCTCCCAGGGGGTGACGATCGGCGGATACCAGATCCTGCCCGCCTGGGATCTGCCGGGCGCGTTCGCGTTCACCAACGTGTGGGTGGCCCACACCATCTTCGGCCTGCCGCTGGGGATCTTCCTGCTGCACAACTTCATCTCCCAGCTGCCGACCACCCTCTTTGAGGCGGCCCGGGTGGACGGCGCCGGACACGGCGTGCTGTTCCGCAAGGTGGTGCTCCCGCTCACCGTCCCCGCCCTGGTGTCGCTGGCGATCTTCCAGTTCCTGTGGGTGTGGAACGACCTGCTGGTGGCGCTGATCTTCGCGGGCGGCGACGTGTCCACGGCACCGCTCACGGTCCGGCTCGCGGAACTGGCGGGCACCCGGGGCAACGAGTGGCAGCGGCTCACCGCGGGTGCTTTCGTCTCCATGGTGATTCCGCTGCTCGTGTTCTTCACTTTGCAGCGCTACTTCGTCCGCGGCCTGCTCGCGGGCAGCGTGAAAGGCTGAGCCGTACGGACGTGAGTCCACGGTGCGGCCCCGGCAGGCTCTTCCCTGGCCGGGGCCGCAGCCGTCAGCGTCTCATTCCCCGCGGTCCACGGCAGGGTTGGTCAGGCGCGGAGCGCGGCGCGGGCCGTGTCCACCAGTGTGGTGCGGTAGGCCGCCCCGAACAGGCACACGTGCACCAGCAGCGGATGCAACTGGTGCAGCGGAATCCGGGCCCGCCAGCCCTCGGCGAGCGGCGCGACCTCGTTGTAGGCGTCGCGGACCCGGTCCAGGTAGGGCAGGCCGAACAGCGCCAGCATGGCGAGGTCTGCTTCCCGGTGGCCACCGTGGGCCGCGGGGTCGATGACGACCGCGCCGTCGTCCTGCCACAGCACGTTGCCGTTCCACAGGTCGCCGTGGATCCGCGCCGGGGGTTCCGGGTCGCCCGCCAGGTGGTCAAGCGCGTCGAGCACTTTCTCCACGAGGCGGACGTCGCCCGGGGTGAGCGCGCCCCGGTCGGCGGCGCGGCGCAAGTAGGGCAGGATCCGCTGCTCGGCGTAGAACTCCGGCCACGTCGAACGCGGGGTGTTGTCCATGGGCAGCGGGCCGATGTAGCCGTCCCAGGTGGCACCGAAGGATTCGGCGCCCGCCAAGTGCATCGCGGCGAGCTGGTGGCCGAACCGTTCCGCTGCTTCGGGAGTGGGCGGCCGCTCGTCCACCCACTCCATGGCGAGGGTGCGGTCGTCCCACCCCGCTACCTGGGGTACCGGGGAGCCGAACGACCGCCCCAACCAGTCCAGGCCTAGCGCCTCGGCACGGAAAAGTCCGTCCAGTGCCGGGGCGTCGTCGGGAAGCGCTTTGACGAAGAGCGGGGTCCCGTCAGCCAGTTCCACGCGGTAGAGATGCCACCGGTGGCTGTGTCCTCGCTCGGCAACGGCGGCAACCTCGCGACCGGTCAGTTCGGTCACTCTGGCAGCGACGGAATTCACCCGTTCCCCTTTCAGCGCGCGCTGAACAGCGCGGTGAGTTCTCCGACGAGCCCTTTCGATGCGGCCTCGATCATGGTGAGCACGGTGATGAAGCCGTCTTCACCTCCGTAGTACGGGTCAGGCACCTCCGGGTTGGGTCCTACACCGGGAGCAAAAGAGCGGAACAGGCGGATCCGGTCCTTGGTCTCCTCGTCCGGGGCGAGCCGGACCAGGTCCGCGAGGTTGTCGGTGTCCATCGCCAGGATCAGGTCCCGCTCCGGGAACCAGGAGGGGGAGAACTGGCGGGCGACATGCCCCGTCGGGTAGCCGTACTTCCGCAGCGTGGAGGCGGCACGCCGGTCCATGTCCGCCCCGACATGCCAGTTGCCGGTACCTGCGCTATCTACCTGGACCCGGTCGGCGAGCCCAGCGCGGGCCAGGTCGGTGAGCAGGATCTTCTCCGCCATCGGAGAACGGCAGATGTTGCCGAGGCACACCACGCAGATGCGGTACGGACCAGAGGGGTTACGGGGTTCGGGCAGGCTCATGGCACCAACCGTAGTCGAGAACCCGGCACTGCGCTCGGCCGTCCCGCATTCCGGGCGCAGCACGGTCCGCCCGCAGCGGCAGCCTCACCGGCTCGGCAGCCGCACCACCGTGACGAAGAAGTCGTCGATCTGCTGGACCACCTTGATGAACTGGTCGAAGTCGACCGGCTTGGTCACATAGGCGTTGGCGTGCAACTGGTAGCTGCGGATGACGTCCTCTTCAGCTTCCGAAGTGGTGAGGACGACGACGGGGATGCGGGCCAGGTCCTCGTCCTGCTTGATCTCTTGCAGGACCTCGCGCCCGTCTTTGCGGGGCAGGTTGAGGTCGAGCAGGACCAGGTGCGGCCGGGGCGCCTGAGCGTACTCGCCCTCACGGCGGAGGAAACGCAAGGCTTCCACCCCGTCAGAGACCACGTGCAGACGGTTGCCGACTTTGTGCTCCGCGAATGCCTCCCGCGTCATGAGGGCATCGCCAGGGTCGTCCTCGACCAGCAGCACCTCGATAGGTTGCACCATGCGGACCTCGTTCAATCCCCCAACCTTCTCATCTGTCGGCGCCAGCGGAGTCCGGTTCGGACCACGCGGTCAGCGGTGATGGCTCTTCGTCGGACTGGTCGTCGTCCTTGTCCGTGTCTACCGGCAGCGACCAGCAGATCCGGGTTCCAGGCTCGTCGGAGTCCACGTCCAGCCAGATGCGTCCGCCGTGGAACTCCACGATCTTCTTGCACATGGCCAGACCGATCCCTGTGCCGCCGTACTTCTCGCGGGTGTGCAGCCGTTGGAAGATCACGAAGATCCGCTCGGCGTACTGCGGCTCGATGCCGATTCCATTATCGGCGCAACAGAACACCCACTCGTTCCCTTCGCGGCGGACACTGATGTGCACCCGGGCCGGATTGTCCCCGCGGAACTTCACGGCATTGCTGATCAGGTTGAAAAAGACCTGGGTGAGCAGGGTCTGATCGCCCTGCACTTCCGGGAGCGGATCCCCGGTGACCACGGCCTCGGCTTCCTCGAGCGCCGGTTCGAGGCTGGCGAGCGCGTCGTTGAGCGCGCTGTTGAGGTCCACGGTGGTGAAGTTCTTGGTCCGCCCCACCCGGGAGAACGCCAGCAGGTCGTTGATGAGGACCTGCATGCGTTTGGCTCCTTCGACCGCGAAGTCGATGTAGGCGTCGGCGCGTTCGTCCAGCTTCCCGTGGTAGCGGCGCTGGAGCAACTGGCAGAAGCTGGCGACCTTGCGCAGCGGCTCCTGGAGGTCGTGGGAGGCGACGTAAGCGAACTGCTCCAGCTCCAGGTTGGAGCGGCGCAGTTCTTCGGTTTGGCGTTCCAGCAGCTCCGACTGTTCTTGGAGGGCGCGCCGCGCGGTGCCGACTTCGTCGAGTTCGTGCACGATGCGCTCCCGCATGGCGTCCACGTTGCAGGCGACCCGTTCGATCTCGGGGGGTGCCTCCACTTCGATGCGGTGCGCGTAGTAGCCGTCCGAGACCTGCTGCAGGTGGCGGCCGAGCTCGTCGAGCGGGCGGAGCACCCAGTGCTGCAGCATCACCCACAGGAAGCCGCACAGCACGATGATGACCACGACCACGAGGGTCAGCAGAGCGGCGAGCTGCTGGGTGGCGGAGTCCAGGTCTTTTTGGGCTTCGTCCAGTTCGACGCTGATGCGCCCCTGGGCGCTGCTGGACGCTTCCCGCAGATAGTTGAAGCGTTCTTCACCGCGTTGGACGTCGGCGTGGGTGAGTTCCTCACCGTTGCGCACCTTGTCCAGGACTGGCTCGGCGAACTCGCTGCTCCAGGACTCCCCGGCAGCGAGCAGGGCTTCGATGTCGGAGTCGATGGCGGGGTTGTCTTGGGCGGCCTTCTCCAACTGGGGGAGGCTCGCCTCCAAGGTACGGCGGCCCTGCTCGTAGGGCTCCAGCGAGTCGAGTGTTCCGGTGGCCGCGTAGCTGCGGATGCCGTTGTCCTGGTTGTAGTAGGCGGCCATGGTCTGGTGCAGAGCGCTCTGTGCGGGAGTGAGCTGCTCTACCTGGCGGACCACCGCCTCGCGTGCTTCCAGCGCGGTGATGATGATGGTGGCGACCGAGGCGATGAGGACAATGCCTACGGAGCACAGCAGTACGATGACGCGCCGACGCAGGGACCAGGGGCGGGTGAGGATGCCGCCCGTGGCCGACGTCTCTCCGCTCCCCGGTGCGGTGTCGGAGTTCACGTGAGTCATTTCCCGTAAGTGATGAGCAGCATGGCAACGTCGTCCTGGAGCGGACCGCCGTTGTGCTGTTCGGCCTCGTCTACGAGACGTTCCGGCAGCTCCCCGATGGGGGTGCCCGAGGCGAGGATGTCTTCGACGATGCGGGCGAGCCCGGTGACGCCGAGCCGGTCGGAGCTGTTGCCGTCGTAGGCGTCTACCAGGCCGTCGGTGTAGAGCATGAGGGTGGAGCCGCGGCAGAAGGAGAACCGCTCCACTTCTGCGGTGACGTCAAACAGCATGCCCAGCGGCGGCCCGGGCTCGGCTCGCACTTCAGTGACGCGCTGGTCGGGGCCAAGGACCAGCGGCGGGGGGTGGCCGAACAGCCGGAGCCGCGCTTCTTCGGTGTCCCGGTCGATGCTGACCTGGCAGAGGGTGGCGTACATCTCGTCTTGGGCGCGTTCGGTGACGAGGATCTTCTCCAGCGCGGTCAGCAACTGGTCTTCCGCGACCCCGCCCATCACCAAGGCGCGCCAGGCGATCCGGAGGTTGACGCCCAGCGCGGCTTCGTCCGGTCCGTGGCCGCTGACGTCGCCCACGATGAGGTGGGTGGTGCCGTCGCGGTCGACTGCGTCGAAGAAGTCGCCGCCGACCAGGGCGCGTTTGCGGCCTGGCCGGTAGAAGGACCGGGGCACCATCCGGGACTCGTCGAGTAACAGTTGCGGGAGGAGGCCTCGTTCCAGGCGCATGTTCTCCCGGGCGTGCAGTTCGGCCTCCCGTAACTGCCGCGCGTTTTCGTCGGCGCGCTGGCGTTCCACCGAATAGCGCAGGCTGCGAGCGAGCAGCGAGCCGTCGACTTGCCCTTTGACCAGGTAGTCCTGGGCTCCGGCAGCGACCGCGGCGATGCCTTCGTGCTCGTCGTCCAGTCCGGTCAGGACGACCACTGCGGCTGATTTCGCGGCGTCAAGGACCTCGCGCAGCAGGTCCATCCCGCGCGCATCAGGCAGGTTGAGGTCCAGAAGCACGCAACCGCGGAAAGAGGCCAGGTGCGGTCGGGCCTCGGCCAATGTGGTGAACCAGGTGATCTTGGCGTTGAGTGCGGTGTCCGCGAGGAACTCCTCGACGAGGAGCTTATCTGCGGGATCGTCCTCGATCAGGAGGATGTCTACTGATTCCACGGCGCCTCGGAGGGGTGCGCTTCGTGTACCTGGGGGTGGGGGCACGTTCGGCGGCCCGTGCCCTGCTTGTCCAATGTCCACATACCGCCTCTACGTCGACTGTCTCTTCAGCACCCGGGAGCAGATCGTGCGGGGTTCGGTGTCATGGCTCCCCTCCACTTCCGACACCGGAGTGCCGAGCGCCTGGCGGGGCGAGCGCACCGGGCGCAGTCGTCCAGCCCGGCTCCGTCCTCCCTCCAGGCTGGCTCGCGAAAGGTTCATGCCAGTCAAACGATAATGGCCCGGCTCTGCACGCCGCCAGCAGTGCAGGCCGGAAACGTCCCCCACCCCGCCTAAGAGCGGTGCGTGGTGAGGTCTGGACCGTTAGTAGGTCGTTCTTCGTGACCAGGATAGCTCCCGGCTCCCCAGCGTACCCGCGCCGCGGGAGTGCGGGTAGCGATGTGGACAATTTCATGACGACATGTCGTCATGAAATATTGTGCTCGTGGACTTTAAACGACATGATGTCATCAAGATTGTCACCTTCCCACCCTCTTTCCTAAAACGGACACAAAGGAAGTAATCCCCATGAGCACGGCACAGGCAACCCAGGAGCGGTCCGACTCCCTCACCTTCTCTGAACGGCTCAAAGCGGGCACCCGGTCCTCCCACGACGCGGCTGAAGCCCACGACTTCTCCCAAGCGCTCGTCTCCGGCACCCTGCCCCGCCACGGCTACGTCGCCCTCGCCGCCCAGCACTACTTCATCTACTCCGCCCTGGAAGAGGTCGCCGAAACCCTCGCCGACCATCCTGTCGGCGGTGCCGTGTACTTCCCGGAACTCCACCGCGTCCCCGCCCTGGAGCGCGACCTCGCCTTCCTGTGCGGCCCGGACTGGCGGGACACGATCACCCCGCTGCCGACCACCCGGGCCTACACCGACCGCATCCGGTGGACCGTCCACTGGCCCGCCGGCTTCATCGCCCACCACTACACCCGCTACCTCGGCGACCTGTCGGGCGGGCAGGTCATCAAGCGCGTCGTCCAACGCGCCTACGGGTTCACCGACGGCGCAGGCTTCGAGTTCTACATCTTCGACCGTCTGGACAGCCTGCCCCGGTTCAAGAAGAACTACCGGGCGGTCCTCGACGCCCTCGACCTGGACGAAGCAGAGCAGACACGGGTCGTCGACGAGGTCCGGCAGGCCTACCAGTTCAACAGCGAACTGATGGCCGAGCTGAACCGCTCCCTGGCGCTGGCCTCATCCAGCGACCTTGGATGACGGCGAACCCCGGCCGGTCAGTGGTGAGGCATGCCACGATAGGGGTATGCCTAAGATCTCGGCCCCCACCATCGCCGCGCACCGCGCCCAAGTGCTCGACCGCATCCTGGACGCGGTGGCCGTGCTCACCCGTGACCAGGGGATCGACGAGATCTCCATGACCGACGTGGCCGCGGTGTCCGGGATCACCCGCACCGCGCTGTACAACTACTTTCCCGACAAGCCCGCGCTGCTCTTGGCGTTCACCGAACGGGTGACCGCCAACTTCGTACAGCGCTGTGCAGAGGAGCTCCCCCAGGACGCTCCCGCGATCCAGCGGCTGGCCGGATTCATCAGCTTCCAACTGGAAGCCATCGTCGAACACCAGCACCCGGCCGCCGCTGAACTCAGCGCCAGTCTGGGACCGCAGGCCTACCAGCAGCTCGCCGACCATGTCGCGCCGATGCAGCATCTGCTCGTGGAGATCTTGCGCCAAGGCACGGAGAACGGGGAATTCGAACCGGTTCCCCTGGAGCACACCGCCAAACTCCTGCTCGCACTCATCGGCTCCCAGCGCCTCCCCCTAGTCCGCGGGGAGATCGCCCTGGACGAGGCGCGCATCCTCGTCACCGAGTTCGCGCTGCGCGCCCTCGGTGTCGACCGGGACCACGCCGCAGCCGCGGCCCGCACCCGCCCGACCGAGCAGGCAAACGACCAGTAGCCTCCGCGTCCCAGCCCTTACGGCAGCACCCGGACAGCAGGCAGCCGCCCTGCGGCACCCCACTGCTCCAGACCGGGCTCCACCCCATCTTCCCCCCGGGCAGAGCCGGCTGGCTGAACGGGACGACCCGCTCCGCGCTGCCGCGTCCCTGGGCGCCTGCCGACTAGCTGCTCGACCGGGCAGCCTTCGGCTGGCAGAGCGCCGCCGCCAGCAACGCGGCCGCGGTCATCCCCGCGGCCGCGGCCCCGATCCGCAGCGCGGTGCGGACCCGCGCCCGGGTTCGCGCCCGCGCCACCGCATACGCCCGCTCCGCTTCGTCGAACCGGCCGGTGCACAGCCCCGGATCCAACTCCAGCTCCCGCCACACCCGCGGCCATGCCCGCAGCTCCCGGACCGGCACCGCACGGGGACGCGGCCCTGCCAGCCGCACTGACCCCGCAGCAGAACGCCGCGGCTTGAGCTGCGCCTGCTGCGGACGCTCTTCCAGCACCACCGGTTCCGGCCCCACGTAGAACAGCGGCCCCGGAGCGTTGTGCAGCAGCTCCGCGAGCAACTGCGCGCAGGCCCGCGCATCCCCCAAAGCGGTGTGCTGCCCGGTCGGCCAGTCTCCCCCGAGCGCGTGGCTGGCCCGGGCCAGCGAATACCGCTCCAAATGCACCTGCGACCGCAGCGTGCGCAGCGTGCACAGGCCGGGCAGCCCATCCGGCAGCCCTGCCGGGACGAACTCGCTGGTCAGAAACGCGTTTTCGAAGTCGAGGTTGTGTCCCACCACGACCGCACCAGAGAACAGCGCGCAAAGCTCCGCCACGAGCTCCGCCGCACGGGGAGCTCCCACCACATCGCCCTGGGCAATACCGTGGAACTCCTGTCCGGTGACCTTGATCCGCGGGTCGACGAGCGTGGTGAACTCCCGGAGCACAGTGCCGTCCCCGCGCATCCGCACCACGGCGATCTCACAGACCCGGGCTCCCCCCTCAGGCCGGAGCCCGGTGGTCTCGACATCGACCACCGCGTACTCCAAGTCCCGCGCGCGGTACCTGCCCCGGCGCCGGCTCAGCGCCCCTATCCGCACAGCCTCGTGGCCCGCGCGCTTCTCGTGCGGCACATCCGTCTCCTCGTCTCGTCTCGCAGCCCGTTTCGCACTCGCTGCGGCGGGCCAGCCCTGACCTTACCTGCGGCCAGAGACGGTCCTGGCCGCTACCTCCCAGCTTCTCCCCCTCCCATCTGCGAGGATGCTGGGTACATCCGGGAAGTGGCACCGGCCGCGCACGGTTCCCGCCGGGTCCCGCCGCACCGGCCGAGCAGCCGTTGTACGTTCAGCACCGCGTCCAACCCATCGATCCGCGGAGCAACAGGTGCAGACCATCGTTATAGCCGGTGCCGGCATGGCCGGCCTCACCACCGCCGAAGCGCTGCGAGAGGCAGGCTTCGACGGAACCATCACGCTCGTCGGTGACGAACCCCACCGCCCCTACGAGCGGCCACCGCTGTCCAAAGAAGTCTTGACCAGCCAGAATTCCGGCAAAGGCGTGTGGCTGCGCACCGACGACGAGCTCGCCGCGCTCTCCCTGGACCTTCGCCTGGGAGTGCGGGCCATGGCGCTGCGCCCCAGTGACCGGGCAGTGGAGCTGTCCGACGGGACCTCCCTTGTCGCCGACGCCGTGGTGGTCGCCACCGGGGCCCGGGCCCGCCGCCCCCGCACCGACCTGCCCGGCGTCCACGTCCTCAGAACCCTGGACGACGCCGAAGCGCTCCGCGCCGACCTGCTGCGCTACGGCCGGGTCGCAGTCGTGGGAGCGGGATTCCTCGGCGCTGAAGTCGCTGCCAGCGCCCGCGCCCTCGGAGCAGAGGTCACCCTGCTGGAAGCCGCGGACACGCTGCTGCCGCGGGTCGTCGACCCCCGGATCAGCGCGGTCTTCGCGGAACTCCACCGCGACCACGGGGTGGACCTGCGTCTCGGAGTGCCCGTGACCTCCTTTGCGGGCACCCACCGGGTCGAGCGGATCGAACTGGCCGACGGAACCTCCGTAGCGGCCCCCGTCGTCGTCGCCGGGATAGGGGTCCACCCCAACACCGAGTGGCTGTCCGGATCGGGGGTGCTGCTCGACCCCGAGGTGGGCGGAGTCTCCTGCGACCCGTACTTGGCGACCTCGATCCCCCACGTGTACGCCGTCGGCGACCTCGCCGCCTGGCCCCACCCCCGCTACGGCGGCCGGATACGGCTCGAGCACTGGGCCAACGCTGAAGAGCAGGCGCGCCTGGCCGCCCACAACCTGCTCGCCGGGGAAGGAGCCCGGCGCCCCTACACCCCGGTGCCGTATTTCTGGTCCGACCAGTACGGCCGGAAAATCCAACTGCTGGGCCAGGCCTCCCCCGCCGACACCGTGGAGATCGTGCACGGCTCGGTGGCGGACCGCAAGTTCGTCGCCTTCGTCGGCCGCCAGGACCGGCTCGTCGGAGTGCTGGGCATGCGGTCCACACCCCGGGTGATGCGCTACCGCCCCCTCCTGGAAGAACCCACATCCTGGGCCGACGCCCTGGCTGCCGCGCAGCAGTAGCGGGAGGGCTGCCGCGCGGCAGCCCTCACACGCTCACACTTCAGCGAACCGGTCGAGCGCTTCGATCAACTGGTGCAGGATGCCGGGCTCGGTGAACGCGTGCCCGGCATCGTCGATCAGGTGGAATTCCGCCTGCGGCCAGGCCCGGTGCAGTTCGAAAGCGGTCTTCGCCGGGGTGCAGACGTCGTAGCGGCCCTGCACGATCACCCCGGGGACACCAGCGAGCTTGCTCGCATTCTCGATGAGCTGCCCAGGGGTGAAGAATCCGCCGTGGACGAAGTAGTGGTTCTCGATCCGGGCGAACGCCAGGGCGTACTCGGGGTCGGCGTAGGCGGCGCGCAACTGCTCGTTCGGGTACAGGGTGGACGTGCTGGCTTCCCACACGCTCCACGCGCGGGCTGCTTCGAGGCGCACCTGCGGGTCAGGCGAGTTGAGCCGCTGCGCGTAGGCGCCGATCAAGTCGTCCCGCTCCTCTTCGGGGATGGGTGCGAGGTACTGCTCCCAGGCGTCCGGGAAAAGATAGGAGGCGCCGCTCTGATAGAACCAGAGCAGCTCCTCGCTGCGGAGCGTGAAAATGCCGCGGAGGACGAGTTCGCTGACCCGTTCGGGATACTGCTCGGCATACGCCAAAGCGAGCGCACTCCCCCACGACCCGCCGCAGACCAGCCACCGCTCCACCCCCAGCATGCGGCGCAGCCGTTCCATGTCTGCCACCAGCGTCCACGTGGTGTTGGTGTGCAGTTCGGTGCTCATCAGACTGGCGTGCGGCGTACTCCGCCCGCAGTTGCGCTGGTCGAACAGCAGCACCCGGTACCGCTCCGGGTTGAACAGCCGACGGTGGTCGGGAGTGCAGCCTGCCCCGGGGCCCCCGTGCAGGAACACCGCGGGTTTCCCCTCCGGGTTGCCTACAAGCTCCCAGTAGATCCGGTGGCCGTCGCCGACATCGAGCATTCCGCTGTCGTACGGTTCGATCGGCGGATACAGCGTGCGCATCACCACGTGTCCTTACATGCTCTAGGTCTGCGGTAGAAGACCGGAATCGCGTAGGCGGCAACGGTAACAGCCCAGGGGCGGGGCTGCGGCGCCACGGAACCGCGGTTCTCCTGCCCGGCGCCGGGGTATCACCCGCGCCCCTCGACCGGTCCCGGCAGCCCTTGGATAGCGGTCCGACCACCGTATCCCCGGCCCGCCGCTTCCCACTCGTCGTCGGCCTGCACCGGGCGCGAAGAGGGGTTCTTCACACCACGGCACCTGCCCCCAACGGGGAGTCGCCGCAATAGGCTGCGATACGAGCGCGTTAGGGTTTTTGCGTACCCGCCAACCACGTTTTCCGTTCCAGCCGCACCAGGCCTGGACTGGAATGAGCGGATGACTAGCCGGATCCCGGGAGCCGACACACCAATCCGCGATGCGCCTGCTGCAAGCTCCACAAGGGCTCGCAACCGCGGCATTGAGGCCCGCCACCGCGCCTTTGGATAGCCACTGAGCCCGCCAGTCAGGGGAACAAGGATAAAGGAACCGCCCATGTCGAGGACTAACGACACACGTGTCGTCAGCTACCAGCCACTCGTCGCTCCCCACGACCTCCTGGCCGAACTGCCGATGGGCCCCGAGCGCACGGCACTAGTCGAGGAAGCCAGAGCCGAGGTGAAAAAAGTACTCGATGGGGAGGACGACCGGCTGCTGGTTGTCGTGGGACCGTGCTCCGTGCACGACCCCGAGTCCGCCCTGGACTATGCACGCCGTCTCAAGGCGCTGATCCCGTCCGTCTCCTCTGAATTGTGCGTGGTCATGCGGGTGTACTTCGAAAAGCCGCGCACCACCCTGGGATGGAAGGGCCTGATCAACGACCCCGGGCTCGACGGGAGCTTCGACGTCCACCGGGGCCTGCGGACCGCACGCAAACTGCTGCTCGACATCGGCTCCCTGGGCGTGCCCGCCGGCACCGAATTCCTCGACCCGATCACCCCGCAGTACATCGCGGACGCGGTGACCTGGGGAGCGATCGGTGCGCGCACCACGGAAAGCCAGGTGCACCGCCAGCTCAGCAGCGGCCTCAGCATGCCCGTGGGCTTCAAGAACGGCACCGACGGCAACGTCCAGGTCGCCGTGGACGCCTGCCGGGCCGCAGCCAGCTCGCACACCTTCTTCGGCGTGGACCCGAGCGGCAGCGGCGCGGTCGTGTCCACCTCCGGCAACCCGGACTGCCACGTCATCCTGCGGGGCGGCCGCTCCGGCCCCAACTACGACGCGGACAGTGTCGCCGCCGCGCTCGACACCATCGAGGCCGCGGGCCTGCCGCGCCGCCTCATGATCGACGCCAGCCACGCCAACAGCGGCAAGGACCACCTGCGCCAGCCGGGCGTGGCCCAGGCCATCGCCGCCCAAGTCGCGGAAGGCCAGACCGGAATCATCGGGGTCATGCTGGAGAGCTTCCTGGTGCCCGGCGCCCAGAAGCTCGGCGACCCGGCCAAGCTCACCTACGGCCAGAGCATTACGGACAAGTGCATGGGTTGGGAGACCACCGAGGAGGTCCTGGCCCATCTGGCCGACGCCGTGCGCAGCCGCCGCAAGGCCACGTCCTAAGCACTGCCCAGCGCCGGTGCGCGGCCTCCTCCCCCATCTGCCCGCCGCGCACCGGCGCTCCTTGCTCGGCGACCACGCACTGCTAGGCTGAGAACACCGAATGCCCGCACGTCCCAGCCCAGGGACCGCTGCGCTGCCCGGTTTACCGGTGACCTTCCCGGTGCGCACCGGGGCGCCAGCCCTATGATTGGCACCGCCCCGGCAGACGGGACAGCGCTGTGCCACAGTCTTTCGCCGAAGGTGCAGACGAGCGCAGTTGAGGCCCTCTGGCGGACGCCATAGCGGGGGCGGCGCTCACCAGCCTCCGTTCACACCACCCTGTTCTTCGGGAGCGTCCATGACCCAGCCTCCGACCAGCGATGCCCGCACGACACCGCTGTATGACACCCATGTGGCTTCCGGCGCCACCATGGTGGAGTTTGCTGGCTGGCTGATGCCGCTGCGCTACCGCAGCGAAAGCGCCGAGCACCGGGCCGTGCGCGACGCCGCTGGACTGTTCGACCTGTCGCACATGGGGGAGATCCGGGTCCACGGCCCGCAAGCCGCCGACTGCCTCGACTATGCGCTGGTGGGACAACTGTCCACGCTCGCCGTGGGACGCGCCCGCTACACCATGATCGTCACCGAGCAGGGCGGCGTCCTCGACGACCTCATCGTCTACCGGTTGGCGGACGACGACTACCTCGTCGTCGCCAACGCCGCTAACACTGGCACGGTGGCCGCCGCGCTGACCGAGCGGGCCGCCGGCTTCACCGCGACCATCACCGACGAAACCGCGGACTACGCTCTCCTCGCGCTCCAAGGCCCCCAGTCCGCAGCCATCCTGGGACCGCTGACCGACGTCGACCTGTCGGCTCTCCGCCCCTACGCTGCCCAGCACGGCACTGTCGCCGGCACTGCCGTACTGCTGTCCCGGACCGGCTACACCGGTGAAGACGGGTTCGAAATCTACCTCCGGCCAGGAACAGCGGCCCCGGCGCTCTGGGACACGCTCGTGGAGGCCGGACAGCCGCACGGACTCCTGCCCGCCGGCCTCGCAGCCCGCGACACCCTGCGGCTGGAAGCGGGAATGCCGCTGTACGGCAACGAACTCACCGCCGAGCTCACCCCCTACGATGCTGGGCTGGGCCGGGTCGTCAAACTCGACAAACCGGGAGACTTCGTGGGGCGTGCCGCGCTCGCTGCCCGCGCGTCCTCCGGCCCCACGCAGGTCCTGGTCGGCCTTGTCGGCCGCGGCCGCCGCGTCCCCCGCAAGGGGTACCCGGTGCTCCGCGATGGGGTTCCTGTGGGAACCGTCACCAGCGGCGCCCCCTCCCCCACGCTGGGCAAGCCCATCGCGATCGCGGCTGTCAAAGCGGGTACGGACCTTTCCAGTGGTGCGTTCGCCGTGGACGTGCGAGGCCGCGCTGAAGCGGTGGATGTGGTGGATCTGCCCTTCTACCGACGCACGTCGTGAAGGCGCTGCCTGCGGCGGGTACGCCCTCCCCGTCAGGGCAGGGCAGATCTGAAGGTGTCAGGGCGGCGCACGTCCGCGTGCGCCTCTGCTGAATAATGGACAACACTCCTGGAGAGTCGAATTGAGCGTTCCCGCGGAGCTGGGTTACACCAAGGAGCACGAGTGGGTGGCGATCAACGAAGGGATCGCTACCGTCGGCATCACAGCCTTCGCTGCCGAAGCGCTGGGAGACATTGTCTACGTCGAACCGCCGGAAGTCGGTTCGACCGTCACCGCCGGTGAAAGCTGCGGTGAGATCGAATCTCACAAGTCGGTCAGCGAGCTCTATTCTCCGGTTGACGGTGAGGTTGTCGATGTCAACCAGGCTGCGGTGGACGACCCCGAGTTGATCGGCTCCGACCCTTACGGCCGGGGCTGGTTGTTCAAGGTGGAGCTCGCTGAGGAGCCCGCCGATTTGCTCACCCCGGAGCAGTACACACAGCTCACCGAAGGTGAAGGTTAGGAAACTCATGACCGCCCAGAGCACTTCGCTCACCCAGTCGCTGGCTCAGCTCGACCCTGAGGTCGCGGCAGCCGTGGACGCCGAGCTCGCCCGCCAGCGCGACACCTTGGAGATGATCGCCTCCGAAAACTTTGCGCCCCGGGCGGTGCTGGAGGCGCAAGGCACGGTGCTGACCAACAAGTACGCGGAAGGCTACCCGGGCCGCCGCTACTACGGCGGGTGTGAGCACGTGGACGTCATCGAACAGCTGGCCATCGACCGTGCCAAGGCCCTGTTCGGTGCCGAGCACGCCAACGTGCAGCCGCACTCGGGCGCTCAGGCGAACACCGCCGTGTACTTTGCGCTGCTGCAGCCGGGCGACACCATCCTGGGCCTGGACCTCGCACACGGCGGGCACCTCACCCACGGCATGCGGATCAACTACTCCGGCAAGATCCTCAACGCCGTGGCCTACCACGTACGCGAGTCCGACGGCCTGATCGACTACGACGAGGTCGAAGCGCTAGCCAAGGAGCACCAGCCGAAACTGATCATCGCGGGCTGGTCGGCGTACCCGCGCCAGTTGGACTTTGCCCGGTTCCGGGAGATCGCCGACCAGACAGGCGCCCTCCTCATGGTGGATATGGCGCATTTCGCGGGTCTGGTCGCGGCTGGACTGCACCCCAACCCGGTCCCCTACGCCGACGTAGTGACCACCACCACCCACAAGACCCTGGGCGGGCCGCGAGGCGGGCTCATCCTGGCCAAGGAGGAGCTGGGCAAGAAGATCAACTCGGCGGTGTTCCCGGGGATGCAGGGCGGTCCGCTCCAGCACGTCATCGCTGCCAAGGCCGTAGCGTTGAAGGTCGCGGCCAGCGAAGAGTTCGCTGAGCGGCAGCGGCGCACCCTTTCCGGCGCGAAGATCCTCGCCGAGCGGCTCACCCAGCCTGACGCGGCCGAGGCCGGTATTCGGGTGCTGACCGGCGGCACCGACGTCCACCTGGTCCTGGTCGACCTGGTCAACTCGGAACTCAACGGCAAAGAGGCGGAGGACCGGCTGCACGAGATCGGTATCACGGTCAACCGCAACGCGGTCCCCAACGACCCGCGGCCGCCCATGGTCACGTCGGGACTGCGGATCGGCACCCCGGCTCTCGCCACCCGCGGTTTCGGCGACGCCGACTTCGCTGAGGTCGCCGACATCATCGCTGAGGCGCTCAAGCCGGGCTTCGACGCGGCGACCCTGCGCTCCCGCGTCCAGGCGCTGGCCGCCAAGCACCCGCTCTACCCTGGACTGTGATTGTGCTTGTGCCCGGTGCCTCGGGGGTGCCGGGCACCCGTAGGGCTTGTCGGCCCTCTACGCTTTTCTCTGCGGACGGCGCTCACGCCTCCAGCGCCCTGGGGTCCATCCACACCACTTCCCACAGGTGCCCGTCAAGGTCCTGGAAGCCCCAGGCGTACATTCCCTCGTTCTCTATCGGGTCGATAGACGGCCGTGCCCCCGCTTCGAACGCCCGGTTGACCAGCTCGTCCACTTCTTCTTTGCGGTCAGCGGAGACCGAGATGATGGACTCGGTGTTCTTGGCCGCGTCAACCAGCTCCTTCCGGGTGAACCGGCGGAAGAAATCGCGGGTGAGCAGCATGACGGCACAGTCGTCGTTGATGACCATGCAAGCCGCGTTAGTGTCGGTGAACCGGGGATCGAAACGGAAGCCGAGCGCGGTGAAGAACTCCTGGGACTTCTGCAGGTCCTGTACCGCCACGTTCACAAAGATTTTTCGAGTCACGAGCGCACCGTAACCGGCGGAGCTCCTGGTCAGCCGCAGCCCAGTTCGTGTTTCCCCTAGAGCAGACCGGAGTTTTACCGCCCTTCAGAAAGGCTGCGCCGAAAGATCACAGCTTGCCCCGGCTCTCGGCCGTGCCCCTGGCCCCGCGCCTCTCCGAAAGTATCCCGGTCACGTTTTGACACAGCGCACAGCGACCCGGATCTTCGGCTCTTTGAGCAGGGACAGTTCTCCGATCTTACGTTCCACCGCGTTGTGGACCTCCGCGGTCACCTCGGCGATCCGGTGGGCCTCTGCGGCGGCACGGACCTTGACCCGCTGGCCGAACACGCTGACTCGTGCCTCGCGGACCCCGTCGACTTCACACGCTGCCGTAGTCAAGATCCGCCGCAGCGCCCCTCGGGACACTCCTGCGGCGAAAGTCAGGTCGTGGGGGTGGCCCACGTCCCCGCGCCCCCACCCGGGGAGCAGAGCCAGGGCGATCATCAGCAGGCTGATCAACACCAGTACAGCGGAGGCGACGTGGACCGCGGGGTCGCTCCACCGGGCCGCGGGCGTATCGCCTGCCTGGCCTACAGGCAGCAGGCTCACCGGGCTTCCCGCAAGCGCGGAAATGACCTCTGCGGCAGCCAGCCCGGTCACTGTGACGAGGACACCGCCGACGACCACGACTGCCCACGAACGATACGGCCGAGGTGTGCGGACGGCAGCTTGATCTGCCGATCCGTTCGTCCCGGTCTCTGGACGGGTCAGCACCTCTTCCACCGCTGTCATGCCTGTCCCCCCATTCTCCGGGCGCCGCGTACGCGAGGGCGCCCGCTTCTTCTTCCACCCCGGTACTACTCTGTGAAGATCTGCGCCTACCCGCTTTTTTGCCTTCTGATTCGTGTCACGGAAAGTAATGTCCTGGTGTCCCCCTCCTCTGGGTAAAGTCCTCGTCTCGCGACCCCACTCCGGGACACATCCGGACCTAGACGAATAACTCTTGGACTCCCTTCACCAGCGGAAATGCCCCTTACTCCTCCCATTCCCCATACTTCAATGTGACTTTCATCACGGATTGCATCACACATCTCTCCGCCACACAGCACCGCCAAGCAAATACGGAGTGTGATCAACTTACCGCAAAACAGAGCGTGGCCTATAGCCACGCTCCGTATTCAGACCACCGTCACGGCGCCGCCGGGGCAGCGCTCTCCCCCACCCCGGCCCACCCCCGACGCCAGGAATCAGTGCACCGTCACCGGAACACCACCGTCTTGCTGCCGTTCAGCAGAATCCGGTGCTCCGCATGCCAGTTCACCGCGCGGGCCAGCGCCATCGACTCCAGGTCGCGGCCCACCTCCGTGAGCTGCTCCGGACTGAACGTGTGGTCCACCCGCGCCACTTCCTGCTCAATGATCGGCCCCTCGTCCAAGTCGGCCGTCACATAGTGCGCTGTCGCACCGATCAGCTTCACCCCGCGGGCGTGCGCCTGGTGGTAGGGGCGAGCGCCCTTGAAGCTCGGCAAGAACGAGTGGTGGATGTTGATGATCCGTCCCGCCAGCTTCTGGCACAAGTCCTCAGAAAGCACCTGCATATACCGGGCCAGCACCACCAAGTCGATCTGGTAGGACTGGATCAGCTCCAGGACCCGCGCCTCCTGCTCCGGCTTGGTCTGCGGCGTCACCGGCAAGTGGTGGAAGTCCACCCCGTAAGACTTAGCCAGGAACTCCAAGTCCGGATGATTGGACACCACCGCTGCAATGTCCGCCTTCAACGTGCCGCTGCGCTGGCGGTACAGCAGGTCGTTCAGGCAGTGCCCGTACTTGGAGACCATCACCAGCACCCGCATGCGTACATCACGGCGCCACAGGTCCCAGTCCATCGCGTACTCGGACGCCAACGCCGCCAAAGCTCCGCGCAGCGCATCCTCGTCCACCTGCGGACTTTCGGCGGTGAACTGGACCCGCATGAAAAACCGGCCCGTGTAATGGTCGCCGAACTGCTGGCTCTCCTCGATATTGCACTGGTGGGCGGCCAGAAGGTTCGCCACCGCCGCAACGATTCCACGGCTGTCGGGGCACGACAGCGTCAGCACAAACTCGCGATCACTCATAGTTCACAGGGGACTTTCGACAAGGGAACGGCCGCACCCATCCGCGGTCTCATTAACTCACCAGGGTAACCACGTCGGCCCCGTCCAGCCTTGATAAACCCGTCACGCGTCGCGCATGCCGTCACCCACAGCGACAAACCCGGACAATTCTCCTCAACTGTGGGATGCTCATCACATGAGCAGCCTCCGCAGACGGTACGCAACGGCCACCGCCCACCTGCAGGCCCCCTTCGCTATCGTCGACCTCACGGCCCTCCGCGACAACGCCGCCGACCTGGTACGCCGCGCGGGCGGCACCCCCATCCGCGTGGCCAGCAAATCCGTGCGCTGCCGTGCCCTGCTTCGCGAGGTGCTCGCCTTCCCCGGCTTCTCCGGGATCATGGCCTACACCCTCCCCGAAGCGCTCTGGCTCGCCACCGACCCCGAAAGCGCCGACATCGCCACCGACATCCTCGTGGCCTATCCCACCGTCGACGCCGACGCCATCGCCCGTCTCGCCGCCACCCCCGAAGCGGCAGCCAAAATCACCCTCATGGTCGACTCCGTGCACCACCTCGACCTCATCACCGCCGCCGCCCCCGACCCGGCCGCCCCCATCCGCGTCTGCCTCGACATCGACACCAGTTGGCAGCCACTCGGCCGCGCAGTCCGCATCGGCGCCTACCGCTCCCCGATCCGCACCCCACAGCAGGCCGTCGCCCTCGCCCGTGCCATCGTCCGCCGCCCCCAGCTCCACCTGGACGGCATCATGGCGTACGAAGCCCAGATCGCCGGAGTGGGAGACGCTCCCCCGGGCCGCCCGCTCTACGGAGCCGTGCTCCGTTGGGTACAGCAGCAGTCCCGCCGTGAACTCGCCCACCGCCGCGCCGCCATCGTCAACGCCGTCCAAGACATCACCGAGCTGCGCTTCGTCAACGGCGGCGGCACCGGCAGCCTGCACACCACGAGCCGGGACCCCGCCGTCACCGAAGTCGCCGCAGGCTCCGGCCTCTACCAGCCTCGCCTCTTCGACCACTACCGGTCAGTCAACCGCCGCCCCGCGGCGCTCTTCGCACTCCCCGTCGTCCGCCGACCCGCCCCCGGAGTAGCCACCGTGCTCGGCGGCGGCTACCTCGCCTCAGGCACCCCCGACCCGTCCCGTCTCCCCCAGCCCTACCTGCCCGCCGGGCTGCGGTTCAGCGCCACGGAAGGCGCCGGGGAAGTCCAGACTCCGCTACTCGGAGCGGCCGCCGACACGCTCGCCGTCGGAGACCTCGTCTGGATGCGCCACGCTAAAGCAGGAGAACTCTGCGAACACTTCACCCACCTCCACCTCGTGGAAGGAAACCGCGTGACCGCTACCGTCCCCACCTACCGAGGCGAAGGCAAAGCGTTCCTGTAAGCAGAAACGGGTGGGGCCCGCCAGGAACCGTTCTGGCGGGCCCCACCCGTCACCACTCAACGCTTGCTTCTCCGGCGCAGCAGGACCAGCACACCCACCGCGACCACCACACCGACACCGACCCCGACCAGGAGCGCGGGAGAAGGCGGCTGCCGCAACTCATACTCGGTCACCACCTCGTCCTCCCCGCTGACCAGGATGCTTCCCTCCGGCGGCTCCACGAAGCGGCTGCTCTTGCGACGCACCGGATTCCCGGACGCTATCGCGCGCGCCTCTTCCACCAGTTGACTGCCGGCATGGCGGACTTTCGCCAGTCCGCGCTTGGCCACATTCTTGGGGTGAGTCCGCTCCACAAGCTCGTCGATCGATGCTGCCAGTCGCTGCTGGACTTGCTCGATCTCCGCCTGCACGGCCGCCGGATCACGTTGCGGTCCCACGGGCTTGCGTCTTGGCATACAGCCGCCTCCTTCCGCTACCGCAGGGTGGCCTGCGACGGACTCTCATCCGGGATCTGATCGGTGGTTTTCTCACCAGGCGGACGCGTGTCCCGCAACGCGTTCTCAATTCCGTCGACTACCCGGAAGAAGTCCAGCGTGGACAACCACAGTTTATAGACGATCAAGATCTCGAATACGAGGAGCAGAACACCCGCCGCCACGGTGATCCAAACAACCGCTGTCGCAGAGAACACTGCCGCCAACGGCGCCACGACAAACACCGCGGCCTGGAATTCGATTCCGCTCACCAGGTGAGTGCGGATACGCCGCCTCCGCAGGAAATCCCAGAATTTCTGGTACCAGGGAAACCGGGTCCGAAACCCCTGGTGCAGGTCCACCCGGGGCAGCCGCACATCCGGCTGTTTCCCCGCCTCCCAGTCGGCGCTGTTCTCCTTCTCCGTCTGCGATCGCAGCAGGTCCTCCAGCACCGAAATGCCATGCCGCAGCACCGCCTGCTCCCCCAGGTCGCTCAACGGCTGGCCCGCTGCCCGCTTCTCATCCTTCTCGTCTGACTCCAGCATCGACAGCGTGGCCCGCGCCCATTCCAGCACCGCGGCCAGCCGGGACCGCATCTCCCGACGCACCTTGTACACCTGGAGCGCATTCAGGTAGCGCAGCATGTCGCAGAAGACCACCGCCAGCGCCAACCAGACGAACACGATCCGACCGGTGAGCACGTACTGGCCGCCCATCAGCGCGATCGCGCACACCAGCACCCGGAACCGGTCGAAGACGTAGTCCATCCAAGAGCCGAACAGCGACTCCCTGCTGGTCAACCGAGCGAGTTTGCCGTCCATGCAGTCCGCAAGGAAACACAGGTAGTACAGGACGGCCCCCGCGATGAGAAACGGCCACAAGCCGACCGCGAAACACGCCGCCGCCCCCAGGCCGAGGAGCAGGACCGCCACCGTCAACTGGTTCGGTGTGATCGACGTCCGGTTAGCCACCAGACGGACCAGGCGGATCGCTAACGGATCAACCGCCCACACCGTCCACCACGAATCACGTTCCCGGCACGCACGGACACGCACCTCGTCCAGGGTGTAACTGGGCATTGTGGGTCAACTCCTCGAACACGAAGCCTGGGGAACGCTTCGGCCCTCCCCACCGGCAGCCAGCCGCGCGGCCTGGGATACGGCCCCGCACCTGTGGCGTTCGATGAAACGCGAGGTGGGCTTGGTTAACCTTAAAGGCGGAGGGCCGGCCCGCAACACCCTCCGGTCCGCGCTTCCTCCCCTGCCCGCTCTGCCTGACCGACTCCGCTGATTTCACGACCCTGGCCAGACCAATCCATTTTTTTCCGCTCTTCTGCGTCATTTGCGGACTAGGGTGTGGAAACACGCGTTTGACGCAGAGTCCCCTACTTCGAGGAGTCCACGTTGAGCGAGAACACTATTCGGCTCCACCCCGGCGACATCGCCCCTGACTTCACGTTGAACAGTGCTTCCGGGGCTTCCGTGACTCTCAGCGAAGTGCTCAAAGATCACGACCGGGTGGTGGTGTACTTCTACCCGGCAGCGATGACCCCGGGATGCACCACCCAAGCGTGCGACTTCCGCGACAACCTCCACGACTTCAACAAGGCAGGGCTGACCGTCTTGGGTATCTCCCCCGACTCGCTGACCCGGCTGGCCAAGTTCGCCGAGCAGGAAGGTCTGACCTTCCCGTTGCTCAGCGACCCCGACCGCTCGGTGATGACCTCCTACGGAGCTTTCGGCGAGAAGAAGAACTACGGCCGAATCGTGCAAGGCGTGATCCGCTCCACCTTCGTCATCTCCGCTGGACGCACCGTGGAGCGGGCCTACTATAATGTGCGGGCCACTGGACACGTCGAGCGGCTCAAGCGTGACCTGGGCCTTTAGGGAGTTCACCGCACCACACCCACGCACCTAGCCGGCACCCGCCTGCCCTGTCCCGCACCGGTGAGGGCACGACCGCTGTGGCACGTCCGCACGATTTGCATTTCCCCCCTCTGAACTGCCAATCTCAGACAGAAGGCTTTCCGGTCTCACCACAGCCACGGGAAGTAGACCGAGCCACGGGGCCGTAGCCCAACGGCAGAGGCGGCGGCTTTAGGTGCCGTGCAGTGCGGGTTCGAATCCCGCCGGCCCTACCACAGAAAAACACTGGCCGGAGAGAAGCGGAGAGGATCTCCGTCTTCCTCCGGCCAGTGTCGTCTCAGGTCCGCTGCCGTCCCCGCAGTGCGCTCAGGTGCGGAACACCAGAGCCCACAAGACGACAGAGAGCAAGAGCAGGACGAACAGCCCCACTCCCGCAACGATCACCGCCTGCTTCTTCCGGCTCCGCTTACTGCGGTGCTTACCGGAACTGGTCAAACCCAGTGCGTCGGTCGACTCGCGGATCGCGGTAAGCAGCGCGCTCACCGACTCTGGACGGTGCCGTTGCAGGGCATCGGAGACGTGGCTGACCTGTTCCTGCAAGTTGGTGCGGAGGACTTCGGCACCGGCCCGGAAATGGTCGACCGCGGAAAGCTTCTCGCGCTCCTGCTGGCGGCGCACCGCTTCAGCCATCCGCGCCGCGGTCTCCGGACTGGTCTCCGGGGCCCACGGGGCCAGCGAAGCGATCCGCAGCATCGCGGTGGCGCTCTCCGCCGTCAGCCTCTCGTTAGGGTCGACCTTGAGCAGCCCCGCCAGGACCGGGGCCAGCGGCCCCGCGTTAGCGGCAGGCGGAGGCTCCTCCACGTCGTCGCCGCGCAGAATCGCGATGTAGCCCTTGCGGCCGTACGGAGGGTGCCCTTCCACCGCCGCATACAGGGTGGCGCCCAAAGACCACAGGTCCGAGGCCGGTCCCACCGGGCCCGCTTTAGCCCGCTCCGGGGGCAGATACGACGGCGAGCCGATGATCCGTCCAGAGCTGCTGAGCGCAGACTCGCCGGTCCACGCCGCAAGCCCGAAGTCCGTCAACACGACCCGGCCGTCCTCGCTGATCATGACGTTCTCGGGCTTGACGTCCCGATGCACGATGCCCTCATCGTGTGCGGCCTTGAGCGCACTGATCAGTTGAAGGCCGATCTCAGCCACCCTGGGATACGGCAGTGGCCCCGCGATGTCGATAATCTCGGCGAGCGTCCGCGCCTCGACCAGTTCCATCACGATCCACGGCCGCCCGTCCTCGTTGACCACATCCAGAACGGTGACCACGTTGGGGTGGCTCAGCCGTCCCGCTACCCGAGCCTCGCGGGTGGTTCGGCGGAGCAACGAGTTCCGTTCATCCTCGGTCACGTCGTCCGGGAGACGCAGCTCCTTGATCGCGACCTCACGGTCGAGGACAAGGTCCGTGGCACGCCACACCGTACCGACCCCACCGCGGCCGATGGGCTCGCGCAGCACGTAACGGCCAGCCAGTACGCGCTCACTGCCGCTGGCCTGGCCGTCAACTGTGACAGAAGGCCGTCGGCCGGTGACGTCGGCTTTCGGCCGCTCTGTTGGAGGCTGTTCTATGGACACGGCTTCAGAACATCGGGTCGTGGGCCATGGCGGCCTCCTGTGGACTGCTTACGACGGTCAAGACGGGCAAGAGACGCGTCTTCCCGTTATACCAGCGCCAACCTACATCAGAGCAGGTAGTTGCCGCATTACAGCCGCTTAGGTCCATATTCGTTATCTCCTGTGGGCTGCACCACACGTCACTTGTCGTCTCTTGGGGATTCTTACCGGGAGGGAGCAGGCTTATCACCGGGCGCGGACCACAGCGTTTCCGGGTTCTGGACGGTCACGGGTCCGACACCGAGCTCCTCCAGCGGTCCCCGCAGCGACTCGGCATCGCCCACCACGGTCACCACCGCGTCCTCGGGGTGCAGGTACTCCTGGGCAGCCTGGTTCAGGCCGTCGACGGTCAACTGCTCGTAGCCGGCGCGCAACCGGTCCACGTGGTCCTCGGGCAGGTCGTAGACGACCATTTCGATGAGCGCCCACGCCATGCGCCCAGCGCTGGCGTAGGTGACAGGCAGCCCGACCGTGTGGGACTCGCGGACCGCTTGCAGCTCCTTCTCGGTGACCCCCTCCTGCCGGAGTTGAGCGATCTGCTCCAAGGTCACGGTGATCGAGTGGGCAGTCGTGGGCGCGTCCACCTGGGTGCTGATGAGGAAGACACCGCTGTCCCGCCGCAGGTCGAAGCGGCTTCCCACACCGTAGGTGTACCCCAGCTTCTCCCGCAGTTCCAAGTTGAGCCGCGACGTGAACATCCCGCCCAGCACGTCGCTCATCCCCTCGGCCCGGGGCAGGTCGATCTCGGTGCGGCTCGGAGCGTGGTGGGCCAGCACGAACGCCGACTGCACCGATCCGGGGCGGTCCAGGATGATGATGCGGGGGCGCTCCCCTGGGGCTGTCTCGGGAGCAGTCGTGTGCCGCTGCGGGGCGGGGGCAGCATCCCCGAAGACTGCAGCGCCGAGCTCCTCCAAGTTCACCCCGGACAGGTCGCCGACGACGATGAGGGTCCCCGTCACCGCGGCAATGTGGTCTGTGTGGAAGCTGCGGGCGAGGTCCGGGGTGAGCCGCTGCTGGTAGACGTCTCCCCCGCTGAGCGGGACCGCGTAGCGTCCCGTGAAAAGCTGGCTGCCCACGGCCCGCGCGGCAAGCGTGGAAGCAACCGAGTTCTCCAACCGGAACCTTTCGGCGAGCTGGTCTCGGCGGCGCACGATGTCGTCGGGGCGCAGGGCCGGGGACCGGACCGCTTCACCGAGGAGAGCCACCGCGTCTTTGAGCCGCTTGGTCGGGGCGTCAACGCCGGTGATGAAGCTGTCCCAGCCGACCCGGCTCACCCATTCCGCGCCATAGCGTTCCAGCGCGGGAGCCAGGGAGCTGTTGCCGTCGACACCGTCCTCGAGCGCCTCGCTGACCAGCATGGCGGCTCCCCGGTATTCGTCGGATTCGATGTTCGCTCCCGCGGGATGCACCAACCGCACCGCGGCATAGGGCTGACCGGGAAGGTCGAGGGCGATGACGGTGCCGCTGCCCACCTTGACACGGGTGGGCTTCGGGAAGACGTAACGGGCCGGTTCGCCAAGTGCGGGACGTGGCTGGAGGCTGGTCAAGAGGACTCTCCTGATTCTCTTGTCTGTGGTCGATGCGCGGACTGTCGGTGACGGCTCTGGCTCAGGCGTTGGCGGTCTCGCTGGGAGCGACCTCGTAGCGGAGCGAGAACCGGTTCTCCGGGATGAGGTACTGCTTGGCGCAGTCCACCACCTCGTCCGGGGTGATGGAGGCCCAGCGCATCGGCCAGGTGTACACCAGTTCGGGGTCGTCGAAAAGCTGGGTGTAGCCGCTGAGCGCGTTGGCGAGTCCAGCAGGGGTGGAGATGCCCTGGAAGTGGTCGCGTTCCAGTACGGCGCGGGCCCGCTCCAGCTCCTCTTCGCTGATTCCGTCGGCCAGGGCCGCGGTCTCTTCGAAGATGGCGTTTTCCAGTTCGGAGCCGCTCACCCCGTCTCGGGCGATCATGCTGATGAAGAACAGGGACTGGGTGTAGCGGAAGTCGAAGAGGTCTGAGGAAGCGCCGCCGTCGTCGTTGGCCAGCCCTCGCTCCACCACCAGCCTGCGGTAGAGACGGCTGCCCTGCCCTTGGCCGAGAACCGCGGAGGCGAGGTGCAGAATGTCGAACTCACGGGTCCCGTACGGGGGGATGCGGTGGACGATGAAGACCGCGGGGGCCGGAACCTGCTCTTCCACGACCAGGCTCTTGGAGCCGAGCAGTCCTTCGAGCGATGCATCGGGGGCCTCAGCCACGGTCTCCCGCGGCGGGATACCACCGAAGTACTTTTCGACCCGACGGTAGACGTCCTCGGAGTCCAGAGAGCTGACCACACTCAACACGAGGTTGTCCGGCCCGTAGTGGGTCTTGTGGAAGGAAAGCACGTAGTCGAGGTCGGCGGCGTCCAGGTCCTCCATGGAGCCGATCGTGGGGTGGTGGTACGGATGCCCCTCCGGGTAGGCGTGGGCGAGGATGCGTTCGAAAGCGGTGCCGTAGGGTTGGTTGTCGTAGCGCTGGCGACGCTCGTTCTTGACCACGTCCCGCTGGTTGTCCAAGACCTCCTGGGTGACCCCGTCGCGTAGGGTAGCGAGCCGGTCCGCCTCCAGCCACAGGGCGAGGTCGAGCGCGTGTTCCGGCACCGTCTCGTAGTAGTTGGTGCGGTCGCTGGAAGTGGAGGCGTTAAGTTCCCCGCCGAGCGCCTCGATCAGTCTGAAGTGTTCGCCTTTAGCCGCGTTGCCGCTGCCTTCGAACATGAGGTGTTCGAAGAGGTGGGCGAATCCGGTCCGGCCAGGCACTTCGTGGCGAGACCCGACGCCGTACCACAGGTTGATCGCCGCCACCTGCCCGGTGGCAGCCGGAGCAGTAACCAACCGGAGACCGTTGTCCAGTCGGTACTGCCTGATGTGTCCGGCCGCGCCGTTGCTCGTCACCAATCCCTCTACCCCCTGCTCAGCGGATGTCATGTTGATCATTGAGCCTATAGCCCTCGAACAGCGGACGGATATCGCCGTACCGCTCCTTCGGGACACCCTATGGGTCTCTCCGCTACTGTCGCGAGTTAACGAACCGATCCAGTCCGCCCCCAGCAGAAACGGAGCAGGGTGAGCGTACGCCATCCCGCTGACTGTTGGACGCGCTCAAGCAGAGAATGGTTGTTGCCGTGAGACTCGGACTGGACAACAGTGGACGACGGATACGTGGCCGATATCCGTTCCCCGGATAAAAAAATTGGGCCGCCTACATAAGGCAGCCCAAAAACAAATAGCTCCAGAAAAAGAAAAAGGAGGGCGGGAAAGGAGAATCTCTGTCCTCCTACGTCCACCCTCCTTTTTTGCGTGTGTGTACGGCGGTGTCCTACTCTCCCACCCCACCACAGGGCAGTACCATCGGCGCTGGGCGGCTTAACGACCGGGTTCGGAATG
>SMEZ01000020.1_pt1 | contig 110424 bp, 95 predicted proteins | sample 2456351 | NCBI WGS metagenome assembly SMEZ01 (sample SAMN10132605, study PRJNA489261) | soil metagenome | isolation source: day120 antibiotic-loamy sand soil ammended with composted manure from dairy... | place: USA | collected 2015-04-01 | reverse complement strand
ACAGCGCACCGCCACCGCCCCCGGCACACGCCGCGCCCACTCAGCCACCGCCCGATCCGGACGCACCGCCGTCACCGGCCGCCCCGTCGCATTCCACTCCCCGAGCATGCGGGACTGTTCTGCCTCCGCGGCTACGCCCACGGTGCCGACGCGGGCCCCCGGATCCGTGGCGATGCGGGTGAGGAGGTCGCGGAAGCGGTCCAGGAGCGCGTGGGCCTGCGCGGAGTCGACCGCGTCGGGGCGGTGGCACAACCGCAGTTGCAGGCGCGGTCCGGGAAACACGTTGACGGAGACCGGATAGTGGGTGGTGTCGGTGACGTCGACGTCGCGCAGCCGCACGCCCGCGTATTCTTCGTCGGCCACCGCGTCCCGGTACGGGAAGTTCTCGAAGACGAGGAGGGTGTCGAAGAGCGGTGCGGTACCGGTGAGCTCCTGCAGCCGGGTGAGGCCGACATGGTGATGTTCGGCGAGCGCGGCCTGTCGACGCTGCAGGTCGATGAGGAGGTCGGCGATGCTCCGGGCCGGGTGGGCGCGGAGCCGTACCGCGATGGTGTTGATGAACAGGCCGAGGATGTCGTCGACCCCGTCGAGTTCGGCGGGCCGCCCGGAGACGGTGACCCCGAAGACGACGTCGTCGCGCCCGGTGAGCCCGGCCAGCAGCAGGCCCCATGCTGTTTGGACGAGGACTCCGACGGTCACGCCGAGGGAACGGGCGGTCTCGGTGAGTCGGGCGGTCTCCTCCTCACTGAGTTCAGCGAAGAGTTCCTGCTGGGCTCCGTCACCGCCGTAGGGGTCGGCGTCGGGGGCGAGCAGGGACGGTCCGGGCAGGTCGGCGAGTTCCGCCCGCCAGGCGCGGTCCGCGGCTGCCAGGTCCCGGTCGGCCAGCCACACCAGGTAGTCGCGGAAGGTGGCCGTGGGCGGCGGGCTGGTGGGGTTGGCGTACAGGGTGAACAGCTCCCGCAGGAAGAGCGGGGTGGACCAGCCGTCGAGCAGGGTGTGGTGGTCGGTGACCACGAGCCGGTGGTGGTCCGGGGCCAGGCGGATGAGGACGAAGCGGATCAGGGGCGGACGGGCGAGGTCGAAAGGGGTGTCCCGTTCTTCGGCGCGTAGTTGCGCGCAGCAGGCCTCCTGGGCTGCCGCGTCCTGTCCGGACAGGTCGACGATGCGCCAGCGGAGCGCCACCTCAGCGGGGACGAACTGGACAGTGTCGGTGCCGTCGCTCCAGAAGCCGACGCGCAGCGACGGGTGCCGGTCGAGGAGGGCAGCAGCGGCATCCCGCAGCCGGTCCGCGTCCAACAGCCCGGTAATGTCCGTGCACGACTGGGTGGTGTAGGCGTCGCGGCCGCCGCTGTAGAGGCTGTGGAAGACTAGCCCGGCTTGGAGCGGTGTGGGCGGCCACAGGTCGACGATCCGCGGGTTGGCGACGTCGGCGTGCTCCGCCCAGTCGCGGGCGATCCGGGTGATGCGCTCCTGGTCGACGGCGACGAGCGGCACGTCGGAGGGGGTGAGGGTGCACACGCCGGGGGTGGCGGCGTAGGTGGTGAGGCTGCGCAGCGCCGCGGTGAACTCTTCGGCGAGGAAAGCCACGTCGGCGGTGTCGTGGACGCCTTCGGCCCACCGCCAGGTGACCGCCAGCTGGGGGCCGCGGGCAGTGTCGCGGGCGGCGATACCGACTTCCAAACCGCAGGTGAGCGGCTGGTCGGGGTCTTCGTCGAGCAGCAGGTCCGCCACCTCTGGGGCGGTCTGCCAGGGCTCGTCGTGGGAGGCGCCGAACCGGCCCAGGTAGTTGAAGAGGATGTCGGAGCGGGCCGCATGCGCGAGAGCAGGCGCGGTCTCGGGGTTGAGGCGGCGCAGCAGGCCGTAGCCGAGGCCGTCGCCGGGTACGGCGCGCAGGGTCTCCTTGACGCGGGCGAGGGCCGCTCCGACGTCGGCGGCCTGGTCGCGGGTGAGCGCCAACCGGACCGGGTGGGCGCTGGTGAACCAGCCGACGGTGCGGGTGGTGTCGGCGGGTTCGGCCAGCTCGTAGCGTCCGTGTCCTTCGACGTCGACGAGCACGCCGCTGTCGGCGTGGCCGTGCCGTGCCCGCAGCCGGGCGGCAGCCACGGCCAGGGCGGTGAGCAGCAGTTCGTCAACGCCCATGCCCAGGGCGGGACCGGTGTCGGTGAGCACAGCGGCCGACAGGTCGGGGTCGACAGTCCACTCCATGCTGCGGCGCGTAGCTACCGTGTCGCCTGCGTTGAGGGGTCTCATGCCGAGCGGCTGGTGGGTGGCGGGGTCGACGGTCCGCTGCCAGTAGTCGAGTTCCGCGACGCGTGCGGCGCGGCGCGCTTCCGCGGCGAGCAGGCGGGTCCAACGGCGCAGCGAGGTTCCGGCCGGGGCGAGGGCCGGGGGGTGTCCTTGGGCTCGGGCTGTCACAGCGGCACGCAGGTCGGGGCCGAGGATCCGCCAGGAGACCCCGTCGACCACGAAATGGTGGATGCGCAGCAGCAGCCGCCCGGTGCGGTGCGCACCCCGGTCGAACCAGACCGCGGCCAGGGTGCGGCCTTGGGCCAGGTCGATTCGGTCAGCGGCGCGCGCGTTCTCCCGGGCCACTGCTGCGGCCAGGTCGGTGTCGGTCCACTCGGCGGCATCCACCCGGCGCAGCAGACCGGAGGGGACCGTGTCAGGCGGGGCGACCTGCAGGGCGGTGCCGGTGGCGTGCAGCCGCAGCGCGTCGTGGTGGCGGACGAGGTCGCCCAGGGCGGCGGCGAGGACCTCTTCGCTGAGGCCGGGCGGGGTGCACAGGACCTGCGACTGGGCGAACCGCGCGGGGGGCACGCCCTGGTCGAGCAGGTCAGCCATGAGAGGGGTGGGCTGCAGGTCGCCGACAGGATCGTCGTCCGGCTCAGCGGCAGAATGCCCGGTGAGGGGGGTGGCGGCCGCGGCGAGCCGGGCCACGGTGGGCCGGTCGAAGACGTCGCGCACCCGCAGCGCCAGTCCGGCGGCCCGGGCCCGGTTGACCAGTTGGATCGCGGTGATGCTGTCCCCGCCGAGCCGGAAGAAGTCGTCGTGGACTCCCACGGTCGGCACGCCGAGGACGTAGGCGAAGATGTCCGCCAAGGTCTGCTGCCGGGGGGTGGCGGGCGCATCGTGGCTGCCGGCGCTCTCCACTCCCGGGTCGGGCAGGGCGGCCCGGTCCAGTTTCCCGTTGGGGGTCACCGGAAGGTCGCTGGTGAACACGACCGCCGCGGGCACCATAGCGTCGGGCAGGTGTTCGGCGAGGTGGGCGCGGAGCTGGTCGGGGGTGAGGGTGACCCCCTGGTGGAGCACCACGTGGGCGCTGAGCCGCACCGATCCGGAGGCAGCGGTGTGGGCGGCGACCGCGCAGCGGGCCACCGCGGGATGGGTTTCCGCGACTGCTTCGATTTCCTCTACTTCGACGCGGAATCCGCGGACCTGGAGCTGGGTGTCGACGCGGCCGAGGTATTCGAGCTGGCCGTCAGCGCGCTGCCGCACCCGGTCCCCGGTGCGGTACATGCGGCTGCCGGGCGGACCGTACGGATCGGCAACGAACCGGTCCGCGGTCTGGTCGGGGCGGCCCAGGTAGCCTCGCGCGACCTGGACGCCGGCCAGGTAGAGTTCGCCGGCCACCCCGACCGGCACCGGCTGCAGCGCGTCGTCGAGGATGCGGACGGCCACGCCGGGGACGGGTCGGCCCACGGTAGGGGTGTCGCTGTCTGCCACGGACGCCACGAGCGCGTCCACCGTGTTCTCGGTGGGCCCGTAGCAGTTGACGGCGCGGGTGGCGGGGAGGGAGCGCAGGCGGCGCCACAGGTCCTCGGGGCAGGCTTCCCCACCGAAGCTGAGGAGGTGCGGCAGGTGCCGCACCTGCCCGGAGTCGAGCAGGCCGCGCAGGTAGGTGGGGGTGAAGTCGAGGTAGTCGATGCGGTGGGCGGAGATGTAGGCGCCGAGGCGGGCGTAGTCGTAGATGTAGTCGTCGCCGAGCAGGTGGAGTTCGTGGCCGTAGAGCAGGCCGAGCAACTGGTCCCAGGACGCGTCGAAACCGAACGACCCGGTGTGGCCGACCCGCAGGCGCTGCGCGGCCGTACCGTCGAACAGGACGTGGCGGTGGGCGGCGACCAGGTTGGCGAGGGCCCGGTGAGGGACGACGACGCCCTTAGGCTTCCCCGTGGTTCCGGAGGTGTAGATGAGGTAGGCCGCGTTGTCGGGGTGCGGCAGGGGCAGCGGTTCGCTGGTCGTGGGGGTTTCCGCGAGGCGGGTGCGCACCTGGGGGTCGGCGAGGTCGATGCGGTGCGCGTCCCCGAAGTCCGGGAGGGGCGCGCCGAAGTCCGGTGCGGTCACCGCCACCACCGGACGGGTGTCGGCGACGATGGCGGCGAGCCGCTCCACGGGGTGGGCCGGGTCCAGGTACACGTAGGCGCCGCCGGCGCGCAGCACCGCGAACAAGGCGACGAGCACGTCCAGGGTGCGGGGCAGGGCGAGCGCCACGATCCGCTCCGGGCCGACCCCGTGTGCGCGCAGGAGCCGGGCCAGCCGGTCGACGCGGTCGAGGAACTCGGCCCGGGTCACACTGCGGCCGTCGGCAACCACGGCGACAGCGTCCGGGTCGTCTGCAGCGAGCTGGTCGAGCAGGCTGGGGATGAGCGGGGGGTGCTCGTCGACCGGTGGTGCAGCGGGCCCGGCCGCGGTGGCGCCGGTGTAGTCGAGGCGTGCCACAGGAGTGTGGGCCGGGGCCGCAGCGGCCGCGTCGAGCAGGCGGACGATCTCGGCGAGTCGAGCTTGGACGTCTGCGGGATCGTAGCGGCGGTCGTTGGCGTTGGCTTCCAGGGTGAGGCCGCCGTGCGGGGCGCGGTAGACCGAGAGAGCCAGATCGTCGACGGGCCCCTCGGACAGGGTCACCGTGGTAGCGGAAACCCCGTCGAAGGACAGGTCGTAGTCGAACAGTTTGATGTTGATCTCAGGGCCGAACAGCGGGCGGTCCGTGCCGACCAGGGCGAGGTCGCGGCGCAGCCATTCAGCGCGGTAGCGCTGGTGGGCGCGCAGGTCGCGGAGCGCGGCCGCGGTGGCGGCGACAACCTGTTCCACCGTGTCCCCGGGGCGGACGTGCACCCGCAGCGGCAGCACGTTGACCACCATGGCGGGGGTGCGCAGCGCGGCCCGGCCGAGCCGCCCCATGACCGGGATGCCGAGGACTACGTCGCGGTGCCCGGTCATCCGGGACAGGTAGGCGGCAGAGCTGGCGATCACGGTGTCCGCCCAGGTGGCCCCGGTGCGCTCCCCCAGTTCGGTGAGCCCGGTGAGAACGTCGGCGGCCACGTCGGCCCGTGCCCGCAGCACCCCGGCGTAGGGCGCCTGCGGGCGGGAGGACAGCAGGGCTGTGGGGTAGCCGTCGCCGAGCAGTCCGGTCCAGTAGGCGCGGTCGGCCGCGCACTGTTCGGAGGCGGCGTAGGCGGTTTCGTCGGCGACGATGTCGGCGAGGCTGCCGAACCGGGACGGCGGCGGTTCCTGGCCGCGTCCCAGGGCGGTGTAGACGTCGGCGACCCGCCGGGCGAGCAGGGTGACCGCGTAGGCGTCGACGAGGATGTGGTGGTAGCGCTGGTACCAGTACCAGCGGCGTTCCCCTACCCGCAGGAGGGCGTAGCGGACGAGCGGCTCGTCCGTGTCGAACCGGACCGGGTGCGCCATGTCGCGGCGCATCCACGCGGCGGCGGCGTGCCGCGGGTCGGCTTCCGCGGTGAGGTCGTGGACCTCCACCACTCCCGCACCGTCGGCACGGATCTCCTGCACGGCGGTGTCGCCCCGGGCCACCGGGCGGGACCGCAGCGTTTCGCTGTCCCGGACGACGCTCTCCACGGCACGGATGAACCGGTCGACGTCGAGGTCGGCGGGGATGTCGGTGTATTGGCCGACGTTGAACACGGGGCTGTCCGGCACGATCTGCTGGGCGTACCAGACTCCGGCCTGTGCGTCGGTGAGAGGCAGCCGAGTGGTGGAGGTGTCCGACATCAGTTACTGCTCCTTAGACACGGGGCGGGGTTAGGGCTGCTGGGTGAGGAGCACCAGCCAGGCCGCGATGGTGGGTTCTTCCGCGAGGTCGGCGAAGTCGGCGGAGATGCCGTCTTTCCGCCAGGTTTCGAGGAGGCTCATCAACCTGATGGAGTCCAGTCCCCGGTCCAGCAGGTTTTCGTGGGGGTCGATGGAGTCGGCGGGTTCGCCGAGCAGCCGGGCGATGTCGGCGCGCATCCGCTCTTCGGTGATCACAGAGTGACGTACCGTGTCGTCGTTGGTCATGGTTGTCTCCGTTGCGGGGGTTTGCAGTGGTTAGGACGTGGCGCGGCGCGCTTCGATGGAGTCGATGATCTCGGCGGCGCGGGTGGCGACGTTGGACAGCAGCACCGAGGAGATCCCGTGCGTGTGCTCGGTGCCGCCCTGCAGGTACAGGCCGCAGGTGACGGTGTCGTCGGTGACGATCCGGTAGTCGCGCTGCAGAGAAGGCCGACCGGCGGCGTCGAACACGCAGTGGTGGCCGAGGTCGCCGAGCAGCGGCCGGATGTCCACCGGCTGGTAGCCGGTCGCGTAGACCACGTGGTCGACGGTGAGCACGGTCTGTTTTCCGCTGACCTGGTCTTCCAGGGTGAGGTCGACCCGGTCGTCGGTCTCGGTAAGCGCGACGACTCGCGTCATGTTGTGGATCTGCAGCCGCGGTTTTCCGCGGACGCGTTCGGCGTAGAAGCGCCGGTACAGTTCAGCGATGAGGTCCGGGTCCACCGCGGAGTAGTTCGTGTTGCGGTGGTAGTGCATGAGTTCGTCTTTGAACTCTTGGGGTGCGTCGTAGTAGGCATCGACTGCCTCGGGGTCGAAGATGCGGTTGGCGAACGGGGTGTCGTCGGACGGGCTGTAGCCGTAGCGGGAGAACACCGCGTGGACGGGGAGGTCGGCGAACCGCTGGTGGAGGTGGCCGACGACTTCGGCAGCGCTCTGTCCTGCCCCCACCACCGCGAAACCGTGCACCGGGGCTGCGGGCAGGTCAGCGAGGCGGTGTAACAGGTGTTCGCTGTGCCAGACCCGGTCTGAGGGGTGCACCCCCTCGGGCATGCTGGGGCGCAGGCCGGGGGCGAGGACGACGTTGCGGGCGCGTTCCACGGTTTCCCGGCCGGCAGTGTCGCGGGCGACGACGTCGAGGTAGACGACTTTCCCGTGCCGGGTGACGGGGCGCAGCGCCACCACGTGCTGTCCGTAGCGCACCTGGTCGCTGACCCGCTGGGCGCACCACACCAGGTAGTCGTGGAATTCGGCGCGCAGCGGGAAGAGCGTCTTGTGGTTGATGAAGTCGTGCAGCCGTCCCATCCGGTGGAGGAAGGACAGGAAGCTAAAGTCGCTGGCCGGGTTGCGGGGGGTGACCAGGTCTTTGAGGAAGGAGATCTGCATGGTGGCGTCGTCCAGCAGCATCCCCTGGTGCCAGCTGAAGCGTTCTTGGCGTTCCAGGAACAGCCCGGTGGGGGCTTTTCCGCCTGCGGCGCGGCGCTCTCGCAGCGCAATGGCCAGGCCCAGGTTGGAGGGGCCGAAGCCGACGCCGACCAGGTCGTGGACGGGGCGTTCGGAGGTGTCGGACACCTCGTGGTCGAGGGACGGTGTCATGGGTCAGCCTCCGGTTTCCACGTCGACGCGGGCGGAACGCAGCGCGGCGAGCGCATCTGCTGTGCTGGTCACCATTGCGCAGCGGGTGGCCGCGTAGGTCAGGGCGAACCGGTGCTCCTCGGCGCTGAAGTCCGCGGTCGCGTCGGCGACGAGGAACGGTTGGATGTCGCGCATGAACGCGTCGGCAGCGGTGAGCAGGCACCCGATGTGGGCGTAGACGCCGGTGACGATGATCTGGTCCCGGTTGAGGTCGGCGAGGCGGGCTGCCAGGTCGGTGCCGACGAATGCGCTGTAGCGTGCTTTGACGACCACCAGGTCGGTGGGTCGGGGGGCGATCCGGGTGTCGATGGCCGTGTGTTCGTCGGTAGCGCTCATGCCGCGCCCCCAGAAGTGGAGTTCCAGGCCGCGTTGTGCCGGGTCCATACCACCGGGTTTTACGGTGTAGATCACAGGGATTCCGAGGGTCCGGCAGGTGTCGGCCAGGGTGGAGATGTTGGTGAGCACGCCCCGCAGCGGATCCGCGCTCTCTGCGTAGGGGCGCAGGAAGTAGCGCTGCATGTCGTGGACGAGGAGCACCGCACGGGCAGGGGTGATCTGCCACTCTGCCCGGTTGGCGGGCAACTGGTCCACGGTGGGCAGCGGATAGGGGGTGATGGCTGGCAGGCTCATCGGGTGGTGTCCAATCTACGTGCGAGTTCCCGGCGGAGTTCGCTGCGGGAGATCTTTCCGACGCCGGTGACGGGGAAGCGGTCCACGAATTCGACCCGGTCGGGGATCTTGTAGGAGGCCAGGCCCCGTTCGCGGAGGAAGCGCAGCAGTTCGCTCCGGCTGGGTGGTTCGGTGCGCGCGATGACGTAGGCGCAGACGCGTTCCCCCAGGTAGGGGTCGCTCATGCCGACCACGGCCGCGTCGTGGACGGCAGGGTGGGCCAGGATGTGGTTCTCCACTTCTTCCGCGGAGACCTTCTCGCCGCCCCGGTTGATCTGGTCTTTGGCGCGGCCTTCGACGACGAGGTGGCCGGTGGGGGTGCGGCGCACCAGGTCCCCGGTGCGGTAGAAGCCGTCGGGGGTGAACGCGGTGGCGTTGTGCTCCTCGGCCCGGTAGTAGCCGCGGATGGTGTAGGGGCCGCGGGTGAGCAGGTGGCCGACTTCGCCGTCGGGCACCGGCCGGTCGGCGTCGTCGACGATGCGGATCTCGTCGTCCGGGCTGATCGGCCGCCCCTGGGTGGTGGTGATGATGTCGTCGGGGTCGTCGAGCCGGGTGTAGTTGACCAGCCCTTCGGCCATGCCGAACACCTGCTGGAGGGTGCAGCCGAGGACGGGGCGGACCCGGCGGGCCGCTTCCGGGGCGAACTTGGCGCCGCCGACTTGCAGGACGCGCAGTGAAGAGAGGTCCCGGTGGCTCTGGGAGCCGTGCTCCACCGCGTCCAGCCACTGCAGCGCGATCGGGGGGACGACCGCGGTGATCGTGACCCGCTCGGTTTCGATGAGGGAGAACGCGGTGTCAGGGGAAGGGTTGGGGGCGAGCACGACGGTGCCTCCAGCGTGAAAGGTGCCGAGGAAGCCGGGGGAGCTCATCGGGAAGTTGTGCACGGCGGGCAGCGCCGCAAGGTAGACGGTGTCGGTGCCGAGGGCGCAGATCTCCGCGCTGGCCCGCACCGAGTACAGGTAGTCGTCGTGGGTCCGGGGGATGAGCTTGGGCAGCCCGGTGGTGCCGCCGGAGAGTTGGAGGAAGGCCGCGTCGCTCGCCTCGGGCCGAGTGAAGACGCCGGGGTCGGGCCGGTCGGCACGGAGCTCGGCCAGCGGGGTGAAGCCGCCCGGCTCCCCGACGACCACCACGTGTTCGGGGGCAGTGCCGGCGTGGCGCAGCTGCGCGGCCATGGTCCGGTAGTCGAAACCGGCGTGCCGGTCAGGGATGATGAGTGCTTTCGCCTGGGCCGTGGTGCACAGGTGGGTGATTTCGTGGGCCCGGTGGGCGGGGAGCGCGTACACCGGCAGCGCGCCGAGCCGGAACAGCGCGAAGACCACTTCGAACAGTTCTGGGATGTTGGGGAGTTGGACGACGACGCGGTCGCCCGCGGCAATGCCGAGCCGGGCCAGCCCGGTGGCGAGGACCGCGGAGCGCTCCCCCAGTTCGGCATAGGTCCAGCGCTGGCCCGCGCCGACCACGGCGAGGCGGTCGGCGAAACGGCGGGTGCGGTCGGTGACGAAGTCGCTGAAAGTCTCCCCGGTCCAGTACCCCGCCTCGCGGTAGCGGACGGCGAACTCCGCGGGCCAGGGGGTGCAGCCGTCGAGCATCAGGGTCCTTTCCATGGGGGTTACCGGAGCTGGTCGGCTCCGAGGGCGAGCAGCAGGGTGCGGAATTTGGCGGTGGTTTCCGCGAGTTCGGCCTCGGGGTCGGAGTCGGGCATGATGCCGCCGCCCGCAAACAGTTCGGCGGTGGCGCCGTGGATGTCGGCGCAGCGGATGGTCACCACCCATTCGCCGTCGCCGGCGGCGTCGGTGTAGCCGACAGCCCCGGTGTAGAAGCCGCGGTCGAACGGTTCGAGTTCGGCGATGGCCGCATAGGCCTGGTCGGTGGGATAGCCGCAGACCGCGGGGGTGGGGTGGAGGGCCTGGGCCAGCACGTGGACGGGGGTGCGCGGGTCGCGCAGTTCGCCGGTGACCTGGGTGGCCAGGTGCCACATGGTGGGAGTGGTGACCGGCTGGGGTTCGTCGGGGACATCCAGGGAGCGGCAGTAGGGGCGGAGCGCTTCGACGACGGCTTCCACGACGACGGCGTGTTCGGCGCGGTCTTTGGCGGAGGCGAGCAGGGCAGCGCCGCGTTCCCGGTCCCGGGTCGGGTCGGTGTCGCGGGGGCGGGAGCCCGCGAGCGGGCGGGACACCACGGCGCGGCCGTGTTTGGCGACGAGCAGTTCCGGGCTGGCCCCGACGAGGGTGCGCGGACGGCTGTCGGGGGCAGGCAGGTCGGCGGCGAAGGTGAACCCGCCGGGGTTGGCTTGCGCGAGGTTGGCGAGTACCGCGGCGACGTCCACGTCGTGGCTGCTGGTCAGGCGGAGGCAGCGGGCCAGGACAACTTTGCGCAGCCGGGTGCTGTCTGGGCTGGCCAGGAGGGCGACGGCGCGTTTGACCGCGGCGGTGTGTGCGGCGGGGTCGGGAACGGGGGTGGCGGTCCAGGTGCCGTTCCGGGGGCGCCGCGCGCGGGTGGCGCCGGTGCCGGGCATGATCGCGGGGCCGCGCTGCACGGTTGCGGGGATGACGAGGCGAGCGGGTGCGGTCCGGTTGAAGGGGAGCGCTCCGACCGCGACGGCGTGCCGTCCCGGCTCGGCGGCGGTGGCGTGCAGTGCATCGGACAGGTCGTCGACCCCGGTCACGGTGGTCAGGACGCCTTGCCCGAGCAGCGACCCGGAAGGGGAGGTGAAGAAGAAGTCCCGGGGACGGTAGGCGTCCAGGAGTTCAGTGACGGTCGCGGCCGGGGTGGCGACGCACTGTCGGGGCATCGTTGGCCTTTCTTTCGGGCACGCTGGGGGAACGGGCCGCGCGGGCCCGCGGTTCACTGTGGGGCAGGGCGACGGTCAGCGCAGGGAGGCGCCGCCGTCGACATACAGGTCGTGCAGGGTGATGTGCCGTGCTGCGGGGGAGGCGAGGAAGCACACGGCGTCGGCGATGTCCTCGGGGCGGGCGATGCGCCCCAGGGGGATGCCGATCCGGTACAGGTCGGGGTCTCCAGCGACGGCGTCGGCTTCGGTGTAGCCTTCCGGGCGCATCGCCCACAGCATGGGGGTGTCAGTGGTGCCGGGGGACACCACGTTGCAGCGGATGCCGTGCGGTGCGAGTTCTAGGCCGAGCGACTTGGTGAAGGCGACTGCGGCGGCTTTGGATGCGGCGTAGGCGGCCATGGCGGCGCGGGGGACGCCGGCCGCGTTGGATGCCACAGTGATGATGCAGCCGCGGCGGCGGGGCACCATCTGCCGTGCCGCGGCGCGGGAGACGGTGAACACCCCGGTGGCGTTGACCGCGATCAGGTCGTGCCAGTCGTGGTCGGGGCAGTCGACGACGGGTCCGGTGCGCAGGATGCCGGCGGCGTTGACCAGGATGTCGACGGGGCCCAGGTCGTGTTCGATCTCGTCGAAGAGGCGCTCCACTCCCGCGGTGTCGGTGACGTCGCGCGCGTAGCCTTTTCCGCGCTGCCCGGCCTGCGCCAGGCCGGTGACGGTCTGGGCAGTGCTTTCGGGGTTGACGTCGACTGCGGCGACCGCGGCGCCCTGCGCGGCGAGAGCCGTGGCGACAGCGCGTCCGATCCCGCCTCCTGCACCGGTGACGACGGCGACCGATCCTGCGATCCCCTTATGGGACACGTCTCCCCCACACAGCTCCGCAAGAAACCAACTAAGGCAAACCTTGCCTAACTACCGCCGACAGTCTCAATGCAGAGAGCCGCGGAAGTCAACCCGCACAATTCCGACATTTGTGCACAAAATGCGCAAATTTGCGAACAAGAAGTGTTCGAGTAATCACACCACTAAGGCATTGCATAATTCGCAGTCAGCACTTCCTGCCCCGACTCGGAGCGACATCCCTCCCGAGGCGAGCACCGCCCCCGCCCCGCGCATCTGCTGACCACAGCAGCAACCGCCACTCAGGGAAACTCGAAACATACTCACAGTGACGAGACGAGGAGCGGGCTGCCGCTGCCCCTTCATACCGGGACCGCCGCTCGCGCCTCGTTCCCGCTCCCGGCACGCCCTCTCCCGGAAAGCGGCGCAGCACACATGGGCGGCCCGGGGTCCCCGGCCGCGGCAGCACGCTACTCGTAGGGGTCGGGAGGATGGTCGACGGGGACCATCTCTGTCACCTCGAACCGGTGGTCGCGCACCCGGCGAATGTCACCCTCCGGTTCCACCCACCGGCCGGTTACGGTCCACCACGAATCCGCGGGCGGCTCCTCCTGGTTGACGATCAGCACCCGGTTCACGATGGCGTCGGCGGCGCAACAGGCGATCTGGAGCCGGGCCAGGTACCAGCCCTCCCCGTCCGGGTTGGGCACCGCGAACCCGGTAAGCCGGATCTCCCGTCCGGCCATGCTGCGCTCTTCGTCGGTCCAGGCCCGCACCACGAATTCGCGCAGCGACATCTCCACCGGCCCGTCCGCATCAGGGGTGTCTGCGGGGACGTCATCCGGCAGGGCGCGTTCCACCGCTGCTGCGGGGTCGGCTGCCGCCGCCGTGTAGGCCCCCAGCGCGGGCGGCGCCACCACGAAGATCACCACGACCGGCAGCAACAGCAGCCACGCCACCACCGGAGCCCGCCCGTGGTCGTGGCCGTGGGCGGGATCATGCCCCGGTTCCGCCTCATCCTCCGGCGATCGCAGTTCCGCGACCACCGCCACCAGGCCGAGCAGCACCAGCACTGCCCCGGCGGCGATCAGGAACGGCCGGAACTCGCCGCGCACGTAGTTGAGGTAGTCCTGGGAGGCCACAGTCACACTCAGCGCAGCCGCTCCCAGCAGCACCATCACCATGCCCTGCGCCAGGCGGTTCACAGCAGCAGTCCTCCCACCAGCACCGTGCCCAGCAGGGTCGCTGCCAGGGTGAGGGGGACGAAGCGGCGTACGAACGCCCAGCCGAACGCCCCGGCCTGCAAGGCGATGAGCTTCAGGTCCACCATCGGCCCAACCACGAGGAAAGCGAGTTTGGCGGTAGCAGAGAACTCGGTGAAGCTCACCACGACGAACGCGTCGGCTTCCGAGCAGATCGACAGCACCACGGCCAGCAGCGCCAGCGCCAGCACGGAAAGCACCGGAGTGTCGGCGACAGCCGCCAGCCACTCCCGCGGCACCAGCACGTTCACCCCCGAGGCAACCAGTCCCCCCAAGACGAGGAACCCTCCGGCGTGCATCAGGTCGTGCCGCATCGTGTCGGCAAACGCCCGCCACCCCGTGGTTCTCCCTCCCCCGGTGCGGGGCAGCCGCAGCCAGTCGGACCTGCCGAATGCGGCCCACAGCCAGCCCACCGCGACCGCGGCCCCCAAGGAAGCGAGAAAACGCGCCACAGCCATCTCCGGCTGCCCGGGGAAGGCGACCATGGTCGCCACGATCACGACCGGGTTGATGGCGGGCGCGGCGAGCAGGAAGGTGAGCGCAGCCGCCGGGGGCACCCCGCGCCGGATCAGCCCGCCAGCGACCGGCACCGACGCGCATTCGCACCCGGGGAGCACCGCACCGGAGAGCCCGGCCGCGGGGACCGCGAGCGCCGCCCGGCGCGGAACGATCCGCTGCCACACCTGTGGCGGGACCAGCGCGGTGATGGCGGCAGACAGCGCCACCCCGAACACGAGGAACGGCAGTGCCTGCAGGCTGATGGCGGTGAAGACCGTGGCCCACGCCAGGAATGCCTCGTGGGTCAACCGTCCGGCCAGCAGCGCCTGTCCCGCAAGCAGCACCGCGATGAACAGCACAAACCACCAGACCGTGGCGGTAGTGCGGGACCGTGGCGGGCGTCCCCACTCCGGTGGCGGGAGCTCCTGGCCGTCAGCAGGCTCGTCCCAGTCGCGGATCAGGGATGCGCCGAGGGAAGGAGTGGAGGCGGGGGTGCGGGAGGGTTGTTCCGACACGCGGAGTCCTCACTGAATGTAGGAAGATCACCACTGCGGGTCATGCTACCCCTGAGTGCGCCGGCTTCTCTGGGGTTTTGGAAAACTCGGCGGGAAACACCCCATGGAATTCGCCACGCCCGAAACCCCGCGGGCAGTGTTCTCTGCCTCCCCAGTCCGCAGCGGGACGGCCGCGCCCCTCGCCCGCACACCTCGGGGAGGCCTGGGACGTGTTCGCCCTATACCCGGCCTGCGGCGCGGCGACACGCCCCGCACGCAGGCCGGTTCGCGGTCTCCCAGCGCAGGGCTACTCCGCGACGCGGACCACCATCTTGCCGATGTTGCCGCCGCGCAGCATCGAGATGAACGCCTCCGGCGTGCGCTCCAGGCCTTCCACGACCGTCTCGCGGACTTTGATCCGTCCGTCGGCGACGGCGGGGGCGACCTCGCGCTGGAACTCCTCAGCGAGGTGGGGTTCGTCGCTCACGATGAAGCCGCGCAGGGTCAGCCGCTTGGTGACGATCTGGAACAGGTTGCGCGGCGCTCGCGGCGCGCTGGTCGCGTTGTAACCCGAGATCGCCCCGCAGATCGCAAACCGCGCGAAGTCGTTGGCGCAGGCGATTGCCGCCTCCAAGTGGTCGCCGCCCACATTGTCGAAGTACACGTCGATGCCGTCCGGAGCAGCGTCGGCCAGTTGTTCGCGCACCGGGGCGGCCCGGTAGTCGAAAGCCGCGTCGAAGCCCAGTTCGTCGCGCAGGTAGGCGACCTTCTCCGGGGAACCGGCGCTGCCGATCACCCGCCGAGCCCCGTACAGCGCGGCGAGCTGGCCGACCATGCTGCCCACGGCACCGGCCGCGCCGGAGACGAACACGGTGTCGCCTTCCCGTATCCCGGCTTTGTGCCGCAGGCCCACATAGGCGGTCAGACCGGGCATCCCCAGCGCTCCCAGGTAGACGCTGGGGTCCACCGGACTGTCGGCGGGGAGGGGACGGACTCGGGAGGCGGGCAGCAGGGCGTGCGACCGCCAGCCCGCGTTGTGCACCACCAGTGTCCCCGTCGGCACCGCCGGATCGGTGCTGGCTTCGACCACGCCCACGGCGCCGCCTTCCATGGGGGCGTTGAGCTCGTAAGGGTCGGTGTAGGTCCGTACCCCGGACATCTTCCCCCGCATGTAGGGGTCGACAGAGAGCACCAGGTTGCGGACCAGCAGCTCCCCGGGACCGGGATCAGGAAGGGTGCGGGTGACGAGCGCGAAGTCGGTCACCGCGGGCTCGCCCTGCGGCCGGGCGATCAGGTGGAACTCGCGTGCGGTTGTCGGCATAGCTCTCCTTGGCTGCTTGTGGGACTGTCCCTCCCCATGTCCCAGAACGACCTTCCCATACCCACCGGTATGGCGCGGTGCGGGGGTGGGGTGTCCCGTTACCCGGTGTTTGGGAACCGCCGCGCCGGGCAGCGTGCCTGCCAGGAGGTGCCCGCATGATGAGCCCTATGGACCGTCAACGGCACGCCGGCGATACCGCCGACATCAGCGCATCGGAGAAACGCTACTCGCACTGGGGACGGCCCAGTTCCTGGATTGCTGTGACCTTGATGATCCTCGGCTTCCTGGTCGGCGGGGTCGGCCTGACCCTGGGCCCGCCCCAATGGGCCGTGGTGATCGGCGGCGCGGTGATCTTCGCAATCGGCGGGATCATCGCCTACGCCATCGACATCTTCAAAGACACCGGGGTGGCTGAAGAACCCGAGAAGTACCTGGACGACAGCCTCGAGCACGGAGAACACCCGCTCGGCGCGGAGGAGGAGCACCACCGGGCCTCCTGACGCACGACCGGTTCCGTCCGCCGGCAGACAACTGCATAGGGCATGAGCACCGCAGCGTGGCGTCCGTGCGGCGGGGGCCGCCCACGGTGCGGCTCAGGGCAGCGCTGCCCAGCGGTCCGCTGCCTGGTCCAGCCCGCAGGGCGGGCGCGCCGGCGGGTTCAGGGACGGCGCGGCGCCGCGGATGCCTTGGCCAGCTCGGCAAGCCGCGCAAGCTGGGCGGTGCGTTCGACCCGGGCCTGCGTGGCCAGGTCGTTGCGTCCCGCTTGGAGCAGCAGTTCTTTGGTGGCCCGCGCCGCCGCGGCAGGTACGGCGAGGAGCTGCGCCACGAGTGCGTCGACTGCCGCGTCGAGCTCCGCGTCGGCGACCACGCGCTCTGCCAGCCGAAGCTGCGCCGCCTCTGCGGCATCGATCGTGCGGGCGGTCAGGCATAGTTCAATGGCGCGGTTGACCCCGACCAGCTCCACCAAGGGTTGGGTCCCGGTGAGGTCCGGCACGAGGCCCAGCGCCGGCTCTTTCATGCACAACTGGGCGGTGTCGGACAGGATGCGGATGTCGCAGGAGAGTGCAAGCTGGAATCCCGCGCCGATGGCGTGTCCGCGCACCGCGGCGATGGAGACAATGTCGGCGCGTCGCAGCCAGAGGAATCCCTCCTGGTAGGAGGCGATCACCTGGTCCAGGGCCGCGGTGCTGTTCGGATCACGGGCCAACAGGGTGAACGGGGTCGGCTCGCCGTCGACTTTCCCGGCTTGGAACATGTCCAGGTCGATCCCTGAGGAAAAGGTCGGACCCTCTCCCGTGATGACGACAATTCGGACAGCCTGGGGAAGGGTGTGGCCGATACGGGCCAGCTCTGTCCACATCCGGCCAGTCATGGCGTTGCGCCGGTGAGGCCTCGACAGCGTGATCCGTGCGACCTCTCCGTCGATCGTCAGTGTGAGTCCAGCCGCAGCGAGTTCTTCCGCTGTGGGGGCCTTCGTCTGCGCCATCGCACACGCCTTTCACCCAAGGGATCGCGAGCCCACCCGATTCCTACCAACGAGTAACATAGCAGTTCACGGGTTGCCCACCCTAGGGTCACCCCCGGTTGCGTCTGGTCGCGCCTCCCCTGCCCCGCAGTGTCGCTCCCGCTTCGAGCAGCAGCCGGTGCACAAAGCCATAGGAGCGGCCGGTTGCCGCAGCCAGCGCGCGGATGCTCTCCCCGTTGTCGTAGCGCCGTTTCAGGTCAGAGGCCAGATCTGACCGCTCCTCTCCGGTCACCCGGGTGCCCTTGCGCAACGTCTCGGACACAAGTACCTCCCGATGCTCTCGGTACGGCAACGAAGTCGCTTGCTGCCATGATCAGACATGGCGGCTTCAGTGGGCTACCCATTGAGACCGGAAAACCACATACTTCCTCCGGCGACCGTGTTTCGGTTATGGCGAAACTACGTCCAAAATGACTCAAGCCAGCGCCACGAGATCGGTGAACTCCGCGTCCCAGAAGTCCTCCACCCCGTCGGGCAGGAAGACCACCCGTTCCGGTTGGAGGGCCTCCACCGCGCCCTCGTCGTGAGTCACCAAGACGATCGCTCCCCGGTAGGTGCGGAGCGCGTTGAGGACCTCGTCCCGGCTCGCCGGATCCAAGTTGTTGGTCGGCTCGTCCAGCAGCAGCACGTTGGCGCTGGACACCACGAGCGTGGCCAGGGCCAGCCGCGTCTTCTCCCCGCCGGAGAGCACCCGCACGGGCTTGTACACGTCGTCCCCGCTGAACAGGAAGGACCCCAGCACACGGCGGACCTCCACCTCGGGCAGGTCCGGGGCCGCGCTCACCATGTTCTCCAGCACCGTGCGGTCGAGGTCGAGCTCTTCATGCTCCTGGGCGTAGTAGCCGAGCCGTAGACCGTGCCCGCGGATCACCCGGCCGGTGTCGGGCTGCTCGATCCCCGCCAGCAGGCGCAGCAGCGTCGTCTTGCCCGCACCGTTCAGCCCGAGGACCACCACTCGGCTGCCGCGGTCCACTGCCAGGTCCACCCCGGAGAACACTTCCAGTGAACCGTACGACTTCGACAGTCCTTCCGCGGCGAGCGGGGTGCGCCCGCATGGCGCGGGATCCGGAAGGCGGAGCTTAGCGACCCGGTCCGGCCCCCGTTCCTCCTCGACCGACTCGAGCAGCCGCTCCGCCCGGTGGAGCATCTGCTGGGCGGCGCGGGCCCGGCTGGCTTTCGCCCGGAACCGTTCGGCCTGCCGCTGCAGCGCCGCCGCCTGCTTCTCCGCGTTGGCGCGCTCCCGCTTGCGGCGCCGCTCGTCGGCCTCCCGCTGTTCCAGGTAGGCCCGCCAGCCCATGTTGTAGATGTCGAGAGTGCTGCGGCTGGCATCCAGGTAGAACACCTTGTTGACGACGTGCTCGATCAGGTCCACGTCGTGGCTGATGACCACGAGCCCGCCCTGGTAGGACTTGAGGAAGTCGCGCAGCCAGGCGATGGAGTCGCCGTCGAGGTGGTTGGTGGGCTCGTCCAGCAGCAGCGTATCCGCCCCGCTGAACAGGATGCGGGCCAGTTCCACGCGGCGCCGCTGCCCGCCAGAGAGGGTGCGCAGCGGCTGGGTGAGGATCCGCTGTTCCAAGCCCAGGCTGGAAGCGATCGACGCCGCTTCGGCTTCCGCCGCGTACCCGCCGAGCACGTGCAGGCGCTCCTCGAGCCGCGCGTAGGCGCGCACCCCCTGGTCCCGAATCTTGGGGACCTCGCTGGCCATTTTCTGTTCCGCGACGCGCAACTGACGCAGCACCTCGTCGATTCCGCGGGCCGAGAGAATACGGTCGCGCGCCACTACGTCCAGGTCACCGGTCCGCGGATCCTGCGGCAAATAGCCGACCGTGCCGGTTCGGGTGACCTTTCCCGCGGCCGGAATCGCCTCCCCCGCCAGCACTTTGGTCAAGGTGGTCTTGCCCGCGCCGTTGCGGCCGACGAGACCAATGCGATCACCCGGCCCCACCTGGAAAGACGCAGGCGCCAGCAGCAGGCGTGCGCCCACCCGGAGCTCAAGGTCAGAGGCGATGATCATGGGTCGTGAAAAGCTTTCTTCACATCCGGCGTCGACAGCAGTGGGTCGGATAGCAGGCGGCCCTTGGGAAAAGGAGCCGTTCACGCAGGAAAAACCGTCCGGCAGCCGCCGTCACTACAGCGCGGAATCGCTGGTCGTCTCATTTCGACAGCGGCACCGGGCCGATTATTCCCCCTTCTCTGCGGTGCGGTGGGCTTTGTCTGCGTGCTCTCCGCTCCGCTCTGCAGCGCTGTCCCGGGCCGAGGGCCGCGCGCCAGCAGCGGACCGCTCCTCCCCTGCTCCGGGGCGCTGCGGTGTCTCCGCTGTTTCCTGTTCCTGGGCAGAGGCCTCCACCGTGAATGGCCGGTTGCGCAGCAGCACGGCCAGGACGGCGACCACCGGTGTGGCGAGGAACGCCCCGGTGATCCCGCCGATGATCGACCCTACGGAAATCGAGAGCAGGACCACGGCCGACGGCAGTTCCAGGGAGCGCCCGTAGATCCGAGGCGCGATGATGTGGCTCTCCAGTTGCTGCACGGCAATGGTTCCGGCCAGCACCACCACCGCCATCCACAGTCCTTCGACGACCAAGGCCACGAGCACGGAGACCAGCCCAGCCAGGAACGCGCCGATCACCGGGAGGAACGCGCCGATGAAGGTGAGGATGACCAGCGGCATCACGAGGGAGAGGTCATCCCAGAACACGAAGAGCAGGACCGCGCCGATACCGATCGCGTCGATGAGGCCGACGAGAGCGACCCCGCGCACGTAGCGTCCGATGACGTCGTAGGTCAGTTCCCCGGCGTCCCGCAGGGCGCGGCGGGTGGCGGACGGGAAGAGCGAACGCACCCACCGCATCAACTCGTCCCCGGAGTGGACGAAGTAGATGGTGAGCACAATGACGAGGATGATCCCGACCAGCACTTCGCCTACCGCGACCGCACCCGCCCAGGCGCCGCTGATCAACTGGCTGCTGTTGCGCTGGATCCACTGCTGGGCGCTGGCGATCCACTCGTTGATGAGCTGGTCGTCCATCCCGAACGAGGCGGCGATCTGCTGCAGGGTGACCACCGACTCGTTGATGCTGGCCACGATGGCGTCGAACCCGGAGATCGCGGGAAGCACGATGAGGGTGACGACGCCTCCGAAGATGATGACCGCGCCCAGCACGCTGATGGTCGTGGACAGCCCTCGTCCCAGTCCGCGGTCCCGGAGCCACTGGGTGGGTGGCATGAGCAGCGCGGTGACAAAGACCGCGAGAATGACGGGGATGGTCACCACCCGGATGTAGATGGCGCCCCAGAGGATGAGCGCGATCACGACGCCGATGATGAGCAGCCGCCAGGCCACGTCGCTGGCCTTGCGCAGCAGGTCGTCTTCGACTTCGGGAACGGGAGGCGCCTCTTCCACCACCACGCGGACCTCCCGCTCGGGCAATCGCACGCTCCTGGCGGCCTTCCGCAGCGTCCATGTGGTGGGCCAGTTCCAGCGCACTCTGCGTCTCCCTCTTCCCGATGGTCGTGCTTCCGGGTCCTCCGTCCCCGTCAATAGTGGCACTCTGCGGCCCGGACTGTCCGCTTGTTAAAGCAAGGTGTCAGATGCCCCAGGTGCTGCGCTGTGTTCCTACGGGCACGATCTCGTTGCCGAACGGCGCCAGCGCCACCGGGATCAGTTTGAGAGAAGCCCAGGCCATGGGGATACCGATGATCGTGACAGCCAGCCCGATCGCTGTGGCGATGTGCTCCAGGGCCAGCCACCACCCGGCCACAATGATCCAGATGATATTGCCGATCGTGCTCCCGGTGCCCGCTCCCGGTTTGCGGACCAGGGTCCGGCCGAACGGCCAGAGCGCGTAGCTGGCCATCCGGAAGGACGCCACCCCGAAGGGGATGGTCACGATGAGCAGGCAGCAGAGCACACCGGCGAGGGCGTAGCCCACGGCCAGCCAGAAGCCCGCAACGAACAACCAGATGACGTTGAGGATGAACCGCAGCAGAGTCACTGGCCCCACTTTCTCCTGTCCGTTTCGCCGCTCTCGTCTCGCGGCCGTGCCTGCCCGGTATGACGACGAGAGGCCCGTCCTGGTTCCGGACTGCGGTGACCTGCATGTTCCCGAGCCTCCTCGGTTCCGGGCACTACCCTCAGCGCTGGAAGCCAGTCCGAAATTGTGACCTGGTTATCAGAACCGTTCCCTGGAACGGGAACGACTGTCCCCATACGATGGTTTTGTCTGGGCTCCGGCCCGGACCGTGACGTCTTCCCGGCGATGTCGGATCTGCTTCCGGTGCGTCAGAGCGCCGCATCCGGAAAGATCCGATTTCGATAACGGTTGAGCGAGTAATTTCCCTACCCCCGTGCGGAATCGGGAGCGGGGATGGCATGATTACGTACCGGTTCGCGGGGAGAGCGTTCCCACCGCCTCCGCAGCCTCGTGCGTGAGCACCCGCCGGTTCGGCAAATCTGCGCCTACGTGCTCTCAACCTCACGGGAACACCAGAGCAGAGCTCAGCGTTATTGCTGTGCCGGGTCGCTTACGCGGCTTTATCCAATTTGTTCATCAGCTTGCACACAGCTTACTGCGATTTTATGTAGAGGTGGTTCAACCATGTCTCAGGTACGTCGGCAGGCCACGCTGCGCCCCCGCCCGAGCTGGGGGTGGCAGGATGCCGCCGCGTGCCGGGGCGAGGACCTTGTGCTCTTCTTCGGTCCCGACGGCGAGCGTCAGCCGGAACGGGAGATTCGTGAGCGCAAGGCCAAGGAGATCTGCGCTCACTGCCCTGTCCGTACGGAATGTCTCGACTACGCGATCTCGCGTCCCGAGAAGTACGGAACCTGGGGTGGACTCAACGAGGACGAGCGCGCGTCCGAGCGTCGGCGCCGGATGCGTCGCGCTAACGCAGCCTGATTCTGCCGCCCCGGCCGGGAGTAATTTCTCACCGATTCTCCCACACTGATTGATCGCCCGACCATCAGGGTCATTCACCGTGGCGCCCCGACAAGCACGTCGAGGGCGCCACGGTGTGTTTCTTACCCATCTTTATTCCCATTTTTCGCGATTTTCATCACAGAATCCGATCGAACCACTCGGCAGCGCGCACCCCAACCCTGCGCCACTCTTCCGGCTGGTGCAGCAGCTGTTCGGCTCCCGCCACGATCTCGACCGCGGTCGGCCCGGTCATCCGGCCCAGCGTCCACTCGGCGAGCTCCCGAACAAAAGAGTCGGATCCCTGCACGAGGACCAGGGTGGGCGCGCGCACCTGGGTGAGGGCTTCGCCGGCCAGGTCGACGCGGCCCCCGTGGGTGACGACCGCCCCCACCTCTCCGGGGAGCCGGGCAGCCGCATCCAACGCTCCCGGCGCGGCCTGCCCGGCGCCGAGCAGCGCGATCGGCGCACTGGCCACCACAGGGGTGCGGCGGATCCAGCGCACCCCGGCCGCCAGGCGCTCCCCCAGCACTGCCGGGGCCAACTCGTCGGCTTCCGGGCTCGCTTCCGTGGGAGTGAGCAGGTCGAGCAGCAGAGTCGCATACCCCGCGGCGCGCAGCACCGTCCCGATCGCCTGGTTGTGCGGGGCGAGCCGGCCGTGCCCCGAGGCCATGACCACGGTGCCGCGCACCACCGAGGGGACGATGAGCTCCCCTTCGAGTTCGACCCCGCCCGCCGAAAAGCGCGCCGGATACCGGGAATCCCCGCTCTCTCCCAGGTCGCGGTGCTCGGCGAGCAGGGCAGCGACCTGTCCCTCGTCGACTTCGGAGAAATCCCGGTACCACCGGTCCAGCGAGTGGAAGGTCTCGGGGACGGCGAGCGCGACGACGCGGTCGGCCTCCTCCTGGAGGCGTTCCACCGCCTCGGTCGAGGCGACGGGCAGGGCGAGCACCAGCCGCGCGGGACGGTGTCGGCGCACCATACGCAGCGCTGCGCGGGCGGTGCTGCCGGTGGTGGCGCCGTCGTCGACGACGATGACGTCCCGGTCGGTCAGCCGCGGCAGTGTCCGGGCCCCCCGGTACATTTCGCGGCTGTGGGTGATCTTGTCCCGGGCTTCCGCGACGACGTCGGAGAGCCGGTTGCGGGGGATCCGCAGCCGGGCCAGGGCAGTGTCGTCGTAGCAGACGTGTCCGTCTTCGTCGACCGCGCCTAGGTCCACGTCGGGCCGGTCCGGCAGGCTGATCCGGTTGACCACGGCCACATCGAGCGGGGCGTGCAGGACGCGGGCGACCTCGGCGCCCACCGTCACCCCGCCTCTCGGCAGGGCGATGACGACGGGGGTGGCTCCGATGACGTCGCGTACGCGCTCCGCCAGCCAGTGTCCGGCGACGGTCCGATCGGGGAAAGGCAGGGATACGGGTAGTGGACTCACGGTGACCACCGCAGACTTCTCAGGTAAGCAGGGTGATACTGCCCTACCCGTTCCATGCCGTCGACCAACCCTGCTACTCCTGTTGTTTTGCCTGGTCAAAAGGTAAAGAACCGTTGACTTGCTGCGCGGCTGCACGTCGCGCTGTCTGCCGGGGTGCGGGCGCGGTGCTCCGGCTTCCCCCTGCCGACAGGGACCTGCTCGCCGCGGGGAGTTACGCCACTGCCCTGATTGGCCCTAGGATCACCCCGGATCGCCACCGTGATCCTGTTTTGCGGATGATTCTCCGCAACCGCCGCGCTCTGAGGAGGTTTGTTGTCCGGTCATCGGCTGAATTCCGCGGCGCCTGACCCGGCAGCGCGGCGGGCCCGCTGGGGGGTTGCCGGGCTGTTCGCGAGCAACGGGCTCGGCTATCCCTCTGTAGTGCCGTGGCTCCCCGAGATCAAAAACCAGCTTGAGCTGTCCAATACGGCTCTGGGCACCGCGATCGCTGCCATGCCGCTGGGTGCGCTGCTGACCGGTATGCTCGCCGGACCGTTCATCTCCCGGTGGGGCAGCGGCCGTACCGCGGTGGTCTGCGCGCTGGTGTCCACGTGGCTGCTGCCGGTGATCGCGCTGGCACCCCAATGGGGGGTGCTGGTGGCCATCCTGTTCGTCATCGGCTGCGTGGACACGTGGTGCGATGCGGCGATGAACGCTCACGGGCTGCGGGTACAGCGCCGCTACGGGCGCAGCATTATCAACACCTTCCACGCGGTGTGGAGTGTGGCGGCGGTCGCGGGCGGCCTGCTGGGCGCAGCCGCGGTCGGACTGCGGCTGCCTTTCCTGGTCTTCCTCATCGGGCTCGCATGCATGCTCACCGGACTCGTGGTGGCCTCGTCGCGGCTGCTCTTGGACGGCCCGGAGCACGCCGAACGCAGCGCGGCCTCTCTCGGGGACGGCGCCCGATGGTTTCCGGCTGCGCGAGCAGTGGGGCTGATGGTGGCGCTCGGTGTCCTCCTCATGCTCGCAGCCGCGGTGGAGGACGCGGCAGCGTCCTGGGGTGCGGTTTACATGCGGGACAGCATCGGGGCGACAGCGTTCCTCGCGGGGCTGCCGTTCGTCGCCTGCCAGGCGGCGATGACCGCGGGGCGACTGGCCGGGGACCGGCTGACCGATGCGTTCGGGGCGGTGGCGGTGGCACGGACCGGTCTGCTGCTGTCCGCGGTGGGGTTGAGCGGGGCACTGCTGTTCCCCACCCCGGTGACCACCGTGGTGGGCTTCGGGTTGTGCGGGTTGGGTGTGGCCACCCTGTTCCCGTTGACGCTGGCCGCTGCGGGCGAGATCCCCGGGGTGCACAGCGGGACCGGTGTGTCTATGGTGGCCTGGCTGGCCCGGCTCGGTTTCCTGGCGTTCCCGCCGCTGGTCGGCCTGGTCGCGGACGCGACTTCGCTGCGGGTCGGCCTGGCCCTCTTCCCTGTCGCCGCGCTCATCGGCGCTGCCTTGGCCACCAGTCTCCGGCCCCGCACCTCGGAAGACGGGTGACCCCGCAGGTACGCAGGCACACCGCGTCTGCGGGGTCAGCAGAAACGGGATCCGATCCCCGGACTACCCGGGCCGCACCTGCTTACGCGCAGGTGTCGAGCATGGCGGAGAGCCCTTGGTAGTCCTCTGGGGAGACGGGGAGGTCGTACCGGTAGAGCACGTCGATGTAGCGGATGGCGTAGGTGCACTGGAATGCCTCGTGGGGCTGCCATTCGCCGGGGCCGGCGTCGCCTTTCTGCTGGTTGGCCGGGCCGTCAGAGGCCAGGAGGTTGCCGGGGTCGTTGGCGAACTCGATGCGGGTCTCGCGGTCCCATTCACTGGCGCCCATCCGCCAGGCCAGGGAGAGCGGCACGATGTGGTCGATCTGCACGGCCCGCGGGTCGTCCGCGGTGAACTCGATGGTCTTCCCGGTGTACGGGTCGTGCAGCGTACCGGAGAGGACTTTGCAGCCGTCGGAGGCGAGCTGCACATTGTCGAGGTCGCGGGCAAGGATGTCGTTGCGCGTGGAACACCCGTTGCTGTCGGTGTCGATCCAGCCGTGGCCGAACTCTTCCCTCCGGTAGTCGCCGCGCGGAGCAGGTTCCGCGAGCTGCAGTGACTCGAGCTGCTCCCAGGCCGCGGCCGCATCCGGGTCTTCGCTTTGCGGGGCATAGGGCTCACTTGGCGACGGTGTGGCGAGCCCGTCTTCCAGTTCGGCGAGTACGTCGTCGAGGAACTGGCAGCCGGCCGTGGTGAAGAGCACTGCGGCGGCCGCCGCTGCGATCCCGATCCGCGTTCTGCCGAGGCGCTGCGTGGGGGGCATGGAAGCTCAGTCTCCTGTCATCACTACGAGGGGGTACCGCGATCTACTCTGCCTCAGCGGCGGCGCCGGCGCGGGCGGGCAGGCCGCCGGCGGGCTGCGGCAGCGCGATCGGGCCGGGGGGAGGACTGCACTTCGGAGTTTTTCCCCGCCCGGCTTTCAGCAACCCTCGTGTCCTGCTCGCGCGCCTGGGCGATCCGCTGCAGGGCCTGCTCGTGGCGTTCTGCGAGGCGGACCGCGCTGGCCTGGCGGCGGGCGGCGAGCTCGGCCCGGGCCCGCGCGGTTTCCGCGACCGGCCACATGGCGTCGATCTCGGCGTTGAGGGAGGATCCGGCCAGCACGGCGAGCGCGGTCAGGTACAGCCAGATCACGATGATGATGGGCGCGGTGAGCGGACCGTAGAGGTTCACCTGTCCGAAGGAGGCTTCCAGGTAGAGCCGCAACCCTACGGTGCCGCAGAGCAGGATGAGGACGGCAGCGATCGCTCCCGGCAGTTGGCGGACCAGGGAGGTGCGCACCGGGACGCTCAAGGTGTAGAGGGCCACGATGCTGCCGAGGCTGAGCAGTCCCACCAGCGGCCAGTAGCCCAGGTGGAGGTAGGTGTCGGCTGCGGGGAGCAGGGCGCGGAGTGCGTCCGGGCCCGCGACCACAGCCGGGAGCACGACCAGCGCGAACAGCAGCGCCCCGAGGTAGGCAACGAACGCGAGCAGGCGGCGGCGCAGGTAGCCGCGCATGCCTTCCAGCCCGTAGGCGATGGTGATGGCCTCGATGAACACGCTCATGGCGCGGGAGCCGGACCAGAGTGAGACGAGGAAGGTGAGCGAGAGCACCCCGCCGTGGGCGCCACCGAGAAAGTCGTCGACAAGGGGTTCGACGGTGGTCTGCACGGCTTCAGCGGTCAGGACGGTGGCGGCCAGGTCCAGCATCCAGGCGCGGATCTCCACTACTGTCTGGTGGCCGAGCACCGAGCTGAGGTGGCCCAGGGTGCCGACGAGGCCGAGGAGGAGGGACGGCAGGGACAGGAGGGAGAAGAACGCGGACTCGGCGGCCAACCCGATGATGCGGACTCGCAGCGCGGACCGCACCGTGCGGGCGACCAGCATGGCTGCGGCGCCGGAGCGGGGATGGCGGTCAGGCCAGGTTCTGACCGCTTCCTGGAGCCGCTCGAGGTTCGCCCATTGAGGTCGCACACCTTCGAACATAGCCCTGAAATGTCCGTTTTGCCGTATGCCCTGCGGGGATCGTCGTGGTTTCCTCGCTGTTCCGTTGACGAACCGTAATTCGGAGCCGCCTTCGACGCTGTGATACGACTCACGAAACTTTTCCCACTTAGTGGGTAGACAAATCATTGACGGCATGACATGGTCGTTGCCATGATCGCTGCCCTCGACCCCATGCTCTGCGTGCGCCGTCACGTGGACTACCTTCGGGTCCGCAGCGCTCTCTGTCGCAACGTCGCCTCAACGCCTAGTTGCTGAGCACCAGTTCCGCCCTGGGCGTGCTCGCACCGACGTTGCCCCTCCTCTCCGCTGTTATGTGCCGCATTACAGCCCGGTCGGACGGGTGTCGGGCCGCGACGCGCCCAGAACGCGATTGACCGGACTCGCAGAGTCACGGTCCGCGCCCCGGTGGACGACATAGACTCGGAGGACTTCACCCATGCCGTCCGCACCCACACCGACCGGCCGTCCCGCCAGGAAGACGACGCGCCCGCGCCGCGGCGAGGGGCAGTGGGCTCTCGGCTACCGCGAGCCGCTCAACAAGAACGAAGAGATCAAGAAGAACGATGATGGGCTCAACGTCCGCAAGCGCATCATCGACATCTACTCCAAACAGGGCTTCGATTCCATCGACCCTGCCGACCTGCGCGGACGATTCCGCTGGTACGGACTCTACACCCAGCGCGCCCCGGGGATCGACGGCGGTAAGACAGCGGTGCTGGAGCCCGAGGAGCTCGACGACCGCTACTTCATGATGCGGGTCCGCACCGACGGCGGACAGCTCAACGTGGCGCAGCTCCGCGTGCTCGCGGAAGTATCCACCGCCTACGGCCGGGACACCGCCGACATCACCGACCGGCAGAACATCCAGATGCACTGGGTGCGTATCGAGGACGTCCCCACCATCTGGGAGCGGCTGGAAAGCGTGGGGCTCACCACCACCGAAGCCTGCGGCGACACCCCTCGCGGCCTGCTCGGCTGCCCGCTGGCCGGGATCGCCGAAGACGAGATCATCGACGCCACCCCGCAGCTCCGCCAAATCGTCGCCGACCACATCGGCAGCCCGCTCTTCTCCAACCTGCCGCGCAAGTTCAAGACCGCGATCGACGGGTGTGCCGTGCACTGCACCAACTACGAGGTCAACGACGTGGCTTTCGTCGGCGTCATCGGACCCGACGGTACGCCCGGTTACGACCTGTTCGTCGGCGGCGGCCTGTCCACGAACCCGATGTTCGCCCAGCGGCTCGGCGCGTTCGTCCGCCCCGAACAGGTCAGCGAAGTGTGGGCGGGCGTCTGCTCCGTGTTCCGCGACTACGGCTACCGCCGGCTCCGGCACCGCGCCCGCATCAAGTTCCTCATCAAAGACTGGGGTCCGCAGAAGTTCCGCGAAGTACTGGAGAAGGAATACCTCGGCTACTCGCTGCCGGACGGCCCCGAACCGGTCCTCGACCCGGGCACCCGCCGCGACCACGTGGGCATCCACCGGCAGAAGGACGGCCGCTTCTTCGTGGGCTTCGCCCCTCGGGTGGGCCGGGTCAGCGGCACCATCCTGGGACGGATCGCCGACATCGCTGAAGCGCACGGCTCGAACCGGGTGCGTACCACCGCCGACCAGAAGCTGGCGATCCTGGACATCACCGAAGACCGGCTGGACTCGGTCGTGGCCGCGCTCGAAGCCGAAGATCTCCAGGTGAACCCCAGCGTCTTCCGCCGGCAGACCATGGCCTGCACCGGCATCGAATACTGCAAGCTCGCCATCGTCGAAACCAAGAACCGCGCGATGGCCCTCATCGACGAGCTGGAGCGCCGCCTCCCCGACTTCACCGAACCGCTCACCATCAACGTCAACGGCTGCCCGAACGCCTGCGCCCGCACCCAGATCGCGGACATCGGGTTGAAAGGCCAGCTCGTCACCGACGCCCACGGCAACCAGGTGGAAGGCTTCCAAATCCACTTGGGCGGAGGACTGGGCCTGCAAGCCGGGTTCGGCCGCAAGGTGCGCGGGCTGAAGACGACCGCCGCGGAACTCCCCGACTACATCGAACGGGTAGTGCGCCGGTTCGCGGAGCAGCGGCAGGCCGAAGAGACCTTCGCGGAATGGGTGGCACGCGCAGACGAGGCGGACTTGAAATGAGCGCTCAGCGAAGCCACGCCACGGAAAGGGAACGCCGGTGAGTGAGCGCGCTGTCCCCTTCTACTGCCCCTACTGCGGGGACGAAGACCTCCGGCCGCACGAGGGCGACGGCACCCGGGGCCAAGGCTATCCGTGGGTCTGCGGCTCGTGCGCCCGAGTCTTCCGCCTCTCCTTCGTCGGGCTCCACGCCGCGGCGTTCCCCCCTTCCACTACGACGCCGACCGGGGAGGAGCAGCGTTGAACATCACGGCCGACGGCGCGGCGTTCGCCGCTGAGGCTGCCGCCCGCCTGGAAGAAGCCAGCGCCACCGAGATCATCCAGTGGGCCGCCGACACGTTCGGCGACCGGCTGTGCCTGACCGCGTCGATGGCGGACGCCGTCATGGTGGACCTGGTCTCGAAAGTAGTCCCGGGCATCGACGTGATCTTCCTGGACACCGGCTACCACTTCCCGGAGACGCTGGGGACCCGCGACGCGGTCGCGCAGACCTACCCGATCAACCTGATCACGGTCACCCCCAGCCGGACCGTAGCGGAACAGGATCGCGACCTCGGTCCCCGGCTGTACGCCCGCAACCCCGACCTCTGCTGCTACCTGCGCAAAGTAGAGCCGCTGCAGCGGGCGTTGCAGTCCTACGACGCCTGGCTGACCGGGCTGCGCCGCGACGAGGCGGTGACCCGCCGCACCGTGGGGGTCGTGCAGTGGGACGCCCGCAAGAAGAAGATCAAAGTCAATCCGATCGCCCGCTGGACCCAAGAGCAGGTGGACTCCTACATCGCTGAGCACGGGGTGCTCGTCAACCCGCTGCAGGACGACGGCTACCCCTCGATCGGGTGTGCGCCGTGCACTCAGCGGGTGCCGGAAGGCGCCGACCCCCGCAGCGGTCGCTGGGCGGGAACAGGGAAAGTCGAATGCGGTCTCCACAGTTGAACAGCGCCCCGGCCGGGATCCCGCTTGTCGCGGTCGCCCACGGCAGCGCTGACCCGCGGGCGGCAGCCACCGTGGAAGCGCTCTTCGCCCGGGTGCGGCACCAGCGTCCGGACCTGGACGTGCGGGTGAGCTATCTCGACCACGTTGCTCCCCCGCCAGACGAGGTTTTGGCTGCGCTCGCCGCGGAAGGAGCGGGGGAAGTCGTGGTGCTGCCGACCCTGTTGACGGCCGCCTACCACAGCAAAGTGGACTTGCCCCGCGTCCTGGAGCGGGTGCGTGCCGACTCTCCGTGGCTCCGGATCCGCTACGCCACCACCCTCGGCCCGCACCCTCTCCTGTTGGATGCGCTCGAACGGCGTCTCGCGGAGGCGGGGGCCACAGCCAACCCAGACACGGCGGTGGTGCTGGCCGCTGCCGGGTCGAGCGACCCGCACGCCAACGCCGTGGTCGCCGCGGCAGCTCGCGACCTGGCTGCCCGCGGTCCGTGGCGTGAGGTGCGGACCGCGTTCGCGTCCGCGGCCCGCCCGTCCCTCGCCGAAGCGGTGGAGGAGCTGCGCACGGCGGGCGCCCAGCGCGTAGCAGTCGCCAGCTACCTGCTGGCGGAAGGCTTCTTCGCGGACCGGGTACGGACCCACTGCACGGCTGCGGGGGCACAGATCGTCTCCGCTCCTCTCGGGGACTGCCCGGAGCTCGCTGCGGTGGTGCTGCACCGTTACGACGAAGCGCTCCGCGCCGCACCCGTGTCCGAATCAGCCGCCCCGTAGCAGCATCTCCTCTCGGGGCATCCGGGTGTGCAGCACCGGGTGCCCCGCTTCTGTTTCCGGCTCATAGCGGGGCTGCTGCTCGCGTTCCCGGACGTGGTGCGGCTTCGGACAGCTTCTGCTGCCTCACGGGGCGGTGTCCAGCCTCAACGGCGCAGCCCAGCGCCACCGGACTGCGCTGCCAGGGCTCGCTCCTGTTCGCGGATATTTCCGATGATGTGGCACGCCTGAGGGTACTAGGACCCACACGAGTCCCCACAGGACGAAAGGGGGTGCCGACGCCCAGTCAAGGCATAGACCTCCGCGAGAGCGGAACAACGCTTCTGTCCGAGTCCACACAGCGCAGAAGGGCGCCGATGCCCATGGTGGAAGTCTGGCCTGGTCACGCGTATCCGCTCGGGGCGACCTACGACGGGTCCGGAACCAACTTCTCGCTTTTCTCCGAAGTCGCGACCGGGGTAGAACTCTGCCTGTTCGACGACGACGGGGCGGAGACTCGGGTTCCGCTCACCGAACAGGACGGCCACGTCTGGCACGGCTACCTGCCGACGGTGGGTCCCGGACAGCGGTACGGATACCGCGTCCACGGACCTTACGATCCGGAACGTGGCCTCCGCTGCAACCCCAACAAGCTCCTCGTCGACCCCTACGCCAAGGCCATCGACGGGCAGATTCACTGGCACGAGTCCCTCTTCGACTACCACTTTGCCGACCCTGGCCGGGTCAACAACCACGACAGCGCCCCCTACGTCCCCACCTGCGTCGTCGTCAGCCCGTTCTTCGACTGGGGGGCCGAACAGCACCCCAACATCCCCTACCACGAGACGGTCATCTACGAGGCCCACGTCCGCGGGATGACCATCCGCCACCCCGACGTGCCGCCGCCGCTCCGCGGCACCTACGCCGGAATGGCGCACCCCGCCATCATCGAGCACCTTCTCTCCCTGGGCGTCACCGCGGTGGAGCTCATGCCGATCCACCACTTCCTGCCGGAGCACGCCCTGGTCGCCCGAGGGCTCACCAACTATTGGGGCTACAACACCCTGGCGTTCTTCGCGCCGCACAGCGGATACGCCGCCACCGGGACCCGGGGCCATCAAGTCCAGGAGTTCAAAACCATGGTCAAGGCCCTCCACCAGGCGGGGATCGAAGTCATCCTCGACGTGGTGTACAACCACACCGCGGAAGGCGACCACATGGGCCCCGCCCTGTCCCTGCGCGGCATCGACAACCTCGCCTACTACCGGGTGCGGGAAGACAATCCGCGCTACTACCTGGACTACACCGGCTGCGGCAACAGCCTCAACGTGCGCCACCCGCACTCGCTGCAGCTCATCATGGACTCGCTGCGCTACTGGGTGCTCGACATGCACGTCGACGGTTTCCGCTTTGACCTCGCCGCCGCCCTCGCCCGGGAGTTCCACGACGTGGACCGGCTCAGCACATTCTTCGACATTGTCCAGCAGGACCCGGTCATCTCCCAGGTCAAGCTCATTGCCGAACCGTGGGACGTGGGCCCCGGCGGCTACCAGGTCGGTAACTTCCCGCCCCTGTGGACCGAGTGGAACGGGAAATACCGCGACACTGTCCGCGACTTCTGGCGGGGCTACCCCGTACTGCCGGAGCTCGCCTCCCGCATCTCCGGCTCCTCCGACCTCTACCAGGCCGACGGGCGCCGCCCCGTGGCTTCCATCAACTTCGTCACCTGCCACGACGGCTTCACCTTGGCCGACCTCGTCTCCTACGACCGCAAACACAACGAAGCCAACGGGGAGGACAACCGGGACGGCACCGACGACAACCGCTCGTGGAACCACGGCACGGAAGGCCCCACCACCGACCCTGCCATCGCCACGCTGCGCCGCCGCCAGATGCGCAACATGCTGACCACGCTCATGCTCAGCCAAGGCGTGCCCATGCTCTCCCACGGCGACGAGATCGGCCGTACCCAACACGGCAACAACAACGCCTACTGCCAGGACAACCCCATCTCCTGGGTGGACTGGGAGCTCGCCCGCCGCAACGCCGACCTGCTCGACTTTGTGCGCACCCTGTCCCGGCTGCGCCGGGAGCACCCGGTGTTCCGGCGTCGCCGCTTCTTCCAGGGGGCCCTCCCCGGGCGGGGCAAGCAGCGCGACATCGCCTGGCTGCGCCCGGACGGCACGCTCATGGAGGATGCCGACTGGGGGCGGGGGTGGCGCGCCCTCGGCGTGTTCCTCAACGGCGACGCGATCACCGAGCCGGACCGGATGGGCCGCCGGATCCGCGACGACTCGTTCCTCCTCCTGCTCAACGCGGGGATCAACGACGTGCAGTTCACCCTGCCCGGTCCCAGCTACAGCGCGGCGTGGGAGACGGTGGTCGACACGGCCGACCCTGAGGTGGCCGGCCGCCCCTACTTGCCCGCCGGCAGCGACGTCACCGTGATCGACCGGTCGTTCCTGGTGCTCAAGGGGGTGACGAAAGCCCTGCCCTCCTGAACCTGCGCGGCGGCTGGAAGGCAGCGGAAAACCCGGGATCCGTCCTGCCCGCCGCAGCGTCTGACCGGATAGCGCGCGGACCGCGACAGGGCGGGCTGGAGAGGACGGCTCCGGCCCGTCCCGTCCGTTCTCACTCTGCGGTGCTGCGTCTTCCGCGGCGCCGACGCAGCTCTCCTCGCACGGGAACCAGTGCCACGGCGAAGAGCGCGCTGACGAGGACTGCGCTCAGCAGCGCGGGGATCAGATCCCCGGAGGTGCTGGCCCACGCAGCGAGGGCTTCAGCGGTCAGCAGTGCCGCAGCCACAGCCACGACGCTGAACGCCATCAGGATGAGCATCAGGCGGCCATCGGACATCGGGTACCGGTGTGTCCAGTCCAGCGACGTCAGCCACGCCTTGATGCTCCGCTTCCGGGGCGCGGCCCCGCGGTTCTTGGCCCGCCTGGGATGTGCGGCGCGCTGCCGGATACGTGCTCCCTTGGCAGGCGAGCGGCGGCGGCCCACCGCTTGCCGGTGTGCGACGGACATGCCCACCTCCGTACTCTCGTTCGGCGGGCCGCTACCCGACCACCCCCGACCAAGAACCTCCCACATATGAAGAAAAGGGACATGAAGCTCTAGAAATCCCTTTACGTTCCTCAGAGGTGGAAACCGGTAAAGAATCCTGGGAAGGGGTAGCGTCATTACCCATGAGCGAACAGAATCCACCGGTCCAGCGATCCGAAGAAGAATGGCGGGCGATCCTCGACCCTGAAGCGTTTGCCGTACTCCGCCTCGGTGCCACAGAACCACCGTGGAGCGGCGAATACGTGTCGACGACAGCCCAGGGCGTCTACCGCTGCCGGGCCTGCGGGGCGGAACTCTTCCGTTCCGAACACAAATTCGACGCCCAGTGCGGGTGGCCGAGCTTCTATGATCCTGTAGACAGTTCCGCGGTGACCCTGCACGAGGATCTCTCCCACGGCATGGTGCGCACCGAGGTCCGCTGTGCCCGATGCGGCTCCCACCTGGGACATGTCTTCTACGGGGAGGGTTATCCCACCCCTACCGATGCCCGTTACTGCATCAACTCCATCGCTTTGACGTTGGAAGCAGAGGACACAGTGGAATAGCATCCTTCTTCATGTCACCCCTCCCCTTACCCCTGTGGAACATCTCTGACGAAGGTTCTCCCCTATGACCCCCAAGCGTCATCCAGCCGGACCACGACGGCTGGTTCCGCGGATGGCTCGCGGCTCCGCCCCCTGGCTGCTTCCCGCCTTCACTGCCGCGGGTCTGGCCGTACTTACGAGCCGGGGTTCGCGAACGCGCAAGGCGCTCGCAGTCCCCGTAGTAGCCCTGGCGGCGGGGATGGCCTGGTTTTTCCGTGACCCCGACCGTGGCCCCGCGAGTGGTCGCTTTCTCTCCGCCGCCGACGGTGTCGTCCAGAGCGTCGATCCACTGCCCGATGGCAGGACCCGGATCGCGGTGTTCATGAACCCCCTGAACGTTCACGTGAACCGGGCTCCGATCGCCGGTGTGGTCACCGGGGTCGAACACCGTCCCGGCGGCTTCCTCCCGGCCTTCGACAAGGACAGCGAACGTAATGAACGCGTCATCTGGACCTTCGACACCGAAGTGGGCGAAGTCACGGTCATCCAGATCGCTGGGGCGATGGTCCGCCGCATCGTCCCGTATCACCCGGTCGGTGCGAAGGTCGAGCAGGGTGAGAGAATCGGTCTCATCCGCTTCGGTTCTCGAGTCGACGTCTACCTCCCCCCGGGCATTGCGCCTGCGGTGGAGGTCGGACAGAAGGTCCGCGCCGGCGAAACCCGCCTCGACCGCGACTAATCCGGTGACCGCACCACCGGATACGGCGGTTCGGACGGAACCGCGCCTCTCCGTAGCCGACTGTCTCACACTCGGCAATGCGCTGTGCGGGTTCATGGCGGTCTGCCAGCTCGTCACCGCACAGCTCGCGCACACCGCGTCCGGTGCCCTGGGACCGCTGCCCCGCGAAGCGGTCACGATGCCCATCATCCTGCTGCTGGGTGCGGCAGCCTTCGACCTGTTCGACGGGAGGGTGGCGCGCCGGCTCGGCGGCAGCGCAATGGGCGCCGAGCTCGACAACCTGGCCGACGTGATCAGCTTCGGGTTCGCCCCGGCGTTCTTCGTGGTCACCTGGGGTGCTTTCACCCACTCCGCTGGTTCGGTGCTGGTGCTTGTGGTCGCGGCGGCAGTCCTGCTGGCGGTCGTGGTCCGGTTGGCCCGGTTCTCCTGCCAGTCTCCCGGGGACCGCCACTTCACCGGCCTGCCCAGCCCGTTCGGTGCGATGACGGTGATCGTCATCGTGCTGCTGCACCCGCCGGTGTACGTGGGGAGCCTCGCGATCCTCGTGGTGGCCTGGCTGATGGTCAGTTCGATCCGCTACCCCAAGCCCCGCGGCCGGTCGGCCTACACCGTTGTGGCGTCTCTCGTGGGAGGCGCGGGATGCCTGGTGGCGTGGGCGATGGACGCTCCTGGCGGGCTCCTGCTGCTCTACTCCAGCGCGCTGTTGATGCTGCTCGTGCTGGTCTTGGCACCGATGTCGCTGCGGCGGCGCCCCTGACCGGACGGTTTCTGGGGTGCGGCGTCTCCGCCTCGAAGGCGGAGGCGCCGCACAGCCAGGAACGGGGCGGGACGGCCGCCTCGACTAGGGCAGGGCCTCCACCAGTTCCGCGACGCTCTTGCGCTTGCCCGTGAAGAACGGGATCTCCAGGCGGGTGTGCCGGCGGGCTTGGGCGGCACGCAGCGCCCGCACCAGGTCAACGATGCGGTGCAGTTCGTTGGCTTCGAAGCCGAGCAGCCACTCGTAGTCGCTCAGCCCGAAAGTGGACACGGTGTTCGCGCGCACGTCCGGGAAGGGTGCGGCCATCCGGCCGTGCTCGGCGAGCATCTGACGGCGCTCCTCTTCCGGCAGCAGGTACCACTCGTAGGACCGCACGAAGGGATAGACGCACAGGTATTCGCGCGGTTCCTCCCCGGCCAGGAAGGCGGGGACGTGGCCCCGGTTGAACTCCGCCGGACGGTGGATGCCGATCGCCGACCACACCGGGGTGCTGGCCCGGCCCAAGGCGGTGCGGCGGAAGTCGGCGTAGATCGTCTGGAGCTGTTCCGGGGTGTCCGCGATCCACCAGAACATGACGTCGGCGTCGGCGCGGAAGCCCTGCACGTCGTAGACGCCCCGGGTGGCAGTGCCTTTCTCCGCGGCCGCGTCCAGCAAGCCGGTCAGTTCGTCTCCGGCAGCGGCGCGGTCCAGCGCGGTGATGTCGCCGACCCGGAACACCGACCACATGGTGTAGCGGATCAGCTTGTTGAGTTCCTCAACGTCGGGAGTGGTGGTTTCCGTACTCACCTGTGACTCCTTTGTCCTCCGGTTGTGTGAGTGATACGGCGCGCGGCCTCTTCAGCACTGCTGAGGCACGCGGGGATACCCACGCCGTTGTAGACGGCGCCGCACACGGCGAGCCCGTCGATACCGTCCAGGGCCGACCGGATCCGGGCGACCCGATCGCGGTGGCCCACCGTGTACTGGGGGAGTCCGGCGTTCCAGCGGGTGACGTGGCTGTCCACTGGCGGTCCGGACACCCCGCACAGGTCTGCAAGGTCGCTGGTGGCCCGGGCCACCAGCGTGTCGTCGTCGTAGTCCACGACTGCGTCGTCGCCGAACCGGCCGAGCGAGCAGCGCAGCAGCACAATCTCTTCCCCCGGGTTGGCGTCGCGCAGCTCCGCGGCGAGCCACGGCCACTTCACACTGCTGAAGGTCACCGCTTTGATGGTGCGGCCTTCCACGCTGGGCACCAGGAATCCGCTGGCGGTAGGCGGGGCGGGGAACGCGGAGAGCGGGTAGGCGAGGGTGACCACGGCCATGCTCGCGTAGCGGACACCGCCCAGTTCCACTGCGGCGCTCGGGGCGATCGTGCGCAGCAGGCGTGCCGCCTCCGGCGCGGGGCAGGCCAGCACGACCGCGTCGGCATCGACCGTTTCGGCAGGCGGGTCGCCCACGGCCAGTTGCCACCCCTGCTCGGTGCGGCGCAGGTCCCGGGCCGGGGTGGCGGTCCGGACGGTGACGCCTGGCTGTGCGGCAAGGGCGTCGATCAGGGTGGCCAGGCCGCCGCGCAAGGTGGCGAAGAGCGGAGGCGGTGGCTCTGCGGTCGGGCGGGCGGTCCGGGAGTGTGTGTCGCGTGCGATCGCTGCCAGGGACCGCTGGGTGCGGGCGGCCGAGGCGAGCTGCGGCAGGGTGGCGTCCAGGGACAGTTGGTCGGCGCGGCCCGCGTAGACACCGCCCAAGAGCGGTTCCACGAGACGGTCGACGGTTTCGCGGCCCATCCGGATCCCGATGTAGGTGGCGACCGGGACGTCCGCCTTGACGGGGGTGGCGGGCCAGACGAGGTCGCGGGCGGCGCGCAGCACGCCGAGCGGGGAGAGCACCCCGCTGCGGGCTAGGGCCGCGAAGTCGCTGGGCACTCCCATGACATGGCCTTCCGGGAAGTCCCGGAGCTTGCCGCGACTGTAGATCTGCGAGGTCACGGTTCCTGGGTGGGTGACCCGCTCGGTGAGACCGAGTTCGTCAATGAGGGAGAGCGCCTCGGGACGGCGGGCCAGGACTGCTTCCGCGCCGACGTCGGCGGAGACCCCTGCGACTTTCTCCACCGCGAGTTTGCCGCCGGGCCGTGCCGCGGCTTCCAGCACGGTGACGCGGTGTCCGCTGCGGGCGAGCCGGTGTGCGACGGCCAGACCGGACACGCCGCCACCGACCACCACGGTGTGTGGTGTGGTGTCCATGCCGCCAGCTTCCCAGATACTTTTAGAAGCCTTGCACCACCCCCCGTTTCCAAGCGGCTACCCCGTGACCGTTATGTGACCAGATGACCAGGAACCTCCGGGGCTGTGGGGGTCGTCACACCAGCCATGAGCACCAACGTGTCCCCCCGGCCGCGGCAGCGCCGCAGGGGTGCCGCATCGATCGTCACGCTGTTTGCCGCCCTGCTCCTGGCAGGGTGTGCCTCCTCCAACCTGGCCGGGGACTCGGCCGGTGAAGTCCCCGCTGTCGCAGAGCCCGCCGACGCCGCTCCGGAAGCGCTTCCGGCGGACACGGACGGCCTGCTCGTGCTCCCCGACCAGCGGATGGTGGTCCACTCCGCGTCCATGAGCCTCCTCGTCGAGGATGTCGACGAGGCTGCCGCGGAAGTCAAAGAGTGGGTCCGGCAGGCCGGCGGGTACGTCGCCTCCGAGACGGCGAATGCGGCGTCCGGACGCAACCCGCAAGTACGGCTGAGCCTGCGGGTGCCGGTCGACTCCTATGAGGAGGCGCTCAACGCGTTCGCCGCGCTGGGGACCCGGCAGAGTCTGGAGCGGAGCGTCACGGACGTCACCGAAGAGGTCGCTGACGTCGACAGTCGGGTGGCTTCCGCGGAAAAGTCCGTGGCGCGGTTGCAGGAGCTGCTGGACGAGGCGGACACGATCAGCGACATTCTGGAGATCGAGGAGCAGATCAGCTCCCGCCAAGCCGAGTTGGAGGCCATGCAGGCGCGGCAGCGGGTCCTGGCCGATCAGACCTCGTATGCCACGGTGGACGTGGAGTTGAGGCTGCCCTCTTCAGCGGTCCCCGTGGACGACGGCGACTCCCCCGGCTTCGTCGGGGGTCTTGCTGCGGGCTGGCGCGCTCTGCTGACCGTGGTGGACGTGGTCGTCGTGGTCATCGGCTGGCTGCTGCCGTTCACCGTGGTGGCTGCGGCGGCCGCCGTGCCCGTGGTGTGGCTGCGCCGTCGGCGCTCCCGACGCAAGGAAGACACCGCAGCAGGTACGGGCACGGACACACCGGTTACCCATGAGCCTTCCGCAGCCCAGGAACAGGATCCAGCCGCCCCTGGCCAAGACCGGGACTAGCCCCGTGCCCGTCCGGCCGTTTCGGACGGGCACGCACTGGGCTTCTTCGTGGTCTCAGTTCGCGGTCTGCGTGTGGACGTACTCCACCAGCCGCTCTAGGACTGCCGGGTCGGTGGTGGGAAGCACTCCGTGGCCGAGGTTGAACACGTGGCCTTCGGCGGCCTTGGCGCGGGCCAAGACGTCGTCGGTGCGTTCCGCGACCACGCTCCACGGGGCGAACAGCACCGCCGGGTCGAGGTTCCCCTGGAGTGCGGTGTGGGGACGGACCCGTCGCGCTGCCTGGTCGAGCGGCACCCGCCAGTCCACGCCCACCACGTCGGCACCGGCCTCGCTGAGCAATCCCAGCAGCTCGCCGGTGCCGACCCCGAAGTGGATGCGGGGCACGTCGAACTCGGCGAGCTGGGCGAAGATCCACGAGGAGTAGGGCAGGACGTTGGCCCGGTAGTCCTCCGCGCTGAGCGCTCCCACCCAGGAGTCGAACAGCTGCACGGCGCTGGCCCCCGCGGCGATCTGCACCCGCAGGAATTCCAAGGTGATGGCGGACAGCCGCCGCATCAGTTCAGTCCATACCTCGGGCGCGCCGTACATCAAGGCCTTGGTGTGCTCGTGGTGCCGGGAGGGCCCGCCTTCAATCAGGTAGGAGGCGAGCGTGAACGGCCCTCCGGCAAACCCGATGAGTGGACGGCTGCCGAGTTCCCGCACCAGTTCGCGGATCGCCTCGGTTACGTACGGCACGTCGTCGGGTTCGAGGCCACGCAGCCGCCGAGTGGCGGCAAGGTCGCGGATCGGCTCGGCGACGACCGGGCCGACGCCGGGTTTGATGTCGAGGTCGACGCCGATGGCCTTGAGCGGGACCATGATGTCGCTGAAGAAGATCGCGGCGTCGACGTTGTACCGGCGCACCGGCTGCAAGGTGATCTCGACGATCATGTCCGGCCGGGCGCAGGCTTCCAGCATGGGCACGCCTTCGCGGAGCTTCCGGTACTCCGGCAGGGAGCGTCCGGCCTGGCGCATGAACCATACCGGGGTGTGCGGGACGGGCTGCCTGCGGCAGGCCCGGAGAAAAGCAGAGTCTTGTAGCGTCACACTTCTGATCGTGCCATGCTCTCTGAGTGACCGCGCGGCATGTCCCAAGATCATCACGAAACTCCGACACGCCGGCAAAAACTTCCAGGAGCTGCCAGGAGTCGTGACACTGTCGTCAGTGTGCTCTTTCCGGTGACCCGAAAAGATTAAGGCTGAACTTCCACATGCCCCCTCACAGTAGGTCTGATGAGGCTCCGCCCGCGTTCCTGCGGGCAGTGCAGAGTCTGCACACCCGAACGGTGCGGCCTGAGATCGTGGTGGAGGACATTCCTGCGCCGCGGCGCCTTGCCCCGTATACGGTCGCAATGGCGGCGACGGTGCACACCGACGAGGGGGACGCGGCGTTCGGACGGTTGATCGTGCTGTACGACCCGGAGGAGTCCCGAGGCTGGCCGGGGCCGTTCCGGATGGTGGCCTATGTGAGCGCCGAACTGGAACCGGACTTGTCAGGGGACCCGCTGCTCGGCCAGGTGGCCTGGAGTTGGCTGACCGAGGCCCTGGAGGCGCAGGGCGCGGACCATCGCGCACTGAGCGGGACGGTCACCCGCGCCACCACGGAGGGCTTCGGCCTCAAAGCGGGGGAGCCCACGACGACGGAGGTGGAGGTCCGGGCTTCGTGGACGCCGACGGAGGCCGAAGACCTGTCCGCGCACCGGGCCGCCTGGCTGGATCTGCTGTCCGTTGCCGCCGGACTCCCCCCGGTGGATGTGACGGATATCTCTCGCAGGGCGCGTTCTGATGCTTGACGGTTAGGGTGGGGCTTGTACGGCCCCGCCTCGGCCGGGGCTTGTCGGTTGGGGCGGCCCCCAGGCGGCAGCGGGGAGCACATACCGTAGGGGTGTGGCGAACGTGCTGAACTCCAAGACCGAAGAAAGCCCCGATCCTGAGTCCACTGCCTCAGAACAGACGCCTGAAGCTCCCCTGCTGAGCGAGCCCAGAGACGGGATTCCCCCGGTCGTCGCCGACGATGAGGAACTGGCACGCGTGGCCGCCAAGTTCGCCGCGGGCAGCGGGCCGGTCGCGGTGGACGCCGAACGCGCCTCGGGATACCGCTACGGACAGCGCGCCTACCTGGTCCAACTACGCCGGGCCGGGGCCGGCACGGCGCTGATCGACCCGGTGGCCTGTCCTGATCTGTCGGTGTTGCGGGACGCGGTCGGCGACGCCGAGATGGTGCTGCACGCGGCCCACCAGGACCTGCCCTGTCTCACCGAAGTGCACCTGCGCCCGCGGCGCTTGTTCGACACCGAGTTGGCCGGGCGGCTGCTCGGCTACCAGCGGGTCGGCTTGGGTGCCATGGTGGAGCGGGTCCTGGGCGTCCGGCTCGCTAAAGAGCATGCTGCGGTGGACTGGTCGACCCGGCCGCTGCCGGAGGACTGGCTGCGCTATGCCGCGCTGGATGTCGAGGTCCTCATCGAGCTGCGGGACGCGTTGGAAGCTGAACTGGCTGAGACGGGCAAGCTGGAGTGGGCACGCCAGGAGTTCGCGGCGGTACTGGCCGCTCCGCCGAAAGAGCCGCGTCCTGATCCGTGGCGGCGCACTTCGGGGATCCACCGGGTCCGCAGCCAGCGCGGCTTGGGTGTGGTTCGGGAACTGTGGCTGGAACGCGACCGGATTGCCCGGGAGCGCGACCTGTCTCCGGGCCGGGTGCTGCAAGACTCGGCGATCGTGGAGGCCGCCCTGGCCATGCCCAGGACCCCGCAGGAGTTGACCGCGATCAAAACGTTCACGGTCCGCCTGGCCCGCCGCTATGTCCCGGTGTGGCTCAAAGCCATCAACCGGGTGCGGGACATGAAACCGGCGGAGCTGCCCCAGCCGAGTCCGCCAGGCTACGGGCCCCCGCCCACGAACCGGTGGGCCGACCGGGATCCAGCCGCGGCGCGGCGGCTCGAGGCGGCGCGTTCCGTGGTCGCGGAGATCGCGGAGCGGGTGGGCATGCCGACGGAGAACCTGCTGCAGCCGGATGCGGTCCGCCGTCTCGCCTGGTCGCCGCCGAGCCAGGTCAGTGTCGACTCGGTGGCCGAGCACCTGCGCACGCACCAGGCCCGTGACTGGCAGATCGAGTTGACTGCGGCTGCGCTGGCCGAGGCGCTGCGTGCCGCGGACCGTTGAGGCGCAGCACTTGAGGTGACCAACCCCATAGCCGGTGGCGGACTGTTTCGGGTACCGTGCACCCCAGACACATGATGTTATTGAACCGTGTCTGTTCTGGAGCTGAAGAGAAATATTCGCACGGTTCTCAGCAGACTGGCGTCCCTGGTTTTCTCGTGGTTCTCAGCCGTTCGGCGGGCAGTGTCGTGCGGTTCCCCTACCGCTCCTCCTGGCCTTCCCGCCGGAGGGGAGGACATTGACGCAGCGGAACAGACCGCGGCTTTGGAGCGCGTGCTGACCGAATGTGCTCAGCGGCACGGCGAGGAGCATCCGGACACCATTGCTGCGCGCAACAACCTTGCCGGCCGGTATGCCGCTACTGGGCGGCGCGATATCGCCGTCACCGAGTTCGAACGGGCGTTAAGCGACGCGGTCCGGACGCTTGGCGAGCACCACGTGCTGGCCGAGGTCGTCCGGGAGAACCTCGCCGTGTGCCACGAGGATGCCGACCGTTTCGGCGACGCCGCGCACCATTGGCAACAGCTCGTAGCGCAGCGGGCTGCGCGGCTGGGTCGGCATCACCCGGACACGCTGCTGGCCCGGGCCCGGCTCGCGGTGGCGTGCCGGCGTGCCGGACGGCTACGCGAGGCAGCCGACCACTACCGTGACGTCCTGCAGCATTCGGCGGCGTTCTCCGCGGAGGATGTGGAGGCGTGGCGGTTGGGCTTGGCCCGGACGTTGCGGCGGATGGGTCAGGACGACGAGTGCCGGGCACAGCTCCGGCTGGTGGTGGCCCAGCGCCGCCTCCGCCTCGGTGTGCGGCATCCGCGCACGCTGGCCGTCCACTACCAGTTGGGGTTGTCGTATGCACGGTCCGGCCGTCCCGAGGAGGCGGTGCGGGTCCTGCGCGAGGTCTACCGCCACTGCCTCGCTGCAGTGGGAGATCCGGAGGTGCGCCGGCTGGCGCTGCGGGTGCGCCGTGAGCTGGCAGCGGCGTACCGTGCCGCGGGACGTCCTCAGGCGGTAGCGGCACTGCGCTGACTCCGCTGCGGTGTCCCGGTCTGCGGCTGCGGTGGGCAACGCCGCGGGTTACTGCGGAGTATTCCCCGGAAGGCGGCTTTCTCCTATACTCGCAGCATTAGTTACTGATGAGTAGCATAGGGGCGACAACCCGCCATCCGCCTGATAAAGGAGGGGCAATCGTGCCGCGAACTGCCCGCGACGTCGTATTCGTCGACGGGGTGCGCACTCCGTTTGGTAAGGCCAATAAAGGCCTTTACACCGAGACCCGCGCGGACGACCTCGTCGTCCGGGTCATCCGCGAACTGCTGCGCCGCAACCCCGCACTGCCCCCGGAACGCATCGACGAAGTCGCTATCGCCGCCACCACCCAGATCGGCGACCAGGGAATGACCATCGGCCGCAGCGCCGCCATCCTCGCCGGACTGCCCCGCAGCGTGCCCGGCTACGCCATCGACCGCATGTGCGCGGGCGCCATGACCGCGGTGACCACCACCGCGGCCGGCATCGCTTTCGGCGCCTACGACGTCGGCCCTGATCATGGGCAACACCGCCGAGAACCTGCACGACCGCTACCCCACCATCACCAAGGAGCGCGCCGACGCCTACGCGGTGCGCAGCCAGGAGAAGACCGCCAAAGCCTACGCCGAAGGCAAGATCCAGCCTGACCTGGTCGAAGTAGCGGTCCGCAGCAGCGAGAACGGCTACGGCCTGGCCACCGTCGACGAACCGCCGCGACCCGGCACCACCATGGAGGCGCTGGCCACCCTGAAGACCCCGTTCCGCCCGCACGGCCGCGTGACCGCGGGCAACGCCGCGGGCCTCAACGACGGTGCCACCGGGGCGATCCTCGCCGCCGAAGACGTCGCCGCGGAACTCGGCCTGACCGTCAAGATGCGCCTGGTCGACTTCGCGTTCGCCGGAGTGGACCCCGAGGTCATGGGTGTCGGCCCCATCCCGGCCACCGAGAAGCTGCTCGCCCGCAACGGCCTGACCATGGACGACATCGGCCTCATCGAGATCAACGAGGCCTTCGCCGTCCAAGTGCTGGCCTTCCTGGAGCACTTCGGCATCCCCGACGACGACCCGCGGGTCAACCCGTGGGGCGGCGCCATCGCGATGGGCCACCCGCTGGCCTCCTCGGGCGTGCGGCTGATGATGCAGCTGTCCCGCCTCTTCGCGGAACGCCCCGATGTCCGCTACGGCCTGACCACCATGTGCGTGGGCATGGGCATGGGCGGAACGGTCCTGTGGGAGAACACCAACTGGGAGGGGAACGCCAAGTGATCAGCGCGATCGAGGCCGCGCGGGAACAGTTTGCCGACGAAGTCGTCACCCGGGCACTCTCCCGCGACGTCGAACTGCCCTACGGGGCGGGCAAGGCCGTTCTCATCACCCTCGACAACGGCCACGACCACACCAAACCCAACACCTTCGGCCCTGCCGGCCTGCTGAGCCTCAACGAAGCGATCGACGCCGCTGCCGCACGCACCGACATCGTCGCCGTAGCGATCACCGGCAAACCGTTCATCTTCGCTGTAGGCGCCGACCTCAACGGGGTGCCCAAGATCCAGAACCGGGAGCAGGCGCACGCCATCGGCAAGCTCGGCCACGACGTGTTCCGCAAGCTCGGCGAACTCCACGTGCCGACCTTCGCGTTCATCAACGGCGCGGCCATGGGCGGCGGTGTGGAAGTGGCGCTGCACTGCACCTACCGCACCGTCTCCTCCGGGGTGCCTGCGTTCGCGCTGCCCGAGGTGTTCCTGGGCCTCGTGCCCGGCTGGGGCGGCACCTACCTGCTGCCCAACCTCATCGGCGCGGAAAAGGCGCTGAAGCTCATCATCGACAACCCGCTGGCCCAGAACAAGACGATCAAGGGCCCGCAGGTCTACGAGATGGGCATCGCCGACGCGATCTTCGAACCCGCCGACTTCCTCGAAGAGTCGCTGCGCTGGGCCGCCAAAGTGGTCACCGGGGAGATCACCGTCGAGCGCCCCGAAGTCGACAAGGGCGAGGCATGGGACCAGGCCGTGGCGACCGCGCGGTGGACCGTGGACGCCAAGCTGCACGGGGCCTCCCCCGCCGCGGTGCGGGCGATCGACCTGGTTGCCGAAGCGAAGAACCGCACCCGGGATGAAGGCTTCGCCGCCGAAGACGAAGCGCTCGCCGACCTGATCCTCAGCGACCAGCTCCGCGCCGGACTGTACGCCTTCGACCTGGTGCAGAAGCGGGCCCGCCGCCCCAAGGGCGCCCCCGACAAGTCGCTGGCCCGCCCCGTTACCAAGGTCGGCATCATCGGCGCGGGACTCATGGCAAGCCAGCTGGCGCTGCTGTTCGCCCGCCGGCTGGAAGTCCCCGTCGTCATGACCGACCTGGACCAGGAGCGCGTGGACCGCGGCGTGCGCTACGTGCACGACGAGGTCGACAAGCTGCTCGCCAAGGGCCGGGTCAACTCCGACAAGGCCAACCGGATTAAAGCCCTGGTCACTGGGTCGCTGTCGTACGAGGCGTTCGCCGACGCCGACTTCGTCATCGAAGCCGTCTTCGAGGAGATGTCGGTCAAGAAGACGGTGTTCGCCAAGGCGGAAGAGCACATCTCCCCCGAGGCGGTGCTCGCCACCAACACCTCCTCGCTGTCGATCAGCGAGATGGCCGCGGACCTGAAGCACCCTGAGCGCGTGGTCGGCTTCCACTTCTTCAACCCGGTGGCGGTGCTGCCGCTGTTGGAGATCATCCGCGGCGAACGCACCGACGACGCCACGCTGGCGACTGCTTTTGCTGTCGCCAAGCAGTTGAAGAAGACCGCGGTGCTGGTCAAGGACGCGCCCGCGTTCGTCGTCAACCGGCTGCTCACCCTGTTCATGGGTGAAGTGCTGTCCTCGGTGGAGGAAGGCACCGAACCGGAGGTCGCCGACCGCGCGGTCGCGCCGCTCGGCCTGCCCATGTCGCCGCTGATGCTGCTGCAACTGGTCGGCCCGGCCGTGGCCCTGCACGTGGCCGAAACCCTGCACGCCGCGTTCCCCGACCGGTTCCGCGTCTCAGAGCAGCTCAAGGCAATGGTGGAGGCGGGCAAGACCACGATCTACGCCCCCGACTTCACCATCGACCCTGAAGTGCGGGCGTTCTTCACCGGCGGCGACTCCCCCAAGAGTGAGGAGGAGATCCTCAACCGTGCCCTGGAGGCGCTGGCCCGGGAGATCAAGATCATGCTCGATGAGGGCGTGGTCGCCGAGCCCGCCGACATCGACCTGTGCATGATCACCGGTGCGGGCTGGCCGTTCCACCTGGGCGGTATCACCCCGTACCTGGACCGCACGGGAATCTCGGAGAAGGTCAACGGGGTCCGGTTCCACCCCGACGGTTTGAAGGCGCTGTAGCCCGCACCACGGCTCCCGCGCTGCGGCCCCGCTGCTCCCTTGCCGGGCAGCGGGGCCGTGCCATGTCCCGGCCCCGGTCTGATCATGTCCGGCTGGTGGGGGCGTTCCCGTCTTCCATCCCCGTCCGATCCGGGACAAGCTGGTACCGAGCTCGGGCCACCAGACGGAGCGCTGCTTGCCTGCGCAGCGCTGCCCGGGACAGTTCCGCGAACACGCGACGGTAGGGCTCGATGGCGTTGTGATCGGTGAGAGAGAGCTCCGCACCAATGGTTTCTACGTTCACCCGGTCATCGTCGAAAATCCAGAAACCGTGTTCGGGAATCGCGGGGAGTCGGACGTGCAGCGGCACAATTCCGATCACCGTGCCTTTGCGTGCGATGAGCTCCACGATACGGTCCAACCGACCGACCATGACCCTGCTTGGACAGATCCGCGCATACAGGACTGGCTCCCCAAGAACGATGTCCAATGTCTTTTCCGGATCGTCGAGAATACGGGCACGCTCCATCCGGGCTCGAACGCCGGCCTCGACATCGTCAGGCGCACCATGCAGGGGCCACCACACTGCGCAGGACCCACCGGGCATAGTCGGGGTCTGCAACAGTCCCGGAACCACCGAGGTCTCAACAGCCCGGAGCTGGCGTGTACGCCTCTCCAGATCGCCGAAAACCGCTTGTTTGGCTCGGGTTCCCAGCGAGTTGACGACGCCAGTTCGCATAGTGGGTTTCCAGTGTCCTGCGCATAGCGAGCAGTTCGGCAATGGAACCTGGAGCGCCACAGGCTCCCGCCCATGCCTTCAGGTCCTCCACCGAAGCGGTCTGCCTGCCCAATTCCAGCTTGGACACTTTCGACGGATGCCAGCCCAACGCCTGAGCCAGTGCCCGGCCAGACAGCCCGGCCGCTACCCGGATCTCCCGCAAGCGCGCCCCAAGAGAGGTACAGGCCATCTGATAGTCGGTCATTGCACTCTGGTCGCCAAGTAGTCGGTATAGGTCAGCGCATGATGCCACGCCGCGTCTCGCGTGGTCACCGCAGCGACGACAGTTTCTGGAGTATCGTCGAGCCAGATGCCAGCGACGTCATCGCCGTCGAACTCAAACCGCGCGCCTATGCGACTGTCAAAGATCCAGAAATCCTCGTCGGGGAGTTCCGCGACCACCGGATGTTCCCGGGGTAGGTAGCGGATATCCTCGCCTGCTGCGAGATTTCAAGGTGTCGCCCGCAACTCCCAACGCAGGTAGTCTGAGGGCGGATCGTCAACAATCCGCACCCTCTCCATCCGCTTCCCTTTGGCGAGCTCTTCCCGCACCATGGTCAACCACGGTTTGAGCCACTCGATTCCGGGGTCTTTTCCGGCCAGCCATTCTTGAAACGGCTTGTCCTCCCCCACGTTTCCGTACCAGCTTCGGGTTTCCAGACGCCACACGGTGTACCGATAGGCCCGGAAAAGATCAGTGAATTCATCATCGCTCACATATTCCCGCACGCCGTTATCCTTGGGGGCAAAGCGGACCATCAGCTCTCGAGGGACGACGACAGCCGCCTCGTTAGGCAACACATTTTCCAACTGAGCCAGTGCCTCAGCGTCAACAAGCCGATAACCCTGCACAACGATGTCTCCCGTGTCGGTTTCGTACAGGGTCGGGAACTTCCCACTCACTGACGTCGTACCAAGCTTGCGAAGTTTCATGTCCTCTCCTTCGCAGGGATAGTCCCCGTTTGTCTATTGTGAAGAAGGATTGCTAGAGATTTCCCTCCCCTGCGCGAGCAATCTCGAGCAATCTCTCCCCCGTTCTTCTCCGAGGCCTCTACCGTTCATGGTGGGAAACATAGAATCCACCGAACGTTTCAGAAAGGCGTCCACTGTGGACCGGTGTGCAGTTGAGGAATCTGAGAAGCACGTGCTTACCCCCTACGTTCGAGTCGGTGTCCAGGACGGTCGACTCTTTCTCGGATCCGGATCCATTCAACGAGTCTTCAGCACCACATCCGTCTGGGAGCCGCTGATCCGCCTCGTCGGCTACTACTCGATTCCCCGAACCTTAGCGGAGGCAAGAACCTCTGGAAGGAGAATGCGGATTTTCTTCTCAACTTTCCCAGGAGCTCGTATCGATCCTCTACAACGGCCCTTACCTCATTCCCGCCGACTCCTATCACCCGGTAGACAGGTATAGTCGACATTCTTTATTCCACTGGCTCTCAGGAGCCGACCCGCAAGAAGTTCAAGAACGCCTGGCAAGAAGTCACGTTGTCTTCCTGGGATGCGGTGGTATCGGGAATCTGATGTCCGTCAATCTGGCCACTGCTGGAGTCGGCCAGGTGACCCTTGTCGACAGCGATCTCATCGAGAAAAGCAATTTGACGAGACAATACCTGTTCATCGGGGCCGAGTCGGTAGACCCAAATGCGAGGTTTTAGCACGGGAATTGCGCTCCCGTAACTCCGCCGTCGAGGTTTCCCTCATGCAACGGCGTATCATCAACCGCGCGGATCTTGATACCCTTACCAAAGCCGACCTGATCGTGCTTTCAGCCGACTCTCCAGGGATCACCGAACTCGTCAACGCTCACTGCGTCACCACCGGACAGGTCTGGCTTAACGTGTGTTATGTCAATGACATTGCGGTATGGGGCCCCTTAGTCATCCCTGGTGTGACCGGGTGCTGGGCTTGTCAACGACTCACTGCTCGGGACTCCTCAGGGAATACAGAGCTCGATATCCTGGTATCCCGCATCAACAGTCGCTATCAGTCTCCCTCTCATGGCTCGACCAATATGCCTGCTGCTGCGCTCGCCAGCCTTGACGTCTTGAAGTACCTGGGCGGCTTCGGTTCTGTGCAGTCATTGAATCGGAAAGTGGGATTGTGGACCCACGAACTACGGCTAGACGAACAGTCCAGTCCGCGCAACCCTGAATGCCCGGCATCCGGATCGATGCGGGCTTCGTCCAAGAGCTCTGTCTAACCTCGGGGGTTCATTTCCTTTGTCTTCTTCCTGTATCTTCTGTGCGATCGCTGCCGGACAGGCACCCTGTCATCCGTTCTGGGAGGATGACCACCATTTGGCATTTCTGTCGATCTACCCCAATACCGAAGGGTTTTCGGTGGTCATCCCCAAAATCCATCAACCTAGCTACGTGGTCCAGATGGACACCGATGCCTATCTCGCCCTTCACCTTGCCGCTCGTGAGGCGGCTCGATGCCTCGACAATGCGTTCGAGGATGTGGCACGCACCGGAATCATGTACGAGGGCTATGGCGTCGACCATGCCCACGCGAAACTCTTCCCCATGCACGGCACAGCAGGAAACGAAGGCGCCTCCTGGAGAGCCGTGCACTCCTCAGTAGACATTTATTTCCACCGGTACGAGGGCTACCTGTCCTCTCACGACCACGCCCGTGCTGATGACACAGAACTGGCTGCGTTAGCCGAGCGCATCAGGAGCGCACGCCAGTAAATCGAATAATCCCCTTTAGAGACCAGAGAGAATCTGGTCTCTAAAGGGGATTTTATAGACAACGAAGGGGTGGAAGTTATTCCCATCCACCCCCTCACGGTCTTTATTTTCGCTGCTAGTTGCTTCCGTCTCCGTTCATCGAAAACCTCCCCTTCCACTCTGCAAAGAACGATAGGACGATTTTCGAGGCCCTCTTACGTCGTCCTGGAATGAAAATAACACCGACTTCCTGGAAGAAAAGAGAGGTTTCTTGAGATTGCTCTGCCGCGTGCCCTGGACGCCGGTTCGCGGGCCGCCCGGGCGTCCAGGGCGCCTTATCGGTCGGGTTGCGCGGCTAGGAGCCGACTTTCGCCGCCGCGGCCGTGTCCTGCGTGGACTGCGGGGCCTCGTCGCTCTCGGTAATCCCGATACGGTCGTGCAGCCAGCGCAGCGGGCCAGGCAGCCACCAGTTGGCCTTGCCGAGCAGCCGCATCGTGGCGGGCACCAGCAGGGCGCGCACCAGGGTGGCGTCCACGACCACCGCCACGGCCAGGCCGATACCGACGATCTTGAGGAGCAGCAGGCCGGAGACCCCCATGGCGAGCAGCACCACGATGAGCAGCAGTGCGGCACTGGTGATGATCCGCCCGGTGCGCTGCAGCCCCACCGCGACCGAGTGGGTGTTGTCGCCGGTCGCCAAGTACTCTTCGCGGACCCGGCTGAGCAGGAACAGCTCGTAGTCCATGGCGAGGCCGAACGCGACGATGATGATGAGCACCAGGTAGGTGGGGTCGATTGTGCCGACCGGGGTGAAGGCCAGCACGTCGGCCAAGTGCCCTTCCTGGAAACCCCAGATGACCGCACCGAGGGATGCGCCCAGCGACAGGAAGCCCATGATGACCGCCTTGACCGGCAGGACTACCGAGCCGAAGGCGAGGAACAGCAGGACGAGGGTGGTCAGGGTGACGAACGCCAGGGTGGTGGGCAGGGTCCGCACGATTGCGTCCGTGTTGTCGAGCTGCTGCGCGGCTGGGCCGCCCACCAGCACCTCGTCCGCGCCTGTGGGAGGCTCCGCGGCGCGGACGTCCCGCACCAGCCTGGACGTGGAGTCGTCGTCGATCTCGCCCTCGTAGGTCACGGCCAGGTGGGCGGTCTCGTCGCCGGTGCGGAGAATCTGGGCGCCGTGCGCGCCGTCCAGGTCGGCGAGCTCCGCGCGGAAGGCTTCCAGGTCGTCGTCGGTGACACTTCCGGTGACGACCACGTCGATCTGGCTGATCCCGCCTGCGGGGAAGTCCTCGCGGAGCATCTGCGTGGCCTGGCGGCTGTCAGCGTTGTCGGGCAGGTAGCGCTGGTCGGTGGAGCCGACGTTGAGAGAGGCCAGCGCCGACGCGAACGTGACGAGCACGGCAGCGACCGTGACCAGGTAGAGGATGGGACGGCGCATCACGCTGTGGGCCAGCCGCGACCAGCCGCCTACCCGGTCGTCGACGTCCGTGCCGGAGCTGCGCCGCACGCGGATGGGCAGCCGCAGCGCGTCGATGCGCGGGCCGACCACGGCGAGCAGAGCGGGGAGGACGACGAGCGCGGCCACGAGGTCGAACAGGACGACAGCGATCCCGCCCAAGCCGATCGATCCCAGGATGGGTTGCGGGAAGAACAGCAGCCCGGCAAAAGCGATGAGGACGGTAATCCCGGAGAAGGCGACGGTCCGCCCCGCCGTGGCCAGGGTGGCGGGCAGGGCGCTGGTGACCTGCCCGGTGCGGCGCATCTCTTCGCGGAACCGGTTGACGAGGAACAGACCGTAGTCGATGGCTAGGCCCAGGCCGAGGATGCTGGCGACGTTGACGGCGAACGCGGACACCTCGGTGACGTAGGTGAGGGCGCGCAGCAGAACCAGGGCGCCGAGGATCGCCAGACCGCCCACGGCCAGCGGCATCAATGCGGCGACCACACCGCCGAAAATAGCGACGAGCAGGACGAGCACCAGCGGCAGGGAGATGAGCTCGGCGCGGACCACATCGGTCCGGGCCTGCTCGGACAGTTCGTTCTGGATCGCTATCGGACCGCCCACGTAGGTGTCCAGCGGTCCGGCGTCCAGGTCGCGGGCGATCTGCCGGAAGGACTCCATCCGCTCCACCGCGTCGTCCCCGGCGAGAGTGATGGGCACGTACACCGCGTGGCGGTCTTCGGAGATGAGCACGCCCCGTTCGAGGTCGCTGAGCCCGTCGTCCAGGTAGGTGGTGGCCGAGACCACGTACTCGTCAGGGAGTTCGCTGACGGCTCGCTGCACCGCCTTGGCGAATGTGGGGTTGTCGAAGGTCAGCTCGTCGCTGCGGTAGACGGCTACCACGTCCACCCCGTCGTGGCCGAGCCTCTCCTCGATCACCTCGGCGGCTCGGGTGGACTCTGCCTCAGGGTCTTCGAAGCCCCCGTCGCTGACTGCGTCGAACAGCCCGGTGCCCCAGCCGAGCGCGAACACGACGAACGCCGCCGTGCCTAGGAGCACCCAAGCCCGACACCGGTAGGCGAACCGGCCGAGCGCAGAGAACATGAATGTCTCCCTCGGGTGTTCATTTGTGATAAATGGCGGTAACGTTAGCAAACACCGTTAACCATAAAGTACGGCGCTTACTGTACAGGGACCTTTCCACCAGCCACAAATCCCACCGCGAAGGACTTTCCGTGCCTAAAGACACGACCTTCCCCGCGAGGTGCGAGACCGGGGCCGCGTCCGTTCCCATGTCTCGGCGGATGCGGATCCGCGCAGCCACGCTGGCGGAGATCAAAACAATCGCCCGCAACCTGCTCAGCGCGCACGGCCCCGGCGGGGTCTCGCTGCGCGCGATCGCCCGGGAGATGGGCATGACCGCTCCCGCCCTCTACCGGTACTTCTCCAGCCTCGACGACCTGCTGCTCGCTCTCCGTGCCGAGTTCTTCGCCGAACTCAGCGCGCAGATCACCGACGCCAGCGGACGCCTCCCCGCCGACGACGTCGACGGCCGCCTGCTCGCCGCACTGCGGGCCTTCCGTTCCTGGGCACTCGCCAACCGGGCCGAGTTCATCCTGCTTTTCGGGCCCCGCGACGAACCGTTTACGACCACCGAACCGCACTGCGCCGCGCTGCAACACGAAAAGCAGCGGTTCGCCGCGATCTTCCTCTCCCTTTTCAACCGGCTGCTCGAAGAGGGGCGGGTACCGCTCCCCGACACCGCGTCTTTCTCCCCCGAGCTCCGCGCGCAACTGCACCTCTTCGCACGTGACGCCGGGTTTGCCGGGGCGAACGCCACCGAGGGGGCGCTGCGCGTCCTCACCGCATGCTGGGTCCGGCTCTACGGACTGGTCTGCATGGAAGTCTTCCGCAGCATGCCGTTCACCGTCGGCGACCTGGAACCGCTGTTCGAAGCGGAGCTCTGCGATGTGCTGACGTCGATCGGGGTCCGCTACCGGGCGCCGCACTCCTGACCGGAACCGGCTGGCACCCCGCAACGTCTCACAGAAGTGCCCGCCCGGAACACCCTGCTCGCTCGCCGTTGAGCAGGATGTCCGAATAGTGTGGGCTTCTCCGCTGTCCACCCCCGACGACGAAGGACCCCCCGTGGAGACGCCTCGCGGCGGCGCTGCCGCCCCGGATCCGACCCCTCAGGCTTCTTCTCAGGACGACACTCCAATCCCGCCTTCGGTGACGCAGCACAGCAGCCCCGTACCCCCGCTTCCGGGGACGGGAGCCGCGGAACCGCGCGCGGATGCGAGCCCTCTCCCGGCTTCCTGGACGCCCGCCGGGCCCCCGCCCCCAAGTTTCCGCCCGCTGCCCCCCAACCCGCCAGAGGCCCCGCCGCCCTCCCCCCAGTACCGGCAGGAGCTGACCGCGGCCCACGTCACTCCCCAGTTCTCTGCCCCCGCCGCGTTCGACGGCGCCTTCGGCGCCTGGGAGCAGCACCCTCCTCTCGCCCCGCCCCCGCGGCAGGGTGATGTGCGGCTCTGGCTGGCTGCGATGGGAACCGCGTTCGTTGCCGCGCTCTGCCTCGTGCTGTGTGCCGTGATGACAGCGGCGACGCTGCGCGGCGGCACAGTCCACGCGTCCGGTAAGCCGCACCGGGATGTCCGCTACGCAGACTCCTGGTTCCACACCGCCGGAGCCATCCCGGTCGACGTCGCCGACCACCCCTTCTATGCCCTGCCCGCCCCCGGCGCCGTGGCATGCGAGATCCCCGAGTTCAACGCCGCCACGGTGGCGGGGTGGGAGGAGTTCACCGAGGTGATCGGCCCCTGCCTCAACGCGATGTGGCTCTCCCCGCTAGAAGAGCTCGGGCTGCGCCCGCAGGAGCCGCACTACGTGATCCTCGACGAGATCCCCGCGGAGCTGCGCGACGAGTCCGAGGAAGAAGGAGTCACCCTCGCCTACTACTTGGAGCACGAGCTGAGCATCACCATCCTCGTGCCCAACGTGCGGAAACTCCTGCGGTACCCGGGCATGGACGACAAGCGCATCTGGTTTGCCCTGGTCGCCCACGAATACGGGCACCACCTCCAAGGGGAGACCGGTCTTCTTGACGCGGCCTACACCCTGCAGCTTGATGCCAAGTCCACGCGCCAAGAACTCCAGTTGGGACGGCAGATCGAACTGCAAGCCGAATGCCTGGCAGGGACCGGGGTTGCCGCTATCGCCGGCCACGACCACGCCGACGTGGCGTTCGTCAACCGCAACTTCAACGAAGGCACGGGGGACAGCGACACCCACGGCAGTGCCGACAACCGCGTCCACTGGTTCAACGCCGGAGCCACCGCGGAGACCATGGCGGCGTGCAACACTTTCGCGGCCGAAGACCGCTTGGTCCGCTAGCCTGCCCGCTCCCCTGCCCGAAAGCATGCCCCAGTGCCAGGCCGCCCCGGGGTGCGGTGCTCTACCCCGTCCAGTTGCGGCCAGCGCAGCACGCCCCGGGGAGACCGCCCGCTCTCCGGTGCGCTGCGGCCTCCCCGGGCACCCCGGTCGTCCGGAGACCACCGGGCACTACTGGCTCGGCAGGGTCAGTTGCGTTCCGCCAGCACGCGGCGCAGCTCCGCCCAGCCGCTCAGCTTGACCCGCTCCCCGCGGGACAGCTCCGCTGCCAGGGCCGCTTCGGCCGCGTCGATAGCCAGCCAGTCAGCGTAGCTGCTGGCCGTCACCCCTTTCTCCTTGAGCAGGTCGTCGATGGTGGTCGTCGGGACCCGGGAGGTGCGGAGCTTCGGGGCGTCGTCGAGCAGGGAGCGGACAGTGGCGGCAGCATCCGACTTGTTGGTGCCGATCACGCCGGTCGCGCCGCGCTTGAGCCAGCCCGCCACGTATTCGCCGAGCAGCGGGGTGCGCTGCTCGTCCACCACCCGGCCGTCCTCATGCGGCAGGGTGCGGGTGGTCTCGTCGAAAGGCAGGTCGGGGAGGGGGGAGCTGGCATAGCCCACCGACCGCACCACCATGCCCACCGGCAGGACTTCTCGCTGTCCGGTGCCGACCAGCCGCCCATCAGCGTCGAGCGCGGTGTGCTCCACCTCCAGTCCTTCGACTCGGGTGTCGCCCACCACGGCGACGGGTTTACGCCAGAAGTGCAGTTCGACCCGGCGTCCCGTGCCACCGCCGGGGCGTTGCGCCCACTCCGCAAGAGTGCGCAGGTTGGTGCGGGCCGCGCGGGCCGCGGTCGCCACTTCTTCGCTGTTGGGGTCGAGGTCGACGACAGCGGGGTCCACTGTGACGTCGACGTCCGTGAGCTTGCCCAGCTCCCGCAGTTCGTTCGCGGAGAACTTGGCCTGGAGAGGGCCGCGCCGGGCGACTATGTGCACGCAGCGCACCTTGCTGGCGGCCAGCACCTGCAGCACGGGTTCAGGGATGTCGGTCTGGCGGAGTTCGTCGACGCTGCGGACCAGGATGCGTGCCACGTCGAGGGCAACGTTGCCCGCGCCGACCACGGCGACCTCTTCCGCGTCGAGGACGAACCGGGTCACTTCGAGGTCGGGGTGGCCGCTGTACCAGTTCACGAAGTCGGTGGCAGCGACACTGCCGGACAGGTCCTCGCCGGGAATCCCCATTCGGCGGTCCACGCTCGCCCCCGTGGCGTAGACGACCGCGTGGTAGGCACGCGCGAGGTCAGCCCGGGTGAGGTCGGTACCGTACTCCACACCGCCCAGGAAGCGGACGTCGGGATGTTCCAGGACACGAGCCAGAGTGTGCGCCACCCGCTTGATTGACGTGTGGTCGGGGGCGACACCGTAACGGACCAGGCCGTAGGGGGTCGGTAGGCGGTCCAGCACGTCCACGGCCACCGGCTCGCGGGACTGCCGGGTCAGCGCCTCGGCGGTGTAGATTCCTGCGGGGCCGGAGCCGATCACGGCTACCCGCAACGGGTCGGGAGTGCTCATGCGCCCATTGTGACGCATGCGATATTGCGGTTTCGAGCGCAGGGAGCGCCCTGCGGTTCCCGTCAGGCACGCACCGTAACTCTCGGATTCTTTTCGGCAGCCCGGCTCTTCAGCGCGGTATCCGCTGGTCGACCCGGTCGAGGAAACCCTGCCAGAAGTCGTCTTCCGGGTCGACGATGGACGGGTGGTCGGGGTGGCCGCTGGCCGCAAAGCAGTCGAGGATGCCGGGAATCCGCAGCTCTTGCGTGTTGCGCGTGGCAAGGGCCTTGCGCAACTGCTCGACTTCGTCGGGATCCTGGTGGGCGTCGTCCGCCAGGTAGATCTCGGCGTAGTTCACTCCCCGCTGGTAGGGGGAGTCCGGTCCTACGGGACGGTGAGCCATCGTCATCCTCCAATCTTTCACCTTCCCAGGACCGCTACCCGCTGGGGAGCGCCACCAACGATGGTGCTCCCCAGCGGGCAAAGCCCGTATTCTCCGGTCAGGACGCCGGCTCGTCCTCCAGGGACTGCTCCGCGCGCTGGGCCACGATCTCGGTGAGTTTGCGCGCTAGTCCCTGCGCGTCCAACCCCATCTGGGCGAGGATACGGTCGCGTTTGGCGTGCTCCAGGAAGCGCTGCTCGATCCCGAACGTGCGCACCGGAATGTCGAGGTCGGCGTCGCGCAGGGCGCGGGCCACCGCGTCACCGACCGCGCCCACCCGGCCGTTGTCCTCGACTACGGCGACCACGCTGTGCCGGGCGGCTTCCGACACCAACGCCGGGTCCAACGGTTTGACCCAGCGCGGGTCCACGACGGTCACCCCGATCCCCTGGTCGGCCAGCCGGTCGGCGACCTCGCAGCACGTCTGCGCCATGGGCCCGACCGCGACCAGCAGCAAGTCCGGGGCCTCGGTGCCGCTCGCAGGACGCCGCAGCACGTCCATCCCGCCGATCTGGTCGACCGCGGGGATGGCGGGGGGCACCACGCCCTTGGGGTAACGCACCACGGTGGGCCCGTCGTCGATGGAGATCGCCTCGCGCAGCAGTTCCCGCAGCCGCACCGCGTCGCGCGGCACCGCGATGCTCAGGTTGGGGACGACTTGCAGGATGGACAGGTCCCACATCCCGTTGTGGCTCGCACCGTCGTCTCCCGTGATGCCCGCCCGGTCGAGCGCGAACGTGACCGGCTGGCGGTGCAGCGCCACATCCATGAGGACCTGGTCAAAACAGCGGTTGAGGAACGTGGCGTAGACCGCGACGACCGGGTGGAGGCCACCCATGGCCAGCCCGGCTGCGCACGTCGCAGCGTGCTGTTCCGCGATGCCCACGTCGAAGACCCGGTCGGGGTAGGCCTCGGCGAAGGCGGCGAGGCCGGTGGGGTGCAGCATGGCCGCGGTGATCGCGACCACGTCTTCGCGTTCCGCGCCGATCCGCACCATCTCGTCGCTGAACACCGACGTCCACTTCAGGCCCGGCGTGGACTGCGGGCGTCCCGTGGCCACGTCGAACGCGCCGAGGGCGTGGAACTGGTCTTCGTCGTGGTTCTCCGCGGGCGCGTACCCCTTGCCCTTCTGGGTGAGGACGTGCACGATGACCGGCGCCCCGAAATCGCGGGCCCGGCGCAGCGCCCGCTCCACCGCTGCCACGTCGTGCCCGTCGATCGGCCCGACGTACTTCAGCCCCAGGTCTTCGAACATCATCTGCGGCTGAATAGCGTCCTTGAGGCCTTTCTTGAACGCGTGCAGCGCGTCGTACAGCGGCGGGCCGACCACCGGCGCCCGGTTGATCGCGTTCTTCGCGGTCGCCAGCATCTGCTCGTAGCCGCGCGTCATACGCAGGTTGGCGAAATGCTCGGCGAGCCCGCCGATCGTCGGCGAGTAGGAGCGGCCGTTGTCGTTGACGACGATGACGATCCGGCGGTTTTTCCCTTCGGCGATATTGTTGAGCGCTTCCCACGCCATTCCGCCGGTGAGCGCGCCGTCGCCGACCAGGGCGACCACGGTGCGGTCGGTGATCCCCTGCAGTTCGTAGGCGCGGGCGAGCCCATCAGCGTAGGACAGTGCGGTGGAGGCGTGCGAATTCTCAATAAAGTCGTGCTCGGACTCGGCGCGGGACGGATATCCGGAGAGGCCGCCCTCTTTCCGCAGTTTAGAGAAGTCTTTCCGGCCGGTCAGGATCTTATGGACGTACGCCTGGTGGCCGGTGTCGAACAGGATGGGATCGCGCGGCGAGTCAAACACGCGGTGCAAGGCGATGGTGAGTTCGACGACACCCAGGTTGGGGCCGAGGTGACCACCGGTTCGGGCGACCTGGGAAATGAGGAACTCCCGGATTTCCGCCGCCAATTGGGGAAGCTGGGAGTCGGGGAGTTTTTTCAGGTCGTCTGGATTGTGCACCGAGTCGAGCAGCGTCACTCTCGTCATTCCCCTCGTATGCAAGACATCAGGTCGGCCGCCGGACCACGGACGTTTCCCGAGCAGACGGAAAACGGACCGAAGGTGGAAGTGGACACGGCCGACACGGTGTCCGATTCCCCGACGGCTCGGTAGTGGGAACCGGACGAACCACGATCAACCGGCACCACCATAGGCACACAGCTTATGCTGATCCACCACGCGGCGGGATTGAGGCAGCGGTCTGTTGCGCGGTCCGGTGGGAGGCGGGGGCACCGGCCTCGATTCCGTGGGCCGCACACATGCGACGCAGTTCTTCGGCGATGCCCTGGGTCGTCCAGTGGGCGTTGAGCCCGCTGGGGTTGGGCAGGACCCACACGGGGACTCCTTCGATCGCGTCCTCGGGGGGTTGCGGACCGATACGGGCCCGGGGCCGCGCGAACGCTTTCCGGTAGGCGGTGACGCCGAGCACGGCGAGCAGCCGGGGCCGGTAGGCCCGGAGTTTCGCGGCCAGGGCCTGCCCGCCCGCCTGCAGTTCCGCTGCGGTCAGCTCATCGGCCCGCGCGGTAGCCCGGTCCACGAGGTTGGTCACCCCTAAGCCTAGGTCAAGGAGCAGGTGCTGTTCGGCGGGCCGCAGGAGGCGGGGGGTGAGCGAGGCGGCGTGCAAGGCGGGCCAGAACCGGTTGCCGGGCCGGGCGAAATGGTGCCCGCTCCAGGCCGAATACAGCCCCGGGTTGATCCCGCAGAACAGGATGGTGAGGCCGGGGCCGATAACGTCGGGGACGGTTGTGGCACGGGCCGCCGCGAGTTCCGCTGCGTCGGGGCCGCGCCGCGGCTTCCGCATGGGTGTGCTTCCTCCTCGGCTCCGCTCCGGTCGGGGTTTTCTCAGACTAGGGCCCGCAGGACGAGGGTGCTTCCCGAGACCGCGACCACGGCCAGGAGCGCGATCCGCAGCCGCTGTCCGCCGAGCATGCTTCGCAGCGGCCGGGACAGCAGGAACCCGGCTACGAGGAAGGGGATGAGGGCGGCTCCCGTCGCCACTTCGCGCAGCCCGAGCTGGCCGCCTACCGCCAACGCGGCTAGGGAGAGCAGGACGCCGACAAAGAAGTAGGTGCCCAGGGTGGCACGGATCCGCGGGCCTTCCTCGTGCTGGTACACGAGGGCGACGGGCGGGCCGCCGATCGAGGTCGCGGTGCCCATGACCCCGGAGATCACTCCGGCCACGCTGAGCGTGGCGGGGGTGGGGCGCAGCCGGAGTGTGGTGAGGCTCGCGGCCACCGCGAGGAGGACGCCGACCCCCACCCACAGGCCGAGGGTGTCGGGTGTGGCGAGGGCGACGACCCACACGCCGCCGACCGTCCCTACCAGCCGTCCAGCGAGAGCCCAGGAGATGCCGCGCAGGTCGGCGTGGCGCCACTCGGCACCGACGGTGAACAGGGGCAGCACCGCGGTGAGGACCAGCAGGGTGCCGGGCATCAGTGTGGGGTCCAGCATCGCGACGACAGGTGCCGCGGTCAGCCCCAGGCCCAGCCCGACACTGCTCTGCACAACGGTGCCGATCAGCACTGCGGTTCCGGCCGCGGCGAGGAATACCAGCTCAGACTCGGTCACGTGAGGTGAGGATAGCGGTCGGCCCTGTGCGGGCCGCAGGGAGGAGCGGTGTTCCCGGAAGGGAGGAGGTTCCGGGAACACCGCGGGTGGGTGGCCGCGCGCCGCTGGGAGGGAGTGGCGCGGGCAGCAGCGCGCGGCCGGGCACGCCCGGGTCCCCCTACTCCCGGGCGTGGGCTTTGCGGGTCCGGCGGGACACCGCGTCGAGGATGACCGCTACCAGGAGGACCACCGCGGTGATCATGAACCGCACCGAGGAGTCCATCTGCAGCAGGTACAGCCCCGAGGAGATCGCGCCGAGCACGAGGCCGCCGAGCAGGGCCGAGTAGGCGCTGCCGCGTCCGCCGAAGAGGCTGGTGCCGCCGATGACCGCGGCCGCGATCGCCATCATCAGGTCGTCGCCGCCCCCGGTGAGCTGGTTGACGGCGTAGCTGCGCGACACGAGGAGGATGCCGCCCACCCCGGCCAGGGTGGAGGCGAGAGCGAACACGGAGATGCGGATCAGGTCGACGTTGATGCCGGCGCGGCGTGCCGCTTCTGCGCTGCCGCCCACGGCGAACACCATCCGCCCGTAGCGGGTCTTCCGCAGGATCAGGTCGAAGAGCACCACGACCCCGACGAAGAGCAGGAAAGCGACGGGCACTCCGCGGAAGGAGTTGAGCACCCACACCCCGCCGAGGACGGGGAGGGCGAGGAGCGCGGTGCGCACCCCGATCTCCGTGACCGACTTGGCGGGCAGCCCGGCCGCGGCGCGGCGGCGCGCCCCGCGGACGCTGATCAGCCCGTAGAGGGCGACCGCGGTGATTCCGATCCCCCAGCCGACCGCCGGGACGAGATAGGTGTGGGTGATGGCACCGATCAGGCCGTTGTAGGGGACGTTGATCGTGCCTTCAGGGCCGAGCAGGTAGAGCTGGGCGCCCTGCCAGCCGATCAATCCGGCCAAGGTGACCACGAAGGCGGGTACCCCGATCTTGGCGAAGATCGTGCCGTGCAGGGTGCCGATGAGGGTGCCGGCGAGGATGGCGACCACGATCGCGGCGATCTCGTTCCACTGGTAGTTGACTGCCAGGAGCGTCACGATCACGCCGCACACGCCTGCGACCGATCCGACGGAGAGGTCGATCTCCCCGAGCAGCAGCACCATGATCACGCCGCAGGCCATGAAGCCGACGGCGACGATCTGCAGGGTGAGGTTGGACAGATTCTGGGCGGTGAGGAACTTGGGGTTGAGGCTCCAGAAGACGCCGGCGATCACGATGAGTCCGACGAGGACCGGCAGCGGGCCGAGTTCTCCGCTGCGGAGCCGGCGCAGCGCGCCGCGCACCAGCCCGCCTAGACCGGAGCCGTCCATGATGAGCCGGGGGTCCCGGGCGACCGTGGCGCCCTGGGGAGCCGGGGTGGTTTGCTGAGCCATCACGCCCCCTCCGTTCCCGGAACCGCAGTGCGACCGGCACGTCGGGACACCGGGTTGTCGGCGGCGCCCGTGATGGCCGCCACGATCTCTTCGTAGCTGGTGTCTTCGATCCGGAAGTCGCCGGCGTTGCGTCCCAGGCGCAGCACGACAGCGCGGTCGGCAACAGCTCGCACGTCGGCCATGTTGTGGCTGATGAGGATGACTCCGAGGCCTTGGTCTCGGAGGCGTTCGATGAGGTCGAGTACTTGCGCGGTCTGCGCCACGCCCAGGGCTGCAGTGGGCTCGTCCAGCATGACGACCTTGGGGTCGCCGAGCAGGGAGCGGGCGATGGCGATGATCTGGCGCTGCCCGCCGGAGAGGGCAGCAACGGGAATGCGCAGGTTGGGAATCCGCACGGAAAGCGAGTCCAGGAGTTCGTGGGCGCGCCGCTCCATTTCCAACTCGTCCAGGACTCCGAGCGCGGTGCGCTCGGTGCCGAGGAACAGGTTGGCCACGATGTCGAGGTTGTCGCAGAGCGCCAGGTCCTGGTAAATGGTGGCGATGCCGAGCTGTTGGGCATCGCTGGGACGGTTGATCTGGACCGGCTTGCCTTCCCACAGGATGGTGCCGCTGTCCGCCGGGTTGACCCCGGCGATGACCTTGACGAGGGTGGATTTTCCGGCCCCGTTGTCGCCCAGCAGCGCGACGACTTCGCCCGCGTGGACGGTCAGGTCGACGTCGCTGAGCGCCTGGACCGCGCCGAATCTCTTGGAAATCCCGGACAGCTCCAGGATCGGTTGTGCCATAACGTGTCCTCGTGGTGATCCGCTGTTCGGGGGCCGGACTGTCCGGCCCCCGATCCGGTCTCCTGGGAGCCTCTCGGGGTGTGACTGGAGCGGCAGCCCCGGTTCCGGGGCGGGTGCCGCTCCAGTCGTCGCGGGGCCCGCCGGTTTCCGGTGGGAGGCCTGCGGAACCCGCGCGACGTACTCCGTTAGGAGCCTGCCCCCTTGCACAGCTCGGTGTCGGCGTACTGGTCGGTGCAGATCTCCTCGATGGTGTAGAAGCCGTCGGAGATCACGGTGTCTTCAATGTTGTCCGCGGTGACCGCGATGGGTTCCAGCAGCACGGCCGGAATCGTGTTGCCCGCCTCATCGGTGACCTCGGTGAGCGGGTGCTCCTGGCTTCCCTCGTACTTCTCGCCGGTGGCGGCGGCGACTGCCATGGCGGCGGCCACTTCAGCCTCAGGGCGGATGGCCTTGTAGACCGTCATGTACTGGTCGCCGGAGATGATCCGCTGGATGCCGGCGAGTTCGGCGTCCTGGCCGGTGATGGGCGGCATCTCGTCCACGCCTGCGGCTTTGAGGGCAGCGATGATGCCGGCGGCCATGCCGTCGTTGGCGCTGTAGACACCGCTGATGTTGTCGGCGCCGACCGCGGTGATGGCCTGCTCCATCTGCTGCTGAGCCTTGTCGGGCGACCAGTCAGGGGTGTCGTATTCGGCGCCGATCTCGACCTGGCCGTCGAGGATCTCGTGGGCTCCGGCTTTGAAGTCTGCGGCGTTGGGGTCAGTCGGCGATCCGTTGATCATGATGACTTGGCCCTCGCCGGCGGTGCCTGCCTTCTCCATGCCTTCAATGAGCGCCGTGCCTTGGACGCGGCCGACGGTCTTGTTGTCGAAGGAGACGTAGTAGTCGACCCCGCCTTCGGCGAGCCGGTCGTAGGCGATCACCGGAACGCCTTGCGCCTTGGCCTGCTGGACGATGCTGCCCGCGGCTTTCGCGTCCACGGCGTCGAGCACCAGGACGCTGACCCCCTCGGTGAGCATAGCTTCCGCCTGGGCCTGCTGCTTGGAGACGTCCTGGTCAGCGTTCTGGTAGGAGACCTCGCACTTGGGGCAGAGTTCCGCGACGGCCTCTTCGAAGTAGGGGCGGTCGAATTTCTCGTAGCGCGCGGTCTTGGACTCGGGAAGCAGCAACCCGATGGTGAAGCCTTCGTCGATTGAGGCTGCGGCCTGCTGTTCTCCTTCGGTTCCGGTGGTGCAGCCGACCGTGGCCAGCAGGACCGCGGCTGCGCCCACCGCGACGCGGCGGACGATGTTTCGGTTGCTCATCGCTTGACCTCCTTGGAAGCCCACCGGGCGTCGGGGGATCGCGAACCCATCCGCGTCAACGTGGACTGGGTCACGTGGTGGACTGATGCCGTGAAGTCAAACTCGTCACCACCTTGTCGTCAAGACTTGAACGCATAACCGAAGTGTCACAAAACCTTGACTTCACTCCTTAAATACAAAGAAATCGCAGGTCATGCGGGCTTTGTCTTGATGTGAAGATCAGAGAATCCCCTAAAAATTTTTCTCTGATCGTTTCAGAAGGTGGAGTCAAGCACGACCTGCAGCGCTCCCCGCAGCGCCGCGCGCTCCCCCAGCTCCCCGGTGACCAGGCGCAGTCCGGTGAGCGCGTTCCCCAGGGCTCCCAGTTCCATGGCCCGGCGCATGGGGTCGAGCAGCAGCTCTCCCGCTTCGGCGATCTCGCCCCCCACAATGACCATCTGCGGGTTGACCATGTTGACCACGACTGCTACGCCGCGGCCCAGTGCAGCGCCGGCCTCCGCGATGATCCGGCGGCACCCGGGGTCGCCCTCCTGGGCCGCCTCGAGCAGGTCGACCAGGCTGGCCCCGTGCTTGACCCGGCCCTGCTGCGGCAGCATGTCCAGCAGGTAGGGCGTGCCGACCAGGGTTTCCAGGCAGCCTCGGTTGCCGCACCGGCACACCTGCCCGCGCTCGTCGAGCCCGATGTGCCCGATCTCCCCCGCATTGCCGTTCATCCCGCGGAACAGGCGCCCGCCGAGGATCACGCCCGCGCCCACCCCGTGGGCGACTTTGACGTAGACGACGTGCTCCAGGCCGCGGGCAGCGCCTTCGGTCAGTTCGGCGAGGGCGCAGAGGTTCGCGTCGTTGTCCACGGAGACCGGCAGTCCCAGGCGCTCTTGGAGTTCCGCCCCGGGGTTGAAGCCGGCCCAGTGCGGCATGCTGGTGATATCCCCGATGAGGCCGGTGGCCGGGTCGACGGGTCCGGGGATCGCCGCCGCGACTCCGAGCACCATGGAGCGGTCCACCCGCGCCTGGGTCAGCAGGGTCTCGGTCAGCCAGACCGCCCGCCGCACCCCCCGCACCGGGTCTTCGGAGACGTCGTAGGCGATGCTCTCCTCCTGCAGCACGCGCCCGTCGGTGTTGCCCAGGGCCACGGTGAGGCGGGAGTGCGTGAAGTCGATCGCGACGAGTACCCCCGGTGGGCGCTGCAGGGTGACGGCCCGGGCCCGGCGTCCGTTCGAGGAGGTCTCCCGGACGGACACCACGCCCATGGCACGCAGGTCGCGCACGATATTCGACACGCTCGCCGCGGACAGGCCGGTGGCACGGGCGATCTCGGCTTGGGTGAGCGTTCCGCCCCTGCGCAGCGCAGCGATCACCCGTTCCCGGTTAGCCTGCCGCAGGGCAGCCTGAGATCCCGGGGTGACCTGGGCATCTGTCGTCACTGGCGCTCCTTGTTCGGGCCGCGGAAGAGGCGGAGAAAAGCTGTCCGCATGGGAGCTTACAAGGCTTGAAGGCAAGGTTTTTGCCCAACTTACGCAGAAAAGTCGGTTTTGTGAGCCATACTGGCGCAATCTGCGCAAATACTGTCCCCTCCGCGCCGCAGCGCGATCCAGCGAGCAGCCGCGGGTGTCGGCAGCAGGCTGCGGGGTACTGGACGGGCACCGGGCTTCCCAGAAGAACCGGCGGGAGCGAGGGCGGGGTGTTGGGTGACGCGGAACGCAGGGTAATAACAGGCGCAGTCGGCCAGGAGGACAGGCCGGACCACCGGCCGCCCCGGCACGGGCCAGGCACTGCCGCTGCAACGACAGCAGCCCGGGGCTCCCCAGCGCGCTGGTGGTGCGCCCAGCAACAGCGGCGCGCCGTCCCACGCTACCGTGGATGCCCTCCGCCAGGCGAGCCCTGGGGAGGGAGAGGGCGCTAAGGGTAGTCCCTCGGAAGAAGCGGTGGTCCACGAGAAGACGGGTGGTGACCGATTGGATTCCGAAACGGTGAAGTCCCTCGCGGAGGCGTCCCGTACCCGTCCGCCCCTCGCCGGGAACGCGCGGCTGGTGGCGATTGAAGGCCGGTCCGGAGCCGGGAAAACGACCCTGGCCGAGGCACTCGCCGCAGAAACCGGGTGGCCCGTGTTCCACATGGACGACGTCTACCCCGGATGGACCGGTCTGGCTGCTTCGGTGGACCTCCTCGCCTGCTGGGTGGTCATGCCGCTGCTCAACGGCGCCAACCCGCGGTGGCGACGGTACGACTGGGTCCAAGGCCGGCTCGCCGAGTGGCGCACCGCATCCGTCACCGACGGCCTGATCATTGAAGGGTCCGGCTGCGGGGCCGCAGAGATCCGCCCGTACCTGTCCATCCTGGTGTGGATCGACGCCCCCGACGAGGTCCGCTACCGGCGGTTGGACCTCCGTGACGACGCTGAAGCCTACGCCCCCTACCGGGGGATCTGGGCACACCAGGAGAACGTCTTCTACGCCGCGCACACCCCTTGGGAGTATGCGGACGTCGTCATCGACGGGACAGCGCCCCACCAGCCCGCCCAGCAGGGCTAGGGCAGCTCCTTCCCACCCGCGGGTCCACCATTCGGCCCGCCCGCTGCCGCGCCGCGTTTCTACGCCCCCGGGCACGGGTACGGCTCTGGCAGGGCAGAGGCCCGCCACCGTCTCCTGGACAGTGGCGGGCCCTGTGGGTCGCCCCGGGCCTGGTGGGCCCGGGGGAGTTCTTCTAGGCTGACTACTTCTTGTTGATCAACTGGCGCAGCACGTACTGCAGGATGCCGCCGTGGCGGTAGTAGTCGGCCTCACCCGGGGTGTCGATCCGCACCACAGCGTCGAACTCGACCCCGGTGTCCGTGGTGACTTTGACCGTCTCGGGGATGCGGCCCTCGTTCAGCTCGGTCACGCCGGTGATCGAGAAGGTCTCCTCACCGGTCAGGCCGAGAGAGTCCGCGGACTGGCCTTCGGGGAACTGCAGCGGCAGCACGCCCATGCCGATCAGGTTCGAGCGGTGGATGCGCTCGAAAGACTCGGCGATGACGGCGCGCACGCCCAGCAGGCGGGTCCCCTTGGCCGCCCAGTCGCGCGAAGAACCGGAGCCGTACTCCTTGCCGCCCAGCACCACCAGCGGGATGTTCTGGGCAGCGTAGTTCTGCGCGGCGTCGTAGATGAAGGTGACGGGACCACCTTCCTGGGTGAAGTCGCGCGTGTAGCCGCCTTCGGTGCCCGGTGCGATCTGGTTGCGCAGCCGGATGTTGGCGAAGGTGCCGCGGATCATCACCTCGTGGTTGCCGCGACGCGACCCGTAGGAGTTGAAGTCCTTGCGCTCCACCCCGTTGGCCATGAGGTATTCAGCGGCCGGGGTGCCCGGCTTGATGGCGCCGGCGGGCGAAATGTGGTCGGTGGTGACGGAGTCGCCGAGCTTGGCCAGCACGCGGGCGCCGACAATGTCGCTGACCGGTTCGGGCTCCAGCGGCATGCCGTCGAAGTAGGGCGGCTTGCGCACGTAGGTGGAGTTCGGGTCCCAGGAGAACGTGTCCCCGGTGGGAGTGGGCAGCGAGCGCCACCGCTCGTCGCCGGCGAACACGTCAGAGTAGGCCCGCTGGTACATCTCCGCGGCGATCGCGGAGTCGATGACCTCCTGGATCTCCTCCGGCGAAGGCCAGATGTCGCGCAGGTAGACCGGGTTGCCGTCGGTGTCGGTGCCCAGCGGCTCGGTGTCGAAGTCGATGTCCATCGTCCCGGCCAGCGCGTAGGCCACCACCAGCGGCGGGGAGGCCAGGTAGTTCATCTTGACATCGGGGTTGATGCGGCCTTCGAAGTTGCGGTTACCGGACAGCACCGCGGCGACCGCGAGGTCGTTGTCGTTGATCGCCTTGGAGATCTCCTCCGGCAGCGGACCGGAGTTGCCAATGCAGGTGGTGCAGCCGTAGCCGACGAGGTTGAAGCCCAGCTTGTCCAGGTACGGGGTCAGGCCGGAACGCTCGTAGTAGTCGGTGACGACCTTGGACCCGGGGGCCAGCGAGGTCTTCACCCACGGCTTGCGGGACAGCCCCTTCTCCACCGCCTTCTTGGCCAGCAGGGCCGCACCCAGCATGACCGACGGGTTGGAGGTGTTGGTGCAGGAGGTGATGGCCGCGATGACCACGGACCCGTGGTCGATGGTGAATTCGGTGCCGTCCCCCAGGGTGACCTTGACCGGCTTGCGCGGACGCTCGGTCACCACGCCGTTGCTGGAGATCGCCGGCGCGTCAGAGGCCGGGAAGGACTCGGCGGACGCCTCGTCCGCGCGGGTGACGATGCCGTCGTTGTTGACGTGGTCGCGCACGTCCCGGCGCCAGGCCGTCTTGGCGTCGGACAGGGCGATGCGGTCGTGCGGGCGCTTGGGTCCGGCGATCGACGGCACCACCTCGGAGAGGTCGAGCTCCAGGTACTCGGAGTACTCGGGCTCCACCGACGGGTCGTGCCACAGCCCCTGTTCCTTGGTGTAGGCCTCGACGAGGGCGGTCTGCTCGTCGCTGCGGCCGGTCAGCTTCAGGTAGCGGATCGTCTCGTCGTCGATGGGGAACATCGCGGCAGTCGAGCCGAACTCCGGGCTCATGTTGCCGATGGTGGCGCGGTTGGCCAGCGGCACCGAGGCCACGCCCTCGCCGTAGAACTCGACGAACTTGCCGACGACGCCGTGCTCCCGCAGCATCTCGGTGATGGTGAGCACGAGGTCGGTGGCGGTGGTGCCGGGGGGCAGCTCACCGGTGAGCTTGAAGCCGACGACCCGCGGGATGAGCATGGAGATCGGCTGGCCGAGCATGGCTGCCTCGGCCTCGATACCGCCCACGCCCCAGCCCAGGATGCCCAGGCCGTTCTGCATGGTGGTGTGGGAGTCGGTGCCCACACAGGTGTCGGGGTAGGCCTGGCCGTTGCGGACCATGGTGACCCGGGCCAGGTGCTCGATGTTGGCCTGGTGCACGATGCCGGTGCCCGGCGGGACGACCTTGAACCCTTCAAAGGCGTTCTGGCCCCAGCGCAGGAACTGGTAGCGCTCGCGGTTGCGCTCGTACTCCATTTCGACGTTGCGTTCGAAGGCGTCGGGGCGCCCGAACACGTCGACGATCACCGAGTGGTCGATGACCAGCTCGGCAGGGGCCAGCGGGTTGATCTTGGTGGGGTCGCCGCCCAGGTCCCGGACTGCCTCACGCATGGTGGCCAGGTCGACCACGCAGGGCACGCCGGTGAAGTCCTGCATGATCACGCGGGCAGGAGTGAACTGGATCTCCTGGCTGGGCTGCGCCTTGGAGTCCCAGTTGGCCAGCGCGCGAATATGGTCGGCGGTGACGTTCACGCCGTCCTCGGTGCGCAGCAGGTTCTCCAGCAGCACCTTCAGGCTGTAGGGAAGCCGCTGGACGCCGTCGATGGCATCCAAGCGGAAGATTTCGTACGACTCGTCACCGACACGGAGCGTGTCGCGGCTGCCGAAGCTGTTCGCCGACACGGTTGTCGCCTCCTGGTCTCGCCACTTTTTCCAAGCATCCTGCCCTAGCGGCACAGCCGGGGCGTCACTGAGGCTTCCCTTACAAGATCACTCCCGAGCCGGGACGGCTCTCCCCGTGATGCGCGGGACAACGGGGACCACCTGCGTCGACGATCCGGATTCCGCACGTGGGGCTGCGGAGCCGGCTGTGCCGCGCTGGATGGTGGACCGCCGAGAGCGGTGAACCTCACATGCTCAGTGATTCGCTCGCGCTGTTATCTCGATATCAAGGTATCGGACGTATATCTCGATATCAAGTTACTGGACAGTAATGTCTGATTGTCGTTTCTCCACTACCCCTCCGGGCCGGGAGACACACGGACGAACATCCCATGTTCTCCCGGCCCGGAATGCCCTCAGGCCACCTGCGGGGCGACCCGGTCAGCGATCAGCTCCAGATGGTCCAGATCGGAAAGGTCCAGCACCTGCAGGTAGATGCGCTCCGCGCCGATCTCGGCGAACCGGCCGATCTTCTCCACCACCTCGTCCGGTGTGCCCGCCAGGCCGTTGACCTTCAGCTCGTCCACCTCCCGGCCGATCGCAGCGGCGCGCCGGGCTACCTCGGCATCGTTCCGACCCACGCACACCACCTGGGCCGCCGAGTAGATCATGGGGATTTCACGCCCCGCCTTCTCGACCTCGGCACGCACCCGGTCGAAGGCCGCCTGCGTCTCCTCCACCACGCAGAAGGGGATGTTGTACTCGTCGGCGTACTTCGCGGCCAACTGGGGGGTACGCCGCCGTCCCCTGCCGCCGATCAGGACGGGCGGCCGCGGCGACTGCGCGGGCTTGGGCAGCGCCGGGCTCTCCGTCAAGGTGTAGTGCTTCCCGTGGAAGGTGAACGTCTCCCCCTCGGGGGTAGCCCACAGCCCGGTGATGATCGCCAACTGCTCTTCGAACCGGTCGAAGCGCTCCTTGGCGTCGGCGGGGAACGGGATGCCGTAGGCCGTGTGCTCGGCTTCGAACCATCCCGCGCCGAGGCCGAACTCCACGCGTCCCCCGCTCATCTGGTCGACCTGGGCGACGCTGATCGCCAGCGGCCCCGGCAGGCGGAACGTGGCCGCCGTCATGAGCGTGCCCAACCGGATCCGGGACGTCTCCCGGGCCAGGCCGGCCAGGGTGACCCACGCGTCAGTGGGGCCAGGAAGCCCGCTGACGTCCCCCATCTTCAGGTAGTGGTCGGAGCGGAAAAAGCCGTCGAAGCCCAGGTCTTCACTGGCTTTTGCGACGGTGAGCAGCGTCTCGTAGCTGGCGCCCTGCTGGGGTTCGGTGAAGATTCTCAGTCGCATACCCCTCATTCTTCCGCTGGACGCGGCCGGTCGCGTCCAGCGACGCGGTGCGGCACGCCGAGGGGCAGCGTCTAGGCGGGGAGCAGGACGCCCACGCACTCCACGTGGTGCGTCATGGGGAAGGCGTCGAAGGCGCGCAACCCGTCCATCCGGTAGCCGTGCTCCGCGAAGACAGCCAGGTCGCGGGCGAACGTCGCGGGATCGCAGGAGACGTAGGCGATCCGCTGCGGACGCAGCGCCGCCAGGCGGCGCACCACGTCGGCGCCCATACCGGAGCGCGGCGGGTCCGCCACGACCAGGTCGATGCGGGGAGGCGTCCACCGGCGCAGGTGGGTTGCGACGTCTGCCCGAGTGATCTGGACCTGCGGCAGGTCGCGGAGGTTGTGGCGGGCGTCGCGGACCGCTTCGGCGCCGCTTTCCACCCCGAACACCCGGCCTTGCGGGCCTACCGCTGCGCCGAGCGCACCCGCGAAAAGCCCGACCCCGCAGTACAGGTCCAGCGCGGTCTGCCCGGGCTGGGGGTCCAGGGCGTCGAGCACTGCCCCGGTGAGGGTCTCGGCGGCAGCCGGGTGGATCTGCCAGAACGCTCCCGCGCTCACCCACCAGCGGCGCCCAGCCGCGTTTTCGGTCACCCCGTGCCGGCCGCGGGGCGGCTGGACCCGCCCGTTCCGGGAGCGGCGCAGCACCGTGACCGGACTGTCCAGCGCCGGCAGTTCAGGGGTCCCGGTGCGCGCCGGGGTGACCGTCACGAGGGTGTCTCCGGTTCCCGCCGCGGCGGCCACTTCGATCTCGGCTGCGTTCCGCCACGTCTTGCGGGGCACGTTGAGCCGGTCGATCCCGGGGTGCGCGAGAGGGCAGTAGTCGACCGGTTCGATGCTGTGGGAACGGTGCCGGCGCAGCCCGACCGTCCCGTCGGGGGTCACGGCGAACCGGACCCGCGTCCGCCAGCCCAGCCCGTCCGGGGTGCCAGGCAGCTCCTCGACTGCCACCTCACGGTCGATTCCGGCGATGCGACGCAACTGCTCGGCGACCACCTGTGCTTTGAGCCGCCGCTGGGCGTCGAGCGAGGCGTGCTGCCAGTCGCAGCCGCCGCACCGGCCAGGGCCCGCGAAGGGGCACGGCGGGGCCACCCGGTCCGGGGAGGCCTCCAGTACTTCTACCGCCTCGGCACGGAGGAACCTCCTGGTCTCCTCGGTGATCCGGGCACGGACCCGCTCCCCCGGCAAGGCATGGCGGACGAAGACGACCTGGCCTTCGTGGCGTCCGACGCACCATCCTCCGTGGGCTACCCCGTCAAGACGCACGTCGACGTGGGTAGTGAGCCGACTCATGGGAGCACACGACCTTTCGGGTGACAGGGCGGTCCGGCGGCGCGGCAGAACCCGGACCGCCGCCTCGCGACCACTCTAGTCGGACCGCGGCAGCGTAGTGACCGCGGTGACCGCGGCCGATGCGCCACACCTGGCGACTGTGGTTGGGTATATCCCAGCCCAGGCCCGCCAGGGGCGGCGGGCCGCCACCACGAGGAGTACCGGGAGCGAGCACGAGGTGCACGTCGTCATCTTGGGGTGTGGCCGAGTAGGGTCCACCCTCGCGCACACGCTGGAGGATGCAGGCCACACGGTCGCGGTCATCGACCGCGCCCCTGAAGCGTTCCGCAGGCTGCGTTCGGCGACCGCCCGGCATGCGGTCACCGGACTGGGCTACGACCGAGAAGTCCTCATCCGGGCAGGTATCGAGCGTGCCGGTGCGTTTGCCGCGGTCAGCAGCGGCGACAACTCCAACATCATCGCCGCGCGCGTGGCCCGGGAGACGTTCGGCGTGCGCAATGTGGTGGCGCGCATCTACGATCCGCGGCGCGCCGAGGTGTACCAGCGGCTCGGGATTCCCACCGTGGCCACGGTGCGCTGGACCGCCGACATGATCCTGCGCCACCTGGTTCCCGGGGACGAGCTCCTCGGCACCGGGCCGCTGTGGCGGGACCCCTCCGGAACCCTGGTCATGGTGGATGCGGTGGTGGGGACGGCGTGGTCGCGTCAGCGGGTCGAACGGGTCGAGGCCGAGCTCGGGGTGCGGGTGGTCTACCTGAGCCGGGGCGGGGAGATTCACTTGGCCCGTGCCGATCTGCAGTTGTGGCCGGGGGATGTGCTGCACGTCGTTTCCCCTTCGCAGGCGGTCGAGCGGACTGTGGAGCGGATCAGCGCTGACGGGGGTGACCGGTGATGCGGGTGGCGATCGCGGGGGCCGGGGCGGTCGGCCGGTCCATCGCTGCCGAACTGCTCAGCAGCGGGCACGAGGTGCTGTTGATCGACCGCGACTCGCGCGCCATCGACGTGCACGCGTTGACTGAAGCGGAATGGCTGCTAGCTGACGCCTGCGAGGTCAGCTCCCTGGAGAACGCCCGGTTGGAGGAGTTCGACGCGGTGGTGGCCGCGACCTCCGACGACAAGGTCAACCTGGTGGTGTCGCTGCTGGCCAAGCGGGAGTTCGGGGTGCGCCGCGTGGTGGCCCGGGTCAACGACCCCAACAACGAGTGGCTGTTCACCAGCGCGTGGGGGGTGGACGTGGCCGTGTCTCCGCCGCGGCTTCTTGCCGCACTGGTGGACAGTGACGAAGAACCCGAGCTAGGCCATTCTGGCGAGGTGGTTTCGCTGGCCTCGCTGGGGGGAGCGGACCTGTTGGAGTCGGTGCTGACTGAGGAGTCGCCTTTCACGGGACGCAGTGCGGCGGAGTTGAGCGCCGCGCTGCCGGAAGGCGTGGTCCTGGTCGCCCTCGTGCGGGCGGGGCAGGCGCGGGCCCCGCTGCCGGAGACGGTGCTCGCCGCGGGCGATGTCGTGGTCCTGCTCAGCAGCGCGCGCAGCGACGACGCACTGCTTGCGGTGCTCAGCGGCTCTGACCGGGCTGCGGACTAGCGCACATCGCGCGGGGGAATAGGGGGCGGGGCCGTGGAGTTCCCCATAATAGTTGAAACTTTAATTTCTCCTTGAGAAGGCTTTTGGGAGCGGGCATGCAGTTCGGGATCTTCAGCGTCGGCGACGTCACCCCTGATCCGACCACCGGCCGGACCCCTACCGAGCACGAGCGGATCAAGGCCATGGTCACGATCGCGTTGAAAGCCGAGGAGGTGGGCCTCGACGTCTTCGCCACCGGGGAGCACCACAACCCGCCGTTCGTCCCCTCCTCCCCCACCACCATGCTCGGCTACATCGCCGCCCGCACCGAGCGCCTCATCCTGTCCACCGCCACCACGCTGATCACCACCAACGACCCGGTGAAGATCGCGGAAGACTACGCGATGCTGCAGCACCTGGCCGACGGGCGGGTGGACCTCATGCTCGGCCGCGGCAACACCGCCCCCGTCTACCCCTGGTTCGGTAAAGACATCCGCCAAGGCATCCCGCTGGCCATCGAGAACTACCACCTGCTGCACCGGCTGTGGCGGGAAGACGTCGTGGACTGGGAAGGCAAGTTCCGCACCCCGCTGCGGTCCTTCACCTCCACCCCGCGCCCGTTGGACGGCATCCCCCCGTTCGTGTGGCACGGCTCCATCCGCAGCCCCGAAATCGCCGAACAGGCCGCCTACTACGGTGACGGGTTCTTCGCCAACAACATCTTCTGGCCGAAAGAGCACTTCCAGCGACTCATCGACCTGTACCGCCGCCGCTACGAGTACTACGGCCACGGCTCAGCCGACCAGGCGATCGTCGGCCTCGGCGGCCAGGTCTTCATGCGGAAGAGGTCCCAGGACGCGATCCGAGAGTTCCGCCCCTACTTCGACAACGCGCCCGTCTACGGGCACGGCCCCTCCCTGGAAGAGTTCATGGCGGAAACCCCGCTGACCGTGGGCAGCCCGCAGCAGGTCATCGAACGGACCCTGAAGTTCCGCGAGTACTTCGGCGACTACCAGCGCCAACTGTTCCTCATGGACCACGCAGGACTGCCCCTCAAAACCGTGCTGGAGCAGCTTGACATCCTGGGTGAGGAAGTGGTCCCGGTGCTGCGCCGGGAATTCGCTGCCCTCAAACCCGCCCATGTTCCTGACGCCCCCACCCACGCCAGCCTCCGCGCGGCCGCCCAAGCCGCGCAGCGCGCCGGCAAGCAGGAAGAAGAGGTGTCCCGTTGACGACGCGTACGCTCACCGTGCTCTCCGCCGGGCTGGGCAACCCCTCCTCCACCCGGCTGCTCGCCGACCGGCTCACCGAAGCCGCGGAACGCGCCCTCCACGCCCGGGGCATCACCGCGGACACCGCCGTAGTCGAACTGCGCGACCACGCCCACGACCTGACCAACGCGCTGCTGACCCGGGTGCCCGTCGGCAGCCTGCGCGAGGTGCTGGACCGTACCGCAGCCAGCGACGGCCTCATCGCGGTGACCCCGGTGTTCACCGCCTCCTACAGCGGTCTGTTCAAGACCTTTTTCGACGTCGTTGAGCCCGGCGCTCTCGCCGGCATCCCCGTCCTGATGGGAGCCACCGGCGGCACCCCGCGCCACTCCCTGGTCCTCGACCACGCCTTGCGGCCGCTCTTCGCCTACCTGGGCACGGTGCCCGCGCCGACCGGGGTCTACGCCGCTTCCCAAGACTGGGGGAGCGACGAAGCCGGGGCGCTCACCGAACGGATCGACCGCGCAGCAGAAGAATTCGCCACCCTGGTCGCCGGGGGCGCTCCGCAGCGCCGCCCCGACCCCTACGAGAACCCCACACCCTTCGAAAAACTGCTCTCCGACCTGTGAGTCGGGCTCCCCTCCCGGCCGGGGCAGGTCTCGGCCGGGAGCGCTAGGGGTGCGCCTGCACCGTCTCGTCCGTCCCGCTCTGCGTGCCCTGGCCGTCCGCAGCTTCCGGCTCGGATTCCATCGGGGTGCGTCCCACCGCCAGCAGCCACACCATGGCGGCGAACGCAGCGACCTGCAACGGCCAGCCCATGAGGATCTTGGTGGCACCCAGCCAGCCCACCATGCCCGCCGCCCACAGCGGGTACTGCACTACGACCCGCACCACGCACGGCAGCACCAGCAGCCACGTCAACCGGGAACTGAGCCGCACCACCGCCGGATTCCGCCGCCACCCGACCGGGTCACCGGTGACCGCGCCGATCAGCAGCCCTATAGCGGGCCAGCGCACCACGATCGACAAGGTCAGGACCAAGGCGTAGACGCTGTTGTAGATGATGCCGGGCAGGAACGCGTCTTCTGCCTGCCCGCTGCGGAGCGCGAACACCGCGGCAATGGCAATCCCGAACAGGCTGTTGACCACATACTGCACCGAGGAGCGCTGCACCAGCCGGACCACAGCCAGGACCACGGCGGCCGTGCCGCCCAGCAGCAGCCCCAGCCGCAGCGGGTCTAGTCCGGCGACCTGCCACCCGTAGTTCGTGCCCAGCAGGTAGGTGCACGTGAAGAAGAGCGTGGGCACCGCTGCCTCGACCATGCCGCGCTTCCCGCCCAGGGCTTGGGCGAGCTGCCCGCGCACCACCTCCTCAACGGTGCGTTCGGAGACCTCAGCCTGACTCTGGTTCGTCATCTCACTCCCGGACACTGCGACTGCGGACACGGTCTTCCGGCCTCGTGGCCCTCTCCCAGGGTAGTGCTCCACCCACGCGCAAGAGAGTACGCTACGTGTCCGTTTCACAACCGAAAGCGCTCTGCGGCGGTGAGCGTGGGACGCGTGGCAGCCGCGCCCCGCGGGAATCCTGCTGGGGCAGGAACCCGTGCCCGCAGCCCGCAAGCGCCGTCGAGGGGAGTGTCCATGTCCGGCGGTTTCCTCCGTGATGACCACCTGGAGTTCGCGCTGCACCTGCACCGCAGGCTGGCCGAGGCTGTTCCTGACGGGGAGGTGATATGGTCGCCCTACTCCGTGGCCTGCGCCCTCGGCGTCCTCGCCGCGGGGGCGCGCGCCACCACCCGCACCGAATTGACCACGCTGCTCGGCACCGACCCTGCCCCGCTCCTCGCCGCGCTCGACCGCGCCGTCGCGGACAGCCCCGACCTGGCGTCCCGCACCGTCCTGTGGGTGAGCGCAGACGTTCCCGTGCACTCGTCCTTCCGCGCCACGGTGCACGACCGCCCCGATTCAGACGTGCGGACCGCGGACTTCCGCACCAACCCTGAAGGGGTCCGCGCCACCGTCAACGCGGACATCGCCGACGCTACCCGCGGGATGATCCGCGAACTGCTCCCGCAGGGAGCGGTCACCCCTGACCTGCGGGCGATTCTGACCAACGCCCTGTGGGCCAGGGCACGGTGGACCACCCCGTTCGAGGCGCACCTGACCCGGGAGGGGACGTTCCGCACCCCGCGCGGGCCGAAACGCGTCCCGTTCATGCACCGCACCGGGACGATGCCCTACGCCACGGCGCGCGGCTGGGGAATGGTGACCCTGCACGCCCACGACGAACTCGCGGTCGACGTCCTGCTGCCGCCGGGCACGAACGCCGCCGCTGTGCCGACCGCGCCGCTGCTCACCGCCTTGCACCGGCGTTCCGCATCCACCAGTGTCGAGCTGGCTCTCCCCCGCTTCGAACTGACCCAGCCGCACCAACTCGTCGAAGTCCTGGCTGAGGCGGGGGTACGCACGCTCTTCACCGCCTCCGCTGACCTGTCCGGGATCTCCACGGTGCCGCTCTACGTGGACACGGTCATCCACCAGGCCAGGCTCCGGGTGGATGAACGGGGCGCGGAAGGAGCGGCAGCGACCGCAGCCATGATGCTCCTGGCCGGTGCCATGCCGCCGCGGCGGACGATCCGGTTCAGCGTCGACCGGCCGTTCCACATCGTGGTACGCCGCCGCGGCGCCATCCTGTTCCTCGGGTCGATCGCCGACCCGCACGACCCCGGTCCGGCCCAGTGAGCCTGGAGCGCACTGTCCTCCGGCTTCTCAGCCGGACAGCAAGCCCTGCAGGCCAGCAGCCCTGTTGTGGGAGGACAGCCGCGCCCACGGTCACTGCGGCGGGTTCTGAGTCCCGGGTTTGGGCACGGCGACCTGTCCCGGAGCCGGCCGACTCTGGTTCGGCAGCCGCAGTTCGAGAAGGTCCCGCGGCGGGACCGGGTGGTGTCCGCGGACGACCACGATCCCCGCGAAAATCTCCTCGATCCGGGCTGCTGCCTCGGGGCGGACCGCGCCCTCGCCGCGGATCACCCCGCGGAGGAACCAGCGGGGCCCGTCTACACCGATGAACCGCATCGGCTGGGCGAGGCGCTGGCCTTTCTCGTTGGTCTTGCCCGGAACCGGGACGATCGCGCGGATCTCCGGGCCGAACGTCCCCTCAAACTCTTCGCTCTTCCCGCCGGACTTGGCGATCTCCGCGACAATCTCCTGCCGGATCTCCGTCCACAGCCCGGTGGACTTGGGGGCGGCGAACGGCTGGACCTGCAGCGCGGTCCTGCCGTTGATGATCGTCACCCCGATGACCCGATTCTGGTTCTGCTGCCGCGCGACGTTGACCTGCACTTCGATGTCAGGGCCAACGGGGACGCGCAGCGACCCCAGGTCGACCCGCCGTGCTTCGGGTACCTCCTCAGAGACGTCCCACGGCCCCTGGGCTCGGTACTTGTCGTCCTCCTTGACGGGCTCAGCCATCGGAGTCGGCCGGGGCGCGACGGCGGGGGGGATGATGTCGTCAACGCGGCTCTTGGCCTTCTTCTTGCGTCGGCGTCCGAACACGCCGCAACACCTCTTCCTTAGAGTCCCGAAGTCACCCGGAGACAGTCAGCTCTGCTCCGCCCCTGCGGCGTGCCCTCCGGTCGAACCGAACCCTCCGGCGCCCCGCGCCGAGTCGCTGAGTTCGTCCACTTCGACGAAGGCTGCCCGCTCGACGCGTTGGATCACCAGTTGGGCGATGCGGTCTCCCCGGGTCAACTTCACCGGCGTGGCGGGGTCCGTGTTCAACAGAGGCACTTTGATCTCGCCTCGATAGCCGGCGTCCACCGTGCCGGGGGCGTTGACCACGGTCAGACCGTGGCGCGCGGCCAGTCCGGAACGCGGATGGATGAACGCCGCATACCCGTCGGGCAGGGCAATCGCAATCCCGGTGCGCACGGTGGCGCGTTCCCCGGGAGCCAGAACGACGTCCTCGGCGGTGACCAGGTCCGCTCCCGCGTCCCCCGGGTGGGCGTAGCGGGGCAGCGGGAGGTCTGGGTCGAGTCGTCGGATCTCCACCCGCACCGTACCGAAGACAGGGGAAAGGTCACTCACAACGGCCGAGCCTATCGCGTTAGGTGGGCGCCCCACATCACGCAGGGCGCCCACAACGGTTACTGAAGGCTACTTCTCTGCGGGGGCGAGTTCGACGTCCACCCGGAGTTCGGCGTCGTCGGTGGTTTCGAAGACCAGCGTGGTGACCCGGCCCGCGGCAGCGAGGTCGTCACGGCAGAGGCGGGCCTGCTCGGCCTGCTTGCCGTGGACGGTCACCCGCTCCACTTCGGCGCGCATGGACAGCTTCGCCTCCGACTTGGCCTTGCGGACCGTGTGCAGCACTTCGGAGGTGGCGGCGAGCACCGCGGGATCGCCTGCCTCCGCGGCAGCGCGGAACTCCTCCACCGACGGCCACTTCGCCACGTGCACCGACCCGTCCTGCCACCACGACCAGACTTCTTCGGTGACGAAGGGCAGGAAGGGGGCGAACAGGCGGTGCAGCACCGACAGCGCAATGAGCAGTGCGGCGCGAGCCGATGCGCCCTCCCGCGACTCGGGGTCGTAGGCGCGGGCCTTGACCAGCTCCAGGTAGTCGTCGCACAGGTTCCAGAAGAACCGCTCGGTGCGCTCCAGCGCCCGCGTGTGGTCGTACTCGTGGAACGCGGCGGTGGCGTCCTGGACGACCTCGGCCAAGACCGCCAGCATGGAGCGGTCCAGCGGCTCAGTGACCGCTGCCGGGTCGGCGACTGTATCCTCGCCCGCCACGGACAGCGCGAACTTGCTGGCGTTGAGGATCTTGATCGCCAGGCGCCGCCCGATCTTCATCTGCTTTTCGTCCAGGGCGGTGTCCGTGCCCAGCCGTCCGCTGGCCGCCCAGTAGCGGACCGCGTCCGAGCTGTACTTCTCCAGCATGGACAGCGGGGTGACCACGTTGCCCTTGGACTTGGACATCTTCTTGCGGTCCGGGTCGAGGATCCACCCGGAGATCGCCGCCTTCTTCCACGGCAGGCAGTCGTGCTCGAAGTGGGAGCGGACCACGGTGGAGAACAGCCAGGTGCGGATGATGTCCTGGCCCTGCGGGCGCAAGTCCATGGGGAAGACCCGCTCAAACAGGTCCGGGTCGCTCTCCCAGCCGCCGGCGATCTGCGGCGTCAGCGAGGACGTCGCCCACGTGTCCATCACGTCGGGGTCGCCGATGAAACCGCCGGGCTTGCCGCGCTGGTCCTCGGTGTATCCTTCGGGCGCCTGCGAGCTGGGGTCCACCGGAAGCTGCGACTCGTCCGGCAGGATCGGGGAGTCGTAGATCGGGTTGCCCTTGTCGTCCAGCGGGTACCAGACGGGGAACGGCACCCCGAAGAACCGCTGGCGGCTGATCAGCCAGTCGCCGTTGAGCCCGCCCACCCAGTGCTCGAAGCGGGTGCGCATGTGCTCGGGGTACCAGTCCAGCTCCTGGCCTCGCTTGAGCAGTGCTTCGCGCAGCTCAGGGTCGCGCCCGCCGTTGCGGATGTACCACTGGCGGGTGGTGACGATCTCCAAGGGCTTGTCGCCCTTTTCGAAGAACTTGACCGGGTGGGTGATCTTCTCCGGCTCCCCGATCAGGTCCCCGGACTCCCGGAGCATTTCGACGATGCGCTGGCGGGCAGTGTGCACGGTCGCCCCGGCGAGCTTGGCGTAGGCCGCGCGCCCCTCCTCCGAGTCCAGTCCTTCGGGCGGGTCGGCGACGATCCGGCCGTCCCAGCCGATGATGGCCCGGGTGGGCAGCTTCAGCTCCCGCCACCAGGTGACGTCGGTGACGTCACCGAAGGTGCAGATCATGGCGATACCGGTGCCTTTTTCCGGGTCGGCCAGGCGGTGCGCCACGACGGGGACTTCCACCCCGAACAGCGGGCTGCGCACGGTTGTCCCGAACAGGCTCTGGTAGCGCTCGTCGTCAGGGTGGGCGACCAGGGCCACGCAGGCAGGCAGCAGCTCGGGGCGGGTCGTGGCGATGATGATCGGGTCGCCGCCGTCGCGGTGGAACGCCACCTTGTGGTACGCGCCGGGGCGTTCCCGGTCCTCCAACTCGGCCTGGGCCACCGCGGTGCGGAAGGTGACGTCCCACAGCGTGGGCGCCTCCGCCATGTACGCTTCGCCCCGCGCCAGGTTGCGCAGGAAGGCGCGCTGGGCCACCGCGCGGGACTTGTCGTCGATGGTGGCGTAGGTGTACCGCCAGTCCACGCTCAGCCCGAGCCTGCGCCAGATGGATTCGAAGACCTTCTCGTCCTCAACGGTGAGACGTTCGCACAGCTCGATGAAGTTCCGTCGCGAGATCGGGACCTGGTTCTTGGGGTCAGGCTTCTCGGGCGGGGTGAAGTCCGGGTCGTAGGGGATCGACGGGTCGCAGCGCACCCCGTAGTAGTTCTGCACGCGTCGCTCGGTGGGCAGGCCGTTGTCGTCCCAGCCCATCGGGTAGAAGACAGACTTGCCGTTCATCCGCTGGAACCGGGCGACGGTGTCCGTGTGGGTGTAGGAGAAGACGTGTCCGATATGCAGCGAACCGGACACGGTAGGTGGCGGCGTGTCGATCGCAAAGATCTCTTCGCGGCTCTTAGAGCGGTCGAAGTGATAGACGCCGGACTCGTCCCAGACGTCTACCCATTTCGCCTCGATACCATCGAGCGAAGGCTTGTCAGGCACGTTGAAGGAACGAGAGCGGTTGGTCATAGGCCAATGGTATTGGCACCGCGACCCTGCTCGTTCCGCCTGTCCCCTCGGGCCCCGTGGGCGACACCCCACGCGCACCACCCGGCGTAGACCAGGGGAACATGGCAGTATTTCGGGCAGCGCTTGTCCAGGAATGACACCGGAACGGAAGTATTCCCATGGCCGACAAGGATGGCGACCTCGCTGCTCGGATCATCGGGGGTGTGGCAGCCTTGGCCGCAGCCTACGTCACCCGTAAAGCTCTCACCCTGCTGTGGACCAAAGCAGTAGGCAAGGAGCCTCCGGCCGACCCCGAGTCGCCCGACATCAGTCTGGGGGAGGCACTGGGCTGGGCCGTGCTCACGGGGGTAGGCATGGAGGTCACCCGCGTGCTCGCGGTACGCACCGTGCACAAGCGCCTGGCGGCCCGGGCTCCCCGCGCCCCGGAGCGTCCCCAGCGCTGAGCCGCTGTTGCGCGGTATCGGGCTGGCTGTCCCGGTACCGCGCGGTCAGGCCGGGTACGGCGGGACGATCGTGCCGCCTGCGGGGGCGGCGCCCGCGGCTGCTGCTGCCCGCAGTTCACGGCGCACGGTCCGGGCCAGGGCCCGGGTGCCGCGCCGGTTGAGGGTGCCGCCGGCCACCGCGCCGGTCAAGTACGGGCCCAGTGTGGTCATCTGGCGGCCGAGCAGTCTCATAAGCCGGTTGCGGAGTGCGGTACGGGCAGCCGTACCCATGGTGGCGGTCAGCGACGGGACCCCGCGGCCCGGGCGGAGCGCCCTCCGCTGCGTCCACGACGCGAGGTAGCTGGAGGTGCGCCGCAGCGGAGTCCCGGATGCCGGGACCCCGTAAGCTTCGTGGAGCTCCCCGATCAGTTTGACCTCTACCGCGGCGACGACCAGGGTCTCCGCGAGAAGCTGGACGGGAGCGGTGAGCAGTGTCGGCGGTGCCGTGAACTGGACGGCCGCCAGCGCGCCTCCCACTGTTCCCACGGCGGTGGTGACGTTCACCGCGACGCGTTCCAGCGCATCAGCGAGGTCGTCGCCGGACAGTCCCCGGTGGTGCTGTATCAGCGTCTCCTGGTCGCGGATCGGGATGCGGGGAGCGATCTCCTCGGCGAATACCGCGGCCAGCCAGCGGCCGCTCGCCACGCTCCGGGCTTTAGCGGTCTGCAGGCTGTGGGCTAGGGCCGCGGTGATCCGCGTGAGCAGCCGTGCCCGGCTCTGCGCGTCAGTGTCCTCCGCTACGAGGAGGGCAACGAGCTCACCGACCCGGTCGCGGTCGACGACCACCAGTTCTTTTCCGGGACGCTGTTCTCCGTTACCCCGCGCAGCACGGTCGTTGGTGGTCTCGTCATCCACGGTTCTCTGCCTCTCCTCGACTGAGCAGCGTTCCCGCTTCTTGTGAAGACAACCTGCGCGGTCCCCGCATTCCCGCTGGTGCCGCCGTCGGAGAGAGAACGGACGAGACCCCGGTGCGGCCCGGGGTCTCGTCCGTGTCTGTGACGCAAGAAGGCGGTGGAGTGAAGAGGTCTCCACAGATCAGTAGGCGCATTCCTTGCAGATGAGCTGTCCGTCACGTTCCTCCGCCAGTTGACTGCGGTGGTGCACGAGGAAGCAGCTCGAGCACGTGAACTCGTCAGCCTGGCGAGGCAGGACGCGCACCGCGAGTTCTTCACCCGACAGGTCCGCCCCGGGCAGCTCCATGCCTTCGGCGACCTCGTCGGGGTCGACGTCGATGGTGCTGATGCTCTTGTCTACCCGGCGCGCCTGCAGTTCCTGCAGGCTGTCCTCTCCCAGGTCGTCGTCTGTCTTGCGTGGGCTGTCGTAGTCGGTGGCCATGGCTCTACTCCATCCCCCTCGTCTCATCTTTCGTCATCTTCGTGGTCTCGTCGCGCGAATGTAACGCTTCGGAGACATCTGTTGTGCCCGTTCTGCCCGAAAAGTTAGAGATGGCGTCGTGGCCCGGGTTCTCCGTCTCGCCTCGACAGTGATCTCCGGTGACCGAACGTGGTCGTCTTCAGCAGCCGCGGCTTTCCGGCTGCTACCCCTGAGCGAACAGTTCTCGGCCCCGTTGTCTTCCCGGACGCCTCGGTCTCCGCCCTGGCGATCTGGGCCGCATCGGCACTGCAGGAAGCGTGAACACCCCGGTTAAGACGCCTTTCGCCTTTTCGGTGCCCGGGTGAGCATACCCACTCCGGGAACTACTCCGTACCAGGGTGCCCACCTCACCGGACACGTATGCATATCACGGCCTGGGTGGGGACATGCCGGAACCTGGGCGACACGCCGATAGCGGGTGGTCAGGCGGAAGACTCGCCTTCGCTGCGGCGGTTGCTCACCGGAAAGTGGACGGTCACCACGAGCCCGCCCCCGGCCCGGGGCCACACGGTCACGGTCCCGTGGTGGGCGCGGACCACCGAGCGCACAATAGACAGGCCCAGGCCAGCGCTCTTCGTGGAGCTCACCCGGTGTCCGGCCCCGCGCCGGAACGGTTCGAACAGCCCTTCGATCTCGTAGGCGGGGACCACCGGCCCGGAGTTCTCCACTTGGATGGCTGGGGCGCCCTCGTTGATCCCGGAGCGGACCGTGATCTCCCCGTTGGGGACGTTGTAGCGGAGCGCGTTCTCCACCAGGTTGCTGACGAGGCGTTCCAGCAGTACGGGGTCCCCGGTGACCCGGGCTTCCCGCAGGTCGGTGCGGAGCCGCAGCCCGGACTTCTCGATCTCGTCGGAGAGCTGGCTGAGCACGGTCTCCGTCACTTCGCCGAGGTCGACGACCGTGCGCACGTCCAGTTCGCGGTCGCTCTTAGCGAGGAAGAGCAGACCGTCGATGAGGCGTTCGTGCCGGGCATTGGTCTCCAGCAGGGTGCGGGCAATGGTTTTGAGGTCGGGGGACGCCTCCGGGTCGGAGACCGCGACCTCCAGCAGGGTGCGGTTGATCGCCAGCGGGGTGCGGAGTTCGTGGGAAGCGTTGGCCACGAAGCGGCGCTGCCCGTCGAACGCCCGGTCCAAGCGTTCCAGCATCGCGTCGAACGTGTCGGCGAGCTCCCGGATCTCGTCGTCGGGCCCGCTCATCGCGATGCGTTCGTGCAGGGAGCGTTCGGAGAGGCGGCGCGCGGTACGGGTGATCTTGTGCAGCGGGGACAGGGCCCGCCCGGCGACGGCATATCCGAGGCCGACCGCGAGCACACCCACCACGATGAGAGCGAGCACCGAGTAGCGGGTCACCTGGGTGGCGATCCCGTCGATGAGGGCCGCCTTGATCTCGTCGGCGATCTCGGATTCCAGTTGGTATCCGTCGATGTGGACGGTGAAGTCGGGCTTGTCGAGGACGCTGACCAGGATCACGTAGTTGAGCAGGAGCAGCAGTGATCCGGCAGCGAAGAACAGCATCCCGTAGATGAGGGTCAGCCGCATGCGCAGGCTGATGTTGTCGGTGATCCGGAAGCTGCGGCTGTGCTTCGTCTCGGCCCGCCCGTTGGCCGTGCCGGGGTTGGCGGGCTGGTTGAGCGGCCGGGACAGCCTGCGCCATGTGCCGGTGTCCCCCGGGGGTGTGGGGGGTACTTCTGCTGAGGCAGCCGCAACGACGTCGTGTTCTTCTTCGGTGTTCAAATCCGGTACCCCGCGCCTTGCACCGTGTGGATCACCGGGGGGTCGCCGAGTTTCTTCCGCAGCGTCATCACGGTGACCCGCACCACGTTGGTGAACGGATCGGCGTTCTCGTCCCAGGCTTTCTCCAGCAGCTTCTCCGCGCTCACCACGGCCCCGTTGGCGCGCATGAGGACTTCGAGGACCGCGAACTCTTTAGGGGTGAGCGAGACGGGCCGCCCGTCTCGCTCCACCGTGTGGTTGGCAGGGTCCAGGGTGATGCCCTGGCGGCGGAGCACCGGCGGCAGCGGGGGCACGGAGCGCCGGGCGAGGGCGCGCACCCGGGCGACGAGTTCGGCGAAAGCGAAGGGCTTGGCCATGTAGTCGTCGGCGCCCAGGCTGAGCCCGGCCACCTTGTCGTCGAGCTCCCCGGCCGCGGTGAGCATGAGGATCCGTCCCGGGTAACGGGCCGTGGCCAAAGATTTGCAGACTTCGTCACCGTGGGTTCCCGGCAGGTCCCGGTCCAGGATGATGACGTCGTAGTCGTTGACATTGGCACGTTCGAGGGCGCTGTCGCCGTCGTAGGCGACGTCCACCGCCATCGATTCGCGACGCAGTCCTACCGCGATCGCGTCGGCCAGAACCTGCTCGTCTTCGACCACGAGTACGCGCACTGTGTCCTTCGTTCGTTTTCGTGGTGATAAGGAAAAGGCCGCTGCCGGCGCATCCCCCAACACACCGGCAGCGGCGTTTATCTCCGGCTGCGCCTTCAGTTGTCCACTCCTCGACAAGGTGGAAGCCCTCGCCAAGGGCGTCTCACGCAGCCGGAAGCACGACTTCCGGCTGGAGGCCGGTTACCCCTTTGATGATACTTCGAACCCGACGCCTCCGACACACGAGGCGTACTGTTCTGTGCACTCAGCGGCCCGAAAAGAAGGAGTCGCGGTCGGCGCATCCCCCAACCGCCGACCGCGACGTTCACCCCGCACATCTCAAATTTGACACAGCACGGATAAGAAAGAGATAAGCGTTGCCTTTCCGTGATCATCCTGGGGTATTGGCCCTGCTCCGCACATTGCGCGTTATTCTCCGGATCCCCCTGTGCCCCGCGTAGGGGCCGGGGTTATCGTGGTGCCCTGTCGCACCGATCGATCAAGCACAGCGTCGTGCTCCTCGGGAGAGAAATCTCTCAGTCCCGTCACGGAATTCTGTCGAACCGTGATGTTTGGTGCGCGGACTGTCATGGGTATGGTCGGCAACCGCCAACCATGGTGAGAGAGGGGTGTGATGATGGGCGAGTTTCTGGCAGAGATTCGCGTACGAATCCGCGAAACCTCTACGTCGCTCCAAGCGGCCCAGGCTGCCGGAGACGAATTCCTTGCCGACGCGCACGCGTCGGAGCTGGAGGACTTGCACCGCATCGCTGCCCTCCACGGAATCGATCCGTACAGCGCGTAACTGGCGGCATGCCGCGGCAAGGCCGGGGCACCTGCAGGGCGGCCCGGCCTTCGGCATCGGCGCCGCCCGCCCCGTCCGCAGGCGGAATGGCGGATGGCATGCGCCGGTGCACTGCGCTGTTTCCCCGACGACTCGCCTCGCTGCTCCCGACCGGAAGCAGCCCGGAATAGTCCCGAGCAGACTCGGCACACCGGTACGACGCTGAGTCAGGGACGGCACGTGCGCACCCCACCGCCACGGACCGGAACACCGGTCAGGCGTCCCGGTCCGCTTCCAGCGACACCAAGAGGTCGTGGAGCGGTTCGAACAGGCCTGGGGGTGCGGCCACCAGCATGGCGTTATTCGGCGGGGTGCCGCGCAGCCCCGCCACGCGAGCCCCCGCTTCTTCCGCGATCAAGGCCCCTGCGCCCCAGTCCCACGGGTGGACGCCTTGCTCGTAGTAGGCGTTGACGCTCCCCTCCGCCACTGTGCACAGGTCGATCGCGGCTGAGCCGCCCCGGCGGATGTCCCGGATCTTCGGCAGGAGTGCGCCGAGTACCTGAGCCTGCTTACGGCGGCGCTCTGCCGCATAGCCGAACCCGGTAGCGACCAGGGCCATGCTGAGGTCCACGGGGTCGGCCACGGAGATCGGTTCCCCGTTGCGGTAGGCGCCTTCCCCGCGCACTGCGGTGTAGGTCCGCCCGAGCACGGGGACCTCCACTACCCCGGCCACCACTTCCCCGTCGACTTCCGCGGCGACGCTGACGGCCCATTCGGCCCGCCCGTAGAGGTAGTTGACCGTGCCGTCGATGGGGTCGACCACCCAGCGCACCTGGCTTCTGCCCTGGGCTGCGCCGCCCTCCTCCCCCAGGATCGCGTCGTCGGGCCGAGCGCTGAGGAGGACGTCGCGGATCATCTCCTCGGTGGCCCGGTCCATCTCGGTGACCACATCAGTGGGCGAGGACTTGACGTCGAGTACTGAGATTCCGTGTTGGCCGCGCGCTGCCAGCGCACCTCCTTTACGGGCCGCTTCCAGCGCAAGGTCCAGCAACTCCCGCGGATCGGGAACGGTCACGGTGGTCTCCTCACAACGGATTTGTGGGGTGCCTTGCCCGGGCGGGACTGCGGAGCCCTCTTACTCCCTCGTGGAGCGCATTGCCGGCGTTTTTCTTTTTGTCCGCAGACACCGCCGCTTGTCAGTTTGTGCCGCATTCGAGCCTATCTGTGGCCGCTGATCCACGAAGGGACACAACGCACAACACTCGACACTTTATGTAACCAATCAGCTACTCAAAGTGATAAATTTCTCGCGGTCACCGCCCTTTCACGTTCTCACGCCGAAAAGCCGAAGGAACCAGGATCTCGTGGGAAAAATTTCGCGTCGCACTTTTCTGTCCGCCACCGCACTCACCGCCTTGGGTACCGTCGGTTGCTCGACGACACAGGCCGGGACCGGTCCTGAGGCCGCGCCGCGACGAGTCCGAGTGATCGGTGACGGCTCTACGTCAGACACCGGACCGCAGCCCAACCAGCCGACCGTCGACCAGCTCGACCGCCGGTCAGGGCCACCGCAGTTCGTCGTCGTCTCCTGGGACGGTGCCGGAGAACTCAGCGACAGGCTGTTCAGCCGCTTCCGCGAGGTGGCCCGCCGCAACAACGCCCATATGACCTTCTTCCTCAGCGGCATCTACCTGCTGCCCGAGCACCGTAAACACCTCTACCATCCGCCGAAGCACCCGGTGGGCGCCTCCGATATCGGCTATCTCAGCGAGGAGTCCATCCACCGCACCATCCGGCAGCTCGACTTGGCCTGGCGGGAAGGCCATGAGATCGGCACCCACTTCAACGGGCACTTCTGCGGACCCAACGGGGTGTCCACCTGGTCGCCCGCCGACTGGGAGTCGGAGATCCAGCAGGCCATCAAGTTCGTGATGACCTGGAAAACCAACACCGGATTCACCGACCTTCCGCCCTTGCCGTTCGACTACCGCAAGGAACTCGTGGGCGGCCGCACCCCCTGCCTGCAAGGCAGAGACCAACTCCTGCCCACCGCGGCCAAACTCGGCTGGCGCTACGACGCGAGCTCTCCCGGATGGCTGCAGGTCTGGCCTGTGCGCCGGCACGGACTGTGGGACTTCCCCCTGCAGTCGCTGCCCATGGCCGGCGAAGACTTCGAAGTCCTGTCCATGGACTACAACATCATGGTCAACCAGTCGAAGACGCCCCAGGGCGACCGCAGCAAATACGGCCGGTGGCGCGCCCAAGCCCGCGACACCTACCTGAAAGGGTTCGAACGCGCCTACTTCAGCAACCGGGCCCCGCTGTTCATCGGAAACCACTTCCAACGGTGGAACGGCGGCATCTACATGGACGCGGTTGAACAGTTCATGGACGAAATCGGCGGGGAACCCGACGTCCGAATGGTCTCCTTCCGGCAGCTCGCCGACTGGCTCGACGCCCAAGACCCCGGTGTCCTCACGAAACTCGCCCGGCTCAACGTCGGCCAGGCCCCGCCGGGAGGCTGGGAGGAATACCTGAACTCCGATGCTCCGCTGCCTTGACTGCCTGCCCGGCTGACGGGGGTGACCCGGTCACCGCCGGATCACCCCCGTCGCACCGTCAGCTCCGCTGGCAGCAGTCAGCTGGATCGTCGTGGCACGACCGTTCGATAGCGCCCAGGCCGCGCGGCGGACGCCCCTCCGCCCGCTCCGCCACCAGGTCGCGGACCATCGCGACGAACGCCGGGTGCGTTCCCGGAGCGGCCGCCCGCTCCAGGCGGATGCCGAGCTTCTCCGCGGTCTCGCGGGCCTCCACGTCCAGGTCGTACTTGACCTCCATGTGGTCGGAGACGAACCCGTGCGGAACCACGACCACCGACCGCACGCCTTCCTTCGCCAACTGCTCCAGCCGATCGTTGATGTCAGGCTCCAGCCACGGCTGGGAGGGCGGGCCGCTGCGGCTCTGGTAGACGATCTCGTAGGGGTAGTCGCGGTCGAGGCGTTCCGTGATCAGCCGGGCTGTCTCCAGCAGCTGCGCCTCATAGGCGGTCAGCGACCCGTAGTCGCGGCGGGGATCGCCTGACTTCTTCGCCATCGCGATCGGCAGGGAGTGCGCCGAGTACAGCAGCCGCGTCTCCGGCCGCAGCTCCTCAGGAATCCGCTCCAACGCCTGGCGGGTGTGGTCAACGAAAGCGTCGATGAACCCGGGGTGGTCGTAGAAGGGGCGGATCAGGTCAATCTCGGGAGCCTCCGGCACCGCGGCGCGAGCCCGCTCGATGTCCTCCAAGTACTGCCGGTGGCTCGAGTAGTTGCTGTACGCCGACGTCGCCAGCGCCACCGCGCGGCGCACCCCGTTGCGCGCCATCTCGGCCACGGTGTCCTCGAGGTAGGGGTCCCAGTTGCGGTTACCCCAGTAGATGGGCAGTTCGACCCCGTTGGCGGCGAAGTCGTCACGCAACGCTGCGATCAGGTCCCGGCACTGCTGGTTGATGGGGCTGACCCCATCGAAGAGGTAGTAGTGCTCCCCGACTTCAGCCAACCGTTCCCGAGGGATGCCCCGACCGCGGGTGACATTCTCCAGGAACGGGATAACGTCTTCCCTCTTCTCCGGACCACCGAAGGAGATCAGCAGAAACGCGTCATAGGACCTCATGGCCCCATCAAACCAGCACTCCGCGTGACCCGTGCACCACCCCCTCCTTCACGGCGGCGTGACCCTCTTGACAGTCCGCCGCCGAGCCCGCACACTGCGAATCCCCTCCTCGAAGCCAGACCCGCCCCACCCGGTCCCCGGGCCAACCCCCCTGCTGAGGACGCCGTGACCCGCACTCTTTGGCACAACTGGGCTGACACCTGCCGCATCACCCCCACCCGGATCGCCACCCCTACCAGCACCGCCGAGGTCGTCGCCGAAGTACGCGCAGCCGCGGCGGCGGGCAGCCGGATCCGCATGGTGGGATCAGGGCACTCCTTCACCGACATCGCGGCCACCGACGGCACCCTGCTCTCCCCCGCCGCCCTGGCCTCGGTGCGCTCCGTGGACCTCGCCGCCGGACGCGCCACCGTCGAAGCGGGAATGCGGCTCTGCGACCTCAACGAAACGCTCGCCGCGCACGGCGCAGCCCTGACCAACATGGGAGACATCGCCGTGCAGACGCTGGCGGGTGCCACCCAGACCGGCACTCACGGGACCGGCCGCGCCTCGGCGAGCCTCGCCGCACAGATTCAGCAACTGGAACTGGTCCTGGCCGACGGGTCCGTGGTCACCTGTTCCCGAGACGAGGACCCGGACCTGTTCGACGCCGCCCGCGCGGGCCTGGGAGCGTTCGGCGTGGTGACCGCAATCACCATGGCGGTCGAGCCCGCGTTCCTGCTGCACGCCCGGGAAACCCCCATGCCGCTGGGGGAAGTCCTCGAACGCTTGGAGGAGCTGCGCACCACCAACGACCACTTCGAGTTCTTCTGGTTCCCGCACACCGAACGCACCATCACCAAGCGCAACAACCGCGTCCCCGGCCCAGCCCGCCCGCTTTCAGCCTTCCGCGCTTGGCTGGATGACGAGTTCCTCTCCAACTCGGTGTTCGAAGTCGTCAACCGGATGGCGCGGCGCCTGCCCCGCCTCATCCCCGCGATCAACCAGATCTCGGCGCGGGCGTTGACCGCGCGCGAATACGTCGACGTCTCCTACCGGGTGTTCACCAGTCCGCGCCGGGTCAAGTTCGTGGAAATGGAGTACGCGATCCCCGTCGAGCACCTGCCCGACGTCCTCCACGACATGCGCGCCGTGTTCGCGAGCAGCCGCCACCGGATCAGCTTCCCCGTGGAAGTGCGGTTCGCCCCCGCCGACGACGTGTGGCTGTCCCCCGGCTACGGCAGGGAGAGCGCGTACGTGGCCGTGCACGTCTACCAGGGCTGCCCGTGGCAGGAGTATTTCGCGGACCTGGAGGCGATCTTCACCGCTGCGGCGGGACGGCCCCACTGGGGCAAGATGCACACCCGCACCTTGTCCTACTTGGACAAGGTTTATCCTCGGCTGCGCGACGCTCTCGAAGTGCGCGAGCGGGTCGATCCGCACCGGCGCTTCACCAACGCCTATCTCGACCGCGTGTGGGGAGAATAGTCTCGGCGCAACGATCCGTCTGCGGTCTCCTCTGCCTTTGCTCGGCGTGTCAGCTCGACAGGCGCTCCGCAATACGGTCCGCTTTCTCACAGCCGTGGCCGGGACTTGCCACCCCACACAAACGGGAGAAAACGGGCCAGTGTCCACAACCACGGCCTGGCCGTGCCCCTCTCGGCGTGTCGGGATGGCACGATAGGGGAGTGCACCGCGCTCCGCTTCAGGCGTGTCTTCGAACATGCCGGGTGCGGTACTGGCTCGAAGGACCTGGGCCGACAAGACTGTGAACTGGGGGATACCGGGTTTCCCACCCCCTCGACGGGACGCGAAAGGGAGGGCGATGCAAGAGCTTCGCCTGGTCGCCGTCAGTGAGGACGGAACCTACCTGGTGCTGGCCAGTGCCGGACGCGGAACCCGTTTCATGCTGCCCGTCGACGACCGGCTCCGCGCTGCCGTGCGCGGGCAATTCTCTCGGCTCGGCCAGTACGAGATCGAAGTGGAGAATCCGTTGCGCCCCAAGGAGATCCAGGCCCGGATACGCGCGGGAGAAACTGCCGAATCTATTGCCCAGGCCGCAGGAATCCCTGTCGAGCGCGTGCGCTGGTTTGAAAGCCCAGTGCTGCAGGAGCGCGAGTACATGGCCCGGCAAGCGCAGCTTGCCCTGGTCCGCCGTCCCGGGGAGACCGCCCCGGGCCCCACCCTCGGCGACTTAGTAGCCGAACGGATTGGCGTGGCCCAACTGGAATCGGGGGAGGCGACCTGGGACTCGTGGAAGCGGGAGGACAACACCTGGCAGGTCAAACTGTCCTTCCGTGTCATGGGGGAAGAGCACGTCGCCCATTGGATCTACGAGCCGCGGCGCCGCTCGGTCACTCCCTATGACGAGGAGGCGGTGCGTCTCCTCTCCGCTGACGACCGTGAAGTATCGGTGCCGCCCGCACCTCCCGAGGCAACCGTCACTCCTTTCACTCCACGCCGCTCCCCGGCACGGGAGGCTGCCCCGCCGCCCCAGGCGCCTGCCGCGACACCTCAGGAGACGGACGCCTCGACAACGCCCCGCTCCCCCATCACCACAGAGCTGGTGCGCCCCACCACCGAAGACACGGTGTTCACTGCCACCGTGCCGGAACGCCACCACCGGCCCGGTCCCGCCCCCACGCCCGGTCCCGGCTCCCCGACACAGCGGGGTGCCAGCCCGCAGCGGGCGAGCCGCCCCGAAGCGTCCGTGCCCGCGGCCACCGGAGCTTCCCAGCAGCCCCGCCGTAAACGCGGCCGCCGCACCTCAGTGCCGTCCTGGGACGAGATCATGTTCGGGTCGAAGCGGTCTGACTGAGACCGCACCTGCCGACCAGCAGCCGGCCAGGGTCCGCGGCCAGGCTAGGCGCCCGCACCGCCAGAACGGTCACCCTCCTGGCCGGAAGTGTCCGCCGCCTGGTCAGCAGCCCCGGCAGCAGACGCTGCCAGGAACGGGGCGAGCAGTTCCGGGGTGACGGCATGGGCGAACGCCACCGAGTCCGCGAAATCGACGTCGATCGCGTCGTATCCTCCGCTGCCCGCACCAACGGTGGCTTTCATGGTGGCCAGCCCGGCCCGACGCTGGAACACGCTCTGCCGCCACCGCCAGCCGATGATGGCGGAGCGGGCCACCGTGGCCTGCACCCGGGCGAGCGACCCGGAGCGGACACTGACCTGTTCCCCGTCGTAGCCGTGCCCCAGGGAGCGGTAGCGGTCCATACCCAGCGGCACTCCCAGCACCGCCACCGCGAGCAGCCCACCGGCCACCCAGAACCAGCCGAGTGCTGCCGCACACCCGGCGAGCAGCAGCGGCGGCACCACCGCGCGGAACAGTCGGCGGGAGCGCGCAGCCGCGGGATGGGCGACCAGCTTGCCGTGGAACGGACGCAACGCTTGCGCCACAATCCGCTCCACCTCGGCCCGCGGCCCCAGCGGCAGCAGCGCCGAACGGGACGTGGACCCGCCGAGCCCGGTGACGATCGCGGACAGCCGGCCTAGAGCCCACGGCCGCTGCACGAGGGTGTCGTGCAGTTCGTAACCGTGGATACGGCGGTACTCCAACGTGACGCTGTGCCGGGTGAACAGTCCACGCTCGGTGACCAGGGCCTCCCCGCGGCGGTGCAGGGTGAACTGCCACTGGTTGATCATGTAGGAGACCACGGCGAACAGCGGCATGGCCACGAGTATCGCCGCCACCACTCCGACAAGGGTGAGGAGCAGCAGCCCGCTCCGGGAGGTGACGATCCCCCAGATCGTGTCCGCCTGGCCGATGACGTAGGCGCCGATCACCTCAGCGTCGATGAACTGGTTGAAGAAACCGAACAGGGCCGCCAGCACAGCAAACGGGGTGAGCAGGTAGGCGGGGCTCAGCACCGCGTAGAGGTACCAGCGCCACGGCATCCGGAAGTACGTGACCTCCGCGCTTTCCGCGGGGGCCGCCTCGGTTTCCGCTGCTGGTTCCTCTGCCTCAGCCGCCTCGTGCTCCACCAGGAGGGAGTGGCGGCGCAGCAGTTCCACGCGGAGCTGTTCCGCCTCGGCGGTGGCGATCGCGTCGAGCTTCGCCTCCTCCTGTTGGAGGGCGCCGCCTGCGGCCGCGTCGATCCGGACCACAGCCAGCCCGAAAATGCGATGCAGCAGGGTGGAGGTGACGTTGACGCCTCGGATACGTTCCAGCGGGATCGCGCGCCGGCTCCGGGAGATCAGACCGGAGCGGATCTCCAGTCGCTCGCCGATGATCTGGTAGCGCACGGTCCAGTAGCGGACGATGCCGGCGACGACCAGCAGGACACCGACCAGGACTGTGCCGCCAAGCACCCACGGGTTGAAGTCGCCCGCGAACAGCGCCACCAGCACGGGCAGGCCCGCCGAACGGCCGTGCTGGATTGCGGTGGTTACCACGGTGAGCGGGCTGAGCCGCCGCTCCGCCTCAGCGGCCAGGCGGGGCGCGGCCGACTCAGGGCGCGAGCCGTCCGGTTCGGGAAGGTCCGCACCGGCCTGGTCGGGTTGCGGCTCATGCTCGGCGTTCACGTGGCGTCACTCCGCAGTTGTCCCGCGCGTGCAGCTAGTTCTTCGGAGAGCTGCCGGGCCTGCGCTTCAGGCAGCCCTTTGATCGTTGAGGAGCCGGCGTGTGAAGCGGTCTGGATTTCCACGGTGGCCAAGTCGAAGAGCCGCTCCAGCCAGCCCTGCGTGTGGTCCACGGTCTGCAGGCGGGTGATCGGCACAAGCTGCCAGGTACGGCTGATCCAGCCCTTGCGGGTGTAGACGACGTCGGCGGTGACCTCCCACCGGTACACCCGGTAGCGCCACCGCGGTGCGACCACCAGTTTGACCACGCTGTAGCAGGCGACGGCCACGGGCACCCACCAGATCCGGTCCACCAACCAGTCTGGCAGCCAGCCCCACCGGGCTGTGTCCACAGCCCACGCAGTCAGTGTGATCCCTCCGACTGTCACCGCCCCTTCGATCGCGTCCGTGACGGTCCATAGCCAGACCGCTCGAGGAGAAACCCGGTTTTTGGGAGGTCGAAGCTGGACTGTGGTCACCTGCCCAAGTTTACGCGTAGTGCCCGAAAGAAGCGTGTTTCATGTCACCTGTGCCGCTGCAGAGCGTCAACGACGTCCGCACTTCTTCGGGATCATTCCTGGCAGGAGGGACGAAAGGACCATGACGGCAGTATGGTTCCTGCGGAACCGCTGACGCGTCCCGCGGCTTTGTGTTCGGATTCTGCCGGGCGCATTCTCGCGGATTCCCCTACGTTCGTTCCGTGCCTCACAGGAGTCCCATGTTCTCCCTTGCACGACATCGCCGTAGCACCGCCGGTACGGCCGCAGCCGTACTGCTCGCGTTGACCGCCACCGGATGCGGAGTGCTGATCGGACCCAGCAACGGCGAAGTGAGCGACGACATCACCGTCACCAGTCCGATGCTGCGGGAAGGCGAAAAGATCCCGGACCGTTATACCTGTGCAGGCGAAGGGATGTCCCCGCCCTTGCGCTGGTCCGGACTGCCTGCCGAAACGGAGTCGTTGGCGTTGGTCGTCGACACCGTCTACGAGTCAGGCGGCGCGGCCGTGCACTGGGTGGTCTACGGGCTCGACCCGGACAACCCGGAGCTTCCCGAGGGGACCGTCCCCATCCCCGCACAGCAAGGGATGAACAGTTTCGACACGGCCAGCTACCAGCCGCTGTGCCCGGAGAAAGGCAACGAGCACGAGTTCCGGTTCACGGTCTACGCCCTCTCTGAACGCGTGGAGCTCGGAGAGGCCGCGCCCTTGGACGTGGCACTCGGCGCGATCGCCACGCGCACTCTGGCACGAGGACGGCTGACAAGCGTGCCGTGACACCCCTGAAAGACCGCGATTTACCCAGCTTTCCCGAAAGGCTATCTTGATTCCCCCCTGCACGGATGGCACATCTATGCATAAAGTGGGGCCGTGCACCCCGCTGATTTGTTAATGACCGAATCCACTTCACGTCCACCGGTGCGCTGGCGTGTCCGGGGGCCACGGCGTCCGGACACCACTTCCGGGGTGTCGCATGCCCGGCATCGCTCACCATCCTCCCGGTGCGGTGTGCGCCAGGGCGGGGTAGGCCCGACGCCGGAAGCTCCCTCCACCACCGCCGGTGCCGTCTCTGTCCTCTACCAGGCCGCGGGGCCCAAGGTGGTGTATTCACCATGATCATCGCGCTCATCGCCGTTATCGTCATCATCGTCCTCCTACTCATCGTCCTGGGGCTGCGCTCCTTGGGGGCGAGCAGTGGAGCCGATGACTACGACGAGTACGACGACTACGACGAGACTGTGGAGGACGAGGTGGCGGAGCGGCCGCGGCGTTCCGCGCGCCACACGCCCCGCGGCCGAGTCGACGACGTAGCCGAGCTCGACGAAGACCCCGTGGCGGATGAGGAGGAGGAACCGCGTTCCCGCCGGCGTTCTCGGGGCTCCTCCGAGTCGCGTGCCTCCCGCAAGTCGCGGTCCCGCAAGAAACGCGACGACTGGGACGATGAGGACGCGGACTACTTCTCCAGCCTGTACGCCGACAGTGACGACGAGTCCGACGACGACCCGTTCCGCACGGCGCGCCGCGACACCCGGCACGAGTCGACGCAGGCGATGGACGTGGTCTTCGACGATGACGACGACCTTGACGAGGAGCGGCCTTCCGCACGAGACCACCGCTCCCCGGAGCCGGAGGACGTCCCAGCCGCCCCGGCGCAGGGCAACGACTCTCTCGCGGTGTTGGCGAGCCTCGGCCAGGAGTCTGCTCCCTCCGCGCTGGCCCCGAACGGCGAGCCGGACGCTGCGCAGCGTCCCGCCGACCCTCCGGCTGCCGCGAGCCGCGTGGACGACGACCCGTTGAGCGCCCCTCGGCCCTCCGCGTACGACACCGGAAGCCACCACCGCACTTCCTACGAGGTGGCGGGTGCTCCGACCGCGTCGGCACGGCCGGACGACGACCCGTTGAGCGCTCCCCGGTCTTCCGCGTACGACACCGGCAGCCACCGTCGCGACAGCTCGTACGACGATCCGCTGTCGTCGCCTTCGTTCAGCACCGGCTCCCACAGCCGGAGTGGTCTGGGTGGTGCGCCGTCCCCGTTCGACAGCGGTTCACACGAGCGGAGCCGCTACGACACGCCGCTGCCGGGGGCTCCGTCGGAGCGGTCCGCAGCGCCGGATCCGCTCACCGATCCGTCGTTCACGCCCACGAGCGCGTCCTCCGACACTGGTTCTCCGATCTGGTCGAGCCTGGACACGGGTTCCTACCAGCGGACGTCTCCGGTGCCGCCCAGTCCGCCGCCTTCCGGTGGGCAGCCGCCGCTGGGCGACCCGGCGGGAGCACCCCCTGCTTTCCCCGCCTCATCGACCCCTGCCAGCGGCACCCCCGGCGGCTACGGGTCCACCCCCTACCCGCCCACCCCCGGTTCCTTCAGCTCCTACGACACCGGAACCCAGCCCCGCACCGACTACAACACACCACCCTCCGCGCCTTCGGGAACGCCTTATCAGAGCTACGACGTGCTGGGGGACTATCCGCAATCGCCTCCCTCACCAGCGGGGTACGGCGAACCGGGGTATGACCGGCCGCAGGAGTGGCCGCCTGCACGGCCCGACGGTCGCTTCGACGACCGTCCCGACGGCTACCCCTACCGGTAGGACCACGTTCACGCGGGGCGGGGAACCGCGGTTCCCCGCCCCGCGTGCTTTTCTCCGTCTGCTCCTACCGCCGCTTGCTCAGCGCGCCTTCCCGCTGGATGAGCGGGCACGAGTCGTGACGAGGAGGTCGGCGATGCTCTGCTTTGCGGTCGCCGCTGGTGGGATCGCGGACCGGAAACCACCCGGGTTCGGGGACGTGCGGGCTCTGGAATGCCTCGGGTGTGCCGGTAGCGGACAGGCGTCTGCCCCGGCGGCGCGCCAGCTGGAGAGGAAGACGAAGGGTGGGCGGCCCGCTAGCGGGCCGCGTGTCTACTCTTCGGACTGATCCTGCTGCGGCCCCGGTTCACGTTCGTCGTTCTCCACCGGCGACGCCTGGTAGATGGCGAGACCGATGATGACGACGATCGCGACGACGGGAAGACCGAACATCAGCAGATACACCGTGGGGCTCATGCTCACCATCTCGGGTTGGTCAGGCGCTGCAACCTCTCCAATGTAACGGTGGGCACGGACTTTACGGGGCACGCACCGCATCTTCGGCGGGCCCTTCCCCCAGTATTTTCTTCCCGTCCGGTGTGACCAGCGGTGCTGTGGGGCATCCCGTGCCACGACGGGCTTTTTCGCGGGTGCCGCAACCCGCTTTCCAACGGTTGCCGAAACCAGCGGATGCCCTGCGTGCCCTGGACGGGGACGACACGGCTGTGTTCCTCGACTCCCGGAAAGACCTCAGACTTCTCGGGGCGCTAAAGAGCGAACAGTCCTGCTCTCGCGCATAAAAGACCAGGCCAGAAGGGCGGAAAACAGGGAGTCGGCCGGTAAGCCGGATTCTGTCAACCCTGAACGGGTTGTGACGGCCATCCATCTAGGACCGCTGTTGCCAGCGGCCTCATGCGGTCTACCCACGGACATCGGACGGGCCGCCCTCAAGCGTCCGTGCAGGAGACCGAAGTCTCCCTCTTGACCTTGCTCCGGGTGGGGTTTACCTAGCCGACCGGATCACTCCGGCCGCTGGTGGTCTCTTACACCACCGTTTCACCCTTACCGTCCCACGGGGACGGCGGTCTGTTTTCTGTGGCACTATCCCGCGGGTCACCCCGGGTCGGTGTTACCGACCACCCTGCCCTGTGGAGTCCGGACTTTCCTCGACACCGCGTGCGCGGTGCCGCGGCCGTCTGGCCGACTCCCTGTAGTAAAGAATTGTACGCCCCGGTGTTTTCTTCCGCGGCCAGTCGCGGCCTAGCAGGCCAGGTGGCCGGTGTCGTTCAGGGAACGCACCACCATCGGGCCATCGCTGAAGCAGTGGACCTCGCAGAGGCACGCCACATCCAGATGCATCCGGTACAGCGCCGGCAGCGGGGCGAGCATGGCCTGCTGGACCAGCAGTTTGATCGGGGTGACGTGGGTGACCACCACCACGGTGCGGCCGCGGTGCCGGGCGAGCACCCGGTCCCGGGCCCGGGTGACCCGGCGGGAGACTTCGGCAAAACTCTCCCCTCCCGGAGGGGGGACGTGCGGGTCGGAGAGCCAGCGGTGGAACTCCTGCGGGGAGTGCTTGCGCGCTTCAGCGAACGTCATCCCCTCCCAGGCGCCGAAGTCGGCTTCCCGGAAGTCCTCCTCCACTTCCACGTCCAGTCCGCATTCCTTGGCCACGTACTGGGCGGTGTCCAGGGTGCGGCGCAGCGGGGAGGAGACGACCACGTCGACGGGGCGTTGCGCGAGCCGCCGTGCCGCGGCTTTAGCCTGCTCGTGGCCGACTTCGGTGAGGGGGATGTCGCCGATCCCGGCGAAACGCCGCTCCACGGACATGGGTGTCTGGCCGTGGCGCAGCAGCAGGAGCCGGGTGGGGTTGGTGTCCGCTGGTCCCCAGCCCAGCGCGGTGCCGTCGGTCTTCCCCTGGTCCACCGGCGGTTCGACCGGTTCGGCTGCCTGCACCGGTTCTGTTCGCTGGGTGCTCCAGTTGCGCACAGCGCCGTCGAGCGCTTCGTTGGCGAGCCGGTCGGCCTGCGCGTTCTGCTCCCGCGGCACCCACCGGTACGTCACCGACGCCAGTGACGCTGCGACCTGCCGGGCCTGGCGGGCCAGCGGCTGCAGCGCCGGATGTTTGATCTTCCAGCGGCCCGACATCTGTTCCACCACGAGCTTGGAGTCCATGCGGACCTCCACTGCGGCGGTCGGGTCAATCGCGGCCGCTGCTTCCAGGCCCGCGATCAGGCCCCGGTATTCGGCCACATTGTTGGTGGCCTCCCCGATCGGGGAGGCGACTTCCGCGAGGAGTTCCCCCGTGTCGGCGTCGCGCACCCGGGCCCCGTACCCGGCTGGGCCGGGGTTGCCCCGGGACGCGCCGTCCGCTTCGATGACGATCCTGCGTCCCATCCCTGCTCTCATTTCGCCGCGGTCACAGCCCGGAGTCTGCGACACGCACCAGGATGCGGCGGCAGTTCTCGCACCGGGTCACCTCTTCGGGCGGGGCCAGGCGCATCTCCCGCAGTTCGGCGGCGCTCAACTGCAGTTTGCAGCCCTCGCACCGGCCGTAGCGCAGGGCTGCTGCTCCGATCCCCGCGTACTGTTCCCGCAGCCGTTCGTAGAGGTTGAGCAGGTCTTCAGGGAGCTCTTTGACGATCCGGCTGCGCCGCTGGGTGGCGCTGTCCAGCTCGTCCTTGATCCGCAGCACCGCTTCGGAGCGGCGGTTTTCTGCGTCATCCCGTTCCTCAACGGCTTCGGTCACTTTCCGGTCGAGGTCCGCGCGGCGCTTGTCGGCTTCCTCCCGGCGCTCCATCAGCTCAAGAGCGATGTCTTCCAACTCGCTCTGCCGGCGCGCCAGCAACTCGATCTCTGCTTGGAGACTCTCCAATTCCCGGGGAGAGGAGATCTGACCGGATTCCATGCGCTGAGTGTTGCGTTCGGCGCGTGCCCGCACTTGGTCGATGTCACGCTCGACTTTGCGCTGCTCCCGGTCGAGGTCGCGGAGCTCTGTCTCGGTGACCGCCAACTGGTCGCGGAGCTCGGTGAGTCGCGCTTCACACTGTCGGAGCTGCTCTTCTTCCGGCAGGGCACGCAGCAGACGGTTGAGCCGGTCACGTTCGGTGTCGGTCTCTTGGAGATCAAGCAGTCGAAGCTGGTGAGCGGGTTCTGCTTTCAACGGTCCTCTGTTCTGTTCTCGACGACGGTGATGGCGCCGCAGTGCATCAAGGCGCAATAGCGGCGCCGAACGACTGCTGCCAAGCGTCAGTAGCGGTTGCGGATACGCGAATTTCCACGTTAGCCCGCTCTCCGCCCAAAGCGTCGCGGAGCCGGGCTGCTCCCTCCGCCAGCCACGGCCATTCGGTGGCCCAGTGTGCGGCGTCGATCAGGGCGATATCGCCGTGTTCGGCGAACTCGGAGGCCGGGTGGTGGCGCAGGTCGGCGGTGAGGAACAGGTCCACTCCGGCACGGCGTGCCGTGTCCAGGAGGGAGTCGCCTGCACCCCCGGACACCGCGATCGTCCGCACCGTGCGGTCCAGGTCCCCGGCCACCCGCAGGCCGCTGGTGGTGGGCGGCAGACCGCGGGCTGCTTGCGCGGCGAACTCGCGGACCGTCATCGGCTCGTTGAGTTCCCCGATGCGTCCGATACCGCGCTGGCCTTCAGGGTCGGTGGGGTCGGGGTCGAGCGGACGCAGCGGCCCGTCGAGTCCGACAGCGGCCGCGAGCGCGTCGGACACACCCGGCGCAGCGGTGTCAGCGTTGGTGTGCGCCGTGTACAGGGCGATACCGGCGCGGATCAGCCGGTGAACCAGTCGCCCCTTGGGGGTGGTGGCGGCCACGCTCGTCACCCCGCGCAGCAGGAGGGGGTGGTGGGTGATGATCAGGTCGGCGCCCCACTGTTCGGCCTCGTTCACGACCACGCCCACCGGGTCCACCGCGAACAGGATCCGTCGGACCGGCTGGTCGGGGTCTCCGCACACCAGTCCGACCGCATCCCAGGACGCGGCCCAGGCCGGATCGTAGATCGCTTCAAAGGCGGCAGTCACTTCGTGCAGTGTCAACGGTGAAGGGCTCACGCAGGCAGCGTAACGCTTCACCGCCGTGGTGTGCCCTAGGGTCCGACGCGGTGTCCCGCGGCCCCGGCCCTGGGCAGCGGGGCGGGAACAGCCGGGCCGGGACGGACGGCAGGTGCTGCAGTCCAAGGCTTGGGGCGGCACTACGCTGGTCGTCCATGGCCCTCGCACCTTTCTCCCGTATCGGAGCGCACGTTCCGGTCTCCGGTGGCCTGGCCAAGCGTGGGTTGTCCTACGCTGACGCGATCGGCGCCGAAGTCATCCAAGTCTTCGTCACCAATCCGCGAAGCTGGGCACATACTCCGGGGAACGCGGAGCAGGATGCGCTGCTGCGCGCCCGCACTGACCTCCCGGTTTTCGTCCACGCCTGCTATCTGATCAACTTGGGTTCGCCCGACGAGGAGATCGCTGCCCGGTCGGTGGCGTCGTTGGAGTACACGCTGCAGCGGGCCGCGCAGATCGGGGCCCGCGGCGTGGTGGTGCACACCGGGTCCGCGGTGCGCGGGGGCCGTGCCGCCGGTCTGGCACGGGTGCGGGCCCGGCTGCTGCCGATTCTGGAGGCGCTGGACGAGGCTGCGCCGCCGGTCCTGCTGGAGCCGATGGCGGGGCAGGGGCAGGTGCTCTGCGCCACGGTGGACGATCTCGCCGACTACTTGGACGCGGTGGACCGCCACCCTAAGGCGGGGGTGTGTCTGGATACCGCGCACGTGTTCGGAGCGGGCCACGACGTCTCCACCCGAGCGGGAATGCGGACAATGTTGGACCGGTTCGGCGAGGTGGTCGGAGCGGACCGGTTGCGGCTGGTGCATGCCAATGATTCGGCTGCGCCGTGCGGGAGCCGCCGGGACCGGCACGCCGGTATCGGACTGGGCTATATCGGCGCTGACCCGTTCGCCGAAGTGTTCACGCACCCGGTTTCCGCGGGGGTTCCCGTGGTGGTGGAGACCCCGGGCCCGGAGGGGCCGCATGCCCGGGATGTGGCCACGCTCAAAGAGTTGCGGGCGCAGGCTGCGACGCCGGAGCAGGAGGCTGCGCGGTGATGCACGCAAGGAGAAAGCGGCGTGCAGGGAAGGCCGGATGCGGGTCGGTTTAGGCCACAATTAGGGGAGGACCGCGAGGGAAGGACACACCGCCATGGATCCCGTGAGTCTGGTGGTCGGCGCGATGATCGCCCTGGGAGGGGTGCTGGTGGGACGCCTGCTGCCCAACCGCCGCTCCTCCGTGCCTCCGGCGCAGGCTTCTCTCACTCAGGGTCCGCGCACCCCTCAGCCGATCTGCGGTTGCGGACACCACCTGGTTTTCCACGACCAAAAGGACAAGACGTGCCAGGCGCAGGTGGTGATTCCGGGACGGTGGACTGGGGAGCGCACCCACACCTACCGGAAGTGCATGTGCCAGGGGTATCGGGGGCCGATGCCGGTGGACGAGTACTACGTGCCCGACATCATCGACGGGGAGTAGGCCGCAGCCCGGTGCGGGGAGCGCTGCTGGGAGCGGGCGGCTTCCCGGCGGGCTCCTTCAGCTACCGCGGCGTAGACGGCGCGGGCGACTCGGCCGCCCCAGCGGGAGCGGACTCCGCCGAACAGTTCCCGCTGGGCGGGCGGGGTGTCGCCGACGAGTGCCGCAACGCAAACCGCGTCTGAGGCGGTGCCGGTGCAGGCGTACCCGCTGTCGAAGAGTGCCTGGACTTTGGCTTCGGTGGCAGTGGCGACCAGGTTGACGAGTGCGGTGTCCGACATGGGGGCGGGCACGGCGACGACGATGTTGATCGTCCCGGGGCGGGTCTCTTCGCCGGGGAGGCGTGCTTCGTCGAGCGCGGGGTCGGCGGCCGCCCAGGTGGGGCGGCCGAGTCCGACGGTGGCGAGGACTTCGACCCCGTGGTCGTCAGCGAAGCATGCTTCGCTGACGTTGGCGGCGGTGAGCAGGCCTACCCCGGTGCCGGTCATCCCGAAGTGGGTGGCGAGTTCTTCGAGGTGGTTGTCCGGGTCGGTCCGCCGGTAGTCGCCGTCGACTTGGGCGTTGATGACGTAGTCCCGTGGTCCGAGGCCGCCGCCGAGCACGCTGGAGGCGGCCATGCGCCAGCCGGGGCCGCACTGCCAGAGCACTGCGGCAAGGGCGCGGCCGTTGTCGCGCCGCCAGCGCAGGTGCGCGGTGAGGAGGGTGCCGTCGCCGATCGTCTCCGTGTCCACTCCGCTCTCCAGGGTCGGTTCCGCGGGGCCACTTTAACGAGTCCGCATCGGGCGGCAGCGGGGTCATGCTTCCATCTGGGCGAATGCCACGCGGAGTACTGCGAGTCTCACGCTTCGTCCCATTGTCTTTTTACGGAGGGTTTACACGGCACATCCGGAACGTTACCCTCCTACTGGGAGCGCTCCCGTGACTCAGGCCACAGGCCCCCTTCCCGGGGCGAGCCCCCACCACCCCGGGAAGGCCACTGCGACCCCTGAGCTCAATTCATGGGAGCGCTCCCATGCCAGTGCTCCCGGCAGAAAGGAGAGAACCGGAACCCGGTACCGCTGGTTTCACTGATCCCCCTGTTTTCACCCGGCATCGCCCCGACACCAGCGATGCCACCCCCGCGGCGGCTGCAGTCCACACCCGGCACGCCGCACACCCCTCTCCTGTGTGACACGCGGTTCCGAACGGCCTTGCCGGTTCTCGGTATGCCGACGAACGGCACGGCTGCTCCGGAACCGGAAGATCCGGAGGTTATTTCCAAGCATGAGATCGTTACTGTCTCCCCGGCGCTGGCGCACGCTGGCCTCGGGGGCGCTCGCAGCGGCCCTGGCCGCCGCTGTACTCTCCCCCGGCGTCGCGCACGCCGCCGTCGCCTGCTCGGTGGACTACGACGACTCCAACGACTGGGGTAGCGGGTTCGTCGCCGAAGTCAAGGTGACCAACGAAGGCAGCGACCCCATCCAGAACTGGCAAGTAGGCTGGACCTTCCCCGGTAACCAGCAGATCACCAACGGCTGGAACGGCGTGTTCAGCCAGAGCGGCGCCAACGTCACCGTCCGCTACCCGGACTGGAACCCCAATATCGCCCCCGGAGCCACCATCTCCTTCGGCTTCCAGGGCACCTACAGCGGCTCCAACGACGCCCCGACCAGCTTCACCGTCAACGGCGTCACCTGCAGCGGATCCCAGCCCGCCAACCTGCCGCCCGATGTCACCCTGACATCCCCGGCCAACAACTCGACCTTCCTGGTCAACGACCCGATCGAGCTGACCGCGGTCGCCTCCGACCCCGACGGCTCGATCGACCGGGTGGAATTCGCCGCCGACAACACCGTCATCGGCACCGACACCACCTCCCCCTACAGCTTCACCTGGACGGACGCTGCCGCCGGCTCCTACTCGGTGACCGCGATCGCCTACGACGACCAGGGAGCCAGGACCGTCTCCGCTCCCATCGCCATCCGAGTGCTGGACCGGGCCGCCGTCATCGCCTCACCGCCCACCGTCCGCGTGCCGCAGGGCGGCACCGCCGACTTCGAGGTGCGGCTGTCCAACCAGCCCTCCGGCAACGTCACGGTCACCGTGGCGCGCACGTCGGGCAGCTCCGACCTGACCGTCTCCAGCGGCTCCCAACTCCAGTTCACCTCCAGCAACTGGAACCAGCCGCAGAAGGTGACCATCGCCTCCGCTGACAACGGCGGAAACCTGGCCGAGGCGGTCTTCACCGTCAGCGCCCCCGGCCACGACTCGGCCGAGGTGACGGTCCGGGAGATCGACCCGAACACCAGCTCCTACGACCAGGCCTTCCTGGAGCAGTACGAGAAGATCAAGGACCCCGCCAGCGGCTACTTCCGCGAATTCAACGGGCTCCTGGTCCCCTACCACTCGGTGGAGACCATGATCGTCGAGGCTCCGGACCACGGCCACCAGACCACGTCCGAGGCGTTCAGCTACTACCTGTGGCTGGAGGCGTACTACGGCCGGGTCACCGGTGACTGGAAGCCGCTCCACGACGCCTGGGAGTCGATGGAGACCTTCATCATCCCCGGCACCAAGGACCAGCCGACCAACTCCGCCTACAACCCGAACTCCCCGGCGACCTACATCCCCGAGCAGCCCAACGCTGACGGCTACCCGTCGCCTCTCATGAACAACGTCCCGGTGGGTCAAGACCCGCTCGCCCAGGAGCTGAGCTCCACCTACGGGACCAACGAGATCTACGGCATGCACTGGCTGCTCGACGTGGACAACGTCTACGGCTTCGGGTTCTGCGGCGACGGCACCGACGACGCCCCCGCCTACATCAACACCTACCAGCGTGGTGCGCGCGAGTCGGTGTGGGAGACCATTCCGCACCCGTCCTGCGACGACTTCACGCACGGCGGCCCCAACGGCTACCTGGACCTGTTCACCGACGACCAGAACTACGCCAAGCAGTGGCGCTACACCAACGCCCCCGACGCTGACGCGCGGGCCGTCCAGGTGATGTTCTGGGCGCACGAATGGGCCAAGGAGCAGGGCAAGGAGAACGAGATCGCGGGCCTGATGGACAAGGCGTCCAAGATGGGCGACTACCTCCGGTACGCGATGTTCGACAAGTACTTCAAGAAGATCGGCAACTGCGTCGGCGCCACCTCCTGCCCGGGTGGCCAAGGCAAGGACAGCGCGCACTACCTGCTGTCCTGGTACTACTCCTGGGGCGGCTCGCTCGACACCTCCTCTGCGTGGGCGTGGCGTATCGGCTCCAGCTCCTCGCACCAGGGCTACCAGAACGTGCTCGCTGCCTACGCGCTCTCGCAGGTGCCCGAACTGCAGCCTGACTCCCCGACCGGTGTCCAGGACTGGGCCACCAGCTTCGACCGCCAGTTGGAGTTCCTCCAGTGGCTGCAGTCCGCTGAAGGTGGTATCGCCGGTGGCGCCACCAACAGCTGGAAGGGAAGCTACGACACCCCGCCGACCGGCCTGTCGCAGTTCTACGGCATGTACTACGACTGGCAGCCGGTCTGGAACGACCCGCCGTCCAACAACTGGTTCGGCTTCCAGGTCTGGAACATGGAGCGCGTCGCCCAGCTCTACTACGTGACCGGCGACGCCCGGGCCGAGGCCATCCTCGACAAGTGGGTGCCGTGGGCCATCCAGCACACCGACGTGGACGCCGACAACGGCGGCCAGAACTTCCAGGTCCCCTCCGACCTGGAGTGGTCGGGCCAGCCTGACACCTGGACCGGCACCTACACCGGCAACCCGAACCTGCACGTCCAGGTCGTCTCCTACAGCCAGGACGTCGGTGTGACCGCCGCTCTGGCCAAGACCCTGATGTACTACGCGAAGCGTTCGGGCGACACCACCGCCCTCGCCACCGCGGAGGGTCTGCTGGACGCCCTGCTGGCCCACCGGGACAGCATCGGTATCGCCACCCCCGAGCAGCCGAGCTGGGACCGTCTGGACGACCCGTGGGACGGCTCCGAGGGCCTGTACGTGCCGCCGGGCTGGTCGGGCACCATGCCCAACGGTGACCGCATCGAGCCGGGCGCGACCTTCCTGTCCATCCGCTCGTTCTACAAGAACGACCCGCTGTGGCCGCAGGTCGAGGCACACCTGAACGACCCGCAGAACGTCCCGGCGCCGATCGTGGAGCGCCACCGCTTCTGGGCTCAGGTGGAAATCGCGACCGCGTTCGCAGCCCACGACGAACTGTTCGGGGCCGGAGCTCCCTGATCCTGAACAGTCCGTCTCCTGACCGGCGGTCCGTGGCGGCGTAGTGCTCCCCCGCCGCGGACCGCCCTCCACCACCCCCCTGGGGCCGTCCGGCGCACCAACACCGGACGGCCCCAGACTCCTTTCACGGCCTGCTACTCGGCCCGACGCCCCGCCCTATCCAGCCCGATCAACCAGGTCAGCGTAGTCCGGGTGCCGCTCGAGCCACGCCTTGACATAGGGGCAGACCGCACGCACCCGCAGCCCGCGGGCCCGCACATCATCCAACGCCTCCCGCACCAGCCGGCTGCCTATCCCCTTCCCCTGGAAAGAGCCGTCCACCCGAGTGTGGAAGAAGACCACCCGATCACCGGCAACAGGCTGGTATTCCGTGAAACCGGCGATTTTCTCCCCGGCACGGATCTCGTACCGGTGCTGTGCCGGATTGTCGATCACCGTGACATCCATGGCGTTCCCCTCCCGTTCCCCAGGCGGCGGCGCATCTCTCATCCGGCGGCCTGCCCAGGACTGTCCTCTTCCCCAGGACAGCCTGAGCACGCGCCCGCACGGCGAACCCCAGCCACAGCCCTAGCATGGTGAACGGCCACGGTCGCAGGGCGACCACGACACCGAGGAGGAGTGATGGGCGACGGCGGCACAGTACGCCACCCTTCCGTACGTGCCGTATCACCGGCAGCGTTGGACGAGGCGGTACGCGTCCTGCGGGCAGGCGGCCTCGTAGCTTTCCCCACCGAAACCGTCTACGGCCTAGGCGCGGACGCCGCGAACCCGGCCGCGGTAGCGCGCATTTTCGCCGCCAAAGGCCGTCCCGCTGACCACCCCCTGATCGTGCACGTCGCTTCCGCGGAGAGCGCGCGCGACTGGGCTGCTACCTTTCCTCCTCTCGCCCGCACGCTGGCGGACGCGTTCTGGCCCGGCCCGCTGACCCTCATCCTCCCCCGCTCCGCCCAAGTGCCGGACGCAGTGACCGGTGGACGCGCCACGGTAGGGCTGCGGGTCCCCGACCAGCCGGTCGCGCTCGCACTCCTGGAACGCTTCGGCGGCGGAATCGCCGCACCTTCCGCGAACCGGTTCGGCCGAGTGAGCCCGACCACGGCCGCGCACGTTGCCGCTGACCTCGGGGACCGGGTCGACCTGGTGTTGGACGGCGGACCGTGCACGGTCGGCGTGGAATCGACGATCGTCGAAGTGGCCGACGGCCGACTCACCGTGCTCCGCACCGGAGGCATCACCCCCGACGACCTTGCCGCGGTCACCGGAGCCCCCGTCGACACCACCCCCACCGGACCGGCCCGGGCACCCGGCATGCTCGCCGCCCACTACGCACCCGCCGCACGGGTCGTGCTAGCCGAAGCAGCAGAAGCCGCGGACACGGTCGCCCAGTGGGTGGAGAAAGGACACCGGGTGGCTGTGCTGGCGGAGACCGCTACCGTGCCCGAAAACCTGCCGGAAGGCGTGGTGGTGCTACCGTCCCCTGCTTCGGCTCGGGACTATGCCCGCGTGCTGTACCAGCGGCTGCGGGACGTGGACGCGGCGGGAGCCGACGTGGTCGTCGCGATCCCCCCCGAACCCGCGGGGATCGGCTTGGCGGTACGGGACCGGCTGCTGCGCGCATCCCGGGCGCACTGACCTCTCCCCCTGGGGCAAGGGATTTTTCCGCATAGACGAGCCCGTTTCCGGGATCTCTTTCTGTGGAGACAGAAAGAGAGCACCGACACCAGGGAGGGCCGATGAAAGCTCAAGCCGGAGACCGGATCGTTGTGGAACGCCCCCGCGATGACCTGCCCGCGCGCAAAGGCGTCGTGCTCAAAGTGCAGGGGGACAACGGGGGCCCGCCCTACTGGGTGCGGTGGGAGGACGAAGGCCGGGAAACCCTCGTCTACCCGGGACCGGACGCCCGTATCGAGCCCCGCCACCCCGTCCCCCAAGCCCGCCAGGAGCATACGGAGGCCCGTCAACCGCAGCCGGGACAGTCCCTGAAACGGATACAGATCGACGTCGCAGTGTCGGAGGTGCACGAGAACGGCTCCGTGCGCACCCTCGCCGAAGCGCAACTGCCGTCCACCAAGTGGAACCTGCGCGGCCACGGAGAAGCACGCAAGCATCCCACCGACGCCGATATCCCGGAGATTGGGGAGGAACTAGCCGTGGCGCGGGCGCTGTCCGATCTCGCCCACAAGCTGCGCCGAGTAGCCGCAGAAGACATCGAACAGGCCAGCCAAGCGTGGCAGCCCACGTGACCCGCAGCACCAGCAGCCCTGACAGCAGCGGGCACTCAGCGGTGCCGTTGCTGTCAGAGTTTCTCGTTCGATGCACAGCCCAAGGGCCCACGCGTGCTGGCCTGAGGCAGCGCTAAGTAACCGATAGCGCTCCTCAATGCCCGAGCAGTCCAGGCACTGCTGCATTCCCACAACTTTCGAGAAGGCGCCCGGGACATCAGTGGTTGTGTCCGATCTATCCCCACGTGCGTGGGGCTCACCGCGGCAGCCCATCCACCCTAGCCAGCACTACCGGTCCATCCCCACGTGCGTGGGGCTCACTGGCCGCAGCGAACGCCTCGAGCCGCTGGGTGAGGTCTATCCCCACGTGCGTGGGGCTCACGGGGTGTGGGGTTATCCCCATGCCACGTGGGTCGGTCCATCCCCACGTGCGTGGGGCTCACGTCAACAACCAGTACAGGTGCCTCCAGCAGTTCGGTCCATCCCCACGTGCGTGGGGCTCACGCTGTCGAGAGCCGCCGTAAGCGGCAGGAGATC